>WNGE01000975.1_pt1 | contig 56046 bp, 49 predicted proteins | sample 5400651 | NCBI WGS metagenome assembly WNGE01 (sample SAMN13153370, study PRJNA577476) | soil metagenome | isolation source: 60 cm soil or saprolite under grassland replicate 2 | place: USA:California | collected 2016-06-15 | reverse complement strand
CGGGCGCGTCCGCGCCGCTCGCGTTCGCCGCCCGCCGCGCCGGCAACCACCGGCTCGCCCGCGCCGCGCTCACCACCGGCGCGGCCGCGCTCGCCGCCGGCCCGGCGCTGCTCACCGCCGACCTCGGCCGGCCCGAGCGCGCCCACTACATGCTGCGGGTCTTCAAGCCGACCTCGCCGATGAACCTGGGGAGCTGGCTGCTCGCCGCCATCAGCCCGGCGCTGCTGGGGGCGGCCGTCGCCGACCGGCTCGGCATCGCGCCCAGGCTGGCCCGCACCGCTGAGGGCGTCGCCGCCGCCGCCGGCCCGGGCCTTGCCACCTACACGGCCGTGCTGCTCGCGGACACCGCCGTGCCGGTCTGGCACGAGGCGGGCCGCGAGCTGCCGTTCGTGTTCGCCGGCAGCGCCGCCGCGTCCGCGGGTGCAGCCGCGTGCCTGCTCACCCCACCCGGGGACGCCGGCCCCGCCCGCCGCCTCGCCGTCGGCGGCGCCGTCGCCGAGCTGGCCGCCACCACCGTCATGGAGCGCCGCCTCGGCGAGCTGGCCGAGCCGTACCGGCACGAGCCCGCGCGCCGCTCCGCCCGCCTCGCCAAGGGCCTCAGCCTCGCCGGCGCCCTCGTGCTCGCGCTCGCCGGCCGCCGCCGGCTGCCCGCCGCGGTCGGCGGCGCGCTCCTGCTCGCCGGCTCCGCCTGCCAGCGCCAAGCAGTGGTACATGCAGGCCGGTTGTCCGCGCGAGACCCCAAATACGTGGTCAAGCCACAACGGGAGCGGTTGCGGCAACGTGGAGCAGCTCGAGCCTCCGGCTGACGAGCAGGAGCATCGGCGCCGAAAGGACCCCGGGCGTCCCGGCAAGGGATGGCAAGGTTGCACGAACGCCCCAATGTGCCCCCTGGGTGTGTATTGCCCGCCTTCAGTGATTGAAGGGCTTAGGGGGCAATGCTAGAGTCCGCCCACCATCACGGCGGGGCCAGGGAGGTGGGCAAGGTGACCTATGCGGAGCAGGTGGGGGAGCGGCTCCGCAACGTCCGTCTCCAGAAGGAGCTGTCGCTGCACGACGTCGAGGTCCGCTCCAGCGGCGAGTTCAAGGCCAGCGTGCTCGGCGCGTACGAGCGGGGCGAGCGCGGCATCTCGGTCAACCGCCTGCAGCGCCTTGCCATGTTCTACGTCGTCCCGGTCGACAGCCTGCTGCCGCGGCTCGGCCTCGAGCCGACCGGCGCCGCCGCGTGGGCGCTTGCCCTTCCCGACGAAGGTCTGTGCATCGACCTCGAGGCGCTGAAGGGCTGCGGCGAGCCGGAGGGCCGTGCCCTCGAGCAGTTCGTCTCGCTCCTGCAGATGCAGCGCGGCGATTTCAACGGCAAGATGCTCACTATCCGGCGTGACGACGTGCGGGTGCTGGCGGCGGTCCTGGACCGCTCGCCGCAGGAGCTGATCGAGCGGCTCTCGGAGCTGGGCCTGCGCCGCCGCGCCGGGTAGCCTGCCCACAGGATGATCGAGGTGCTGGTGCCATGACCCTTGGACCACCGCAGGACCCCGCGGCCGCGCCCAAGGTCGCCTTCAAGACGCTGGGCTGCCGCCTGAACCAGGCGGAGTCCGAGAAGGCCCTCGAGCAGCTCGGCTCCAGGGGCTTCGACCTGGCCCACGCCGGCGAGGAGCCCGACGTGGTGGTGATCAACACCTGCACGGTCACGCGCGAGTCCACCGCCTCCTCGCGCCGGCTGATCCGCAGGACGGCCGCGGAGCACCCGCGCGCGACCGTGGTCGTGACCGGCTGCTACGCGGTCTCCAACCCCGAGGAGGTCGAGGCCATCCCCGGCGTGGACCTGGTGGTCTCCAACGACGGCAAGGACCGCATCGCCGAGCTGATCACCGCCGTGCCGACCGTCCGGCGGCTCCCCCTGACGGTGCGGCCGGCGCCGCTCGAGCGGCTGCGCACCAGGGTGGCGGTCAAGGCCCAGACCGGCTGCGACGAGTGGTGCACCTTCTGCATCATCCCGCGCACCCGCGGACCGCTGCGCTCCTACCCGGAGGAGGAGATCGTCGCCGACGTGCGCCGCCAGGTGGAGCGGGGCGTGCGCGAGGTGGTCCTCACCGGCGTGCACCTCGGCAAGTACGGCGAGGACCGGGACGAACGGGACGGCCTGGCGCGCCTGGTCGACCGCCTCACCGCGATCCAGGGCCTGCTGCGCCTGCGCATCTCCAGCGTGCTCCCGGTCCAGGTCACCGCGGCGCTGGTCGAGCGGGTGCGCGACGACCCCAAGGTCTGCCGCCACCTGCACGTGCCGCTGCAGGCGGGCGACGACACCGTCCTGGAGCGCATGCACCGCCCCTACCGGATCGCGCGGTTCCTGGAGCGGGTGGAGCACGCCAAGGCGGGGATCCCCGGCCTCGGCCTGTCCACCGACGTCATCGTCGGGTTCCCCGGCGAGACGGCGGAGCAGTTCGGCGCCACCATGCGCGTGGTCGAGCAGGTGGGCTTCTCCAAGCTGCACGTGTTCCGCTACTCGCAGCGCCCCGGCACCCCGGCGGCGGACATGCCCGACCAGGTCCCCGAGCCGGAGAAGAAGGCGCGTGCCCGGGAGCTGATCGCGCTCGGCAACGAGCTGCGCCGCCGCTTCCACGAGCGGCACGTGGGCCGGCGTCTCGAGGTGCTGGTCGAGGGCTCGGGCGAGGGGATCGCGGACGGCACCAGCGACAACTACATCAAGGTGCGCTTCCCGGGCGGGCCAGAGCTGGCCAACCGTATGATGACGGTGCGAGGCTTGCGCGCCGACGGCGAGGGCATGGAGGGAGAGCTCGAGTGAGTGACTGCCTGTTCTGCCGGATCGCCAAGGGCGAGACCCCGGCGGACGTGGTGCTGGAGCGCGAGGACGTGCTCGCGTTCCGCGACGTCAACCCGCAGGCGCCGACCCACGTCCTGGTGATCCCCAAGGAGCACGTCGCCAGCCTGGCGGCCGTCGACGAGCGCCACGACCGCCTGCTGGTCAGCCTGATCGGCGCGGTCAACGAGGTCGCGCGCCAGGACGGCGTCGCCGACGGGTTCCGGGTGGTCACCAACACCGGGCCGGCGGCCGGGCAGTCGGTCGACCACCTCCACCTTCACGTGCTGGGCGGCCGCACCTTCAGCTGGCCCCCGGGATAGTGGCGACCACCGCGCCCTACGGCTCCTGGGCCTCGCCGATCAGCGTCGAGCTGGTGTCGAGCGCGGGCGTGAGCCTGGACGAGCTGGTCGCCGACGGCGACGCCGTCCTGTGGCTGGAGGGCCGCCCGCTGGAGGGCGGCCGCCAGGTGCTCTGCCGGCGTGTGCCCGGCGCCGAGCCGCACGACGCGACCGGGCCGGAGCACAACGTCCGCACCCGCGTGCACGAGTACGGCGGCGGCTCCTATGTGGCCCACCGCGGCACGGTCTTCTTCTCCAACTTCAGCGACCAGCGTCTGTACCGGCAGGACCCCGGCCAGCCGCCGCGGCCGATCACCCCGGACGGCACGGCGCCGGTCTCCCTGCGCTACGCCGACGCCCGCCTGACCCCCGACGGGGCCTGGATCGTGTGCGTGCGCGAGACGCACGACGGCGGCGACGTCAGCAACGAGCTGGTGGTGCTGCCCAGCGACGGCTCGGCCGCGCCGCGCGTGCTCATGAGCGGGCATGACTTTTACTCCAGCCCGCGCCTGGATCCCTCCGGGCGCCGCCTCGCCTGGCTGCAGTGGGACCACCCGCGGATGCCGTGGGACGGCACCGAGCTGATGGTGGCCGACCTCGACCCCGGGAGCGGGCGCCCGCCCGCCGACCCGAGGCCAGTCGCCGGCGGGGCCGAGGAGTCCATCTTCCAGCCGGAGTGGAGCCCGGACGGCGTGCTGCACTTCGTCAGCGACCGCAGCGGCTGGTGGAACCTCTACCGGATGGCCGCCGCCGGTGGCGAGGCCCGGGCGCTGGCCCCGATGGAGGCCGAGTTCGGCGGGCCCCAGTGGGTCTTCGGCCAGTCGACCTACGCCTTCCTGCCGGGCGGGCGCATCGCCTGCTGCTACGGCCGCGGGCCGGTATGGCGGCTCGGCGTGCTGGAGCCGGGCGCCGGGCGGCTGACCCCGCTGGAGCTGCCCTTCACCTCGTTCTCCCCCAAGCGCCTGCAGAGCCTGGCGGGCGGCCGTCTGGCGACCTTCGCGGGCAGCTCGACCGACCCCGACGCACTGGTGCTGATCGACCCCGGCAGCGGCGCCGTCGAGGTCGTCCGGCGCAGCCAGGAGCTGGACCTCGACCCCGCCCACCTGTCGCTCCCGCGGCCGGTCGAGTTCCCCACCGAGGGTGGCCAGACCGCCCACGCCCTGTACTACCCGCCCACCAACCCTGACTTCCAGGCCCCGCCGGGCGAGCGCCCGCCCCTGCTGGTGACCAGCCACGGCGGCCCCACCTCCCAGGTGCTGGACCGGCTGAACCTGGGGATCCAGTACTTCACCAGCCGCGGGTTCGCCGTGGCCGATGTGGACTACGGCGGCTCCTCCGGCTACGGCCGCGCCTACCGCGATCGCCTGCAGGGCAACTGGGGCGTGGTCGACACCCTCGACTGCGTCAACGCGGCCCGCCAGCTCGCCGCCGCCGGCGAGGTCGACGGGGCGCGCCTGGCGATCCGTGGTGGCAGCGCCGGCGGCTACACCACCCTGAGCGCGCTCACCTTCCACGACGTCTTCGCGGCGGGGGCGAGCTACTTCGGCGTCGGTGACGTCGCGGCGCTGGCACGTGACACCCACAAGTTCGAGTCGCGTTACCTGGACGGCCTGATCGGGCCCTACCCGGAGAGCGCCGAGCTGTACCGGGAGCGCTCGCCGATCCACCACGCCGGCCGGCTCTCCTGCCCGGTGATCCTGCTGCAGGGCCTGGAGGACGCGGTGGTGCCGCCGAGCCAGGCCGAGCAGATGGCGCGCGCCCTCCACGACAAGGGCATCCCCTACGCCTACCTGGCCTTCGAGGGCGAGCAGCACGGCTTCCGCATGGCCGGGACCATCCGGCGCGCCCTCGAGGCCGAGCTGTACTTCTACAGCCGGATTTTCGGCTTCAATCTCGCCGACCCGATCGACCCGGTCCCGATCCACAACCTCTGAGCGCCATAATCAAGCTGTGGCATCGGTCGACGAGATCATCAAGAGCCCTGCCCTTCCGCCGCTGCAGCGAGTCAGTGACCGGGGTGGGGACCGCGCCGTGCGCGAGGTCCGGGTGGCCGAGGCCCTGCGCGACCTCCACGAGGCACCGGAGGCCGCGTTCGTGGTGCTGGGCCGTGGCGCCTCCGCGGAGGCGGCTGACTACCGCCTGGACGTCGCCCTGCGGCGTGCGGGGATGCACGGGGTCGCCGCCGTGGCGGCCTTCTGCCCGGACCCGGCGAGCCCCTGGCGCCCTCCGATCACCGCGCTGGACATCGCCGACCGGGCCGAGCTGGCGCTGGTGTCGATGCCGCCCGGCACCGACCTGGCGGGGCTGATCGAGGCGCTGGGCCGCGAGATCGCCGGCGGCGCCGAGGCCGCGCTGCGCCGCATCGAGCTGGGCCTCGAGACGGTGGCTGAGGCCGAGACCGGGTCGGGCGACGAGCGCAGCGTGGTGGCGGCCTGCATGCGCGCCCTCGGGGTCCGCGTGGAGCTGCGCGAACCGGACCCGGGGGAGCCGGGGGAGCCGTGCATCGCCGTGCCGATCGTGGTGGGCGGGTCGGTCGAGGGGCAGCTCTGCGCCCCGGCGATCTCCGACGAGCTGGGCATGGCCGTGCGGGTGGTGCTCGAGGTGGCCGCCGGGGCGGTGGCGCGGCTGCGGGAGGCGGCGCGGCGTGCCCGCGACATCCCCATCCGCTCCCGCACCGAGCTGCTCAGCGAGCTGCTGGTGTCCACCTCGCCGCACACCGACGACCTGCTCAACCGGGCGCGGCTGCTGGGCCTGCCGATCGACGGCTGGCACCTGGCGCTGCGGGTGGAGCTGGAGAACCTGAACGAGACCGAGCAGGACGAGCTGCGCCGCTTCGAGGTGTTCGAGGCCGCATCGCAGCTCGCCCTGCAGGCGGCGCTGTCGACCGGTGGGATCTGGTACCTGGCTCGCATGGGCCCGGCGATCCTGCTGATCCGCATGATGCGCCGCGATCCCGGGCCGCAGGCCGGCAAGACCGTCGTCCAGGCGGGCGAGCGGGTGCTGGAGCGGTTGCGCGAGCACCTCGCCGAGCTGCGCGCGAGCTGCGGCGTGGGCGGCGCTCACGAGGGCCCGATGGGCCTGCGCGCCTCCGCCGCGGAGGCGCGTGACGCGATGACCGCGGCCAGGGCCGCCGGCCACCACGACACCGTGGCCGCCTTCGACGCCGTCGGCCTGCGGCGCATGCTGACGGAGTGGTACGCCTTCGACACCGCCCGCCAGTCCGTGCGCGAGCAGCTCGCGCCGCTGGAGCGCCTGGGACCCAAGCGCATGGAGACCGCCGTGCGGACCCTCAAGACCTACCTGGACGAGCAGTGCTCGATCGTGCGCACCGCGCGGGCGCTGCACCTGCACCGCAACGCGGTCAGCTACCGGCTGCAGCGGATCTTCGAGCTGCTCGAGGTGGACCCGTCCGACCCCGACCAGCGCCTGGCGTTGCAGCTCGCCTGCCGGGCGCGGATGCTGGGGTGAGGCCGATGAGGACCCTGATCGACCAGACGCACCTCCTCGCGCTGGCCCGCGGCTGCGCCGTGCTGGGCGCGGGTGGCGGCGGCGACCTCCACGTCGGCCAGCTCATGGCCCGCCAGGCGATCGAGGAGCACGCTCCAGTGCCGCTGGTCGACCTGGACGAGCTGCCCGCCGACGGGCTGGTGATGGTCATGGGCGCGATCGGGACGCCCATCGTCGGCAGCGAGAAGATGGAGAACGGCCAGGAGGGAGCCCGCCTGCGCGCGCGCCTGGAGCAGCTCTGGGGCCGCCAGGTGGTGGCGCTCATGGGGGTCGCGATCGGTGGCTGGAACGGCATNNNGCCGGTGCTGGACGCCGACGGCACCGGCCGCGCCTTCCCGGAGTCGCAGATGGCGACCATGTACCTGGCGGGCGTCCCAGCCGGGCCGGCGGTGCTGACCGACGAGCGCGGTAACCTGATCGAGTTCCGGGTCGTCAGCGATCTGTGGCTGGAGCGCCTGGCCCGGGCGGCCGCGGTCGAGCTCGGCGGCAGCGCGGCGATGGCCGCCTACAACCTGACGGTCGCGCAGGCGCGCACGGCGACCGTGCTCGGCACGGTCTCGCTCGCCCTGCGGATCGGCACGGCCCTCGAGCGCGCCGGCAGCGACCCGGTCGACGCCCTGGTGCGCACCGTCGACGCGTTCCGGCTGGTCACCGGCAAGGTGCTGGACGTGGACCGCCGCACCGCCAAGGGGTTCATGCGCGGCTCGGTGGTGATCGAGGGGCTCGGCGAGGACAGTGACCGGCTGCTGCGGCTCGAGATCCAGAACGAGTACCTGGTCGCCCTCGAGCGGGGCGAGGCGCTCGCCTCCGTCCCGGACAACATCGCCGTGGTCGACAGCTCGACGGCCGACGCCATCTCCACCGAGCAGATCCGCTACGGCCAGCGGGTGACCGTCATCGCGTTCCCCAGCACGCCGGTCTGGCGCACGCCGCGCGGCCTCGAGACGGTCGGTCCGCACGCGTTCGGCTACGACTTCGACTACGTCCCGGTCGAGGAGCGGCTCGGCGGCTACTCCGGCGGCAGCTCCCTGAAGGCGAGGCCCAGGTCCACGCCGCGCCGGCGGTTCCAGAGGTAGCTCGCGCCATAGATCAGGAACGGGACCACGGCGATCACGATCATGGCGACGATGCCCGGCGTCGCGTTCGCGCCCAGGTCGTCGTTGACCAGCAACGGGATCATGAACAGCAGGTAGACCCCGAACGACAGGAAGCCGATGACGGCGATGGCGGGGACCCCGAGGAAGCGGCGCGCGATCGGCGAGCCCTCGTAGAGCTGGCGCCGGCGCCACGGCAGCATCACCCCGGCCACCGCCACCGTCAGGAAGGTGAGCGTCTCCGCGGCCCCCGCCGTGAACAGCAGGTCGAGGAACTGGCTCGGCCCGTACACGATGATGGCGAGGAGCCCGAGCGCCACGGTCAGCACGACCGCGTTGGCGACCAGCGGCGAGTGGGTGCGCTCGTTCACCTCTGACAGCCTCTCCGGCAGGATCCTGTCGAACGACCAGGCGAACAGGCTGCGCGTGGCGATCAGGAACGTCGCCGGCAGCGCGACGAAGAAGGCGAGCGCGAAGCTGAGCGCCATGACCACGATCAGGAAGCTGGAGCTGGTCAGCATGGCGGCGAACAGGAAGAAGAATGGCGGGGCCGACAGCGGGTACTTGTCCGGGGCGTTGTTGGACAGGTACGTGATCGAGCCCAGGAAATCGTGGCCGAACGTCCGGGCGGCGAGCGCCATCATGACGATCACGATGACCGCCGAGATGCCCAGCGCGAGCAGCAGGCCTCGCAGCAGCGTCCGCCTCGGTGAGCGGACCTCGCCGCCGGCGTAGGTGGTCACGATGGCGCCCTGGTAGCCCGCCTGCCGCGCCGTCTGGATCACCCCGTCGTAGGTGGCGCCGAAGCGGCTCAGGCTCGCCTGGAAGTCGGCCCGTCCGTGGATGATCATGAGGACCGCCGCGATGACGACGCCGACCAGCGAGAGCAGGAACAGGGCCATGAAGATGCGGATCCAGGCGCGCGGCTTGAGGCTCATCAGCAGACCGGTGAGCACCAGGGTCGCCACGCCGATCCCGAACTGCCAGTTCTTGCCGCTCACCGTGGTGGACCAGTCGATGAGCGTCTGATTGCTGGTCACGACCCCGATCGTCGCCAGCGCGGCGGAGAGCCCGAACGGCGCCAGCAGCAGCGCGAACTGCGCCATCACCAGCACGTACCAGACGGTGATGTTGAAGTTGGCGGCGAAGCCGAGCAGCGGGCCCATGATGCGGCTGACGAACACGTAGTCGCCGCCCGATCGCGGCATGACGGTGGCGAGCCAGCCGTACAGCAGCGTCGGGATGATGGCCAGGACGGCCGCGATGACGACCACCAGGACGATATTGGCGCCCGGGAAGGCGAACGGCGCCTGCGTAGCGACGAGCGCGGCCAGCGGAAGGGAGATGAACGAAATGTTCAGCGCGACGTTGCTCGAGACGCCGATCTCGCGGACGAGCCCGGTGGCCTGCCGCGTGTAGAACCCTCCAGCGGACGTCGCCTGCGGCGCTTCCATGACCCGGAATACCTCCCCCAAAATTGTTCGCAAAAAGGCCCAAAGGACTTTACAGCACTCTTTGCGGCACGATACTGAAGAGCGGGGCGAGGACTGTCAAGCCAGAACGGTTTGAGGATCTGGCGAAGATCTGGGCCGATCTGGGCCGACGGCCCAACGGCGGTGACCAGCCTCGTGCAGTCCGCACATTCCCAGCGACCGATCCCATCGCTACCGTTCGTGCCATGGGGAGCCGTCGAAGGCGACCGGAGGTTCACGCGGAGGAGCCGCTTGGCGATCAGGCTTGACTTGCGACTGGGGATCGACGTCGGTGGCACCAATACCGACGCGGTCGTGCTCGACCGCGGGGACCACCTGGTCGCAAAGGTGAAGGTGCCCAGCACGGTGGACGTCACCGGAGGGATCACCGCCGCCATCGACGTGATCCTCGACGACCCCGGCGTCGACAAGCGCCGCATCACCCACGTGATGCTCGGCACCACCCACGCCACCAATGCCGTGCTCGAGCGGCGCAACCTGCAGCGGGTGGCGGTGCTGCGGATCGGCGGGCCGGCGACCCGCGCCGTGCGGCCGCTGTACTCCTGGCCCGACGACCTGCGCGAGGCGGTCTCCGTCGGCGAGACGATCGCCGACGGCGGCATCGAGTTCGACGGCCAGGAGCTGGTCCCCTTCGACCGGGACACCGCCGCCAGGTTCCTCGCCGCGGTCGCGGACCGGGCCGACGCCGTCGCCATCACCAGCGTCTTCGCCCCCATCTCCGCCGCACACGAGCTGCAGGCCGAAGAGCTCGTGCGGCGCGAGATCGGCAACGTGCACGTCTCGCTCAGCCACGAGATCGGCACGCTCGGGCTGCTCGAGCGCGAGAACGCCACCGTCCTCAACGCCGCCCTGGCCGGCGTCGCCCGCGACGTCGCCGCCGGCCTGCAGGCAGCGCTCGCCAACCACGCCCTGCGGCCGGTCACGTTCTTCGCGCAGAACGACGGCACCCTGATGGGCGCCGACTACGCCCTGCGCTACCCGGTCCTCACCATCGGCAGCGGGCCCGCCAACTCGATCCGCGGCGCGGCCTTCCTGACCGGGCTCGGCGACGCGCTCGTCGCCGACGTGGGCGGCACCTCGACCGACGTCGGCGTGCTCTCCAACGGCTTTCCGCGGGAGTCGTCGGCCGGGGTCGAGATCGGTGGCATCCGCACCAATTTCCGCATGCCGGACCTGGTCACCATCGCGCTCGGCGGCGGGACGGTGATCTCCGACGGCACCGGCGACGTGGTCGTCGGCCCCACCAGCGTCGGCTACCGCCTCTGGGAGGAGGCGCTGGTCTTCGGGGGCGAGACCGCGACGCTGACCGACAGCGCGGTGGCCTGCGGGCGGGCGCGCATCGGCGAGCCCGAGCGGATCCCCGGCCCGCGACTGCGCCGGCTGCTGGAGCGGGGGCTGGAGCGCGCCGACGGCATGCTCGCCGACGCCGTCGACCGGGTGAAGACCGCCAGGGGCGACCAGCCGCTGATCGTGGTCGGCGGCGGCGGCGTCCTGGTGCCGGACTCGCTGCCCGGCGTCGACAAGGTCATCAGGCCGGACCACTACGACGTCGCCAACGCCATCGGCGCGGCCATCGCGTCGGTGAGCGGGCAGGTCGACCGGGTCTTCCACCTCGGCCCCAGCGGTCGCCACAGCGCCCTGCACGAGGCTGAGGAAGAGGCGCGGGTCCACGCCATCCGCGCCGGGGCGGACCCGGACAAGATCGAGGTCGTGGAGGTCGAGGAGATCCCGCTCGCCTACCTCACCACCCCGGCGGTGCGGATCCGCGTGAAGGTGGCGGGGGCGCTGGGTTTCCTGTGATCGCACCGGAGGTGGGTCTTCGTGGAACAGCAGACCGCAGCATCGCCAGGACGCTCGCCCTATGTCGCCGTGACGGTGCAGTTCGTCGTTGCCCTGGTGGTGGCGCTGTGGCTCGGCAACCAGTTCACACCGCTCGAGGCGTTCGCGCTGATCGCCACGATCGTGACGGCGGTCGTCGTGCTGATCTACATCCTGGTCAACCTCGCCTGCATCCGCTTCTACCTGCGCGAGCGGCGCAGCGAGTTCAACCCGTGGCTGCACCTCGCGGTCCCGGTCCTCGGCATCGTCGCCTTCGTCCCCGCGTGGTTCACCGCGCTCGGGATCGGCAAGGGCGTGTTCAGCTGGGTGAGCCCGCTGCCGTACCCGCTGAACCGTGCCGGGCTGGTGGTCGCCATCTGGTTCGCGCTCGGCATCGTCTTCCTCGTCTGGCTCAGCGCCAGGCACCCCGAGCGGATCCGCGAGACCGGCCGGATCTTCCTCGACGAGGAGCCGCCGGTGGGGACCCGGCCGACTGAGCTGCCCTCCACCCGGGAGGAGCTGGCATGACCGACCTGCACGTCGTCGGCTTCCGGCCCGAACCGCCGCAGTATGCCTGGACGTTCGGCGGGGCCAAGCCGGTGATGAGCGTGCAGCCGGGCGCGGTCCTGGAGGTCTGGACCGAGGACGCCTTCGGCGGCAAAGTGCGCACGCCGGACGACGTCGTCTCGCGGGTGATCGACTTCCGCTACGTGAACCCCCAGACGGGACCCTTCCACGTGGAAGGCGCCGAGCCGGGTGACACCCTCGCGGTCCACTTCGTTTCGATCGAGCCGTCGCGGGACTGGGCGGCGTCCACCACCGTGCCGCTGTTCGGCGCGCTCACCTCGACCCACGCCACCGCCACCCTGCAGGACCCGCTGGAGGAGGTGGTGTGGATCTACCAGGTCGACCGCGCCCGCCGGACGGTGACCTACCAGGCCGCGCGCAGCGACTTCTCGGTGGACATGCCGCTGGACCCGATGCACGGCACCGTGGGGGTGGCGCCGGCCGCCTTCGAGGCGCGCTCGTCGCTGGTGCCCGACGCGCACGGCGGCAACATGGACACGCCCGAGATGCGCGCCGGCACCACCTGTTACCTGGGCGTGAACGTCGAGGGCGCGCTGTTCTCGCTGGGTGACGGCCACTGCCGCCAGGGCGAGGGCGAGACCTGCGGGGTGGCGGTCGAGGCGGCCATGGACACGGTGCTGGTCCTGGACCTGGTCAAGGATGTGGCCACGCCGTGGCCACGGCTCGAGAGCGACACCCACATCATGACCGCCGGCTCCGCCCGGCCGCTGGAGGACGCCTTCCGCATCGCCCAGGCGGACCTGGTGCAGTGGCTGGCGAGCGACTTCGACCTGCACCCGCTCGACGGCTACCAGCTCGTCACCCAGGTGAGCGAGTCGCCGGTGGCCAACGTCTGCGACCCCAACTACACCTTCGTCGCCAAGCTGCGCAAGCAGTACCTACCCGATCGAACCGTCTACGGCGGCATCCACGCCCGCCTTCGCGACATGGGTCGCGCCTATCTCGCGGAGCGGGCCTGAGGCGGCGAGAGCGGCGAGAACGGAACAGCTATACTCGGCTGGTGCCGGCCCGGTGCGGCCGGTCGTTCTGTCGTCCCCTTGAGGAGGGGGCTTCCAGTCAGGGTGCAACAACCAACACAGGTCAAGGAAGCCACGCCACAGGTCAAGGTCAACGTTCTGGTCCCGGGCAACCACTCGATGGTGAGCCTGCTGGGCACTCGAGACGAGCTACTCAAGCTGATCGAGGCGGCCTTCGAGAGCACGGTGTTCGTGCGCGGGAACGAGATCACGATCACCGGCGAGCGCCAGGACGCCGAGCGGGTCGCCCGCTTGTTCGAGGAGCTGATCAGCCTGCTCGACCAGGGCAGCCCGCTCACGGCTGAAACCGTGGGCCGTTCGATCGGCATGGTCCGCGAGGGCAACGGCGAGCGGCCCTCCGACGTCTTCGGCGACGCCGTCCTCACCGTGCGCGGCGGCCGTGCGATCACCCCGAAGACCACCGGTCAGAAACGCTACGTCGACGCGATCCGCCAGAACACCATCGTGTTCGGCATCGGTCCCGCCGGGACCGGGAAGACCTACCTGGCGATGGCCGTCGCGGTGCAGGCGCTGCTCTCCAAGCGCACGAACCGTCTGATCCTGACCCGACCGGCGGTCGAGGCGGGCGAGAAGCTCGGCTTCCTGCCCGGCACGCTGTCCGAGAAGATCGACCCGTACCTGCGCCCGCTCTACGACGCGCTCTACGAGATGATGGACGCGGAGCAGATCACCCGGCTGATGGAGCGCGGAACCATCGAGGTCGCCCCGCTGGCATACATGCGGGGCAGAAGTCAACCGTACTCGAGTCGCGTCCTGACGCCGTCCGGGTTCCAGCCGATCGGGAGCCTGTCGGTCGGCGACCTCGTGATCGGCTCCGACGGGTGTCCCACGCCGGTGCTAGGCGTCTACCCTCAGGGCCGCAGAGAAGCCTTCCGCGTTCGTGCACAGGACGGAGCCTCGACATTGTGCTGCGGGGAGCACCTGTGGGCCGTGGCCACCCGCGACGACCGGCGGCGCGGCAAGCCCGTCCGCGTGCTGGAGACCCGCGAGATGATCGGGCAGCTCAGGGCCGCACACTGCCATCGCTTCGAACTGCCGCTCGTCAGCCGGCCCGTTGAGTTCCTTCCCCGCGAGGTCCCGCTCGACCCTTACGCGCTCGGGCTCCTCCTGGGCGACGGATGCCTGACGACGTCGACGACGCCCTCGTTCGCGACCGGCGATTCGGAGCGCCACACGGCCGGACACCGGGGGGGAGTGATCGTGTCGAACCCTGTGACGGTCATGCTTCGGGACCTCGGCCTGGCTGGGACGCGCTCGAGCACGAAATTCGTCCCGCGGCTCTACCTGCACAACTCCTCCGACGTTCGCCTGGCCGTGCTCCAGGGCCTTCTGGATACCGACGGAGGACCAGTGACCCAGCGCGGCCGCACCTGCCGCATCCACTACGTGACCTGCTCCGAGCGCTTGCGGGACGACGTCGTGTTCCTCGTGCGGTCCCTGGGAGGCGTCGTGTACTGGAGGACCCGCGCCGCCGCCGGGCGTCCTCCCGGACGCGCCGGGGGGCGGGACGTTCACCACCGCTCGGATGCGTTCGTCCTGGACATCCGTCTGCCCGATGGCATCGAGCCCTTCAGGCTGGCTCGGAAGCGGGAGCTGTACCGGGTGCTCGGAGGCGGCCGTCCTATGCGCTTCGTCCACAGCATCGAGCCGGCGGGCGAGCAGGAGACGCTCTGCATCCAGGTCGCGGCGGCCGATTCGTTGTACGTGACGGACGATTTCCTGGTCACCCACAACACGCTCAACGACGCCTTCATCGTGCTCGACGAGGCCCAGAACACCACCCCGGAGCAGATGAAGATGTTCCTGACCCGGTTGGGGTTCAACTCCAAGGCCGTGGTCACCGGTGATGTCACCCAGATCGACCTGCCGACGGGCCAGCACTCGGGCCTGAACATCGTGCGCGAGATCCTGACCGGGATCGATGGGCTGGCGTTCATGTACCTGTCGTCGCGGGACGTGGTCCGCCACCGCATCGTCCAGGACATCGTGGAAGCCTATCGCCGCTACGACGAGGCCAGGTCCAAGTGAGCGTCTTCGTCGCCAACGAGCAGGCCGACCAGCCGGTCGACGAAGAGGGCTTAGCCAGGCTCGCCCGCCTGGCCCTGGAGGCCGAGGGGGCCGGGGAGTCCGAGGTGTCGATCCTGCTCGTCGACATCACCGTGATGACCCAGCTCAACCACCGCTACATGGGCGAGGACCGGCCCACCGACGTGCTCGCGTTCCCGATCGACGGACCGTCGCCGGCCTCCGGCCCGCCCGGCGGCCCGGCCGGGCCGCGCGGTTTCGCCGGCGACCGCTACGGCGACGCCGCCGACGACGAGCTGGACGAGGACGAGGACGAGGACGAGGACGACGCCCCCTGGCTGCTCGGCGACGTGGTGCTGTGCCCCGCCTACGCGGCCGACCAGGCCAGGCGGGCAGGTCAGAGCCTGACCGCCGAGCTGGAGCTGCTGACCGTCCACGGCCTGCTGCACCTGTGCGGCTTCGACCACGCCGAGCCCGAGGACGAGCGGGAGATGCGCTCGCGCACCGAGGAGCTGCTGTCGCGCTGGCGCGCAGAGGCACGACGGTGAACGGCCTCAGGGTCGGCGACATCTGGACCCTGGTCGCGGTGGCGCTGCTCACCGTGGTGGCGGCCTTCCTGGCCATGTCGGAGACGGCCATCACCCGCACCAACCGCATCCGCGCCCTGCACCTGCAGGAGGAGGGCCGCCGCGGCGCGCGGCAGCTCCTGGCGCTGGTCGAGCAGACCGCCCGCTCGCTCAACGGGGTCCTGCTGCTGGTGCTGGTGGTGCAGTTCACCGCCACCTCGCTGTTCACCTCGGTGATGGAGCGGGTGGTCGGCGGCGGTCTCGGCGTGGCGCTGGCCGCGGTGATCATGACCCTGGTGACCTTCATCTTCGCGGAGGTCGCGCCCAAGACCTACGCGGTGCAGCAGACCGACCGCGCCGCGCTCACGGTCGCACCGGTGGTCTACTGGATCACGCGGCTGCCGGTGCTCGGGCCGCTCACCCGCCTGCTGATCGCCATCGGCAACGTGATCACGCCGGGCAAGGGACTCAAGACGGGCCCGTTCGTCTCAGAGGACGAGCTGCGCGCGCTGGTCGACGAGGCCAAGCGGGAGGAGGTCATCGAGGAAGAGGAACGCGAGATGATCCACTCCGTGTTCGAGTTCGGCGACACCATCGTCCGCGAGGTGATGGTCCCCCGGCCCGACATGGTGGTGGTCCCGGTCTCGCACTCCCTCCAGCAGGTGCTCGAGCTGATCCTCCGCTCCGGCTTCTCGCGCATCCCGGTCTACGGGCGCGACATCGACGACATCGTCGGCCTGGCCTACGCCAAGGACGTGCTGCGCAGGCTGCACGATGGCCAGGTCGACCTGCCCCTGGCGGAGATCCTGCGGCCCGCGCCGGTGATGCCGGAGTCGATGCGCGCCGCCGACTGCCTGCGCGAGATGCGCCGCCGCAAGAGCCACATGGTCATCGTCATCGACGAGTACGGCGGCACCTCCGGCCTGGTCACCATCGAGGACCTGCTCGAGGAGATCGTCGGCGAGATCGCCGACGAGTACGACCGCGAGGAGCCGAACGTCGAGCCGCTGCCGGACGGTGACTTCCGCGTCAACGCGCGCCTGTCGATCAACGAGGTCAACGAGCTGCTCGACGTGGAGCTGCCGGCGACCGAATGGGACTCGATCGGCGGCCTGCTGTTCAACCTGATCGGCGACGTGCCCAAGGAAGGCCAGGAGATCGAGTTCCAGGGCCTGGCGCTGCGGGCCGAGCGGGTGCAGGGCAGGCGGGTCGGCCGCGTGCGCATCCACCGCCTCCCCAGGCCGACTGCCGGGCGTGAGAGCACGGCCGAGGCCCACAAGCAGTGAGCGGCGCAGCGCCGGCGGCGCGCCATGTCCCCGACCACGAGCTGGTCGCCTCCGCTCGCGCGGCGCGAGCGCTCGCCTACGCGCCCTATTCCGGCTACCGCGTGGGTGCGGCGCTGCTCACCTCCAACGGCGCGGTGGTGCAGGCGGCCAACGTCGAGAACGCCTCGTACGGCCTCACGCTCTGCGCCGAGCGCGCCGCGGTGGTGAGCGCGATCGCCGCGGGCCACCGGCGCTTCGAGGCGCTCGCGGTAGCGGTGGACGGACCTGAGCCGGCCGCCGTGTGCGGCGCCTGCCGCCAGGTGCTGCGGGAGTTCCCCCGCGCGCTGGAGCTGCGCGTGCTGTGCGCCGGCGAGTCGGGCGACCGCGTGGTCGTCACCACCCTGGGCGACCTGCTGCCCGCCAGCTTCGGGCCCGAGCGGCTCCTTTCGCGCGGGGAGACCCGTCCGTGAAGTCCGGCCTCGTCGCCCTGGTCGGCCGGCCCAACGTCGGCAAGTCGACGCTGCTGAACGGGCTGCTGGGCCGGAAGGTCGCGATCATGTCGGACAAGCCGCAGACCACCCGCTCGGTGATCCGGGGTGTGCTGCGCCGCCCGCAGGGAGAGGCCGTCCTGGTCGACACCCCGGGGCTGCACAAGCCGCGCACGCTGCTCGGGCAGCGCCTCAACGACCTCGTCCGCGGCACCCTGACCGAGGTCGACCTGATCTGCTTCATGGTCGACGCCGCGGCGGGGGTCGGCCGGGGCGACCAGTACCTCGCGGCCGAGCTGGCCAAGGTGGACACGCCCAGGCTCGCGCTGGTGAACAAGATGGACCGCGCCGCGCGCCAGCGCATGGTGGAGTCCCTGCAGGCGGTGACCGAGCTGGGGGAGTGGGCCGAGGTGGTGCCCATCTCGGCGCTCACCGGCGGCCAGCTCGACCTGCTCGTCGAGCTGCTGTTCCGCTACCTGCCGGAGGGCGGGTCGCTGTTCCCCGAGGGCCAGGTCACCGACGAGCCGGAGCGCCACTTCATTGCCGAGGTGATCCGCGAGAAGGCGATCGCCCTGGTCCGTGAGGAGCTGCCCCACTCGATCGCGGTGGTGGTGGAGGAGATGGGGCCGCCCGACGAGGTCCCCACCGGCCCCGCCGGCCCCGGCCGCGGCGAGCCGCGCGGGGACCTGCTGGTGATCCGCGCGACCCTGTTCGTCGAGCGCTCCAGCCAGAAGCCGATCGTGCTCGGCCGCGGCGGCTCCCTCCTGCGCGAGGTCGGCACCCGCGCGCGCGCCGAGCTCGAGGCGCTGCTCGGCACCAGGATCTTCCTGGACCTGCACGTCAAGGTCGCCAAGGAGTGGCAACGCGACCCCAAGCAGCTCTCCCGCCTCGGCTACTGAGCGCGCGCGGGTGCGTGCCCCTGTTCCGCCGTTGGCGGATCGGGAGCGGGCGAGACGGTCGCGCCGGTAGGCTCGCCCGGACGGGACGGTCGAGCGAGGGCGGGCTGCGACGATGCGGGTGACGGTGCTCGGCGGGACCAGGTTCATCGGTGCCGCCATCGTGGAGGAGCTGGCCGCGTACGGTCACGAGCTGCTGCTGGTGCACCGTGGCGAGCACGAGCCGGACGGCCTGCCTGAGGCCGACCACCTGCACGCCGAGCGTCGGGACCTGCCTCACCTGCGCGGCGCGCTCGACGAGTTCGGCCCAGAGGCCCTGGTCGACGCCTGCGCCATGACCGCGGCCGACGCCGAGACCGCGCTCGCCGCGCTCGGCGACATGCGCCTGCTGGTGCTCTCGAGCATGGACGTCTACCGCGTCTGGGGCTCGCTGCTGGCCGGGACCGAGACCGACCCGGTGCCGGTCGACGAGACCTCCGCCGTGCGCGAGCAGCGCTACCCCTATCGCGGCCACCCCCGCTACGGCCGCGAGGAGGGGGTGGACGACTACGACAAGCTCGACGTCGAGGAGGCGTACCTGCGCCGGGCCGCGACCGTCTGCCGCCTGCCGGTGGTCTACGGCGAGCGGGACTACCAGCGGCGCGAGGAGCCGGTCCTGCGGCGGGTGCGGGCGGGGCGGGCGCGCATCCCGACCGGCGCCGGCACCTTCCTGTGGACGCGCGGCTACGTCCGCGACGTCGCCGCCGGCGTGCGGCTCGCGCTCGAGTCGGAGGCGTGCATCGGCGAGGTGCTGAACCTCGGCGAGCACCGCACCTGGTCCATGGCGCTGTGGGCGCGCCACGTCCTGGAGGCGGCGGGCGCCTCCGCCGAGCTGGTGCGAGTGCCCGACGTGCTGCTCCCCGACGACCTGCGGCTGTTCGCCAGCATGCCCCAGCACGTGCTGGTGAGCTCGGCCAAGGCGCGGGACCTCCTCGGCTGGGAGGAGACAGACCCGCACGAGGCACTGGCCAAGACGGTGGCCTGGCACCTGGCGCACCCGCCCGAGGAGGCCGCCGCCGACTTCGCCGCCGACGACCGGGCGCTGGCCGCGGCGCCCTGCTAGCCGCGGCGGAACGGGTAGACGGGATCGCCGATGCCGCGGATCCGGACGCTGGGGATGATGCAGGGGTGGAAGACGTAGCTGTCGGCATCCATCGGGATGTCGAACTGGTCCATGTCGGCATGCGAGTAGAACTGGGTCTCGCCGCCCGCCTCGACGTATCCGAGAAGCCCGTTCTGCCACAGCACGGAGGGAAAGCTGGTGGCGCTGTCGAACTTCTCGGCGGCTCGCATCTCGATCAGCTCCAGCTCCTCCCTCGAGAAGCGGTCATAGCCCACTTCCCTGATGATCTCGCGGACCTGCTGGTCGATTCCTGACAGGTACTCCATCGTGCTGGTGTAGATCTCGGAGTAACCGTGGCGGGCCGCGTCGTTCGGCATGGTGTCCGCGGCGATCTGGTTGCTGCTCTGGGCGAGCTGTGAATCGCCGAACCGCTTTGCGGCGCGGGACACCACGCGGCGCAGGTCCGCCTGGGGGAACTCAGTTCGACCGGCGGCCTTCTGCCGCAGGACCTCCGCGCAGATCGCGTTGCCCAGGGAGACGACGTCTCTGGGAATGAGCCGCGTGTGCCGCAGCAGGTAGTCGGTCACCCGCTCGTGCACCCCGCTGGCCTCGTTGTTCACCACCGGGGTTCCGAGCCAGGCCTCGACCGGGTGCGCATAGCGGTCCGCGGCCATGAAGAACGACGAGTCGAGCCGTTTCAGCTTCTCCAGCAGCAGGTACTCGACCGACTCCCGGCTCCAGGTCAGCACGCGGATATGCGGCTCGTCATGGTATCGCGGCGCATGCTCGGACCGGTAGACCGACGACATCACGATGTCCCGGATCGAGATCACGATGTGCAGGCGTCCGCCGAGCCGGGGGTCCCTGAGGAATCGCATCACCTGATAGAACAGGCCCTTCTGACACCTGAGCCAGTACATCGGCGCGTGGCTGAACTCCTCGTCCACCGCGTCGAGGTAGAAGAAGATCGGCGGGCAGGTGCGGAGGACCTCCGCCAGAACGTCCTCGAGGTCGTCCCATGCGGGGTCCTCCAGGAAGTTGGTCAGCTGCCGGGCGGTGTTCTGCCCGTTGATGATCGTGCGGAGCTCCACATAGATCGTTCTCGGTCTGCGGAACTGGCCCAGCAGATGGCCATAATCGCGCCTGATCGCCTCCGCCTGCTCGTGGTCGATGTAGTGGCGCAGGTCCTCGTTGGCCAGGAGGTGCGTGGTCAGCGAGCTCAGCACCGCACGGCTCCAGACCTGCATCCACTTCTCGGTGAGGAACCGCTCCGGGAACCACTGGCAGGCCTTGACGATGGTTTCCGTGGAGGGAAGGTTCTGCTGCGGATGCTCGGCGTAGACCGATTCCTGGCGCGCCCGGAAGTCGCGCAGGCGGCGCAGGTACACCGTCTTCCCGGCGCCGAGCCTTCCGACGATCACGCGGGTCGTCGCGTCGTCGGGGCGGGTCGCCAGGGCTCCGAAAACCGGGTTGCCGTGGAAGTCGACGAAATGACTCAGCACGTTCTCGATCGGTGCCCTGGAGCCGTCCGGATTGCCGAACGGGCCTGTCGGCTCGGACAACCCCTCGGACATCAGGTTGTCGTCCTTCTGGACGTGCATCCCGCCCCTCCATCATCGGCGCATCAGTAGGTCGCGGAGCCCGGGGAGAGGAAGAGGCCCTGGGCAAGCCGCCATGCCTCGCGCAGCTTGTCGGCGCGCTCCGTCGGGAGCTGCGCGACGGCGTCCTCGGCGCCGGCAGTGTCGAACAGCTCCTTGACGGTGAACGCAGTCTCGGACGTAAGGCTCTGGAGCCCGTCATCGGTGACGACCCATTCATCGTTCGCCATCTCGATGATCGGTTTGAGCCGGGGCATGGGCGTGGTCGCGGACGGCGGCCGGGTTCGAGCCTCGATGGCCAGTCGGAGCAGGCTTATCAACTGCTCCAGCGCCCCGGCGGGATCGAAGAGCTCGTCACCCGGATAGCGGTTGAGCCGCTGCAGCTCGGGGGCCACCGAGGCCGCCCATTCGGCCGCTGTCTGCGTCGCCGCCCACTGAACCGGTCGCTGCCCGCGCACGGTGACCCTGGGTGCCGTGGCGTCATGCGGCAGCGTCGCGTCCTCTTCCTCGAGCCCCACCTCGAGCACCGGCGAGTTCCCGTTGTCGGGCCGGCCCGGCAGCGGGAACCGCAGTCTCAGGGTCGTGTCGGGCAGCCGGACCCGCACGCCCCGCTCTGAGATGGCTCCCAGCTCCCGCGCTCTTTGGATCAGCCCGGCGATATTCTCGAAGGTCGGTTCCTCCTTGAACCTCCTGAAGGCGTCCTCGTCGGTCCGGCGCCGCTCCCGCACGCTCTCCAGGGCGACACCGCGCAGATCGTCAAGGCTGGCGACGGTCTGCTCGCGGATCGCCTCGATCTCGTGCGAGAGATGCTCCACGGTCGAGCGGGTCTCCTGCGCCTGGCGGCGGACCTCGGTCACTCCCTTCTCGGTCAGCCACTGCAACCAGTACAGCGGCCCGAAGGCCGCGACCGCCGCGCCGAGCTGGAGCCATACCCCGCTGGCATACGCTCCGTCGACCAGTGCCCCGGCGAGCATCATGATGCCGCCGAGGGCAACCGCTGCCAACGGGATGAGCCATCGTCTCGTCCTCTTCATTGAATCCTCTTCACTGAATCCTCGCGCGTGGACGGGCATAGGCCGTTGGATCGTTGCATTCCCGTCAGCAGTCGTAAAGGCAATGGTCGGTGCCAGGCGTCACCAGCGGCCGGTGACATTGCGCACATCTTCCACCCCCCGGAATTTCGCTGTTCAGCGCGGGGCGTTGGATGGCAGGCTGGAGGTGGTTCCAGGCAGGGAAGGAGGGAGCGTCGGAAGGTGCTGGCCGCACGCAAGCTCACGGTCGTCCGTGGCGCACAGGTGGTGCTCGACCAGGTCGACCTGGTCGTGGACGAGGCCAGCCGCACCGGCGTGCTGGGCCGCAACGGCGCCGGCAAGACCACCCTGCTTCGTGCCCTGGCCGGTCTCGAGGAACCCAGCGACGGCGCCGTCGAGCGGTCCCCGCCCCAGCTCACCGTCGGCTACCTGCCGCAGGAGCCCGACTACCGGCCAGGCGAGACCGCCGCCGCCTTCCTGCGGCGGCGCACCGGGCTGGCCGCGGCCGACCTGGAGACGGCGCTCGGCGCCGCCCGGCGGCGGCCGCGACCGGACGAGCTGGCCGCCTACGACGACGCGCTGGCGCGCTTCCTCGCGCTCGGCGGCGACGACCACGACGCCCGCGCGCCGCGGGTCCTGGCCGGCGTCAGCCTGCCCGAGCGCATCCTGGAGAAACCCGCGGCGCGGCTCTCCGGCGGCGAGCAGGTCAAGCTCGGGCTGGCCGCGATCCTGCTGGCCAGGTTCGACGTGCTGCTGCTGGACGAGCCGACCAACAACCTGGACTTCGAGGGTCTCGAGCGGCTGGAGCGCTTCCTGCTCGGCGAGCACGGCGCCGGGCGCGCGTCCGGGCTCGGCGGCGGCGTGGTGCTGGTCAGCCACGACCGGGCGTTCCTGTCGGCCGCCACCACCCGCGTGGCCGAGCTGGACCTGGTCAGTCACAAGCTCAGCGAGTACGGCGGCGGCTACGACGCCTACCTCGAGGAGCGTCGCCGGCGGCGTGAGCAGGCGTACGAGCAGTACGAGGAGGCGCAGCGCGAGCGGGCGCGCCTGGAGGCCTCCATCCGGCGCCGCAAGGAGTGGAGCGTGAGCCGCCGCGGCGCGCGCACGACCGACAACGACAAGGCGCTCGCCGGTCGGCGCCGGGAGCGGATGACCGCGGCGGCCGGCGGCGCCGGGGCGCTCGAGCGGCGCATCGAGCGGCTGGGCACCCCCGAGAAGCCCTGGGAGGGCTGGGAGCTGCGCATGTCGCTGAAGGCGGCGCGCCGCAGCGGCGACGTGGTGGCCACGCTCGCCGGGGCGCGCGTGCGCCGTGGCGACTTCCAGCTCGGCCCGGTCGACCTGGAGATCTCCTGGCAGGACAGGCTGGCGGTGACGGGGCCGAACGGTGCCGGCAAGACCACGCTGCTGCGGCTGCTCACCGGCGAGCTGCCGCCCGCCGCCGGCCTGGCGCGGCTGGGTGCCGGCGTGGTCGTCGGCTACCTCGGCCAGGACCGCGGCACGGCGGGGGCGGAGCCGCCAGCGAAGGAGCCGCCGGCGCCGGATGCGAAGGCGCCGACGCTGCTCGGGCGCGTCCTGGCACAGACCGGTCTGGAGCCGCGGCAGGCACGCTCGCTGCTGGCCAAGTTCGATCTCACCGCCGAGTACGCCGACCGCCCGGAGGCCGATCTGTCACCCGGCGAGCGGTCCAGGGCGGGGCTCGCGATCCTGATGGCCAAGGGCACGAACCTGCTTATCCTCGACGAGCCAAGCAACCATCTCGACCTCGACGCGCTCGAGGAGCTCGAGGAGGCGGTCGCCGGGTTCGACGGGACCCTCGTCGTGGTGACCCACGACCGCCGCATGCTGGCCAACCTGCGCGTGACGAGGCGCCTGGAGGTCACCGCCGGCAACGTCCGCGAGGTGCCGCTGCCGACCTCGGTGGGGTAGCCCCGCACAACAGTCGGGGAGCGGCCCACGTGGGCCGCTCCCGGTGATCGCTCTCGCCTACCGCCAGATGACGGCGTGAGTGAGCATGGTGTCCTCGGGAACCGGGCTGCTGCCGGCGATCTGTCCGTGGTTGTTGATCGCCACCGCCTCCCCGCCGAGGCCGATCAGGGAGCCGAGGCGGGTCGTGACCCCACGCTCCCAGACGAACGACCCGAAGGCATCATCGGGCAGCTCGCCCCAGGCGACGACCTGGCCGCGCTCGTTGATCGCGCTGGCAACGCTGTTGCCGGCGCCGAGGCTGTCGAGGTCGGTGGCCACGCCTCTGCGCCACAGGAACGCGCGGTTGATCCGGCGCCCGCTGGGGAAGCCCGCGAAGCCAACGATCTCGCCCCGATTGTTGATGTCATAAGCGATGCCGTACTCGGCCCCCTGAAGCGTCGCAAGGTGCGTCATCACGCCACGCTGCCACAGGAACGGGCCAGAGGAGCCCTCACCCACGACCTGGCCGAGGTCGTTGATGCCGTAGGCCATGCTGAGGCTGTCGCCCGGGGCCGTCCCGAGGTCGGTCATGGTGCCCCGCCGCCACAGGAAGGCGTGCAGCTCACCCATGGCCGTGTCGCTCCAGCCGACCACCTCGCCGCGCTCGTTGATGGCTGTGGCCGCGCTCTGCGAGCCGCCGTCCAGCGTTCCGAGGTCGGTCATCGCGCCGCGGCGCCACAGGAAGCCGTGCGTCGCCCCATCCGCAGTGCCGCTCCTGCCGACGACCTCGCCCCGGTCGTTGACGTCGTCGGCATCGCTGAAGGATCCGCCGAGCGTGCCGAGGTCGGTCATGGTGCCCCGGCGCCAGGCGAAGGCGTGCGAGGTCATCTCTCCAACCACGCTGGAGCCCACGACCTCGCCCCGGTCGTTGATGCCCTTGGCGAAGCTGCAGCACCCTCCCAGCGTCCCGAGGTCGCTGACCCGCAGTCGCGATGACGGCGTGGCCGCGAGCGCCTGGCCGGCCAGCAGGACGGTCAGTAGGAGCGCCAGCCCCATGAGCGCCAGGCCCAGCACGCCCGCTCGGGCGCGGCGCATTCGAATTGATTGCACGACGGTTCCCCCCGTGAGACACGCCTTTCGCGTGTGCGTCGATTGCGGGGGTAGCGTGCTCCGGCCCGATCACGGAATGGGAGCCGGTCGGCTTCGGTCGGGTCCTCAAGCAGGTAACAGTTCGGCGCCGGGCCGGGCGGCGGCCGCCGCCACGTGGATCCAGGACCGCCGGTGTTAGGCTGGCAGCGTCATCTGGTTGTCTGGCCTGGCCCAGGAGGTCTCCCCTGATCGAGCTCGAGCGGGGCGGGGCCCCGCGGGTGGCCGTGCCCGACCCGGCCGGCGTGCCGCGGGGAGTGGTGGTGTGAACCTCTACCGGGAGCAGGGCGTGGTGCTGCGCACCTACAAGCTCGGCGAGGCCGACCGCATCGTGGTGCTGATGACCCAGGGCGAGGGCAAGGTGCGGGCGGTGGCCAAGGGGGTGCGCAAGACCAGATCCCGCTTCGGTGGCCGCCTGGAGCCGTTCAGCCACGTCGACCTGTCGCTGTACCGCGGCCGCGAGCTGGACATCATCACCCAGGCCGAGGTGGTGAGCCCCTTCCGCGCCGTGCGCGAGGACTACGACCGGATGGTCGCCGGCAGCGCCATGCTCGAGGCGGTCGACCAGGTGGCGCAGGAGCGCGAGGCGGCCGTGCGGGTGTTCCTGCTGCTGGTCCGCGCCCTGCGCGCGCTGGACGCCGCGCCACGCGAGCCGGCCGTGCTGCTGGACGCCTTCCTGCTGAAGCTGATGGCCCTCGAGGGCTACCGGCCCATCCTGGGCGAGTGCGCGAGCTGCGGCCGCACCACCCAGCTGTGCGCCTTCTCCACGGTCCGCGGCGGGGCGCTGTGCGCCGCATGCCGCGACGGCACCGAGTCGCTGCTCGACCCGGGCACCGTGCCGCTGCTCGCCGACCTGCTCGGGGGGGACATGGAGCAGCTCGGCGCCAGCGAGCCTGCGTCCTTCCCGCGCCGCGAGGCGGCCAGCGTCGTCAAGAGCTACGTTGAGTACCACCTCGACCGCCGCCTCCGCTCCTACCCTCTGGTGAATCGCTGATGGCCAGTCGCAACCCGCGCGCGCTCCCGTCCGACCTCGACCCCCGGGCGGTCCCCGATCACGTCGCCATCGTCATGGACGGCAACGGCCGTTGGGCGGGGGATCGGGGGCTGCCCAGGAACAAGGGCCACGAGGCGGGCGAGGTGGCGCTGTTCGACACCGTCGAGGGCGCCCTCGACGCGGGGCTCGGCTGGCTCACGGTGTGGGCGTTCTCGACCGAGAACTGGCGCCGGCCCCCCTCTGAGGTCCGCTTCCTGATGAACTTCAACGAGTCGCTGCTGGTGCGCCGCTCGCGCGAGCTCGACGAGCGCAACGTGCGCATCCGCTTCATCGGGCGCCGCGACCGCATCCCGCCGCACGTGCGCCGGCGCATCCGCGAGGCCGAGGAGCTCACCGCGGACAACACGCAGATGACCCTGGCGGTGGCGCTGGACTACGGCGGTCGGGACGAGCTGACCCGCGCGGTGCGCCGCCTGGTCGCCGAGGCCCGCGCGGGTGAGGCGCCCAGGCGCATCGACGAGCGGGCCATCTCCGCACGCCTGGACGCGCCCGACATGCCGGACGTGGACCTGCTGGTCCGCACCGCCGGCGAGCACCGGCTGTCGAATTTCCTGCTGTGGCAGCTGTACTACGCCGAGGTGTACTTCACCCCCCTGCGCTGGCCCGACTTCAACCGCCACGAGCTGTTCAATGCCATGCGCGACTACCAGCGGCGCCAGCGGCGCTTCGGCGCAGTGCCGCCCGCCGAGACCCCCGCGGGCACGCCGTCCTGACCGTTCCGAGCCACCTATGACACCTGCTGGTCTGATCCGTCCTGCCGGGGCCACGAGCTGGCTCTGCTCGGCGACCTCTACGAGCGGGCCGGCTTCAACCTTCGCATGGCGGAGGTGGCCCGCTTCGCCCCGGATGCGCCTCGGCCCGCCGCTCGAATGGCGGCCGCCGGCGCTGTTCAGCGCCTTCAACCTTGTTCTGGGGCTGATGCCCTTGAGCGGGCCCCGGCTCAGAAGTCGAGCTTCATCGGGATGTGGTGACACACGGAGCGCTCGGCCATGCGCAGCAGGACCGTGAGGCCGGCGTGGGCGACCGGGTCGAGCGCTCCGCCGCCGTCGGGATGCTCGACGCGCAGGGCCTTGAGCTGGTCCAGCAGGATGGGGCTCGAGCCGACCTCGGTCTCCTGCCCGGTCGCGTCCTGGGTGCGGAAGGTGAAGGCGAACGACCAGGGGAGCCAGAGCTCCGGGATGAGGATCTGGTCGAATCGAGAGCCCGCCCTGCCCGAGATCACCGCCAGGTAGGCGGGGTCGTCGGGCCAGTCAGCCGAGATGTCGTCGGGAAGCGGCAGCCTGGGATGCTCGGCGTGCGCGGCCAGCAGCACCGTCGCGCCGTAACCACCCCAGCCGGGCTTGTCCGTGAAGCACGGGCCCTGGGGTGACTCGTCCCACTCCAGCGGCCCGTCCAGGCGGTCGCCGAGCTGCTGGCGCAGGCCGTCCCGCCAGGCGCACACGGCGGCGCGGGTCACCGGCTCGAGCGCGGGGTTGCCGGGCGGGCCGTCCGCGTGGTGCACGACCGTGTAGGGAACCCGCTGCTGGCGGGCCATCCGCTCGATGACCGTCACCGGGCTCTCGAGGTAGTAGTGGGTGAGTGAGCCGACGTACACGTCGATGCTCATGCCGTCCGTCCCTTCCGCTCAGGCGCGAACGTCGACGATGATGCGAGGCGGCTCGCTCGCCTCGAGCACGCGGAAGCCGGTGCGGGCCCGCAGGCCCAGCCCGAGCCGGACCCGGCCCTCGAAGTCGCCGGCAAGCCGGACCTGGCGGATCGAGTCGTAGGCGGGTGTGATCGACTGGGGCTGGTAGCTCGGGTCCCCGCCCGGGTCGTGCGCCTGGGCCGGGCGGAAGGTCACCGCCAGGAAGGCGTCGCCCTGGAGCGGCAGGCGCCTGCCGGCGCCGTCCTGGACCGCGGGGACGTAAGCGACCTGCCAGCCAGGCAGCGCGCGGTCGAAGGCGAACACGACCCGGTCGAAGCCGGCCTGCCGGCTGGCCTGGACAGCGACCAGCCGGCCGGCGGGCCGGCCGGGATGGGCCCGGCCCGCGGCGGCGGTGTGGAAGGCCGGAGCCGACGGGGACGTGCCCTGGCTGCGGGCTGCCGGCGGCCGGTGGGCCGACCAGGCGCCGAGCAGGAACGCGCCGACCATGACGAGCAGGAAGAGGGTGCGCAGTGGTCGCGTGGCGGTTACCTCCTCCCGATCACGGCTCGGGTGAACGACCCCCGCCCTCAGAGGATCGACCCTCGGGATCACAAGATGGTGACAGGTTTGTCGCGCTCGTGTGGCTGCTTTGCCTGCCCTGTTTAACAGCGTCGGGTACGGGCCGCCTCGTTACAATCGGCAAAGCGCCCTATCCACGGCTGATGAGGGACAGGAAAGGGGAGGTCATGGCGACGACGCCGGTTCGGCTCGCGGAGGCGGGGGACGGGTTCCTGCACCAGTTCGAGCTGGGACCGGTGCTGTCGCGCTTCGCGGTGGACCAGGTCGGCGCCCAGGAGCGCGCGGCCGCGCTGGCCAAGCGCAGCATCAAGAAGGAATCCAAGGTCGCGGCGCTGAGGCTCGCGGTCTCGGTGATGGACCTCACCACCCTCGAGGGAGCGGACACGGTCGGCAAGGTGGAGGCGCTGTGCGCCAAGGCCAGGCGCCCCGACGCGGCCGACCCGAGCATCCCGCCGGTGGCCGCGGTCTGCGTCTACCCGAGCCTGGTGGCGACGTGCAAGCGCGAGCTGGCCGGCTCGGCGCTGAAGGTCGCTTCGGTGGCCACCGCCTTCCCCAGCGGCCAGTCTCCCCTCGAGGTGCGCCTTTCCGAGGTGGGTGAGGCGGTCGAGGCCGGCGCCGACGAGATCGACATGGTGATCAACCGGGGTGCGTTCCTGGCCGGCCGCTACCGCGAGGTCTTCGAGGAGATCGCCGCCGTGAAGGAGGCCGCCGGCCCGGCCCGCCTCAAGGTGATCCTGGAGACCGGTGAGCTCGGCAGCTACGACAGCGTCCGTCGCGCCAGCGTGCTGGCGATGGCGGCGGGCGCGGACTTCATCAAGACCTCCACCGGCAAGGTGCAGCCCGCCGCGACCCTGCCGGTCGCGCTGGTCATGCTGGAGGCGATCCGCGACTTCCACCAGCGCACCGGCCAGATGGTCGGCTTCAAGCCCGCCGGCGGCGTCCGCACCGCCAAGCAGGCGATCCAGTACCTGGTGGTGGTGAACGAGACGCTCGGGCAGGAGTGGCTCAGCGCCACCTGGCTGCGCATCGGCGCGTCCAGCCTCCTCAACGACTGCCTGATGCAGCTCGCCAAGGAGCGCACCGGCCGCTACCAGTCCGCCGACTACTTCAGCAACGACTGAGCCGGCCGGTCACAGCCAGCCGCGGCGCTTGAACAGGATGTACAGGGTGAGGCTGGTGAAGATCATCAGGGCGAGGGCGTATGGGTAGCCGTGGATCCAGTGCAGCTCGGGCATGTGGTCGAAGTTCATGCCGTAGACGGTGCCGATGAGCGTGGGGGCGAACAGGATGGCCGCCCACGCGGAGACCTTCTTGACCTCCTCGTTCTGCGTGTAGCTGGCCTCGGTGAGGTTCTTCATCTCCTCGTTCTGCTGCTGGTTGACCAGGGTGGCGTTGACGGTGAGGATGTCCTGCAGCATCTGGCGGAACCCGTCCACCCGCTCCACCACGATGGTGGCGTGGTCGGCGACGTCGCGGAGGTAGCGCTGCAGCTCCTCATCGGTGCCGTACTTGTCGAAGCCGGCTATGAGCGCCTTGAGCATGCCCACCAGGGGGCGGGTGGCGCGCTGGAACTCGATCACCTCGCCGGACAGCTCGTAGATGCGCCGGGACACCTTGGGGTCGCCGCCGAAGACCTGGGTCTCGATCTCGTCGATGTCGTTCTGCAGCCCGGCGACCACGGGGGCGTAGCCGTCCACCACCGCGTCCAGGATCGCGTACAGGACCGCCTCGGTGCCGCGGCGCAGCAGATCGGGGTCGTCCTCCATGCGGCGGCGCACCGGGGCCAGGTCGGGGGCTTCGCTGTGGCGCACGGTGAGGACGAAGTCCTTGCCGACGAAGACGTGCAGCTCACCGAAGTCGACCTCTTCGGTGGCGTCCAGGTAGCGGGCCCCGCGCAGCACCAGGAACAGGACCTCGCCGTAGCGCTCGAGCTTGGGCCGCTGATGGGCCACGATGGCGTCCTCCACGGCCAGCTCGTGCAGCCCGAACTCCTCGGCCAGCGACAGCAGCTGCGACTCCGCCGGCCGGTACAGCCCGATCCAGGCCATGCTGCCGTTGTGGTCGCTCAGGCGGTCGACGGTGTCGGCCAGGGTCGCCGGTGAGTCGACGCGGCGGCCGTCGAGGTAGACGGCGTTGTCGACGATGCTGTTCTCCACCGGGGCGGGCGCTTCAGCGCCTCGCGGGTCCATCGAATGCTCTGGCGCGACCGGTCGGTCGCCGGAGGCCCCGCCCAGCCGGGGCAGGCCCCGCCGGAGGGGGCGCAATCCACGCAACCGTCGCTCAGGCATCTGGACCTCCGGGAAGGAGATACCGTGTGGACGCGGCCACGGTACCGGGATTCATCGGACGGCGGGGAGGCTGCCGCGGTGCTGGCGGCGGCCAGGTCCGACACCCTGATGGGCCGGCGTATCCTCGAAGCTCGGCAGGCCGGCGGGCAGCGGCCGAACTGGGAACACGTGACCAGCCAACGAGGGGTGCGCAGATGGCCGAGGAGATGACCACGCGGGCGAAGGCGACGCCGTCCCGCTTCGACCTTGGCTATGCGCCCGCGCCGGAGGCGACCGACCACGTCAAGATCCGGGAGCGCTACGACCTGCTGATCGGCGGCAAATGGGTCGAGCCACGCTCGGAGCGGCACTTCAAGACGGTGAACCCCGCCACCGAGGAGACCCTCGCCGAGGTCGCCGAGGCTGGCGAGGAGGACGTGGACCTGGCGGTGCGCGCCGCCCGCTCCGCCTACACCAGGGTCTGGTCCAAGACCTCGGGCGCCGAGCGGGCCAAGTACCTCTTCCGCGTCGCCCGCATCCTGCAGGAGCGGGCGCGCGAGCTCGCGGTGCTCGAGACCATCGACGGCGGCAAGCCGATCAAGGAGTCGCGCGACGTCGACGTGCCGCTGGCCGCGGCGCACTTCTTCTACCACGCCGGCTGGGCCGACAAGCTCGAGTACGCCTTCCCCGGGCGCACACCCCGGCCGCTCGGCGTGGCCGCGCAGGTCATCCCCTGGAACTTCCCGCTGCTGATGGCGGCCTGGAAGCTCGCGCCGGCGCTCGCGGCCGGCAACACCGTCGTGCTCAAGCCGGCGGAGACCACCCCGCTCACGGCGCTGCTGCTCGGCCAGGTGCTGGAGCAGGCCGAGCTGCCGCCCGGCGTGGTCAACATCGTCACCGGGGCGGGCCAGACCGGCGCCGCGGCCGTGTCCCACGCCGACGTCGACAAGGTCGCCTTCACCGGCTCGACCGAGGTGGGCAAGTCGATCCAGCGCACCCTCGCCGGCAGCGGCAAGCGGCTGACGCTGGAGCTGGGCGGCAAGGCCGCCAACGTGGTCTTCGACGACGCGCCGATCGACCAGGCGGTCGAGGGCATCGTCAACGGCATCTACTTCAACCAGGGCCACGTCTGCTGCGCCGGCTCGCGCCTGCTGTTGCAGGAGTCGATCGCCGAGGCGCTGGTCGACAAGCTCAAGCGCCGCATGGCGACGCTGCGGGTGGGTGACCCGCTGGACAAGAACACCGATGTCGGCGCGATCAACTCGCGCCAGCAGCTGGAGAAGATCCAGGAGCTGGTCGCCGCGGGCGAGGCGGAGGGCGCTGCGCTGTACCAGCCGCCCTGCGAGCTGCCGAGCCGCGGGTTCTGGTTCCGGCCGACGGTGTTCACCGGCGTGGCCCAGTCCCACCGCATCGCTCAGGAGGAGATCTTCGGGCCGGTGCTGTCGGTGCTCACCTTCCGGACCCCGGACGAGGCGGTCGCCAAGGCCAACAACACGCCCTACGGGCTGTCCGCCGGGGTCTGGACCGAGAAGGGCAGCCGCATCCTCGAGCTGGCCAGGCGGCTGCGCGCCGGGGTGGTGTGGGCCAACACCTTCAACCGCTTCGACCCCGCCTCGCCTTTCGGCGGCTACCAGGAGTCCGGCTTCGGCCGCGAGGGTGGCCGCCACGGCCTCGCCGCCTACCTCGACCTCGGTCGCTAGCGCCGGGCGCCGCCGCGCGAGCTCCTGCCCGCACCCCCCGTCACCGGCTGGCCGCCTCCTCGAGGGCGCGGCGGGTGAGGACGCGGGCCAGCCGCCGGCGGTACCAGGCACTGGCCCAGGCGTCGCCGGTGGGCTCGGTGCCCTCGGCGGCAAGCTCCGCGGCCTCGGCGGGGGAGGCGCCCGCGGCCAGGCGCGCCTCGACCGCGCGGGCGCGCAGCGGCGTCGGTCCCATGCTCACCAGCCCGACCCGTGCCAGGCCCTGGCCGTGCAGCACCGCCACCCCGACCGTCGCCCAGTCGATCGCGCGCCGCGTGAGCTTCTGGAACGACCAGCCCACCGGGCCGAGCTTGGGCACCCGCACCTCGCGCAGCACCTCGTCGGGCTCCAGTGAGCTCTCCAGGAAGCCGGCAAAGAAGTCCGCGACCGGGATGGCCCGCTCGCCCCTGGAGCCCTGGGCGATCAGGGTGCCCTCGTAGGCCAGCACCACCGCCGGCAGGTCCCCCGCCGGGTCGGCGTGGGCAAGCGAGCCGCCGAGGGTGCCGCGGTGCCGCACCTGCGGGTCGCCCACCTGTCCGGCCGCGTGCGCCAGCAGCGGTGCGTGCTCGCGGACCAGCGGCTCACGCGCCAGGTCGTGGTGCAGCGTGAGCGCGCCGATCGCCAGGTGGTCGCCCCGGTCCCGCACTCCGGCGAGCTCGCCGAGCCGGCCGATGTCGACCACCAGCGCCGGCACGGCCAGGCGCAGCTTGAGCAACGGGATCAGCGACTGCCCTCCGGCCAGCAGCTTGGCATCGCCGTCGTGGGACGCCAGCAGCTCGACCGCCTCCTCCACCGACCCCGGCCGGGCGTAGGCGAACGCCGCCGGGATCACCGGGCAGCCTCCATGATGGCCCGCAGGACCTTCTCGGGGGTGGCTGGCGGGTCGAGGTGCCGGACGCCGAGGTGGGCGAGCGCGTCGACCACCGCGTTCAGGATCGCGCCCGGAGCGCCGACCGTGCCCGCCTCGCCGACGCCCTTGACCCCGAGCTCGTTGCCGGGCGCCGGCGAGACGATCTCGTGCAGCTCGTAGCGGGGCAGCGCGTCGGCGGTGATCACCCCGTAGTCGCCGAAGTTGGCCGTCCTGGGGTTGCCGTCCTCGTCGTAGACGAACTCCTCCAGCAGCGCGTGGGCCACCCCCCAGGCGAGCCCGCCGTGCACCTGCCCGGTGACGATCAGCGGGTTGAGCAGCTTGCCGGCGTCGTCGCAGGCCACCAGCGAGCGGATGCGGACCACCCCGGTCTCGGAGTCGACCTCGACCGCGGCCAGCACGGCGCCACTGGGCCATGCTGGCGGCGACGCCTGCTCGTCGCCGGGGAAGACCTCGGCGCGCAGCACGGTCCGGGAGCCCGCGGCCTCCTTGGCGAGCTCGGCCCAGCTGTGGCCGCGGTCCGGACTGCCGGCCAAGTGCAGGCGGCCGGCGGCGCGGTCGAGCATGACGTCGGCGGGGTCGGCCTCCAGCAGCTCGGCCGCCAGCCGTCTGGCCTGCTCCAGCACCCGCACCGCCGAGCGCCGCACCGCCCCGCCGCCCGCCTGGGCCGAGCGGGAGCCGAAGGTGCCGATGCCCGCCGGGACCTGATCGGTGTCGCCGTAGCGGACCTCGACGCGCTCCATCGGGATGCCGAGCCGGTCGGCGACGATCTGCGCCCAGGTGGTCTGGTGGCCCTGGCCGTGGGCACTGGAGCCGGTCCGGACCACCGCGCCGCCGTCGGCGCCGATCTCGACCGCGCCGTACTCGCCGCCGCCGAGCGGGTCGGCGACCTCCACGAACATGCCGAGACCGACGCCGAGCAGCAGCGGGTCGCCGCCCGCGCGGCGGCGGGCCTGCTCGGCGCGCAGCTCGGCGTAGCCGCCGGCGGACAGCACCGAGTCGAGCAGGGCCTGGTAGTCGCCCGAGTCGTAGGTGGTGGCGGTCGCCGTGGTGTAGGGGAAGGCAGCGGCCGGGATCAGGTTGCGGCGGCGCACCTCGGCGGGATCCATGCCGATCTCGGCGGCGAACCGGTCGACGGCGCGCTCGATCACGACGTTGGCCTCCGGCCGGCCGGCACCGCGGATCGGGCCGATCGGCGTGGTGTTGGTGAGCACGGCGCGGCCGCCCGCCTCCACCCGCGGGATCGCGTAGACCCCCGAGGCCAGCGCTCTGGCCCGCAGCACCTGCAGGCCGCCGAAGGTCGGGTAGGCGCCGGCGTCCTGGATCACCCGCACACGGTAGGCGAGCAGGCTGCCGTCGCGGCGGCCGCCGAGCTCGACGTCCTGGGCCACCGCGCGGCCATGGAACATGCCGACCATGCTCTCCGAGCGGGTCTCGACCCATCGCAGCGGCCGGCCCAGGTGCCGCGCGAGCCAGCCGACCAGCACCTCCTCGCGGTAGGTGCCGCCTTTGGCGCCGAACGCGCCGCCCACCCCGCCGACGACCACCCGCACCCGGCCGGGCGCCAGCCCGAGCGCGGTGGCCAGCTGGTCCCGCAGGCGGTGCGGCGCCTGGGTGGATGCCCAGAAGGTGAGGCGGCCGTCCCCGCCCCAGTCGGCCGCCGCGCAGCGCGGCTCGATCGGGCAGGCGGCCATGCGCTGCTGGGTCATGGACAGCTGGATGACGACCTCGCAGCCGTCGAACAGGTCCGTGCTCCAGGGGCTGGGCAGCTCCATGCAGGTGTTGGTGCCGGCCTCGGGGAACAGCAGCACCTGGTCGCGCGCGGCGGCGCGGGCGCCGACCACCACGTCGAGCGGGTCGTAGTCGATCTCGACCAGCTCGGCGGCGTCGACCGCCTGGGCCTGCTCGGCGGCGACCACGGCGGCCACCGGCTCGCCCACGTAGCGGACCACGCCGTCGGCCAGCCACGGCCGCAGCATGCGCTGGTCGTGGATGGGCTGGACCGGCGGGGTCGGCTCCAGGCCGAGGTCGGCGGCGGTGACCACCGCCAGCACGCCGGGGGCGGTCCTGGCCCGGGTGGTGTCGATGCCGGCGATGCGCGCGTGCGCGATCGGGGAGTCGATGAAGACCACCTGGGCCGCGCCCGGCAGCGGCAGGTCGGCGACGTAGCGGCCCTGCCCGGTCAGCAGGCGCCGGTCCTCGGTCCGCGGGATCGGCTTGCCGAGCGGACTGTCGAACTGCTGGGAAGCGCTCAACGTCATGCGTCGCTCCGTTCCGGGGTGGCAACTGCCGCAACTGCCCGCCAGCTTTGCCGCCGGACCGCCCCGCGCGCAAATGTGCCGGCGGGCGCGGCGTGGCCGCCGCCTCGCTCGCCCGCGGTACGCTGTCGCGGAGGCGCCGACCGATGGGGGCTGCGATCTTGGCTGAGGGTGAGCGGGTCCAGGTGCGCAAGACCTACAAGCTGTATATCGGCGGGAGGTTTCCCCGCACCGAGTCGGGGCGCTCCTACCTGGTGTCCGATCCCCGCGGCAGGCCGCTGGCCAACGCCTGCCGCGCCTCCCGCAAGGACGTGCGCGACGCGGTCCGGTCCGCCCGCGGTGCCTTTCCCGGATGGGCCGGGCTCACCGCCTACAACCGCGGCCAGATCCTCTACCGGATCGCCGAGATGCTCGAGGGCCGGCGCCGGCAGTTCGTCGACGAGGTGGCCAGCGCTGAGGGGTCGAGCCGCCGCACGGCCGCCGACGCCGTCGCCAGGACGATCGACCGCTGGGTCTGGTACGCCGGCTGGGCCGACAAGATCGACCAGGTGCTCGGCTCCGCCAACCCCGTGGCCGGCCCGTATTTCAACTTCTCCGTCCCCGAGCCGACCGGGGTGATCGGCCTGGTCGCCCCGGCCGACTCCTCCCTGCTCGGGCTGGTGTCGAGGCTCGCCCCGATCATCGTGTCGGGCAACAGCGCGGTCGTGCTCGCCTCCGAGGCGCGTCCGCTGCCCGCGGTCACCCTCACCGAGGTCCTGGCAACCAGCGACCTCCCAGGCGGCGTGGTCAACCTCCTCACCGGCTTCACCGCCGAGCTGGTCAAGCCGCTGGCCGCGCATATGGACGTCGACGGCCTCGATCTCGCGGGCCTGGATCTCGCCCTGCTGCGGGACGTCGAGCTGGCCGCCGCCGAGAACGTCAAGCGGGTGACCGCGCCGCTCCGGCTCACCCCGCGCGAGTGGCTCGACGACGCCAAGGGCCAGGACCCCTACTGGATGGCGCATTTCCTGGAGATCAAGACCGTCTGGCACCCGGCCGGGGTGTAGCACTTAGCGGCAGCCGTGACTGGGTAGAAAGAGTGGGACGCCCCACTTCGAGACGTCCCGTCCGAAAGGATTGCCCGCCGGTATGTCCCCAGCTCGAAGACGCCGACGCACGAGCCGCGGCCGGATCAACCCGCTCACGCTCGTGGTCACGCTGGTGATCCTGGTCGGGCTCTGGGTAGTCGGCTCCGATGCCCTCAGGTCGCTTCCTCCCCAGATCCACAGAGCGCTTCCCCCCGAGCTGCGCCAGGCGCCGGCCACCGTGCCGGCGCCGGGTGGCCGTGGCGGAGAGCGCGGCGGCGACGACCTCGCCGGCAACGTCCGGAACATCCGGCGCCTCGGCGGCAATGTTGATTACGGCAGGGTCGACCCTCGCACCGGGCAGCGCAGCGGCATCACCGCCACGATCACCCCGGCCATGGTCGACGCGGCCGAGCATGACCAGCTGGGCTCGGAGCCAGACGAGTCGATCCGCCCGCCCGGGTTCACCGAGCTGCCGTCGCGCAACCGCGCCCGTGGCCACCTGCTCGGACGTCAGCTCGGCGGCTCCGGCCAGGTCGCCGGCAACCTGATCGCCATGTTCCAGTCACGTGCCAACTCGCCGGTCATGCGCGACTACGAGACGATGGTCGCCGACGCCGTGCAGGCCGGCGAGATCGTCCGCTACGAGGTGCGCCCGCTGTACACCAGCACCTCGGCCCGAGGCGCTCCCCGCGCGGTCCGCATCCGCGCCGGGGGCAACCGCGGCTTCCGCATGGACGTTGAGATCGCCAACACGCCCCAGGCCAGCGTCAGAGAATACATCCCGCCTCCGCGCCAGTCCTGAGGAGGAACCGACCGCAGTGGCGCTCGATCTGGATCGCCTGCGAGCGATCGCGCCGCCGCCCGCCGAGCCGCTGGAGACGGGCGCGGCGGAGCGCTGGCCCGAGGTCGAGGCCGCGCTCGGCACCGCGCTGCCCGACGACTACAAGGCATTCATCGGGATCTACGGCTCTGGAAAGTTCGATGACCTCCTCTACCTGCTCAATCCCTTCGCCCACGACGAGGCCGGCAACCTGCTCCACGAGAAGGGCACCATGCTCGCCGCCTACGCCGAGACCAGGGCCAAGTTCCCCGAGCGGCTGCCGCTGCCGCCCTTTCCGGAGCCCGGCGGCCTGCTGCCGCTCGGCCGCAGCGACAACGGCAACGAGCTGTACTGGCTGACCGAGGGGGAGCCGGCGGCCTGGGGCGTGGTCGCCTTCGCCGCCCGCTCCACCCGCCACGAGATCCACCGCCTTGCGGTCACCGAGCTCCTCGCACGCCTGCTCTCCGCCGAGCTCGACACCCACGTGTTTCCCGAGAGCTTCCTGCGCCGTTCCGGCCACGAGTTCATCCCGTCCGCCTGAGCCTGTGGACAGCCGTGAAATCCGCTCGTCGGACTCGGGTAGGATTGCTCAAGATCCAATTCCGACCTTCCAGATCCCCGCCGCCTGCAGGCCATGCGGGCGGCCTCGAGGAGGAACTCAGGTGGCCACCGACCAGATGGACCAGATCGTCAACCTCGCCAAACGCCGTGGTTTCGCCTTCCAGTCCAGCGAGATCTACGGCGGGCTGCGCTCCAGCTACGACTATGGCCCCTTGGGCGTGGAGCTCAAGAACAACGTCAAGCGCGCCTGGTGGCGCTCGGTCGTGCAGCTCCGGGACGACGTGGTCGGCCAGGACGCCGCCATCATCATGGCGCCACGGGTGTGGGAAGCGTCCGGGCATCTGGAGTCCTTCTCCGATCCGCTGATCGAGTGCACCAACTGCCACCAGCGCTTCCGCGAGGACCACCTGATCGAGGCGTTCGAGGCCAAGCACGGCCGCCCGCCCGAGCGGGGCGAGCTGACCTGCCCCAACTGCGGCAAGGGCCCGTTCACCGACCCGCGCAACTTCAACCTGATGTTCAAGACCTACATGGGCCCGGTCGAAGACGACTCCGCCGTCGTGTGGCTCCGGCCCGAGACTGCCCAGGGGATCTTCGTCGACTTCCCCATCGTCCAGGCGGCCAGCCGCAGAAAGATCCCCTTCGGCATCGCCCAGATCGGCAAGGCCTTCCGCAACGAGATCACACCGGGGAACTTCATCTTCCGCACGCGCGAGTTCGAGCAGATGGAGCTCGAGTTCTTCGTCGAGCCCGGCACCGACGAGGAATGGCACCAGCGCTGGATCGACGAGCGCCTGCGCTGGTACCTCGACCTGAGCATCCGCGAGGAGAACCTGCGCGTGCGCGAGCACGGCGCGGACGAGCTGGCGCACTATGCCAAGCGGGCGGTCGACATCGAGTACAAGTTCCCCTTCGGCTGGTCGGAGCTGGAGGGAATCGCCAACCGCAGCGACTTCGATCTCACCCAGCACCAGAAGTTCTCCCTCCAGGACCTCTCCTACTATGACCAGGAGTCCAACACCCGCTACATCCCCTACGTGGTGGAGCCCTCCGCGGGCGCCGACCGCTCGGCGCTGGCGTTCCTTGCCGACGCCTACCGGGAGGAGGAGGCACCGACCGCCTCCGGCGGGACCGAGACGCGGGTCGTGTTGCGGCTCGACAGGCGCCTGGCCCCGATGAAGGCCGCCGTGCTGCCGCTGTCGCGCAACGAGCGGCTGGTGCCGCTGGCACGCGAGGTGGCCGGGTCGCTGCGCGAGCGCTGGATGATCGATTACGACGACGCCCGCTCGATCGGGCGCCGCTACCGCCGGCAGGACGAGATCGGCACCCCCTTCTGCGTCACCGTGGACTTCGACTCGCTCGAGGACCGAGCGGTCACGGTGCGCGACCGGGACACGATGGGCCAGGACCGGGTCAGCCTCGACCAGTTGGTCGGCTACCTGGACGAACGCCTCCCACGGACATAGCGACATGGCAGTCCAGGACTCTGAGCGCCCCCGGGTGCTGGCGGTGATCGCCGCCGGCCCCGGGGTCGTGCCCGGCGCCGTGCCCGCCCTCTCCCCGCTGGACCTCGCCCTGCTCCGGGGCGAGGCCGTGTTCGAGACCGCGCGCGTCTACGGCGGCCGTCCCTTCCGCTTGGGCGCCCACCTCGTCCGCCTTGCCCACTCCGCCGCCAGCCTCGAGCTGACCCTGCCGGCCGGCCTCGAAGAGCTGGCCGAACGCGCGGTCGACGCGGCCGGCGCCGGCGACGTCGTGCTCCGCATCATCTGCACCCGCGGCATCGAGGCCGATCTGGCTCCCAACACCTTCGCGATCGTCACCGAGGTGCCACCCGAGTTCGACGAGCAGCGCGGGCACGGGCTGCGGGTCGCGCTGCTCACCATGGCGGTCGACCCGCTCATCCGCACCGCCTCGCGCTGGCTCCTGCCAGGCGTCAAGACCATCAGCTACGCGGTCAACATGGCCGCGCAGCGTGCCGCCCGCTCCGTCGGTGCCGACGACGCCGTGTTCGTCGGCCTCGGCGGCGAGCTGCTGGAGGCGCCCACCTCCAATCTCTGGTGGCGCGCGGGGCGGACGCTCTACACACCCTCGCTCGAGCTCGGCATCCTGGCCGGCGTGACCCGCGCGGCCGTGCTCGAGCTCGCCACCCCCACCGGCTACCGCGTGGTCGAGGGCGTGTTCATCAGAGAGGACCTCGACGAGGCCGAGGAGGCCTTTCTCACCAGCTCCACCCGCGAGGTCATGCCGGTCGTGACCGTCGACGGCCGGCCCGTGGGCGACGGCTTTCCAGGACCTGCGGCCGCCGCCCTCCAAGCCGCCCTGCGCCGCCTGGCTGGACACCAGCCCTAGAGACTCGGACGGGTATCCGGATCGGGTAGGTTCGCCGCTTGCAGCGGCAGAGCAGTCTCTGGGACCCACACCACCTGAGGGCTCCCTGGGTCGGCGCGCTCGTCGCTGACAAGTCTGCCCGCTGCCCCGCGTCGCGGGCAGGCGTTCAAGCGGATGGGGAGTGCGGCCGGAGCAGAGGCAAGTGTCCCATATGGCGGAGCCTATACCCGCCCAACGGTGCCGTTGCTGACCGGGTGGCCCTGGGCGGTGAGCGCCTCGGCCAGCTTATAGGCATCTGGCCTTGCTTGACCTATTATGAACTATACGAACGCCTGGCCATCTGGCGGGTAGTAGGGGGTTGATGAGCAAATGGTGTGGCGGTTCAACCCGCCTCCGGGCTGGCCTCCCGCGCCACCGGGGTTCGCGCCAGCGCCAGGCTGGCAACCCGACCCGTCCTGGCCGCCCGCTCCCCCAGGGTGGCAGTTCTGGGTCCAGGATGCGGCCGCGCCGCACGTTGAACCAGTCGAGCAGGTCACCACCGACAGCCAGCAGCGCGAGCTGGTGCGGCTGGCGCCACATCCGCGGCGGCTCGGGGCGTTCATGGTCGACGGGGCCGCCGTTGCCGTGTCGTTTGGGGTGGCAGCGCTGCTGGGCCAGATCGAGGCGCCGGACATCGCCCGGTTCATGCTGGTCACCGTGGCGGTGGCGCTCGGCGTCGCCTTGGCCGTTGTGCCGGGGCTGTCGGTGTGGCTGACCGGCGGGCAGACGGTCGGCAAGGCCCTGTTCGGCCTGACCGAGCGTCGCGTCGGCGGCACCAAGCCCAAGGCGACGCTGGGGGGCCTGGCCTGGGCGGTGGGGCGGCACTCCTGGGGCTATCTGGTCATCGACGTGCTCGGCGTCGGGGCGCTCGCCGCGCTGGTGTCTCCCCGGCGTCGATGCCTGCACGACCTTGCCTTCGGCAGCGAGGTCGTGTGGGCCGGGCAGGACGACGGCGCGCAGGCGGGGTGGGAGGAGCGGGGGCGTGCCTTCGTGGAAGAGCTCAAGTCAGGCCTGGAGCGCAGCCGGGGGCGCTTCGGCTGGGCGTTTTTCTACTGGGGCTGGATGACCAAGATCGTCGTGGGGGTTGCCAAGGTGGTGTTCGCGGTTGCCGCCCTGGTGTTGGTCATCGTCCGGTGGGTCAAGCCGGCGGCCGCCGCCCATAGCCTTGGGCGCACCGCCCCCGTGGCCAACGTGCCGCCCGCCGCCGCGCTGTCCACCCCAGCCAGCATCGGCCTGTGGGCCGGCTGAGCGTCACCGCTCGACTGTCACCGCCGGATGGGGTAGCGCTCGGGGATGAAGGTCTGGTCGGTGATCGGGGGGCGCACGTACTTGCCATGGTCCTGCCGCGGCGGCAGCGTGATCGGCTCCGGCGTCAGGTCCTGGTAGGGGATCATGCTCAGCAGGTGGCTGATGCAGTTCAGCCGCGCGTGGCGCTTGACGTCGGCGTTCACCACCCACCACGGCGAATCCTTGGTGTCGGTGTAGGCGAACATGTCGTCCTTGGCCTTGGAGAACTCCAGCCAGCGCTCGCGTGACCGCAGGTCCATCGGGCTGAGCTTCCAGCGCCTGGTCGGGTCGCCGAGGCGCCGCTGGAAGCGGCGCTCCTGCTCGACGTCGCTGACCGAGAACCAGTACTTGACCAGGATGATGCCCGAGCGGATCAGCATGGCCTCGAACTGTGGGCAGGAGCGGAAGAACTCCTCCACCTCCCGCTCGGTGCAGAACCCCATGACCCGCTCGACCCCGGCGCGGTTGTACCAGCTACGGTCGAACAGGACCATCTCGCCGGCGGCCGGGAGCTGCTCGGCATAGCGCTGGAAGTACCACTGGGTCCGCTCGCGCTCGGTCGGGACCCCGAGCGCCACGACCCGGCAGATCCGCGGGTTCAGGCTCTCGGTGATCCGCTTGATCGTGCCGCCCTTGCCGGCGGCGTCGCGGCCCTCGAACAGCACGATGACCTTGAGGCCGGCATGCTTGATCCACTCCTGGAGCTTGACCAGCTCGATCTGGAGCCGGGCCAGCTCCCGCTCGTAAGCCTTCTGGGTCATCTTGACCGGCGCGCTCGGCGCGGCCTCCTCCTCGCCCGCCTCCAGACGCAGGCCCGGCGCATCGCTCTCGGCGCTGGCCTTGCCCTGCTTGTCACGCTTGGAGGTCCGCTTCGTTGCCTTGCGTTCCGCCATGGTTTCCCCCATCCTCCGGCCCGGAGAGGTCCGGCGCAGGGATGCATCCTGCACCTCCATCATCGTGATCTTTCCCCACGTCATGCGACAGAGGGACATCTATGGACGGGATCGAGGGCCCCGACGACTGGCGGGCGGACCGCTGACGGCCGGCGTCCCCGGGCGCTTACGAGGGGAGCTCCAGGACCGGCCGTACCTCGATCGTCCCGTAACCGGCACCCGGGATCTTGGCGGCCAGCTCCAGCGCCTCGTCCAGGTCGTTGCACTCCACCAGGTAGTAGCCACCGAGCTGCTCGGGCGTCTGGACCGCCGGGCCGTCATCGACCCGGGTGCCACCGTCACGGACGCGGACACTCTTGGCCTCCGCGACCCGTAGCAGCGGGTCCCCGCCGCGCAGGACGCCCCGCTGGGTCACCTCACCGTAGAACGCGTCGTATCCCTTGGCCTCTGCGTCCCCCTCAGCGGTGCCCCACGCCGGCCGGTCGGCCTCGTTGGTGTAGATGAGCAGTGCATAGCGCATCCCGCGCTCCTTTGTCCGTGCCGGCGCTTCCCGCCGTCTCGATCATTACGACGATCGGGGAACGCCGAGATCGACAGGGCAGGCGCTGCCGGCCTCCGGCATCACCCTTACCCATGCCAAATGCAACCACGCGGGCACCACAAGCTCCGAGATCTCTTCCCCAGTTCGCCAATAGGAGGGCGAGGTCCGCGCGGGGAGCCGCCCAGCGGCACGATAAACGCCTCGAAGACCCCAAGCCCGGGCCTGAACTGCGCCCCAGTTCCCTTGCCGAGACGCAGACGCAGTGGGCATGCGTGAACGGCTCCACCTGGCCGCCGTTTGGGTCGACCGCTGGAGGTATCGACCGCCGGAGCGCAATCGGTGGGGGCGCCGTACGGTAGAAGGCATGGAAGCACCACAGCAGCCGCGCTCCTGGCCGTGGCGCTGGCTGGTCCTGGTGGTGGGGGTGGCGCTGCTGGCCTCGCTGCCCGTGCTGGTCTCCGCACTGCCGGTCCCGGCCCGCACGCTGGCCGCCGCCGACCTGCTGGCGCGGGTGCGCGCCTCGACGGCAGCGCCCTACCAGGGCTATGTCGAGTCCAGGGCGAGCCTCGGCGTGCCGGATCTGCCCGCGGTCGACCGCATGACCGCTCTGCTGGGCGGGATCACCCACATGCGCGCCTGGGTCGCCAGCCCGGTGGACTGGCGGGTGGACGAGCTCAGCCCCGTCGGCGAGCGCGACCTCTACCACGACGCGTCCGGCACGCTCGAGTGGAGCTCCGGCTCCCGCCGGGTCGAGCAGACGCTCGGTGAGCCGGTGGCCCGGTTCGCCCGCCCCGCCGACCTCCTCCCACCTGAGCTGGGACGCCGGCTGGCTGCCGCTGCCACCGCCGACGAGGTGCGGTCCATCCGCCCGCGCCGGGTGGCCGGGGTGGAGGCGCTCGGCCTGCGCATCACGCCGCGCTCCGGCGGCACCACCGTCGGCCGGGTCGACCTGTGGGCCGATCCTTCCAGCGGCCTGCCGGTCAGGGTGGAGCTGACCGCCCGGGGCGGTGGCGGGCCGATCATCGTGACGACCTTCCTGGACCTGCGGCAGGCGCGGCCGAGCGACAGCCAGGTTCGCTTCCGGAACCCGCCCGACGCCAGGCTCGAGGTTGACGAGGCGCCCGACCTGGCCCGGGCGGTGGAGCGCTTCTCGCCGTTCGTGCTGCCCGACCGGCTCGGCGGGGAGCCGCGGCGGAACCAGGTGGCGAGCGCGGCCTCGACCTATGGCGAGCGCTTCGACCTGGTCGCCGTGCTCGCCTTCCCGGCCCGGGTCTCGCGCCGCACCCGCGCCTTCCTCGATTCCGTGCCGAGCGTGAACGGGCCGTGGGGCGAGGCGAGCGTGATCGCCACCCCGCTGCTGAGCTCGATGGTGTTCGAGCGCGACCAGGTGGTCTTCGCGCTGTCGGGCACGGTCGGCGTCCCGGTCCTTGAGCGCATCGCCACCCAGCTCGCCCGCGACGGGGTCGCGTTCCGGTGAGCCTGGCGATCCGGACCGAGGCGCTGTCCAAGCGGTACGGCTCGCTGGAGGCCGTGCGCGACCTGGACCTCGAGGTGCGCGAGGGCGACCTGTTCGGCTTCCTGGGGCCGAACGGGTCGGGCAAGACCACCACCGTGCGGATGCTGCTCGGCCTGGTGTTCGCGACCTCTGGCCGGATCGAGCTGCTGGACCGGCCGATGCCGCGCTCCGCCAGGGCGGTGCTGCCGCAGGTCGGCTCGCTGGTCGAGGGGCCGGCGTTCTACCCGCACCTGTCCGGCCGGGCGAACCTGTCGCTGCTCGACGCGGCCGGGCCGGGCGGTCGCCGTGCGGACCGGCGCCACCGCATCGGCGAGGCGCTCGCCAGGGTGGGGCTGGACACGGTCGGCCGCCGCCCGGTCAAGGCCTACTCCAGCGGTATGCGCCAGCGCCTGGGGCTCGCCGCCGCGCTGCTGCGCGCGCCCCGGCTGCTGGTGCTGGACGAGCCGACCAACGGCCTCGACCCCCATGGCATGCGCGAGATCCGCGACCTGCTGGTCGAGCTGGTGGCCGGCGGCACCACGGTGTTCCTGTCGAGCCACCTGCTGGCGGAGGTCGAGCAGATCTGCGGCAGCGCGGCCATCGTGCACCAGGGCCGCCTGGTGATCCAGGACCGGGTCAGCGCCCTGCTCGCCCCGACCGGCCGCGTGCAGGTGGCCACCCCGGACCTCGGCCGCGCCGCCGAGCTGGCTGCCCAACTGATCGGGACCGAACCGGGCGAGCGGCTGGACGACCGCCTGGTCGTCCAGCTCGACGGCACCAGCCCGGAGACGCTCAACCGCCATCTGGTGGAGGGCGGGGTGCGGGTCCGCGAGCTGCTGGTCGAGCGCCCCTCGCTTGAGGACGTCTTCCTCGAGCTCACCGGGGGCGGTTCGGGTCGCGGCGCCGCGGGCCGCGACCGCGGCGCCGCCGAGGCGGAGGAGACTGGCGATGCTCCTGGTTGAGCTGCGCAAGCTGGTACGGCGCCCGCGCACCTGGGTGAGCATCGCGCTGCTCGCCGGCCTGCCGACGCTGGTGGCGGTGTTCCTCAAGGTCACCGGGATCGGGCCGCGGCCGGGGGAGGGGCCGGCCTTCCTCGGCGCGGTGCTGAGCAACGGTGCGCTGTTCCCGGCCGCCGCTCTGGCGGTGGTGCTGCCGGTGTTCCTGCCGGTCGCGGTCTCGGTGACCGCCGGCGACGCGATCGCGGGCGAGGCCAACCTCGGCACCCTGCGCTACCTGCTGGTGCGGCCGGTCGGGCGCACCCGCCTGCTGGTGGTCAAGCTTGCCGTGACGATCGTGTTCGTGTTCCTGGCGGTGCTGGTGGTGGCCGCGGTCGCCTTCCTGGTCGGCGCCAGCCTGTTCGGAGTCCAGCCGCTGCCGTCGGTGTCCGGCCAGACCATCGCCGCCCAGGACGCCACCTGGCGCACCGTGGTGACGGTGGTCTACGTTCGCGCTGTTCGCCTCGACCGTGACCGACTCACCGTTGGCGGCGGCGCTGAGTGCGCTCGCCGCCCTGATCACCTCGCAGGTGCTGGACCTCCTCGACGCGGCCGCCTCGGTCAAGCCCTACCTGCCCACCCACTACTGGCTGTCGTTCGTCGACCTGTTCCGCGTCCCGATCCTGTGGCATGGCGTGGTGCGCGGATTTGCTCTGCAGGCTGTCTACATCGCGGTGTTCCTCGGCGCCGCATGGGCGAACTTCGCCACCAAGGACATCAAGAGCTGACGCCGACGGTGACCGCCCGGTCCCGGCGACCCTGGCACAGGCGCTCTTTGGAGCCGTGGGGGCCCGGACCGGCGGTCCGAGCCTCGCCCTCGTCAATCCCAAGCTCGGCGGGACCGGTGACGGCGGCCCGCTCGATGGCCACGCGGGCGACGGCGGCCGGGAAGGGGGCCAGCCGGACGGCATCTTCCGTCGCGAGCCGCCGCTGCAGGACCCGCCGTAGCTCCGCCGCCTCCGCCTGCCAACTCCTGGCAGCCACCGGCCGGGACGGTCACCCCGCGCCGCCCGTGCCGGCGCCCGCGGCGCGCAGCGCGGTGCAGTCTCCAGGCCCGGGCTGGCGCGTCAGCGCGCCGTCGACCGCGCGCACGATCATCCCGATCGCCAGCGGGTCGCGCGCCAGCTGGCCGTGGCTCGCGGCGGAGTCCGCGCACACGTCCTGCATGCGGATGTTGCGGGCACCGGCCAGCACCGCCGAGGTGGGTGGGGTCACGGTCCGGTCGCGCGCCGTCCAGATGCTGGTGACGTCCGGGCCGGGCGGGATCTCGACCCCGCTGACCAGGCGGTTCAGGCGCTGGAGCAGCTGCGAGTCTGGCGCCAGCTGCGGGCAGGCGCCGCCGCAGAGCTGCGGTCCCAGCAGCGACGCCATGTCGGCGAGCCGGGTGCCGTGGTTCGGGGTGCCGAGCAGGACGACGTGGCGGGCGCGGGCCGCCCGGCCCGGCTGACCCAGGTAGTCGCGCACCACGATCCCGCCGGCCGAGTAGCCGACCAGGTCGATCCGCGCCGCCCGGGTGGCGTCCACCGCGCGGGCCACCGTCCCGGCGGAGACGTCGATGTCGTCGGTGCCGCGGTCGGGCAGCTCGACCGTCACCACCTGCCGCCCGCCCCGCCGCAGCCGGGTGGCGAGGGCGTCGAGCGTGCTGGGCGTACCGTCGTAGCCGTGCACCAGCACGATCGGCACCGGACCCTCGGGAGGTTTGCCGATCTCCCCAGGACGCAGACCGAGCAGGAGACCGGCTAGGCTCCCGGCGACGGCGAGCAGCGCGACCACGAGGAGGAGCAGGCGCCGGCGCGGGCTCAGTGAGCGGAGCATGGACCTATTGTCCCGCCTCCATCGCGGCTACGCCTCCCGAGTCCCCCCTCGGGCGCCCGGCTCTCGATAGGCTTACTGGGACCATGCGATACGGGGAGGAGCCATGACGGCCAGGAAGTACGTCTACGACTTCGAAGAAGGCAACAAGGACATGAAATACCTGCTCGGCGGGAAAGGCGCCAACCTCGCCGAGATGACCAACATGGGCCTGCCGGTACCGCACGGCTTCACCGTGACCTGCGAGGCGTGCAACGCCTTCCGCGCGGCCGGCAGGCGGTTCCCCGAGGGCATGCTGGACGAGGTCACCGAGCACTTGCGTGCCCTCGAGCGGAAGATGGGCCGCAGGCTCGGCGAGCCGGCCGACCCGCTGCTGGTCTCGGTGCGCTCCGGGGCGCCGTTCTCCATGCCCGGGATGATGGACACCGTGCTGAACGTCGGCCTGAACGACGACAGCGTGGAGGGGGTCGTCAAGCAGACCGGTTCGCAGCGTTTCGCCTGGGACTCCTACCGCCGGCTTCTGCAGATGTTCGGCAAGACCGTGATGGGCGTGGACGGCGACCGCTTCGAGGAGGCCATCGACGAGGCCAAGCAGGCCAAGGGCGTCAGGAACGACGTTGACCTTGACGAGGGTGACCTGCGCGCTCTGGTGGACCGGTTCAAGGAGATCATCGCCTCCGACACCGGCCGCGACTTCCCGCAGGAGCCACAGGAGCAGCTCCGCCTCGGCATCCAGGCGGTGTTCGGCTCCTGGGACAACAAGCGGGCGATCGACTACCGGCGCAAGAACAAGATCCCCGATGACCTCGGCACGGCGGTCAACATCCAGTCGATGGTCTTCGGCAACAAGGGCGACGACTCCGGGACCGGCGTGGCCTTCACCCGCAACCCGGCCAACGGCGACCCCGCTCCCTACGGTGACTACCTGCCCAATGCACAGGGCGAGGACGTGGTGGCCGGCATCCGCAACACCATGAAGCTCGAGGAGATGTCCGACGTCCAGCCACAGGCGTGGGAGGAGCTGCAGCGCCACATGCGGACCCTCGAGCGCCACTACCGTGACATGTGCGATATCGAGTTCACGGTCGAGCAGGGCAAGCTGTGGCTGCTGCAGACGCGGATCGGCAAGCGTACCGCCTTCGCCGAGTGGATCATGGCCTACGACATGCTCGAGGAGGGCCTGATCGACGTCGACGCCGCGGTGCTGCGTCTGAACGCGGACCGGCTCGAGGAGCTGTTCAAGAAGGTCATCGCGGAGGGGAAGGGCGCCGAGGCGATCGCCACCGGCCTGAACGCCTCGCCGGGCGCGGCCGTGGGCAGGGCGGTGTTCGCCGCCGACGACGCCGAGGCGTGGGCCGAGCGGGGCGAGCCGGTGATCCTGGTGCGCCGCGAGACCACCCCGGACGACTACCACGGCATGATCCGCTCGCAGGGCATCCTGACCTCGGCCGGCGGCACCAACTCGCACGCGGCGGTGGTCGCCCGCGGCGAGGGCATCCCGGCGGTCTGCGGCGCCGACGCCATCCACGTCGACCGGCCGGGCAAGCGCTTCAGGGTCGGCTCGATCACCGTCGCCGAAGGCGACTGGGTCACCATCGACGGCTTCACCGGCAAGGTCTACGAAGGCCAGCTCGAGCTGGCCGACTCGCCGATCGAGCGGGCGCGCGCGGGCGACACCGAGGCCCGCAAGGAGAAGATCTGGCGCGCCTACGAGCGGTTCATGACCCGTGCCGACGAGGTTCGGCGTCTCAGGGTGCGCGCCAACGCCGACACCCCGCAGCAGGCCGCCAACGCCATCGAGCGTGGCGCCGAGGGCATCGGCCTGTGCCGCACCGAGCACATGTTCCTCGGCGAGGAGCGCGTGGCCGTGGTGCGCAAGATGATCTTCGCCTCCGCCGACGAGGAGGAGCAGACCGCCTACGACGCGCTGGCACCGCTGCAGCGCGAGGACTTCGTCGGCATCTTCAAGGAGATGGACGGCAAGCCCGTCACGGTGCGGCTGCTCGACCCGCCGCTGCACGAGTTCCTGCCGAACCAGGTGGACGTTGCCGTGGCGGTGGCGCTCGCCAGGCAGAGCGGGGCCACGGACGCGGAGGTCGGTGGCGAGCGCATGCCGCTCGCCGAGGCCGAGGAGCTGCTCGCCAAGGTCAACGACCTGCACGAGGCCAATCCCATGCTGGGACTGCGCGGGCTGCGGCTCGGCATCGTCAAGCCGGGGCTCTACGCCATGCAGGTACGCGCGATCGTCGAGGCCGCCTGCAAGGCCAGGTCCGAGGGCGGCAACCCGGTGGTGGAGATCATGATCCCGCTGGCGGCCACCCGGGAGGAGCTGGCGCAGCTGCGCGAGGAGCTCGAGCCGGTCGCCAGGCAGGTCATGGCCGACCGCGGCGTCGAGCTCGAAGTCCTCTGGGGCACTATGATCGAGCTGCCGCGCGCCGCCCTGGTGGCGGGGGAGATCGCCGAGGTGGCCGAGTTCTTCTCCTTCGGCACCAACGACCTGACGCAGACGACCTTCGGCTTCTCCCGCGACGACATCGGCAAGTTCCTCGGCCTCTACGAGGAGCGCAAGCTGGTGCCCGCCAACCCGTTCGTGACCATCGACCGGCCGGGCGTCGGGCGGCTGATGCGGCTGGCCTGCGAGGAGGGCCGCGCCGCCCGGGAGCACCTGCATCTCGGTATCTGCGGCGAGCACGGCGGCGACCCTGACTCGGTGCGCTTCTGCCACGAGATCGGGCTCGACTACGTCTCCTGCTCGCCGTTCCGGGTCCCGACCGCTCGCCTGGCCGCCGGCCAGTCCGCCATCGGCGAGGTGAGCAGCTCGACCAAGTAACCGAGCGCCGCGCGCGAGGGGCCGCCCGCGCCAGCGGCCCCTCCGCTGTCACAGGCGGCAGGGAAACTTGAACCCAGGGAGACTGGAGCGAAGAGGAGCGCCGGGTGAGGGCAACGCAGGACTGGGTCCAGCGGGGGACGATCCGGGCCGAGGTCGAGGCTGCCGAGATGCGCACGCTCGCGCCGTGGGCGGCCAAAGCGGCCGAGTCGACCGGCCGTGGCCATCCGGAACCGGAGGACCCGGTGCGCACCTGCTGGATGCGCGACCTCGACCGGATCACCTTCTCCCGGGCGATGATGCGCGCGCACGGCAAGACGCAGTCGTACATCCCCGCGTTCTCGGGCGAGGGACCGGCGGGCGGCCGCCACGGCGGTCCCTACATCGGCGACCACTACGTCACCCGCGCGACCCACGTCCAGCAGACCGGTCGCATCGCCGCCACCATCGCCCAGGCGCTCTCCCTCAACGTGCCGCTCGCCACCGCCATCGCCGTCGGCCACGACCTCGGCCACGCCTGCTTCGGCCATGGTGGCGAGGCCGCCCTCCAGTCACTCGCCCCCGGCGGCTTCGACCACGCCGCGCAGGGCGTGCGCCTGCTCACCCTGCTCGAGCCGCGCAACCTCACCGCCGAGGTCCTCGACGGCATCGGCCACCACTCCTGGAAGCACCGGCCGCCGTCGACGCTCGAGGGGATGTGCGTGCGCCTGGCCGACCGGATCGCCTACCTCACCGCCGACCTGACCGACTCGCTGCGCGCCGGGGTGCTCGCCCGCCTCGACGAGGTCCCGGCCGAGGTCCGGCGCGCACTCGGCGAGACCCCGTCGGACATGGTGGGGACGCTCGTCGAGGACACGATCCGCCACTCGCGCGGCGAGCCCCACGTGGTCCAGGGGGACGGCTGCGCGGCGGCCATGATCACCCTGCGCGGCTTCATGTTCGAGCGCGTCTACCTACGGCCAGAGGCTGAACGGCAATCGGACCGGGCAAAGCGTTTGCTCACCGATCTCCATGGATATTACCTGGAGCGTCCGGAGGCGATGCCGATGGGCGCAAGTCTTGCCGGTGATCCGGTTCAGCAGCAGGTGGTCGATGCCATCGCCGGCATGACGGACCGCTACGCCCTCGCCGCTTGGAAGGCCGCGTTCGCGACGGAGCCGTGACGAGCTCGGCCTGCCCCCGCGCCCCCCGCGTGGTGGCCAGCCGGTGAACGGAGCAAGCTCGCCGGCTGTCAGGTGGTTGACTGTGTCGTCGGCGGCGATTGCTTTAGACCGGTAGAGGAGCAAGGGCTGCTACGCTAGCCATAGCGAGGGCATTCAAGTGGGAGCATTCGGCATGGAGTTAGAGCCGGGCCAGCGGCGGGCCGCGCTGCGGGCATCCGACGCCGACCGAGAGCAGATCGTCTCCGCCCTGCGACAGCACCACAGCGAAGGGCGCCTGACCGTGGACGAGTTCACCGAGCGGATGCAGCACGCCTTCGGCGCCAAGACCTTCGGTGAGCTCGACCCGCTGACGCGTGACCTTCCCCCGATCCTGCCGCCGCTGCCCGAGCCACTGGGGTCCGACCCGGCCATGGTGGCCAGACATCGCTTCTACCGGCACCTGCTGGGCTACGCCTGGACCAACGCATTCCTGGTGCTGGTCTGGATGCTCAGCTGCCTGGCCACAACCGACCTGCTGTTCTTCTGGCCGCTGTGGACGCTGCTCGGCTGGGGCCTGGCGCTCGGCTTCCACGCCATCCGGGCGTTCGGACCGCAGGATGACGTTCCCGACCGCAACGCCCACTGGTCCCGTGACCCCTGGTCCCGTGACCCCTGGTCCCGCGCCCACGGCAACCGCCCCAGCGCCCAGCGGTGGTCGGGCCGGCACCGGTCCCGCTCGCACCTCTCCCGGTAGGCGGCCGCCCCGGTAGGCGGCCTCGCCGTCGGCCCCGCCGCGTACAATGCCGGCAAGCGCCCGGCCGGCCCCGCTTCCCTGTGATCGCCAGGCTCGGTGGCGCGTAAGGGTTGTGTCAGCGTGAGTATCGGGTCGAGGTGAGGGAAGCCGTGGCCGGCCGCATCCGTGACGAGTCGATCGCCCAGGTCCGCGAGGCGACCGACGCCGTCGTCGTGGTCGGCGAGTATGTTGCCCTGCGCCCGGGGGGCGGCAGCCGCATGAAAGGCCTGTGCCCCTTCCACCAGGAGAAGACCCCCTCCTTCACGGTGGACTCCTCTCGGGAGCACTGGTACTGCTTCGGTTGCGGGGAGGGTGGCGACGTCATCGACTTCCTGCGGAAGCAGGAGTCCCTGTCGTTCATCGAGGCGGTGGAGCGGCTCGCCCAGCGGGCGGGGATCGAGCTTCAGTACGAGGGGCGCTCGGCGGGGGAGCGGGGCAGCCTCGGCCGCAAGAGCCGGCTGGTCAGCGCCCACGCCGGGGCGGTCGAATTCTACCAGCGGGCGCTGCTGGAGTCGCCTGACGGCCGCCCGGCACGCGACTACCTGCGCTCGCGCGGCTTCGACCGGGTCACCGCCGAGCGCTTCCGGCTCGGCTGGGCGCCGGAAGGGTCCTGGGAGGCGCTCGTCACGCACCTGCGGGGCAAGGGCTTCCGGCCCGAGGAGCTGACCGAGGCCGGCCTCGCCCGCACTGGCAGCCGTGGCCTGCGCGACACCTTCCACGCCCGGGTGCTGTTCCCGATCTTCGACGTCGGCGGCGACCCGGTCGCCTTCGGCGGGCGCCTGCTCACGGACGGCGATGGGAGCGCGCCGAAGTACGTCAACACCGCTGAGACGCCGATCTGGTACAAGGGCCGGGCGCTGTACGCGCTCAACTGGGCCAAGGTCCCGATCGTGCAGGCCGGCTTCGCCGTGGTCGTCGAGGGCTACACCGACGTGATCGCCTGCCACCGCGCCGGCGTTCCCCAGGCCGTGGCCACCTGCGGCACCGCCCTGCGTGGCGAGCACTTCAAGCTGCTCAGCCGCTTCACCGGCAAGGTCGTGCTCGCCTTCGACGCCGACGCCGCCGGCTCCAAGGCCGCGGAGCGGGGCATCGGCGAGCTGGTCGCCGCGCCCGAGGCGTCCCTGTCGGCGTACGTGCTCACCATGCCCGCCGGCCAGGACCCGGCCGACTTCGTCGGCCAGCGCGGCGGCGACGCCTTCCGGGAGCTGCTGGACCAGGCGCAGCCGCTGGTGCGCTGGTGGCTGGACTGGCGGCTGGCCCAGTTCGACCTGCGCCACCCCGAGGGCAAGGCCCGCGCCGCCCGCGAGCTGCTCCCGATCCTGCGCAGCATCCCCGACACCCTCCAGCGCACCGAGTACGCCCGCTCGGTGGTGCAGCGCCTGCACCTCGACGAGGCGCAGTATCTCGCCCTGGTCGCCGGCCAGCGGCCCACCGTCGCGGTCCAGGCGCCCTCCAAGGTGCCACCGCGCTCGCGCAGCCCGCAGGCGCGTGTCGAATGCGAGGCGCTCAAGTTCGCCCTGCAGCACCCGGAGTGGACTGCCGAGGCGGCGGCCGGCTGGGAGGACGACTGCTTCACAACGCCGGCGACCAAGGCGTCGTTCGCCGCCCTGGCCAAGGCAGGCGGCGCCGGCGCGTCGCTGGCGGCGGTGCTGGAGGTGGCCGCCAACGAAGGCGAGCGCCGCTTCCTTCGCGGCCTCGCCGTCGAGGTGTTCGCGGCGGAGGAGACACGGGCGTACGCTGACGAAGTCTTCCGGCGGCTTGAGGAGTTCCGCCTGACGCGTGTCATCGACCAGCTCAAGGGGACCTTGCAGCGGATGAACCCAGTGGAGCACCCCGGCGAGTACACTCGGTTCTTCGAAGAGCTGATCGCCCTCGAGGCCCGACGGCGAGCCCTGCGGGAGCCGCGGTCCGAGGGTGACGGAAGAGCTCCCATGCGCACCGAGACGTAAAAGGGGATGTGACGCCCCTGTACGTTCCGCACGATACGAGAGGTACTTGACCAGATGGCCATGGCCAAGGAAGCCCAGATCGACGAAGTGCGCGAGCTCGTCGTCAAAGGGAAGGAGCGCGGCTTCCTCACCAACGAAGAGGTGATCGAGGCGCTGGCGCCGGTCGACGTGTCGGCCGAGCAGATGGACAACATCCTCCAGCACCTGCAGGACGAGAACATCGAGGTCGTCGAGATGGTCGACGAGCTCGATGCCGAGGAGTTCGCTCGCGAGGCCAGATCGGCGCGGGACGAGGAGCTTGCCCTCAAGGCGCCCACCAACGACCCCGTCCGCATGTACCTCAAGGAGATCGGCAAGGTGCCGCTCCTGACGGCGGAGCAGGAGGTCATCCTGGCCAAGGCCATCGAGGAGGGCGAAGCCGCCACCGCGGAGCTGGACAAGGCGATCTCGAGTGCCAGGAAACCCCCCACCACCCGGATGCGCGAGCTGCAACGCATCGAGCGACAGGGCCAGCTCGCCAAGAAGAAGCTGATCGAGGCCAACCTCCGGCTGGTGGTGTCGATCGCCAAGCGTTACGTGGGCCGCGGCATGCTCTTCCTTGACCTGATCCAGGAGGGCAACCTGGGGCTGATCAGGGCGGTCGAGAAGTTCGACTACACCAAGGGCTACAAGTTCTCGACCTACGCCACTTGGTGGATCCGCCAGGCGATCACCCGTGCGATCGCCGACCAGGCCCGCACCATCCGTATTCCGGTGCACATGGTCGAGACGATCAACAAGCTGATCCGCATCCAGCGCCAGCTCCTGCAGGACCTCGGGCGCGAGCCCACCCCCGAGGAGATCGGCCGCGAGATGGAATTCTCGCCAGAGAAAGTGCGCGAGATCCTCAAGGTCAGCCAGGAGCCGGTGAGCCTCGAGACCCCGATCGGCGAGGAGGAGGACTCCCACCTCGGCGACTTCATCGAGGACTCGGACGCGGTCGTCCCGGTCGACGCGGCCAGCTTCATCCTGCTCCAGGAGCAGTTGGACTCGGTGCTGCACACCCTCTCGGAGCGGGAGAAGAAGGTCATACAGCTCCGCTTCGGCCTCACCGACGGCCACCCGCGCACGTTGGAGGAGGTCGGCCGCGAGTTCGGCGTGACCCGCGAGCGGATCAGACAGATCGAGTCCAAGACGCTGTCCAAGCTGCGCCACCCATCACGCAGCCAGAAGCTCCGCGACTACCTCGAGTAGGACGTCCGCCACTCGCGAAAGGCGGCGCCATGGATGCAACCCGCAAGCTGTACCGCAGCCGCACCAATCGCAAGGTGGCCGGCGTGTGCGGCGGCCTGGCCACGATTTTCAATACGGACGCGACGCTGATCCGGGTGCTCTTTGTCGTGCTGTCCGTGCTGGGCGGCTCTGGCCCGCTGATCTACCTGGCGATGTGGATCCTCGTCCCCGAGGAGCCGTAGGGTGCGGCCGCGGCGCTCACCCTGAGCGTCCGCCCCGCGTCGTCGAGGTGGTGGTCGCCGGCGGCACCCCGGCGGTCCCCTCCGTCGATTTCTTCGGCTCCTTGTTCTCTGGGGCGTCCCTCTCCTCGGCGTCGCTGCCGCTCGCGACGAAGCTCCTCGCTTTGCTCGCCTGCTCGGCCAGGGTGTCGGAGACCTGCTCGACCCGACGGCTCGCGGCGTTGGACACCCGATCCTTGCCGATGCTCACCGTCTTGCTGACCTCTTCGGTCAGTCGCTGCACCCCCGGGTTGTCCAGGAACGCGTGCGTCGCCTCCACGATCTGCTGGTAGCGCTCTCGCCCGGCCTTGGCACCCAGCACATATCCGGCACCGAGCCCGATGAGAAAGCCGGTCTTGAACCTCATGGGTAACCCTCCTGCGTACGGTCGCTTGCCTCGTGGTCTACCCCGCCCGACCCACTGGAACCCTCGGGGGCAGGACTGTGCGACTGTAGCGCTCCGCGGGCGCGAAACGAAGGCGCGAAACGAAGATGAACGGCACCGCTCGGCTCGTGTACCATCTGCGCCCGGTGGCTGGGAGGTCGCGACCCGGCCAGACCGATCCGGCGTAGCTCAATCGGCAGAGCGGGGCCCTGTTAAGGCCATGGTTGCAGGTTCGAGTCCTGCCGCCGGAGCAGACCAGAGGTACAACTCGGTGTGGCCGTGCCTGAAGGTCGGCGACCTCGGCGTTCCAGCCCGGCCGCGCGGGTGCGGTCGCGGCGGGTCGGGCGTCGGCGGCGGTGCGCACGGGAGGCCGTGGCTCGCTGCATCCCGAAGCCCTCGGCCGTCGCCTGTTCGGCGATGACCATGACGCCCGCGTTTTTGAGGCTCTTCCAGTGTTTCCGTGGGTCGTTGGTGGCCGGGTGTGTCTGTGTCTGGTGAGCCTGGTAGCGTCCGCTGGGAGA
>WNGE01000867.1_pt1 | contig 56136 bp, 48 predicted proteins | sample 5400651 | NCBI WGS metagenome assembly WNGE01 (sample SAMN13153370, study PRJNA577476) | soil metagenome | isolation source: 60 cm soil or saprolite under grassland replicate 2 | place: USA:California | collected 2016-06-15 | reverse complement strand
AGCGAAATGTCCTTACCAATGTGTGGCCCCAGGATATTTCGCTCCTACGGAGCTTCGGAAATCCCTTGGTACCAACGGTCTAAAAACATTGGGTCCCTACGGGACTGGGGAAGCAAGGATACTTGCTATTTGTTTCTAGAACTTCAGACGGAACACTAGGGGCTCAATCAACCACATCAATTGTCAACGTGTACGTTTCCGCTGAATTGAAAGGATGAAAGTAGTTCATGAAGATTTACAGTCTCTGCGCACTGGTTCTTTTAACTCTCACTGGCGCAAGCGCCCAGCAACAACAGGAACTGCCGCGTGAGTGGATTGATCCAGACACCGGCCATCGCGTCATACGCCTGTCCGACGAACCGGGCAGCCAGAGTCTCTACTTCCACCAGAACGGCTATACGCCGAATGGTGAAAAGCTAATCATTACGACCCCCACTGGGCTTTCGACGATCAATCTCAAAACGCGCGCCATTGAGAAGGTCGTAGATGGACGGGTCAACCTGATCATGACCGGCAGGAAAACAGGGCAGGCCTACTACGTCAAAAGTGGCACCGTTTACGCGGTCGATCTCAACACTAAAGCCACTAGAGAGATCGCGAAACTTCCGGCGCGTGGCTCCGTCGCCACCGTCAACGCCGACGAGACACTGCTCGCCGGCACTATTACGGAAGGTAACCCACCGGCCGCGCCCGGTTCACAAATCGCTGACACGCCGCCATCCGCAAATACTGTGTCGAGACCCCAACCCGGCCGCGATGCCTATCCGGGCAAGGGCCAGATGATGGAGCGACGCCTGGCCGCGCGCATTCCGATGCAGTTGTTTATCTTGAACATTAAGACCGGTGAGGTGAAGACAATTCATCGCAGCACCGACTGGCTCAACCACCTCCAGTTTTCGCCCACCGATCCGACCCTACTGATGTTCTGCCACGAAGGTCCCTGGCACAAGGTGGATCGCACCTGGACCATCCGGGCCGATGGTACAGGGCTGACGCAGATTCATCACCGCACGATAAACATGGAGATTGAAGGGCACGAGTTCTTCGGTGGCGATGGCAAGATGATCTGGTATGACTTACAAACACCGCGCAGTGAGGTCTTCTGGGTCGGAGGTTATGAGGTCGCAACCGGCAAGAGAACCTGGTATCACTTGCAACGCAGCGAGTGGTCTGTGCACTTCAACGTGGCACCCGACGGAAAACTCTTCGCCGGTGACGGTGGGGGCCCGAACAGCGTAGCCGCGCCTGAAAACGGGCAGTGGATTTACCTGTTCCGCCCCGAGATGGTGCCGGATCGCACAGATAACGAACTGCCAAACTCAAAAGATTTGATCACGCCGGGGTTCTTTAAGGCGGAAAAACTCGTCAACATGGCGAAACACGACTACAGCCTTGAGCCGAATGTGACCTTCACACCGGACATGAAATGGATCGTCTTCCGCTCCAACATGTTAGGCCCCACACACGTTTACGCGGTCGAAGTGATGAAGAAGTGAAGCACAGAAGCTAGCCTTACTCGGACCGGCCGACTGTTAAAGATAGATTTTCCATTTCTCATTTTCCATTTTTCATATGTCATCAGTACCACCACGCGGTTGAGCCTGTGTAAAAACGCATGTGATGGAATTGAACAAGTTGGGAAGGGGGCAAGCGCAGATTCAGGCTTGTGGCGGTAGTGAATTCCAGCGCGCCCCCGCTTCTGTGCAGCAATGGCCTGATCTGGATACTAAGGGTAAGTTTGAATTCTGTTGCTGCTAGCGGAGCCTAGCGGGGGCGCGCTCGGCATCGCTTTGGTTGGATGCCGCTTTTGTCGCTTGCCCCCTTCCCAACTTGTTCAGTTCCACCACATGCTTTTTTACACACTCTCAGTACGGCATGTTGGTACTGTCCTCATGAGCCGTCCGGCGGACAAACCCATTTTCCTACGTCAGATCTCCATCCCTCCTTCAAAGCGCCGAACACGAATCTCAACGGCTTTGGCGCCAAGAGTTGGGTGCCTCGCGGTCAGGCGAATTATGCCAGCAGTTGCTTCCTTCGTTTTGATCCATACAGCACCCACGCCGCCTGCGAGTGAGAATGGGTTTTCACCAATGATCTCACCTGGCCCTTCGATCGTCAGCGCAACCGCACCAGTGCCAAACGGACGCGGTGCTCCATACTCATCCGTGACACGCATGACAACGCGTGTCGCATCGATCCCGTCGCCGATTAATTCCCCGTCATCTGGTTCGACGTGAAACTGCCGATCTGCTCCCTTGCCTGAAAGCGTCCTGGTGATGACTTTTTTTCCGCCGATGTAACCCTCGATGCGCAGGTCACCCCAACCCTTACTTATGCCGCTCCGTATGTTCGCGACAAATGGCGGGTGCGGCAGATTGCCGTAATTCTCTTTGTCGGGGTCGACTTCGGCCACCATCCGGTCAGCAATAAAGATCTTCACGTGCTCGCAATTGGAGCAAACCAGCGCGACAGTAAAACTTTCGTCGCGATCACCGCGCGCCCAGTGAAAGGCGGGCTCGAGCACAATCTCTTCCTTCGGATCACATTGCGACTTGTAGAGTCCCGCGGCGGGTTTTGGAATACGAAAAATGTCGCTGATGCCGTGATAGCAAACGCGGTCGCCTGAGCAAAAGTTAGCGTGAGTATTGTAGTCGAAGGCGCACCAACCGAGGCCGCCGGCATACTTGTTGTCCGATCCCAACTGATTATGGACGCGCGCGTGACGCACTGCGTGTTCGATGATCCGCTCGACGTTGTCGTTCTGTTTGGTCGGGTAGGTGTGTCCAACAAATTCCGTGTTCAGGTAGAGCGGATGGTTGGGCGGCCTGAGCGGAAAACCGAAGTCGTTCATGGTGAATACATCTTCGAGCAGCTCCGATTGGTAGTTGTAGCGCACGCCGCCAGTCTGCCGAGAGTCGTCGAGCGAGTGTGCCAACTGATTGGTGCGAGTGTAAAAATCGTGATCGTCACGCGACTCGTTAACGCGAACGCCCCAGAGGATGATCGCCGGATGATTCCAGTCGCGGCGAATCATCGTCTCAACGTAAGCAACGGAAAGATCTTTCCAACCCTGGTCGCCAATGTGCTGCCAGCCCGGAATTTCTTCAAAGACGAGTAGACCGAGCTCGTCACAAGCGTCGAGGAAATGTGGCGACTGTGGATAGTGGGAGGTGCGAACGATATTGCATTTTAATTCTTTCTTGAGAATCCAGGCGTCTCGGCGCTGGACGCGCGCGGGCATGGCCTGGCCAACGAAAGGGAATGTCTGGTGGCGATTGAGACCTCTGAGCTTGATGTGCTTTCCGTTGAGATGAAAGCCTTCCGGTGTAAAGCGCGCCTCACGAAAACCGATGCGGGTGTCATATCGATCAATCACGTCCGCACCCGCGTACAGCCGCGCATGCACGTCATAGAGCTTTGGCTGTTGCAGGTCCCACAACTCGACTGCGCCGAGATTGCTCAATGTCAAATCGTAGTGTGGTGCACCTGCAGGCGACAGGTCGCGGCTACGGGTTGCAACGACTCGACCTCTATCGCGCAACTCGACCACCAATTTGAGCGGTGAGATCGGCGTGCCTTCACTATTGAGAAAACAACGCACGTCAACGCGGCGGTCCCCGCTCAGAACATTCACTGGCTTAGCGAAAACATTTTCAATGAATGTGCCGGCGACGACGCGCAGCCCTACATCGCGGTACATGCCGCCGAAGGTCAGATAGTCAATCTCGCCGCCAAACGGTGGGATGTCAGCGCGCTCGGTTGAATCAACTTCGACCGCGAGCACGTTGTCGCCATTCCAATTGATATGCCGCGTCAACTCAAACGAGAAGGGTGTGTAGCCGCCGCGATATTCCCCCAGGCGCTGGCCGTTAAAAGTAACAGTCGCCGCCGTCATTACGCCGCCGAAATCAACAAACACGCGCTGCCCGCGCAGCTCGCCGGGCAGTTGGAAATGACGACGGTAGACGGAGACGAATTGAAACTCCTTATCGTCGAAGCCGTGCCACGGCAGCCGTCGATTGGCATGTGGAATCGTGACTCGCTCAAAGTGGCGATCGTCAAACTCTGGACGAGTGGAGTTCGCGGCAACCTTATCGCTGTAGAGCCACCCATGATTGAGCGGGAAAATTCGCCTTTGCAGGGAATGATAAGGGATGGGTTTGGCGTTAGCCATTGAATGAACCAGGCTGAGGCCCACAAGTCCCGTCCCGCTGGTCTTCAGGAAGCTGCGACGATCGAGCTTTCCTCTTGTCAGTTTTTTCATCGCACGTGTAACAGTACAGTCCTTGTTTCAGAAATGTTTGTTTCTTAGGGCAGCCTCGTGTTTGAGTAACGATTGCACGCCAGACGCATTCGATGTTCGATAAACTTTTCAGTTTGTCGCATGTTCGATTCCAGTTACTTTCGGGTCATGAGGTCAGTACCACCGCGCGGTAGTGGGTGGGTCCATACAATACGAGAACGACTGTTGCGGACGGACCCACCCGCTACCGCGCGGTGGTACTGACCTCATGACCCGAAAGGTAACTGAAGCCGAATACCGACTTGATCAGAGTTTCCTTCAGTTTGTCGTTGCCTCGGGAAAGAGACTCGCTAAATTAAACGACAAACTAAAGTTTATCGGACATCGCGGTTGCGTCTTTGCGTAAAAACTTGCGCCACAATCGACTATTGTCTTGCTGCGAAGCCGTGAACGCGAAGCCAGTCGGCGCACCGAGCAGGCCAGGTAGCAAGGATCGGATCCTTCTCACCAAGTCCGAAACCGTGCGGCCCGCGCTCGTATAGATGAAACTCAAACGGCACGCCGGCTTTGCGAAGCGCCATGACGAACATCAGGCTGTTCTCGATGGGCACGGCGGCGTCAGTCATGGTGTGAACGAGAAAGGTTGGCGGTGTCTCTTTCGTCACATGCTCTTCGTTGGACAGAAGCGCGACGAGATCGGGGCCGGATCACGTCCGAGCAAGTTGTTTTTCGATCCAGCATGCGTTTGCTGCTTCATCGTGATCACCGGGTAAATCAGGATCATTAGATTGGGCCGGGAGCTTACTCGCTCGATTGGATCCGGCGCGTCATCTTTGCCTAAGGCAAAGTGAGTGCCGATAGTCGACGCGAGATGTCCTCCAGCCGAGAATCCCAGGATGCCGAGGCGTTCAGGATCGACTTTCCATTCGGCTGCCCGCGCACGCACGGTGCGAATGGCGCGCGCGGCGTCTTGCAAGGGAGCAGGATGGTGATAGCGCGGACCCAGCCGGTATCTCAACACGAAAGCAGTAATGCCAATGGAGTTGAGCCATTCGGCGACGGGACGTCCCTCGTGATCGGCCAGGTGTTGGTATCCGCCGCCGGGGCAAACGATGATGGCCGCGCCCGTCGCTTTTTCCTTCGCCGGCAGGTAAGGCGTCAGCGTCGGAATGTCGCCTGGTTCATTTCCAAGAGCTCCAGGTGCGCCTCCGGGCCAGAGAACAATGGGTGCTTCGGGAGCTCCTTTAACTGGAAGCGACAACGACGCAAGAAACAGCAACAGAGACAATTGAAGAAGTCGATTCTTCATCTTATTCCGCAGAGCGTCTGGCCCGTCGCGCGCGCGCAGTTGATCCGCGCATAACGAGATAAGTTGTCACTCGGATTTCTCCACCTTTTTGAGTGGGGTGTTGGATGGTGGCCATCAGCGCCTCAATAGCTTTCCGGCCGATTTCCTCACGAGGTGAGCAGATAGTGGTCAGCGGTGGATCGGAGAGCGCGGCAAAGGCAATATCATCGAAGCCGATGATGGAAATGTCTTGCGGAATAGTTAAGCCTGACGCTCTGAACTGCTGCATCGCGCCGAGAGCCATCATATCGTTGGCGACGACCACCGCAGTTGGAAGATTCCCTGTCGCTAATATCTCCCGATTCCCGCGGCGTAGTCCACAAGGATGTTGCTCATGTGCTCGCCAGCGGTTCCGAGATTGTGAAACACGACTCAGACCTGCCTGCGCGCCAACTCATCAATTAACTCCGGGTCAAGTTCCGAAGTCATCAGTGCGACGCCCGCCACTTTGAGTTCGATTAAACGCCGGACATAATCTGCAGCCCGCCTGGCGTCGTAGTTCGTATTGACGAGAATTACATTATAGCCGCACTCAAAGGCCGCCGCTTCGACACTCTTGACCAGCTCAGGGAAGAATGGATTGGAGATGTCCGATACTAAAAGCCCGATGATGTTGCTACGGCCCGAAGCAAGGGTCCGAGCATGCGCATTCGGATAGTAGTTAAACTGCTTAATGGTGCGCAGTACCTTCTGGCGTGTGCCGCGTGTGACATACTTCGTGTTGTTGATCACATGAGAGACTGTTGCAACAGAAACGCCCGCCTCAAGGGCCACGTCTTTAATACGCATAGCCCTCGGGGGGATGGATAGTGAATCAAGGGGCTTTTGTGCCTCTCTCATCCTTTGTCCTCTCCTTTCATAAGCAATTTGTCATTCGCGGTCTCAGTAGATCACAGTGGCGGTTTTCGGACTGAGGGCAAATCGGCAGGTTCTTTTGAAGGTCTTCGTCACCGAGAGCGCTTTTAACACCCAAGAAAGGTGCTGTCAACAATCTAGTAGTAATCGGTAGTAGGTCGTCCGTTTGCTCTTCGTAACTATCTCATTCACACCGCGGCTTTAGCCCGGCGTAAAAACGAGATTCCGCCAGCTGGAACCGTTTTAACGGTCTTCCTTTAAGCGTCATCCAACTCCGCCCAATCGAAACCGTTAAAACGGTTAGAGAAATCAAGGGGGCAAGCTCTACCACCGGGCTAAAGCCGCGGTGTGAATGAGAGTACTCAAGCTAGCGACCCCTGACCGGCAACGAATACCGGAGAAGTCACCGATGCAGGACGAAGGAAAAATCCGTTCAAACTGCCCCTCGCAACGAACCACAGCTCCACATTTGCGCATGACGTTTTTGCGATTTATTTCCCACTGACTGACACTGCTAATGCGGCTCAACCAGATACAAGTCTCGACCGGCGCGTTCAACGACCAGAGTGTCTGGATCGGATTGGTAATCTTCACGCCGAAACAAGCGATGGTCCATGAACCCCAGATTCACGCGTTGGCAGGTGGCCTCATCAAGCGCCGACGCCATTGTAATACGGTAGCGTGGAATGACGCGCCCCGCCTCGTCGCGCTGCCCCGCATAGGAAACGTGCGCCAGATGCGCGGCGACGGCCAGGTTCGCCTGTAACTCGGTTGAAAGGGCCACCATTTCGCGCACTCGATCCAGCGGCGCATAACCGTACTTCTCGATTAGGATTCCATGTGTCTCTGAAATCGCGCGGAGATGTGGCGCATAGATGATCAACTCACCACCTTCTTCGATAATTCCTCCGAGCTTGTAACTGGCCTTGCCGCCCACCCACAACTCGTCGTAGTGCTCGTCGAGCAGGGCGACGACTCGCTTGTATTTGCGGCCCGTGTACTTGATGTGAAGTTGGCGGCTGACGTCGGCGGCCCTCCGAAAGGCTTCCCGAACGTCGCCGGCGAAGAGCGCATGCGTCCGCAGACGATTGTTGTCGTCGCGCGTGACTACGGAGTTGAGAGAGATGACATGGGCGGGAACAAAGTCCGCGGCTGCCTCAATCATGTGGCGCGTCGGCGTTTCGACGCGACCAATCACGTTTTCGATCGAAGCCAGCGCGCCAAGCCAGTGCGTCGCATGCGTCAAGTCTGGGCCAGCGACGCCGGGGAAGAAATATTTCGCGCCTCCGGCAAAACCTGCAACCTCGTGCGGCACAGTCGCGCCAAAGATAAGCACCGTATCGTAAATTCCTGGTCCCAGCAGACGATTGAGATTCACTGAAATCGCGTCGCTGATTAGTCCTCCGGTCAATTCACGCACGCGTTCTGCGCTCAGTTCGCCAATGGTCACAAGTTCTTCGTGGCGATTCCACTGGTGATCGTAGATGTTTCCCAGTGCCGGCGCTTGAATTCCCTCCCGTAAACCTGTCTTTGCCCTTTTCTCATCTTCGGTCATGGGCATGTGGGTGCCTTGCGCGACCAGCGCATCAAACTGTGCAACGCTACGCGCGGCCAAAATCTCCGCGGCGAAGGGAAAGAGCAGGTCCGTGTTATCGTCACGGGTCTTGTCTGGGATGATTGCCAGCACGCGCGCGCCGGGAGCGATACTCAAAAGCGATTGTTCGATTATTGCGCGCAGCGCGCTCGCTGAAAGATCGAGATCAGGCGAGCCTTTTCCGATGGTTGATGGTGCGGGCTTGGTACTCATAAGTTATAGCCACCTTGAAGAACTGACAAGATCTGTCGTGCATGCCGATCTTCGTTGCGCGGTTGTTTACTGTCTCTATATCCTCAGATAACTCTTAATGGCCTTAACGATCTCGTCGGGACTCAAAGAAATATCTACGTGCCAGTCTTCCTTCGGCTCCTCAAGCGTCGTGAACTGGCTGTCGAGCAACGCAGGGTTCATGTAATGTCCGCGGCGCACATTCAATCTCTTCCGGATAACCTCGCGGTCACCCTTGAGGTAAATCATTTTGACCCTTTCATCTACCATAAGAAACTCTCGATAGCTTTGCTTCAGTGCCGAGCAGGCAAGGACAGCGTTTTCGCGCCGCTCAAGACACTGGCGTATTAAGTCGCTGAGGGTTTCCAGCCAGGGCCTTCGGTCATCGTCATTCAGGGGGATGCCGCTGCTCATCTTTTCAACATTGGCACGCGGATGGAAGTCGTCTGCGTCGTAATATTTCCACCCGAGTTCTTGGGAAAGCAGTCGCCCAATAGTTGTTTTGCCAGAGCCGGTCACCCCCATCAGGACTATGACCATACTTTCTCTTAGAGACTCTTGCATGCCGGTGTTGCTACACCCCGCCAAAGGCCGAGAAGCCGCCATCCACCGGCACGACAATACCTGTGACGAAGGCTGAGGCTGGTGAGAGAAGCCAGAGCACTGTTCCCAGCAGATCTTCCGGCTCGCCGAAGCGGCCCATCGGAGTGTGGTTGATTATGCTTCGTCCGCGCGCCGTCAATTCGCCGGTCTCCTGATCTTTCAACAAAACGCGGTTCTGCTCGGTTAAGAAGAAACCTGGGGCAATGGCGTTGACGCGTATGCGAGGGGAATATTCCTGAGCCAGGTGTACGGCCAACCATTGAGTAAAACTGTTGACGCCCGCTTTGGCAGCCGAATAGCCCAGGACGCGGGTCAACGGGCGAAAGGCGCTCATCGAGGAGACATTCAGAATCACACCCTCGCCCTGCTCGGCCATACGCTTGCCAATAACCTGGCTCGGGAGGATTGTGCCCAGCAAGTTCAAATCCAGGACAAAGCGGAGCGCCTCTTCGGGGATATCAAAAAAGGTGAGATCAGCCCGCGTAGTTGCTTGTGGGTGATTTCCTCCTGCACCATTGATGAGACAGTCTATCCGTCCAAACTCCTTAACGACAGTCTGCTCGGCTCGTCGCAGATCCTCCAGTTTGAGTGCGTCACCTTCGACGATTGTGACCCGGCCCGGTCCCGAAATTTCCGAGCGCAGGCTTGCGGCCTTGTCACGATTGCGGGCTATAACAGCGACATTGGCCCCGCAGCCGACCAGGGCTTTGACCATGACACTACCGAGTACGCCTGTGCCACCGGTTACTACCACCACGCGCCCCGTGAAGTCGTAGATTTTAGTCAGTGCCGCTAAATCCATCTCTGTCCCTGAAAAGATTTTGGAATTGTCCGACAAACTTCAGGAACCTCTGATCAAGTCGGTAATCGGCTTCAGTTAACTTTCGTGTCATGAGGTCAGTACCACCGCGCGGTAGCGGGTGGGTCCTTGCTATACGAGAACGACTGTTGCGAACGGACCCACCCGCTACCGCGCGGTGGTACTGACCTCATGACACGAAAGTAACTGAAATCGAACGATCGACAAACCAAAAAGTCTATGGACACTTGATCAGAGGTTCCTTCAGTTTGTCGTGACTTGCAAAGGCGAACTCTTGGAGAGATCGACAAACTGAAGTTTGTCGGACAATCGCTATCCATCAGCTAGAAATCGGACCGAACTCAGCTTCCAATGAACAACGGTTTCAGATGACGCTCGTATAAGTTCTCCGTCACATTTTTGGCGACTGTCGCCTCGCACGCTTCGAGCATATTCAAATAACGATCGCCCATTTTGGCTGCCACTTTATAGCCGACATGCAACAGTTGCCTGAGATGAGGGTTGTATTGTTCGCAACTTGGATTATGTCTCAGGGCAGAAACGAACTGCTCAGACGTCCAGTCCTGTACCTCTGTTTTGGCAGGCAGCCTGCGGCGGTCTATATCAATCACCGTCGCGTAAGGCGCGCAGAGCGCGTCTATGTCATCCAGGGCCTTCCCGTAAATCTCTTTGGCCAACTCTAGCCCTTCGCCGCCGCTTTCAGCCAGCCCGATCAACTCCTCCAGCCAGTTTGTGCCAGCCGTCTTGACGTGAATACCGGCCCCGGTGCGCGCCAGTGCCTTGCGGATCGGCTCGTAGATTGAAAACTTGTCGCTGCCGGAGTGAACGCTCAGCTTAAGGTTCTCAGGGAGATCATACTGGCGTACGGCATAAGCGATCACCGCCAGGTCTTCATTAAACTCCTTCTCAAACTGAACCAAATCCCCGACGTAGTCGACGCCCTTGTTGAAACGGCCGGTGAATTTCGGTGCGATGGTCTGCGCCGGGATTTTTTCGTCCGCAATGGCGACCAGGATCACCAACAACTCGGGCGGAGTTTGCGGACTGTCTGTCTCGTCCATCGAGACCTCTGTAATGAACTTGCCCTGGCCCTTCGCTGATGCGATGTGGCGGTAGAGTCGTCCTGCCTCCTGTACGGCGTTGAGATACTTCCCGGCGATTCTCCCTATGTCTGCGCGCGAGGTCTCGAAAGGTTTTTCGATGCCCGGAATCTCCAGCCTTCCCACCAGCGCGGGATGGCGCTCAACAAAAGTCTGCACAGCTTCCGTAGCAGCGGGCTGGCCAATGGCGTCAGCCACGTCGAGCGTATAGAAATCGCTGTTATCGATGAATGGATCCACAGTCTCGAGGCGGATGTGGTCAGCATCTACGTGAAACGGCTTGGTCCAATCCAATTCACGAACAGCCGCCTCAGCTGCAGTGCGAGCGCTCGCAGGCGTTGAGCCGACGATCACGTGTTCGCGGTGGGACTTGTTCCAGACGGGCGTCACCTCAACGCCCTGCGCGGCCGCCTGCATACAGGCCCGTAGCTGCGGCTTCGCCTGATGGGCGAATCGATCCCCGACCCCAAAAGAATATTTCTCCAACCTTAGCGCGTTACTCATACTTCTCCTCACTTTCTAACCGACCTACAAGCGAAGCATTTGAACCGCTGACGTTTCCCAGTTTAAAGGCGAATTAATTTACTAACCTGACAACTTTTTCTGCCATGTCGAATAGTCCTTTGCGATGAGTTCGGCGGGCGTGCTGACGTACCAGGCGTAGCCGTTCCTACGCTCCTCTTCAATCTCAGCCACGTCATATTTGATGATGCCATCGCGTCCGATAAAGATCGGCCGATTAGTTCCAATCTCGTAAAAACGTGCCCAAATCGGGGCGGCCTGCGGGTCTTTCACCGCGCTTCTCTCAAAGCCACCAGGTTTCGCAGGATCACGCCTTTCGATCCATCTGACGCCGTTGATTCTGGATTCTTTGTACCAATTGATGGCGGATTCGACTGCCTCAATCACTTGCGCATCTGGCTGTTTGAGACCCATCAGGAACCGTACGATCCCCACACTCTCACCGCCGCTCAGTGACACAGGCTCGAATTTTCTGGCGGCCGCGGGTGCGAGTGTGATCTCATCATGCTGTGCGGCCCAGATGGTGCGCTTGCCCTTGATTATGACCTGCGTTTTTAGGATCAATTCGACGCCTTTTTGCACGGCCTTCTCAGCCTGGTGGCGTCGGTTCTCATCAACAAAAGCGTAAACAGATTTCTTCTGGGAAGCTTCGTCGCTGTATAGACTCTGGCAAGATAAACTAATTGGGTGTAGGTGGCGCCGTTGTCGATGTTCGAATCCGTCTCCCGCTTCTGTCTGACGATGGCCGCCTTCTCCCGCTCGGCCAACACTCTCGTCATATCTATGTTCTTAGGCCAGCCGCCTGTTTCACGCTGGTATAAGAGAACACTGTCGCCAACGCGAACTGCTTCGTCACTGCCGTACCATTCGGGCGTTTGCTTGAGGACGGCATTCCAGTTGATCGAAGCGGCGGCAGCAGTCGTAGTTGCGGCAGCCGTGTTTGTCTTGGCGTTGTCCGTCTTCTGCGCTACGGTTGCGTGCGCGAAAATTCCCAAACACAAGACCATTCCTGTGAGCGGGTCTCCGCTTCGATTTCTCATTTCACTCCAACTATCTGGCAAGTTTATCTATCAGAGACTGAGCATGTAACGTGAGCCGCAGGCTGTTTAACCCTTGGCCGGCTCACGATCTTGCTCGCAGCGAAACATTCCCATCCTACACAGGGCTCCGATACCTCGAACAAACAGTTTCACGCAAAGACGCAAAGGTGGCAAAGACGCAAAGAATAAATTCGATTGGACTTTGCGTCTTTGCCACCTTTGCGTCTTTGCGGAAAAGTCCTTATTGGCAAGACCAGATTCTTTGCTGTTGTTTCACAGGGTGATTAGAAGGTGAACTTAACGCCGAGCTGGATGTCACGCGGCAAATTTCTCTGCGTAGTAAAAAGACCGAAGCTCGCGTTGTTCGGATCGACGTTAACATCAATGAAATACGGATGGTTGAACGCGTTCAGCGCTTCAGCCCGCATTTGCAACCGCTTGCCTTCGCCGAGATTGAAGTTTTTCGAGAGCGACAGATTGACGCTCGTAAAGGGCATGTGGCGCAAGTTTTCTCTCCAGCCCCATTACCCTGACCGGCCCGGCTCACCACCTGGGTCACATCACCAACGTAAAACAAGGGTTGCGAGAGGAGTATTGGTTGACCTTGCTGCCATTCGTATGTGCCGTTGAGCTGCCACCCGCCAATGACGTAATCAAGGAAGCGGTTCATATCTCTGCCAAGCCGCTGGCCACGACCCAGGGGCAATTGGTAGACAGCGGCTAACGTGAAACGATTTGGCCGGTCGTCTGTGGCGACGCGGTCTTCCAACTCCACATCGGACGGATTCAGAAAGCTCAGCCTCTCGCGCAACTTTGAGTAAGTGTAGGTCATATTGAGACTGAGATCCTTTGCGAACCGCTTGCTTGCCTGAAGTTGCAGTGCGTTATACCTGTTCGTGCCGTTGTACTCCTGGACCCACACGTTGGTGAACTGCGGAAAGCGCAGCAACGATTGCGCCCTCGAAATGGTTGTCGCAGTGTGGAAGGGGCTTCCCGTGTTCGGCAACAAGTTAAGGAATGGATTGGCTATCGTGGCGGAAAGGTTGTTGTTGGCCGCCGTATCTAAAGCGGTAGCCGATACTATGTCGGTAACAGTGCTTAAGTCCGCCAAAAACTGTCGCGGAACGAAATCTAAATTCCTGTTGACCGCCAGATCGTAACCCCAGGACGAGACGAAGTTGGCTTCGACGACGAACTGTCCAGGCAATTCCCGCTGTATCCCGACGACGACCCGCGTGAACTTCGCGTTCTTGCGGTCTTCTAAGACCAACCCGGCGTCGGACGCAGCAAGTTCTTGGCCGACGCTGGTCAGTAAGCCGCGGCTCGAACCGTAAGCTGGTTGAAAGCCGCTCGGGAACGGGTTGTTCAGCGTAGCGACGAACGTCCGGCCCTGGTTGTTCGTGGACACGAACGGCGTGGAAGCGTTGAAACCAGTCTGTCTGATGTCATCTGGAAGAATTCGGAACGGAGACATAAAGATTCCGAAGCCGCCGCGGAGGACCGTCTTCTCGTCCAGGGAATACGCGGCGCCGATGCGCGGCTGCCAGTTGCTCTTATCCGAATTCCAGAGCGCCCGGTTGTCCTCGCTGGCGTACTGCACCCCGCCGAGCACTTGGAACTGGCTGGGCGGGAGCAGAAAGTTAGACGGGTTCGCGTTATAGGCCGTCGTGTAAGCAGCCTGGGCGGCCGCTTGAATGGGACTCGGCGTCACAGTGTCGAACCCACGGATGAAGCGGTTGAAACGCTCCGTGAGGCCCATCTCCAGTTCATACCGGAGCCCTAAATTCAATGTCAGCTTGGCAGTCACACGCCAGTCATCCTGGAAGAAAAACCCGTGGTAGAGGGACTGGGCGGAGTAATTGATCCCGCTTGTATCAATCAAACTCTGACTAGTTGAAGCGGTCGGTATCCCTAAAAGGAATGCCGCAACGTCGCGCCCGTAGACGTTACGATTTCGGTTGGCGTTAGTCTGGTTGTTGCTGTTGGTCGTGGTGGTTAGGTCAACGCTCGTGTATGTGCCATCGAAGAAGAAGCGTCCGCCCTGATAACCATCGGTGGAGAAGTTCTCACGCAACAGGCGAAAGTCATAACCATACTTCATGCTATGGTCGCCACGAACCTGGGTAATCGTAGGCTGAAGTGATGCCACGTAAAACGGGCGCAGCAGGCCTTCGTTGTAGTCAGACCGGCTCGCGCCGAGGATCGAACGGATCGGCCTGCCAGCATCGTAGGTTCTGATGTCGAAACGAGGCAGATACATGTAGCCGTTCATCGCTGCTAGCGCCTCAGCGGTAAAACCTAACTGGGCCGGATCGAACTTGATAGCGGGTCGTCGTTCCTGTACGAACCTGCTGATGTTCGTTCTTATATCCAGGACCATAGTATTGGACAACGCCGCAGTGTAATCGAGGCTGGCCCCGTCGTTGGTTCGGAATTCAAAACCTTGAGTGATCGGTGTACCCGTCCAGTTCTGACGATCCTCGGGGTTGAAGCTGTGGTAGTACTTGCCGAAAATTGACTGCCGCTGGCTGATTCTGTGGTCAATGCGGGTGATCCAGGATCTGTAGTTTGAACTACGGATCTGGTTCGAGAAATAGTTTAGCGTGCTATCCGCATTGCCAGCTGTATTCGGCAACGGGTAAAGCTTGAGATACGCGACGGCCACTGGATTGAGCCTGATGGTCGGAATTATGTTACCTGTAAAGGCATTCCGCGTGACGGTGCCGGTGAGTGGCAAAGGCGACGGATCATAGATTCTGGTAGGACAAATGGTTGTCGTACCTGTGCACGTCGTGTTGAGCAGGGCCGAGAAATCACCACGCCTCATTGCCTCGGTCGGTACAGTGAAGAGCTGCGGCTCCGCCTCGCTGTTCTTAAGGCGCTCGTACGCAAACAGGAAAAAGGTCCGATCGCGACCATTGTAAAGTTTGGGAACTCGAATAGGTCCGCTCAAGGTTCCGCCGTAGCGGTGGTAAGTTCGCTCCGGGCGCTCCTGTCCAGCTTTGTTCGAGAAAAAGTTGCTAGCGGTGCGGTTCTTGGCACGGTTGAAATAGTAAATCGAGCCGTGAAGATCATTTGTCCCGCTCTTGACGGCGACGTTGACGGTCGCGCCGCCTGCATAGCCTTGTTGCGCATCGAACGCGTTGGTCTGGACTTTGAACTCCTGCACTGCATCCGAAGGCGGCGAGAAGCCGACGCCGCCATCGATAGCGAAATTGGGAGAGCCATCCAACGTGACCTGGTTCGGTCCCGTGGCGCCGTTTGCTCGGAAGGCGGCCAGGTTGCCGTTCGACGTAGGGCTCGTGAAGGCAGGGTTGCCGGTGTAGGAAACGCCCGGCGCGAGCGTGGCAAGCTGGTACGGGCTTCCGTCTATCAAAGGCAACTCGCCGATCTGTTGGCTGGTGACAACAGTCCCGGTGCTGACCGAGCCGGTCTCCAGCGCTACCCCTGAGTCAGCCACCGTGACCATTTCTGTGACGCCTACCTGCATCTGCACATCCAGCGTCAATTTCTCCGCGACCCCAATCTGAATTCCGTCGCGCTCTTGCTTATTGAATCCCTGGCTGGTGACGGATAGCCGGTACTTTCCCGGCTGCAACAACGGAAAGTTATAACTGCCGTCATCATTGGTGACAGCAGTGTTCTCCTGATTGGTTTCCACGTTCTTAACGGTGATCATAGCCCCCGGAATTATCGCTCCGTTTGGATCTGTGACCTTGCCCGTTATCGAACCGCGAAACTCCTGTGCAGCTGCCGACCCAAACAACGCGAGGAGCAATAGCCCGGTCGGGATGAGACTGCGGACGGTAAATTTAATCATGATCTCTATTTCCTTTCTTTTTCTCGAGGGCTTAGCGGGGGTTGGGAACCATTACAAGCTCTAAGCTCTGATAGTTACGCTTGAGTAATTTTATTGAATAGGCATGGAACTGAACTCTCGCGGGCAGCGACACAATGCTAATACTTTCACGAATCACGGCTTCCGTGAATGATCTGTCAGAGTGGATCTACCGATTGGTCTGACCACCCAAGAGGGTCTCAGCACGGATGGCCTCTTCGGGGATCCACACTAAAAAGATCGATCTCAAGTGGATTGACGGGCGTCAATCGGGGTCGCTCTCAATCGGATGTTACCCTGTTCGCGTCATTACAACGATTTCAGGCGAGAGTTTCGATTATCACTTGGGATTAAGGTTCTCGAAAATCCGGGTGGGATTATTATCGATGAAAACGGCACCTGTCAAGGCATCCTTAACCAATCTGCCCATCACGCCGTTAAGGTATGACCAATCAATCATTATAGACTGCCAAAGCTGCTTCCTGAACCTCCAACCGCTCAAGGTTTTGGACTTTTGCACAGAGGATTAGCCTTCAATGGGCCGCCGGCAGGGGTTTGGCGTACACCTTGATCAGGATCATCGAAAAATCCTTGCCGGCCGTGCTGCGCTGGTGCGGCGTGCCGCGCGGCACGATGATGAGATCGCCCTTGGCGATCTCAAACTTCTGTCCAGCGATGATGCGTGGTCCACGCCATTCTCCGGGCTCGACCTCATGCGGAGCATCGAGTTTTCCGCCAAGCGTCAGAGTTGCCGCTCCGTCCAGGACATAATAAACATCATCGGAGGCATCATGGAGCTCCGCTGCCGCGCCAGACTTGTCTTTGTCATGCTGCACAGCTACACGCAATTGCATTCCTTCGCCGCCAATCAGCTCCTGAACCTTGTTAGGGTCGAGCTTCTGTTCTACATCGCGGAGGGATTGTCCGGTAAGCACGACGAAAGGTCGTGTCGCACTCGTCGGCGCTCTCTGGACCAAACCTGTTCCCTGGGCCGCAGAAGTAGCCGCCACGGCGATCACAAATACCATGGCCCATAAACTGTGCTTCATTCTCGTCAACATTATGGAACCCATCCTTTCCTGGACTCTCTAGCTGGCTGATACAAAATAATGTCAAATGTCTCCTGAGGTTTTCCGCTCTCAAGACGCTCTCGGAGGGGGCGAATCATTCTCTCTTGGCCGGAACCTGATGTATCAACCACTTTGTGAGGTCCTGTGCTGCTTTATAGTTGTCAAATTCCGGCGGAAGCTTTCTTCCATCAACGTATTCGTTATATAGCCATGGATCGCCAAGGGCAAAAACGGTGCCCTTGCCAAACTTTGCAACTGCCATAATCACGTGGCCCTTGTCCTCGAGAACGGGTTTTGCCGGCGGCGCAAAAGAGATTGTGGAAATCTCTTTGAGGTAAAGCCGTTTGGCCGTTTTGAAGATGGGGTGCTGATCGGGAGCCACAATCAACCCCATTGCAAAATCATTCCCCGGGACCCGGTTTACGCTGTCTTTATTGAATTGAATGCCGAACTGTTTGGCGAGCCCATTAAAGTGATCAAACTCCGCATTACCAAAATCATTCCCCATGAGGACGAGCACTCCGCCAGCCCTCACCCAATCAGTGATGGCTTTGATGTGCGGCTGTTCTACGTAATGCGGATTTTCATTCTCTTCTTTCGTATCAGGATCAACGATGATGTAGATGTCGGTATGCTTTAGATTAGAAGCCGTCGGAGCTTCTGGTAATGCTTCGGTCTTCAGCCCCATGTTTCTAAAAACATGCCCCCAAAGAGAGAAGCCGCTATTGGGCATCTCTTCCCACTTATAATGAAATGGGAGGATCCGTCCTGTCACATCTTTCTTCGTCTCGCTGTTAAAGTAATAGTCCAACGTAACTACTCTTCCCTTTCCCAGTGATTGTTCCGCGGCGATTTCCATTTCATTGCTGGCCATCAGGAATGCGCCTACACCTTTGGGGTCATTGGTCACAACCTTTTCGCTCAGATAGTATTGATAACTGCCATCACGATAAGGATTCCCGCCTAAGCCAGCGACGCTCACTGTTCCCTTGAGATTGGCCTGCCCGTTTTCCCCGGTTTCGATAAACTGAGTCATTATTCCCTGATAACCTTTTTGCGCGACCTTTAGATAGGACGCCGGTAAATAACCCTCACGCACTCCTTTGGCTAATGCGTAGACGAACATGCAAGAAGCGGAAGCTTCCAGGTAATTTCCTGGCGCGCCGCTTTTATCCAGCACCTCATACCACAAGCCCGTTTTCAGATCCTGATATTTTTCAATCGCCAGCGCTAAACGGTTGAGGATTGCAATCAGTGATTTTCTCCTGGGATGGTCCTGGGGGAAATAATCCAAGGTATCTACGAGAGCCATGGCATACCATCCCATGGCTCTACCCCAAAAATTTGGCGAATGACCGGTTTGCGGATCCGCCCAGCGTTGCTTTTTTGACTCATCCCAGCCGTGATAAAGCAGACCAGTCTTTGGATCCCGGGCATGAAGTTCCATCAGACTGAATTGATTGCCAATATCCTCAAAGGCAGCGTCTTCATGAAAGGTCGCAGCATACTCGGCGTAAAAAGGCTCGCCCATATATAGACCGTCCAGCCACATCTGATTCGGGTAGATTTTTTTATGCCAAAAGCCGCCTTCTGAAGTGCGCGGCTGGGTCTTTAACTGTTCACGTAGCCACGATGCGGCTTTCCTGTATTTTTCCTGTCCTGTCACCTTGTACAGCAGGAGCAGATTTCTTCCCAAAAGGACATTGTCAATATTGTAGTCTTCGAGTTGATACGTGCGGATTGCCCCGTCGTCGTTCACAAAGCGATCCAGGCTTTGCTGGATATACTTGAAATATCGGCCGTCACCGGTGTTGAGCCAGACACCTTCAATTCCTTTCAGAAGCACACCCTGCTCATAACTCCATTTCCCAGGTTTGGTAGTTTCCCCCGCATCTTTCCAGAGCGTCATCACGGTGGCGGCCATACGCTCAGACGGCCGCTTTACTTGACCTCTGACCATCGTCATGCCTGCCTTCACCAACAATGAGAGCAAAATTATTTTGAAGATTGCTTTCATAAGAGCCTTACTGAACCCTGAACCAATCGAAATCGGCAAAGCCGGTTTCCCGAGTTTGCCCCGTTCTTACGGCGAAGATACCGACCTTGGCGCCTATCCATTTTCCTGGCCGCGCAGTAAACGGCTCGCCAACCGGTGAGAACCTCGTTCCGTCGCTACTGTAGCTGAATTTGCAAACTGCGTTTTTCGAAACGTTAACCTGCAAATAAAAAGTATTACTCTTTACTGGAATGCCAATGGCCTCTTTTTCCTGAGTATGTTTTTCGGCATCTTTACAAATGGTTTGAGAGACATAAAGCCCGCCGGCCTTCTTCTTCACGGATACGTAAGCATAGTCCAAACCCATTACTATCAATCCAGTTTTCTCGTCATCGGTGGCAGGAGTAAATGTAACCTTGGTCGTGACATTAAACTCAGGCGCCGGGAATTTCTGCAACAACAGGTTCGGAGCATCCCAGAAATTTTTGAAGTCTTCTGGGAGCGGAACATTGAACAGGCGAAGAAATCCCAGCCCTCCTGCTGGAAACAGCCAGTTGGCCGCTGGATTAGCCTGCCATTGCCATTGTAAACCGAGCCTGTTCTCATTGAATTCATCCGAATCAGGCGGTGTCATCGGGGGCCAGGTCCTACCGACGTCAGGTTTTTTATAGGTTAACACCGGTTCACCTTGACCATCGTTGTCAGTATCAATACCCATTACCGGCCAGTCGTTAACCCACTTCATCGGTTGGAGATGAACAACGCGGCCATAAGCACCTTTGTCCTGAAAATGAATAAACCAGAACTCGCCGTTCGGAGTATCAACCCAACCACCCTGATGTGGCCCATTAATCTGAGTCTTCCCCTGGGCCAGTACAACTCTTTCCTCGTAGGGACCGTAAATATTTTTTGAACGTAGAACTAATTGCCAGCCGGTTTCAACGCCGCCAGCGGGAGCGGAAAGATAATAATAGCCGTTACGCTTATAAAACTTTGGTCCCTCCACCGTCGGGTGCTTTGCATGGCCGTCAAAGACCATTACACCATTGTCTAGCAACTCAGTTCCGTCGGGGCTCATGCGGCTAACAACCAGGATGCTCTTAATGCCTGAGCGACTGGCGGCCATCGCATTCACGAGATAAGCTTTGCCATCGGTATCCCAAAACGGGCAAGGATCAATCCAGCCTTTCGCCTCTTTGATTAGTAGAGGCTCAGACCACGGACCGACCGGATTCTTGGCCTTGACCACATAAATCCCACGATCAGGATCCGGATAGAAAATGTAAAACTCGCCATCGTGGTATCGGATGGCCGGCGCCCATACACCATTGCCGTGCTGCGGCTTGCTGAAGACATCATAGGGCGCCTGCCGCCTGAAAACATGCCCGACGATAGTCCAGTTCACCAGGTCTTTCGAATGAAGAATAGGCAACCCTGGCACCGCATTGAAACTCGACGCAGTTAGATAATAATCGTCGCCCACGCGGATCAGATCAGGGTCTGAATAATCAGCATGGATGACGGGATTCTTATACGTGCCGTCGCCATTGTCCGCAAGCCATACCTTTGACACTGGGTTCTCCGCTGCAGCCACCGGCGCTGAAGTTTGCGCCTGCGTTTGGGATGACAGAAAGGTGAGCAGAAGAATGCTGCCTGGTGCAATAAGGCTTGTGAATGTCATGCGCGATCACCTCAACCTCGCGCAGCGGACTCAACGCACAGCGGAGACGAATGGGTTCGCTGATGTTGCTGGTTACAGAAAACCGAGTATTGCTGGAGCTGGAGAAAACAGTAGCTCCGAAGAAGCATGATCATCAGAGGTTCTTTACCGGCTCGAGTCGCGGCACGAGCAAGTGTATGACCAGGAGCGCAACGAGATATGTGGTACCAGCGATGATAAAGATCGGCAGATACGAGTGCACGTATTGCAAGATCAGTCCGACAGTTGTGGAGATTAGCATCCCGCCAATCGAACCTGCCATGCCGCCGATTCCGACGACCGAACCGACGGCGCGGCGGGGGAACATGTCCGACACCATCGTAAAGATGTTCGCGCTCCAACCTTGATGCGCCGCCGCCGCTAGTGAAACAAACCCAACCGCGGCCCACAGACTCGAGGCGTGCGCGGCGAAAACGATCGGCGTGACCGACACGGCGCAGATGAGCATCGCCGTCTTACGTGCTTTGTTAACGGACCAACCGCGTTTGATCAGGGTCGACGAGAGCCACCCGCCGCCAATCGATCCAACATCCGCTGAGACATAGATCACCACCAGGGGCAAGCCGATTTGTATAATGTTCAGGCCGTAGTTTGTATTGAGGAATTTCGGCAACCAAAAAAGATAGACCCACCAGATCGGATCCGTCATGAACTTGCCGATAGCGAAGGCCCACGTCTGGCGGTGTGGGAACAATCGCGCCCAGGGAATTTTCGTCGTTGGCTCTGCGGGGTCTGATTGGATGTGCGCCAATTCGGCACGCGAGAGTTTCGGGTGCTCCTCTGGACGACGGTAGATTAACAGCCAGAACGCCAGCCAGATAAACCCCAGCGAGCCTGTAATGATAAAAGCCACCTGCCAGCCATAGTTGATGGCGATAAAGGGGACGGCAAGCGGCGCGACGATGGCGCCGACGTTCGAGCCGCTGTTGAAGATGCCCGTCGCCAGGGCGCGCTCCTTTTTCGGGAACCATTCGGCCACGGTCTTTATCGCTGCTGGGAAGTTCCCAGCCTCGCCCAGACCCAACGCAAAACGCGCCGCGCCGAAACCCAGCACAGAATGCGCCAGCGCGTGACACATCGCCGCGACCGACCAAAAACTGACGGCGAAGGAAAAACCCTTACGCGTCCCTAACCTGTCCATCAAGTTGCCCACCAGTAAGAGTCCAAGGGCATACGCTCCCTGAAACACCGTCTGGACATAACCATACTGAGCTTCGTTCCAGCCGATGGTGGCCTGGAAACCCTTGTCGGTGGCAAGTATGCCCAGGATCTGGCGGTCGACGTAATTGATCGTCGTCGCGAAAAACAAGAGCGCGCAGATCATCCAGCGGTAATTCCCGATGCGCCGCACAACTCCCTCTTCAAACCCCTCAATTATCGCGCCCGTCACACTCGCGCCGGCAGATTGCGGCCCCCCAACACTGGCCAACGATTTTGGCTCAACCGTCGAGTGGATTGCTTCCTCGATTGCATGTGCATGGGGTGGTTTACTCGGTGATGACACAGCGTTGTTCTCCTTTTCAGGATCGTCCGTGCTGTCCGCGGCGTCCAGAACGCTTTTCACTGCATCAATGCCGCCGGGACTGCCCGCGGTTTAACGAAGAGAAGTTGCGTTCCGAAGTCCTACCAAATGCGCCTAAAGGTATTACCAATTAACCACGATTTCGAAAATGTGTAGCACTGCCTTGCAAGCTCTGTCAACATTTCTTCGGGTTTCGTACTTGCCAGAACTGAAGCAGCTTGGAAGAGTTCCAGGCAGCCAAGTCTCTTGTCTAAGGGGAAAAATTGTGTGATAAAAGGACCTACCGCAAAAACGAATGGTCATACCAAATATCAGGCGTCGCGTTGTCGGTAATAACATTTGGCTCAGCCACGCTGAGGCCGGCACACAAAAAGATCTCGCTCAGGCGGCCGTTTACAAAATCGAGCCGGACGTGCAACCGACCGAAGAAGCTGTCGGGCTTGCGATGTGGGCTGAGATCGAAGCTGCCGCCAGTGCCAGGCAAGGCGATTTGGTTATCTTGCTGCTTGGGGGCCGCGGCGCGCAGGCTTTGCATCGCCTGATTGGCGAAAAAGCGCGCACCAACGAAATAGATAAGCTACTCAAACGCCTTCAGGTCTTTACGCAGGACGCGCTGGCGCCCATGGCCATGGATAACGGATTCAGTTTCGTGCGCGATTTTGAGCGGCTACTTGGTCCAGCCTTTTTTGGCAAGGTCAAGAGCTTCACGTCGATGACCACGGATACCGGCGATCTCGAGGGAGAGCTTGCGCGCTTCATTGAGAAGCTGGAGGCGCTTGGGGGGATTGACATCCTTTTTCTGGGACTGGGGCCAGAGGCGGAAGCCGCCTCACATCTCGCCTATATCAAACCCGGATCAGGCGCAACGATAGAGGATTTCGCGGGCATGATTCCAATCTCTGCCAGTATTCTCGAGCACCACATCTCGAAGTTCAAGGCTGGCGGCAGTACTGTTACGGAAGCGGACGAAGCCGAGTGTCGCGCTGCCACTAATATTCTGACGCTGGGGCCCGCCGCGATTCTGCGTGCTCGGAGAATCGTCCAATCAATTGTGGATGCGAGCACCGCGCCCGCCAAGCGGGCGAGCTACCGACGTGTTCTGGAGGCAGAGATTGCGTCAGACCCCACGCAGCGCGCTGCGCAACTCGACGCAAATCCCGGGCTGTGGATACGTTTGCATCCAAATGTCAGGTCATTAATCCTGCCTGATGTTTTGGAAGATTAGGATTCCTGTGCTGCCGGCAGATCGGTACTCCAAGCGGTGCCAGACTAATCGAGGATATATTTCGCCACTGTGACTTGGACGGATCTAAGCTTCCGGCTTCGGGCAGCGTCATATTTCGTGTTTCATAGAAGACGATCCACGAAATCACACGAACCAACACGAATATTTAGTGAGATTTCGTGTAGTTTAGTGGATCGTCTTGTCCGAGTCTCCGCAATTGGCCAGGTTAGACTGAAATCATGACACCACCCGACCTTGGTTTTGCTTGACAACTGATTGGCAGCGGGCTATATACCTACTGGTAGGTCGTTGGACAGAACTTATGGTAGTGCTCCATTAGTGTGTTGCGGGTTCGGGGTGCGTCGCTCGTGTGTCATGAGGTCAGTACCACCACGCGGTAGCGGGTGGGTCCACGTTCCCGGCGCGTGAGCTATCGAAAAGCGACCCACCCGCTACCGCGTGGTGGTACTGACCTCATGACACGCAAGCAGCCAAATCCGAACCCGCAACACACTAATGGAGCTACCGAACTTATTCTATGACTGAGACCCGCAATCACATCATGGACGTAGCACGGAGCCAGTTTTTCAAGACGGGCTACGCAGGTACATCGATCAACTCTATTGTTGACGCGACGAAATTCACCAAACCCACCGTGTATTATCACTTCAAGAACAAAGCTGAACTCTTCTCCTCGCTGGTGCACGATGCTTATGACCGATGTTTTGAACATCGCCAGAATGCCGTTGACGCGCACCTGCCGGCCGCTGAGCAGCTCTTCCAGGTGATCGCCGCTGACTTCGCCTTCTGTCTGGCAACACCCGATTTGGTGCGCTTTGTCGTGGCACTTACCTTCGCCCTCCCGGAAGATCACTCCATCGACCTCTCAGCAATTCATAGTCGGGACCATGAGTCCTTTCGCGCACTTATTGAACGCGGGATCAGCACCGGCGAATTCGATTGTGTGAACGCCGGAGACGCGGCGATAGCGCTTCAAGGGCTAATCGCGATCAACATCATGTCCTATTTAAAGATGGGGCACCGGCCCGAGTTTCTTTCCTCCGGACGAGCGCGTGAAGTCGCCAATATTTTACTTGAGGGAATTGCAGGGAAAGGAAAAAGAAAGGGCCATGAGAAAAGGCCTAAAAAAGGAAAAGCATAGGTGTCTGATGACCCGCAAGGACTGGAAGCAGTTTATTCCCTTCTTCTTTTACACGCTGCTCTCACTGGGTTTGGGCGCGGCGGCAATGATCAGCGAAACGCGCTCGCTGACCAGCATCCTATTTCTGTGTCTCGCGGGCGTCCTGACCTGGGGCCTAATCGAGTATTGGCTGCATCGGTTGGTTTTTCACTTTGATGCGCAAAGCGAAAAGGGACGCAATTTTGTTTACGCATTGCATCTCTCCCATCATGCGAACCCAAAATCTATGGACGATCTTTTCGCCAGCTTGCGACTGAGCTTGCCGATCGCGCTTTGTTATTGCCTGCTGGCCTGGGCGCTCATAAGAAGCTGGCAAGCGACGGCTTACCTGTTCATAGGTCTCGTGGCAGGCTACTTCAGCTACGAATTTCTGCATTATCAGGCTCATCACCGCGCGCCCCGTTTACGCGTGTTTCGCTATCTCAAGAAGTATCATCTGCTTCATCATCACCAGACCTCCGCGCAGCGGTTTGGCGTCACCTCACCGGTGTTTGACTACCTTTTCGGAACCTTTCAATCAATCCACCCAGACCAAACCGTAAGGTAATCCTCATTGCCGTGGCCCGTGAATGCTATTTCTTGCGTGTTGCGGCAGCTTTCCTGGCAGAACGGGAGCGCGAGGCTGCCGAACGCTTGGCCGCCGCGCTTCGTGCCTGACGCGCTAAAGCCGTTTTAGACGCTGCGCTGTGCCCTTCGCGCTTGAGCGCAGCGAGTGTTGCACGCGAGCGCTTGGCGGACTTCTGTTCTTTGCCACTACTATTTCCTTTGCGAGTATCGCGCGCTGCCTGCTCTCGGGTCTCCTTTGATGCTTGCCCTTCTTTCGGTGGACCCAGTTTCACGCCGGCTCGGCGCGCTTTCGATAATCCGATGGCGATCGCTTGCTTGGTTGAGCGGGCACCGTGTTTGCCTTCGCGAATGTGCTCGATCTCTTCTCGCACGAACTCTCCGGCCTGTGTGCTCGCGGCCTTTCCTTCGCGCCGATCCTCCTCTGCGCGTTCCAGTGTTTCTTTTTCAGGCATGGTAGCTCCTTTCGATTCTGCTCAGAGCAAAAACTGTACCCGCTTGACAACAACACTTTCTAACACCGCTTTAAGCAAATATCTCTTTCAACAAGAGATGCGACGGCAGGTAAATGACTAGCGGAAACAAAATCATCAGCAGCACGAGGTAGACCGGCCCCGGCATCCAGGTTTGCGGCTTTTCGCCCAAGCCATACACCCGATTGACGTTCTCTGAAGGCTTGGTAAGTAAATAACTGAGTGGCAAAACAAGCCAGGCCAGGATCGTCTGTGCAACGAAAGCGCGGCTGTCATATCCGAGCCGAGAGACCATCCAAACGAGAAGTACAGGCAGCGCGATGTGGAACAACGAAATGGCGCGGATGAGCAGCGAGATCTTCGGATCAAACATGTATGCGCTCAATCCCGCGAGCGAAACCCCAGCGATTAGTCTGACGAAGAAATCAACGTTCCATGCCAACTCCAACAGAACCACCGCCAAGACCATCATGCTTGCCAACAACGAACTCTCAAGCCACAGAGCCGGCACCGTTACCAGCAAAGCGATATCCGAGAACCATAGGAAATTGCCTGGGCCATATTGCGCCCAATTCACCGGCACGAGCAGGCCGACGAACAGTGTGTAAAAGATTTTGAACCAGAGGGGAATTTGGTCCGCACTGAGTAATGTCACAATTGTATGAGGCTGAGCCAAGGTTAGATCTCTAAAACGTTCTAATGTTTACTCCGTCATTCTTTAGCCCCGGCTGCCTGAAGTAATGAGGCGATCTCTGTGTAACCCTTTTCTTTTGCAAGCATCAGTGCGGTTTTCCCGGTCTCAATGAATCTTCCTGAGACGTCGGCACCTTTGCTCAGCAAGGCCTTGACAATCTCGATGTCGCCCGATGAGGCCGCCAGCACCAGGGCTGTGGCTCCGTCATTAGCTCTCACATTTACATCCGCCCCATGCTCCAGCAATGCCTTCACGGAATCGGTCTGCATATTGGTCACAGCAAACATCAGAGCCGTCCGGCCTTCATCGTCTTTCGCATTCACGTCCGCTCCGCTCTCAAGTAATGCTTTGACAGTCTCGGTTTTTCCTTCGAGTGCCGCACGCATAAGGTCTGTATGCCCACCTTCATACTTGGTAGCTTCACTCATCTGTGCGCGTGTAGTCATAATGCACCTCTTGCTTCAAAATTATTTCGCGTTAAGACGGTCCATTGTTTCGCGCCCTGCTTGAGACACCTTTTGCTGCGGGTGGAAACTTTTCCAATAAGTCCAGATGATAGGCCTGACCACGTTTATACCCGCGTTGGAATGCCTCCGTTTGTTGGTCGGCGCCAAAATACTGAACTAACAAGACGGCGGAATCAGCAAGCGTCTTGCCACGCAAGCGCGGGTGCAGTGCCGCTTCGAAGCCTCGCCGGTAAAGCGTTTCATCGAGCGCGAAATCTCGCCCCTCTTTTTTATATGCTGCTTCCTCAGCGCTGCGCAACTCGTTCCACCAATTTTCACGCGCCTCGTCGAGAGTTTCTGCTCCGGCATCTGCCAACACTTCACGCATCGCCTGAGCCTCGCTCTCGTCATTCGCCAGCGCGACTAAAACGCTGCGCCCTTGTCTGAGCGCTGCTTCGTAAAGGTGTAACTGGTCATGGCGTAGATTTTCGGAAGCTCTCTCATCAAGCGCACTCCCCGCCGCAGCACCGAGTGCCGCCCCTCCAGTACCCAGTAGCGCAGCGGCTAGCACTCCCGCCGCAAGGACGGCGCCCACGCCCGGCACGAAGACACTTCCAACCACTCCGCCCAGCATGATTCCTCCGGCGATACCGATTCCTCTACCCACCGCAGTACCCATCTTTTCGGCTGTGCCTGGCTCTTCACTCTCCGGCTCCGGCACCGCCTCTTCCAGAACCTCGTCCTCGGTGCCCGGGGACAGCAGAACCAGATGCTCATCAGCGGCACGTGTAGCGCCCAGCAGCTCGATGGCGCGCTCTGCGTCAGCGCGTGAGTTGAATATTCCAGAGACTGAGTCCATAGAAAGGAACCCTCCTCACCACTCGTCGGAGCCTGCCGTCTCTTGTCTTTTGCGGCTCTAATTTTACAGGGTTAGCCCGTCCCGCTTTTCAAGAATGTCGCGAAGCCACCACTCATGCTTCTCGTGAATCTGTACGTGCCGAGAGAATAGATCTACTGTGCCGGGATCATTCTGCTCATCCGCTGTCCGAGCGCCGTCACGCATCTCCTTAATGACATGCAAAAGATTGGCATCGGCTTCCTCGATCATTTGACGAATCGTCTGATTACTCTCAGCTACTTTAACACTGGCAGTCGTTAACATTTCCTGCGGTCTCGAGACCGGGTCCTGCCCAATCATCCGCACCCGCTCAGCGAAATCGTCAGTGGTGGCCAGTACGGTGGTGGCAAACTCGTCGAATAGCAAGTGCAGGTCCCGGAAAAGCGGACCGTAGGTTTGCCAGTGATAGTGTTTGTAGTTTGTGTAGAGGATAAAAGCGTTGGCAACCTGACGCTGAAGATGTTCAACGACGGTGTTTGTTGGAGCATTCTCGTGGGATATTTCTTCGGCGAGTATTTTAGCTTGCTCGCGTTTTTGCGCGGCTGCGCTGCTATCGGTTATGTTAGCCATCTGTTTTGCTCCATTTGTTCAATGAAGATCACTGCTCGCCTGCTTTCTCGAGCGCGAAGTGATTCCTGTCCTAGCCGTTCTTCTCTAAAACGACTCCATCAACCATCTCCGCCGGCAGCGGGGAGCGAAAACGGAGCAGCGTTTTTACCTCGTCAGCCGACTCGATTTCCAATGCTGCGTTCGCTCCCTGTGATGTTTGTTCAAGCCAGACGCGAGTGGGCTCGGTGATCGTGTGCGTCACGTGATCTTGCGGAGTTTTGCCCATGCTGATCGCAATTATCTCCGTGGCGCTATCTTTCGAAGTGGCGGTTATGCCTTCAAATGGCAGATCTCGAGCCTCCTCTTGCGCCCCAATGTCAGTGGCCAAAACCTCAAGGGTCGCGAGCCACCCTTCATGCTGACGGCTGAATCCGTCGAGGAACGTCTTCCATTTGTCGTGGGGAATTTCTTGCGTGGGCATAATCATTCCTTTCTTTACAGACCCGAAGGAAATGTCTCCGCTGGTTCGCCGACTTCTTCCATAGTCCACTCGGGAGTGCGCTCCAGCGGCTCAACGGCTCGTGTCTGATCAAAATGCAAAAGGGCATCAAACTGATCGGACAGTCGCGCATAAAAATAATGGCTCTGGCGCTCAGTTTCAGGGCGATAGATGACGCCGATGGCTCGCTCGAGTCGCGGTTCGCTTAAAGCGGACACCATAGGGTTTTCTTCACGCAATGAGATTTGGAAGCAGGAAATGCCCACCTCATGAAAGAGCGCCTCGTAGCTATCCTTTAGTGCTGGACGCACGCGCTTGCGCTCGGCAGGCGCATCCCAATCCGAAGCCGCCGTGACAGTGCCTGTATAAGTCGAAAAGCCGATGAGCACTGTACTGCTTCGGTGTCGCTCGCGTACCAGTTGGCCGACGTTGAGTTCGCCACGCTGGCCCATTTCGGTGGCGCGCGCATCACCTAGATGTGAGTTGTGTTCCCAAACCACGACTTTGGCTGGTTCACCCTGTTTTGCCAAATGAGCAACGAGCGATTCGAGCGTCTCAGCCATGTGGCGGTCACGCAGGTTCCAGGAAGGTTCGGAGCGGCGAAACATCGATCGGTAATATTCTTCTGCATTCCTTACAAGCCGGGCATTTTGCTCGGCAAAAAAGAAATCGTCCGCCGCAACACGTCCATCACGACTCGCATAGTCGGCAGCGCGTCTTCGCAGTTCGACCAATTGACTTACCACTTCGTTCTCGCACGACTCAGTAAGACCAAAACTCGCGGCATAGCCATAGGCTTGACTGTTCTCGCCGAAATGATCGAAGCAGGAATAGCGATAACGGGCACGTTTTGCTGCTTCGGGATCCACCTTAGCGAGGTAGCCAAGCACAGCTTCAATTGAGGCGTGCAGACTGTAGAGATCGAGACCGTAGAAACCGACCTTGTTCGCACTGTTCGGCAGCGCGTCGTTATGGGTTCGCAACCAACCGATGAAGTCGAGCACGTCCGCGTTACGCCACATCCAGGTGGGGAAGCGTTTGAAACCAGCTAATGAATCGATGGCTTCCACATCTGAAGTTGTTCCACGTACAAAGCGATTAACACGGTAGGCGTCCGGCCAGTCGGCCTCGACTGCCACGGCAGTAAAGCCTCTCTCCTGGATCAGTCGTTTAGTGATTTCTGCGCGCTCGCGATAGAACTCGTGAGTGCCATGGGAAGCCTCGCCAATCAAGACGAAGCGAGCATCACCGATCTGTTGGATCAGTGGGTCGTAATCAGAACTTGCGCCCGTGATAGGGTGCAAATTCTCTCGTATGAGAGTAGCCAGCGCTGGTGATGTCTTGGGCATAGTCGCGGTTCCTCCAGCTAAACATGTTTGCCTAAGGCGCACTCGACGCGACATGGTGTTGCTGCTGCGTCGCACGCCTCAGCAGCTCGCGGACTTCCTCGTCTGAGGTTTGAGAAAAATCTTCGTACCAAAGGCCCACCCCCTGAAAATGCTCTGGCGTGACAGCGCAGACGATCTCGTCAACTTCGCGTCGGAGATCCTCACATGTTTCTCGGGACGAAACCGGAACAGCTACCACAATGCGACGCGGCTTCTGCAGGCGCAAAGATGCGGCGGCGGCACGCATCGTCGAGCCAGTGGCCAGACCATCATCAATCAGGATTACAATGCGGTCCTTCACGTCGGGTGGCGGACGGTCGTCCCTGTAGGCGCGCGCCCGCCTTTCCAATTCGCGCTGCTCATGGGCCGCTACTGCGTCGATTACTTGGTCAGGAATCCCTAGATAATTAACGATATCTTCATTGAGAACGCGCACCCCACCAGACGCAATTGCTCCCATCGCAAGTTCTTCGTGACCTGGAACGCCGAGTTTCCTCACCAGAAAAACATCGAGCGGCGCCCTGAGTTGTTTCGCTACTTCGTAGGCAACAGGCACGCCACCGCGTGGCAGCGCCAGCACTAACACGTCGGCACGATCGACGTAACGTGTAAGCCGCGCTGCCAACTGTCTTCCTGCGTGGGTGCGATCTTTGAAGATCATCGTTTCCCCCTAAGCCTGAAACGGTTTATCTACCCGCCGCCTTGCCTTTGGCCTGTGGTTGTTGTTCCGTTTCCGGCCCTTCGCCGATTTCGAGACGTCGGCTGCTGGGTTGTCGCGCGGGTGCTGGCATAGTTATTTCAAGCACTCCGTTGCGAAAAGTTGCGTTCGCTTCGTCCCGGTTTACGCCGCTGGGTAATGGAATTTCACGATAAAAGCTGCCATAGCTTCTTTCGGAGCGGTAATAGCCTTCTTCGTCTTCTTCCTTTTCCTGTCGACGCTCCCCGCGGATCTTGATTGCATCATCGGTGATCTCCACGTTTACGTCGTCTTTGGTTAGACCCGGGAGATCGGCGCGTAAAATCAGCTTGCCCTCTCGCTCAAAAGCTTCGATTTGGGGCAACCACATCGAACCTTCCATATCCGCGAGCCCGCCGAATTCGCTGCCAAACCCGTAAGGCAGATCGCGTCCGAAGCTAAAATCTCCAAATAGCCGGTCCATCTCTTCGCCAAAGCGACGCATTAATGAGAATGGGCTAACCGTCCGAAGGTTTGAGAGCTGTTCGCGCCGGGCAATGCCGGTCTCAGACTGACGGTCGGCCTTAGATAGCGCCGACTGCGACTTGCGATAATTTTGAGTCTGCCCTTTGTCCTTCTTTCCGTGTCGTTTTGACGCCTTCTCCGTCTGTGGCATATCTATCAACCTCCTAAATTGATTATGAGAACTTCACGTTTCCCCCTCGTCGCTGGTAAAGCTTCGCCCGGAAGCGAGCTTCCGACTGATCAATTGCGATCCAGCGAGAAGGTCTCCCGAAGTGATGAGATCAAAATCACCTCCCGATCGCCGCTGCTGCTGCAGTCGGCGCTGATACTTCCTTTATGACTTCGGCCGCCACGCTTCTCTTGGCATGTAATGCGATGTCGGCCAGAGCAACAATGCCACAGCAAGAACCATCGGCATCCACCACCGGCACGCGGCGGATCTTATTCTCCTCCATGATCCTGCTGCACTCCTCGATTGACATGTCCGGCGTCACTGTCACGCAAGGTTTGCTCATACAATCGGCAACGGTTAGATCAAGCGGATTAAATCCTCGAGCAACCGTGCGACAGACGATATCGCGATCAGTAATGACACCGATCGGCAGCTTGGTTTCCTCGTCCTCGATCACTGGTATCTCACCACAGTCGTAATCGATCATCATCTGTGAGACCTCTTGTAAGGTCGTTTCTGAAAGACAACATGCCGGATCGGCAGTCATAACCCCTTTTACTTGCATCGCTCTTCACCTCCAGTTTCAAACAAAGTTCTTGATGTAGGTAACGTAAACTTCGGCCCTACTCATCTTCTATGTCTATTCTCAGCGACAACATTCGAATGCAACTTCCGTTGAAACCAGTCAGCCGCGAGATGCGCTACCTCCTCCAGCGTCCCCGGTTCTTCAAAAAGGTGCGTCGCCCCTTGAACAATTTTCAGTTCTTTTTCGCAGCGTAGTTGGCGGTGTGCATCCTCGTTCATTTTGATCACTGGGTAATCCAGGCCTCCGACTATTAGAAGCGTCGGTGCCTTGACTTCCGGCAATGCGTCTCCAGCAAGATCCGGTCGTCCGCCACGCGAGACGACCGCTCCAACCTCTTCACTCACGGAGGCAGCAGCCACTAACGCCGCAGCCCCACCCGTACTTGAGCCAAAGTAACCAACTCTCAAGTGCGAAGTGTCAGGTTGCTTCTTGACCCAGTTAGTTGCGTCCACAAGTCGCTCGGCCAGCAATCCAATGTCGAAGCGAAGTTGCCGCGTGCTCATGTCCACGGCTTCTTCCTCTCGGGTCAGCAAATCGAAGAGCAGCGTACCCACGCCCGCCTCACGAATAGTTCGCGCCACGAACTGATTGCGCGGACTGTGGCGGCTGCTCCCCGAACCGTGGGCGAACAACACGACGCCACTAGCACTCACAGGGACAATCAGTTCACCTTCGAGCAGGATTTGCCCCGAAGGAATCTTTTGTGCCTGACTGCGTGCTGTGCCTGTATGACCGGTGTGTCCCATTTTAATCTCCCGTTCAAAGTTGTTCTCCATTGGCGCATTCGATCGCACTCGCATGAAATCGAAACATCGGTGATCATTTTCGTACCACTAACACACACCCAAATCCACCGCTTAGTGAATGAGCAACATAGCCGAAGATTCGGGCGGCAAGCTGCCTCAAGCTATGCCCCTCTTTATCTTGCCGGGTTAGAGGGCCTTCATGGTATGAATAGGCAAGACGTATACCGGCTCTTGGTGTGCCCAGTTTGTTTTGTGCAGCCTGATCCAGATAAAAATCTGCTGTCCATAATCTCCTGTTCATAAAGGTGACGCTTCAATTGGCATTTCATTTGCGACAAAGCCGACACTACTTGACGGGAGAAGCGAGAGATGGTGGAACTCTATGTAATGTTGAAGAAAAAACAAGAAAGAAGAAATAGAGCCAGGAATTAAGGACTGTCTCTCGGTGCCGGACTAGGAATTTTTCTAAATGAATCGAGGAGGTTGATATGGCAGAAGCAAAGACCACAACAGACCACGAGCAGATAAGGCGATGGGTGGAAGAACGTGGTGGACGTCCCGCGAGAGTTAAGGGGACTGCTGTTAAAGGCAGCTCCGGCGTGCTAGTAATCGATTATCCCGGTTACAAAGGAACACAAACGCTCGAAACCATTAACTGGGATGAATTCTTCCGGGGGTTTGAAGAAAACAGACTAGCCTTTCTTTACCAGGATGAAACCAAGGCTGGCGACGAAAGTCGTTTCTCAAAACTAATTAATCGTGATACCGAGGAGGGGAAGAGCCGGGCCGCGGCTTCGTGAGAAGAGCTCTGTAAACCTTGCGCGACGGCGTCAGGTCCGGCCCATTTTTGCATCCTGGGTGAATTTACCGGCTCTTAAACAATACAAACGACTCCAAGGAGGTAATAAACATGGCCCAGTACGGTAAGAAGGCATCTGATAAAGTCGAGAAGGCGATGCACGAACGGAAAGAGGGAACGCTCAAGAGTGGCCAATCAGGCAAGAAAGTAACCAGTAAGAAACAGGCAATCGCAATTGGACTGTCAGAGGCCCGGAAGGCAGGCGCTAAAGTGCCGAGCCAGAAATCCTCATCGAAGAAGAAGTAGTAGGGACTATCTGCAGATTACGCAGATAAGAAAAACCGAGGGACTGCTCAGTGAAGAGCATTTTTCTTATCTGCATAATCTGCGTAATCTGCGTATGCAGCTCGTAATAATGAGTTCAGAAGCGCTGGACTTGGCGATCCTGCGACGTCGAAGACCTATGGTTTCTTATTAGCGTTTGCTTTAGGCTTGCCCATGTTCGCGTTACTCATGTTCATGTTGCTCATGTTCATGTTTCCGCGCATGTTAGCATTCGCGTTGTTTGTATTCGCCGTGCCTGTGTTGGCGTTGGCTGGAGTCGCAGCCATGTTCGCATTGGCAGCCCTGTTTGTGTTCTCAGCCGTCGTACACCCGGCCCAAAGGACTGTCGCGGTAAGCAAGAGCACAAAAGCTATAGTCCGTGGCATTGAAGTCCCTCCTGTGTGCTTAAGATTTAACGAAGACCAAATGTCCAAGTGGAAAGCCGTGGCGCCAGTGGTCCCCGTGAATTGATTTATATGAGAACTATATAGTCGATTGCTTTACTTGTCACATTGGGAACAGGGTTCGCATTTTCTTTTTCCTCACTCTGTGAATGTAATTCTTGATCTATGCAGTCATTGCCCGCTCGGGTGTGACTTCAACCACTCCGCGCGCAGCATGAAGCTGCCTTCCGTAACAATCCGATCACCCATGCTTAATCCTTCCAGCACTGAATAGCGGCCATTACTTTCAGGGCCAACGCGCACAGGCCGCATAGTAAAGACGCTAGAATCGCTCGTAGCCACGAAGACCACTTGTTGATTGCCAATATTCTGGACTGCCGCGACAGGGATTACTGGAACAGTCGATCCCGCGCCTTCGACTGCGGCGAACGCCACATTAACGTACATGCCAATCTTGAGTTGCTGGCCGGGGTTGGCTAATTCGATACGTGCCTGTGCGGTTCGTGTTTGAGGATCAACCTTAGGATCAACGTAAGATACCTGGCCACGAAAGACCCGACCCGGATAGGCATCTGTGGTGATGCTCGCACCGCTGCCTATATGAACCTTGCTGAGATCCTTTTCATAAACCTGCCCCACTACCCAGACGCTGGACAGGTCAGTTACGCGTAGTAGTTCTTTGTTGGCCTCGATGACCTCGCCCGAATTGACTGTGCGACTGGTCACAGTACCGGAAGCAGGTGCGGGTAAACTCACTTCCGAACTGATTTGTGATGTAGAACGCAGCGCAGTGAGACGTTGGGAACTCAAACCCAGGAGCAAAAGGCGTTGGCGCAGATTGGCTAATTCCGACTCCGCCGACTTCAGCTTGCTGATTGCCATCTCCAATTCCTGGCGGCTGGCCGCGCCGATCTCAACCAGCTTCTCAGTGCGTGCATGGTGTTTGTGGTGCTCTTCTAACTCGGCAACTGCCGAGAGATATTTCGACTGAGCGTCGGCAAGATCGTTGCTGGACACGACCGCAATTGTTTGGCCTTTGCGCACATTCTGTCCCAGTTCAGGCCCAACGCTTCGCACAATGCCACCAATAAGCGACATCACTGGAGTTTCGCGATAAGCGTTTGCCTGGACGATGCCCGTTGTTTGTTGGCCGAGCGAATCAGTGGAAACATGCTCGCCGACCGTTTCGATCTTGATGCTGGCTCGTTGCCCTTGCTCGGGACTGATTGTAAGTGTGGACTCTCCAGACGTGGCATTGTTCCCTTGATTTGACGCTTGCTCAGCCCCGATGTTGCGAGGCGCTGGTACAGGTCGTCCGCCGCTACCTCGTGGGACGAATAGCCACAGAAGCAGCGCAATAGCTGTGACAGCTACGACCACAACGACGGCGACTATCGCGGTCTTTGCTTTACGGTTTTCGTTATGGGGGTTGCCAACGCCGGTTTCTTTTTTCGTTTCTTGTGCGTCTTTCATCTCTGTGTTACCTGCTGTCTGGTTGCCATCGGTGAAGCAACTGCGCGTTCAATCTCTACACGCGCCTTGTATGTATCGAGCAACGCGTCGACGTATCCGTTTTGCAAGTCGATAAAGCGTCGTTGCTCGCCGAGGTAATCAATGAGCGTCTTTGAACCTAGTTCGTAGGTTTGTCTAACCACGTCGAGGTTGGCGTTCGCCTGATCCTTCACGCCGACACGGAAGATCTCAGCCGCTCGTGCTGCGCTGTTGTATTGCGCATAAGCTGACGCTACTTCCCGGCGCACAGTGAGTTCGAGAAACTCTCGGCGTCGCTTCGCCGCTTCAGCTTCAGCTACTGCGGCCTCGATTGCTCCCTGGTTCTTGTTCCTTACGGGCAGCTCAAGAGAGACGCCAACAGTAAAATAGTGAAAGGTGCTCCGAATTGGCCTTAGTTGTCCGGCACCGTTGACCCCATTCAGCGGGTAACTGGAATCCATTCGCTGGTAGCCTGCAGTCAAGCTTGCATCGAGCCTGCCTTCGGTGCGTGCTTGCGCGATGCGAGCTTCAGCGAAGGTCTCGGCGGCTTTCGCCAGTTTCAGATCAGGTCTCTCGGATAGTGCCCGTTCAGTAGCCTCGGCAAGTGGCGACAAGGGAGCGATCAGATCATTAAAGTCTCCGCGAAGTCGAAGCGGCTCTTCCGGCCGCATGCCAATAAGATTCTGCAGCTCCAGAATTTCTGTTTGAGCCTTCCCCTCAGCAGTCTCGCGCATGGAGCGTAAGCGGTTGAGTTCGACCAACGCCATGTTTTGTTCGAGTGGCGCGGTGCCTCCTTCAGTAACTCGCGCCGCGACCAGGTTATAGCCGCGCTGGCTTGTAGCAATCAGATCTTCGTCGAAGCCGAGCTTGAGAAGGGCCGCCAGAGCTTCGCCAAATTTGGCGCGCACATCGGCGGCAAGTAGTCGTTCTCGATTGACAACGTCTTGCCGCCGCATTTCGAGTTCGCGTTCGGCGACTCTGATCCGGGCAGGACGGCGACCGCCGAGTTCCAGCGGCAGCATACCGTTAAGACTGATGTTATTGTCCGCGCCGGTGATTGTCTTTGCCGCGCTGGCGTCGACTCTCGGATTAGCCCGCAAGCCCGCTTGCTTTACGAGTGCGCTTGCTGCGTCGATCTCTTTGCGCGCCGCCTGCAACTCGCCGTTATGTTCAAGCGCAAAAGCGACGGTCTGATCAACCGTGAGACCAGCCTGCGCGTCGAAATATTTCGTAAGTGACGAGTTGGGAGCCAAGGACAGGCTCGCATTGATTACAGACAATCGTTTTTCAGAATCCGCCGCACTTGATTGGGCCGGCACTGGGGGAGCAATAGACAGAATGTGAGCGACTGCCAAAACACTTGCCATTATCAACGCTCTACCACTGCGATGTTTATTCATGGATAACACTCTCTTTCTCGTTTCCTGACCGCAATCCAACATCTTCGACCGGTACTCTTCCAGTTGTCTCGTAAGCTAACTCGTCACCCATATCCTCGCTCGCCCGTGCTGCGCCTTCTTTCCTTAACTGCCTTTCGCGCAGCCAGAAAAAGATTACTGGAGTCACGATCAACACATGCAAGAGGCTTGAGACCATGCCGCCAAGCACCGGCGTGGCAAGCGGCTTCATTACTTCCGAACCTGCGCTGGTGCTCCACATAATTGGAAGCAAGCCGGCAACAACGGTCGAGACTGTCATTACCTTTGGGCGCAAACGAAGTAATGCGCCTTCCGTCACGGCTTCCATTAAAGTCTTGCGCGTGAGTACGCCGACTTCTTCCCGCTTTCTTTCAACTGCCTCCTCGAGATAGATGACCATAACCACCCCGGTCTGCACGGCAGTGCCGAACAGCGCGATGAATCCCACCCAAACGGCTACGGAGAAGTTGTAACCAAGCGCCCACAGCAGATAGACACCGCCAGTTAGGGCGAACGGAACGGCGAGCAATACATGTGCTGCTTCCAAAACGGAGTTATAGATCAAGTAGAGAAGGCCAAAGATGATTACCAACACTATTGGTATAACGATTAGCAGGCTCTGGCGCGCACGCTGTTGGTTTTCATATTGACCGCTCCAGTCGATGTAATAACCCGCGGGTAGTTGCACCTGGCTCGCAATCTTCGGCTTGGCTTCGTCAACAAAGCTGCCCACATCGCGACCGCGCACATTCAGTAGAACGGTTCCCCGCAAAAGCCCGTTCTCGCTGGAGATCATCGTCGGTCCTTCGACGGTGCGAATCTCCGCCAGTTGAGCCAACGGAATGGGTGCGCCGGATGGTGAAGTAATTGGAATCTCGCTGAGAGCAGCGGGACTGCTGCGATACTGCTGTGCGTAACGAACGCGAACCGGAAACCGCCTGCGTCCTTCGATGGTGACCGTAAGATTCGTTTCACCGATTCCTTTCTCGATCGCCTCCCCGATGGTCCCAACATCTATTCCATAACGCGCAGCAGCCTGACGGTTGATGTGGATGTCGATGTATGGCGCGCCGCTAATCTGCTCAGGATAAACATCGACTGCGCCCGGCACTGTCTTCACTACCTCAGCTACTCGCCGGGAGAGTTCTTCAAGCTGTTTCAAGTCGTTGCCGAATATCTTCAGACCCACCTGCGAGCGGATTCCGGTGGAAAGCATGTCGATACGGTTCTGAATCGGCTGAGTCCAGATGTTTGTGATACCCGGCATAGTCAGCTTTTCATTCATCTCAGAGATGAGCTTCTCGCGCGTCATGCCGGCTCGCCATTGTTCGATAGGTTTCAAATGAACGATTGTTTCGTTCATGTTTACCGGAGCTGGATCGGTCGAGGTGTCTGCGCGTCCGGCCTTGCCCACGCTCCATTCGACTTCGGGGAAGCTCTTTAGGATTTCGTCTTCCTTGCTGAGAATTCGAAGAGCCTCGTCCGCGGAGATTGCCGGATCTGTTATCGGCATGTACATCACATCGCCCTCATTAAGCGGAGGCATGAACTCCTTGCCGATTCCAGTCGCTAGAATGATCGCGCCGGTGAATAGCACTAATGCGAGTGAGACGGTAATGAGCCGGTGGCGCAAAGCCAACAGAACCACAGGCCGATAGATGCCATGCAGCCCGCGCATTACTGGATTTGATTGCTCGGAGTGAAACTTCCCGCCCAGGAGATAGGTGCAGAGCACCGGTACCAGCGTGACCGCGATGATCGTTGCGCCAAACATGGCGAACGTCTTTGTGAAGGCGAGCGGGTGAAACAGTTTCCCTTCTTGTCCTGTGAGCGAGAAGACCGGAACGAAGGCCAGGATGATAATCGCCATTGAAAAGAATACGGGTCGCCCTACCAGCTTGGTGGAGTCGCTGACCGTTTCCCAAACCTTCTTCCGGTCCTTGGGATCGACATTGCGCTTTTCTAAGAAACGGAACGCGTTTTCAGTGACTACAATTCCGGCGTCGACCAGAACGCCGATGGCTATAGCGATCCCGGCGAGTGACATCAGATTCGAGCTGATGCCCATGTAGTACATGAATAGAAATGAGGTGAGCACCGCGAGCGGTAAGGGGATGGTTACGATCAGGATCGAGCGGAAATGGGCGAGAAACAGGATGTGCGCCAGGGTGACCAGAATCAACTCTTCGACCAGCGTACGTTTTAACGTGTGAGTCGCACGTTGGATGAGCTGAGTACGATCGTAAAAGGGAACGATCTGTGCTCCCTTGGGTAAACCCGATTTAATGGCGTCGATTCGCTGCTTGACTGCGTCGATCACATCAAGCGTGTTGACTCCGTAGCGAGCGATAACTACACCGCCAACTGCCTCTTTCCCATTCTTGTCGAGCACGCCCGTGCGAAACGCATTGCCAAGCTTCACATCCGCGACGTTGCGCACGTTGATGGCCGTACCGTTTGCTGAGCCGATGACGATATTTGCAACATCATCAGTTGACTGGATCAACCCAATCCCACGGACCACGGCCCATTGACCGGCTTGCTCGACGACATTACCACCGACGTTGTTATTCGAACGTTGAACTGCCTGGACAATCGTGGAGAGAGGGATATTGTAAGCCCGCAGTTTGTTGGGATCGACGTCGATTTGGTACTGCTGCACGTAGCCGCCGACTGAAGCTACTTCCGCGACGCCGGGGACCGAGTTCAATTGATAGCGCACGAACCAGTCCTGCAGAGTACGCAGGTCGCGCGGGTTCATTTGGTCTGATTCGAGCGTGTACCAAAAGACCTGGCCTACACCTGTTGCGTCGGGGCCTAGTGTCGGTACGACTCCGTCGGGAAGTTGCTTCGTAATGAGGTTCAAGCGTTCGAGGACGCGCGTCCGTGCGAAATAAAGATCAATGTTGTCTTCGAAGATCACATTGATCATTGAGAACCCGAATGCCGAGCTTGCGCGCACCACGCGTACGCCAGCTAACCCTTGCAGATTGGTGACGAGCGGATAGGTGACTTGATCCTCTACCTCTTGAGGCGAGCGACCAGTCCAGTCGGTGAAGACGATGACCTGGTTTTCCGAGAGATCGGGAATAGCGTCGATTGGCGTACGTGTTAGTGCCCAATAGCCCCACAACGCGAGTCCAAGATAGAGCACAACGACGAGTCCGCGATTACGCAGACTCATCTCGATAAGCCGGTGAATCATGGCAGTATTCTCCTCAGACCGCCGCCGTCCTGCGGTCTATTTACTCAGAAACTATTGCGCTGTTACTGAGAAAGAGCTCTGCCCTTTTCCTGCCGGCCCTTCATAAGAAACATGCGCCTGCCACTCGCCAGCCGTCTCAATGTCGGCCTTGGCACGATAGACTCCCGGCGTATCCGTGGTTGTGAGCGTGGCGGAATCGTTCATTGCCGCCATCGACGCCATCTGCGGCATGTGAAAAGTCAGCGCCGCAGCGCCGACATCTACCGGCTTGCCTGACGAGTCTTTGAAGGTGACGAAGAACTCCTCACCGCCATGTTTGATCTGACCGGAAGAACTCGACAGTGTGACGGTTAGATTTCCGATTGGTGCGCTCTTAATGACTTTGCCAGATTCAACCGAGGAAGCCCTGGAACCACAGGCGGCGATAAAGAACAGAAGTGGGAGAAGACTGAACGCGAGAATAGATTTCGACATGATATTCGACCTTCCTTTGAAATAGAGACCAAACACGGAGACGCGCAACTTCGCTGCTCATTAAAAGGAACAGCGACAACAAGACACACGACGGCCTTGGAGTCTCTAGATCAGAAGAGCGAGGTGTCGAATATAAGCGGGATGTGAATCGGTTGGAGGGCCATGAGAATAGTTACTGCTCACTAGCAGTGGTATCGCATTCAAAAAAGCCTGAGTACCTGCAAGATGCACCACAGTGGATGGCTGCATCTTTGGTTGAACGCGAATTCCGTTTGAGGGGATCGTTCCGTTCTGCGAGCAGTTTATCGAGCAGCAGAGGCGAGCATTAGCGACTTGCGCCGTATTGTTGTGGCTGAGCGCAGCTTTGCAGCAATCCATCTCGCCCATCGCGACTTCCAAGCCGCATGACTTTTCGTTGGAATGCATCGGCATGCCTGCAAAAGCGGTGCCCGCGAGCATCAGCAAAAGAACTACAGATATGAGTCGTTTCCTCATCATCATTAACACTCTATGGAAAACCTTAAATAGGTGTCAAGCTCCAGTTGGGCCAAGGCCAGTTAATCATCACAACAGGTTCGCCGCGAAGGGCCTTCTGAGAGTGAGTTTTAAATGCCACTGTTCAAACTTGCAACACGCATACTTGCTGTGATTGGATGCGCAGCAACTAAGTTATCTCGCCAACATCAGGAGAGCCGTCATGCAAAGGGCCGTCAAATGCACTTGCGCTTCACGCGCAGTTGTTCTAATGGTCATCGTCGCAACCGTGATGTGCGCAGCAATCTGTTCGGCAAGAGCCTTTTCAACATCGCAATCCGCAATCCCCAACTCACAATCAGCGTCGTTTACAGTCGAACAAATCAAGGGGTACCCGTTTCCAAATGAGCTGACGGCGTCTGCAACTGGCTCGCGCATCGCATGGGCCTTTAATGAACGTGGCTTACGAAATGTTTGGGTAGCTGAAGGGCCGGAGTTCAAACCGCGCCGGCTTACAAACTATCAGGTGGATGATGGGCAGGAGTTAACGAGTCTCTCGATCTCCGACGACGGTAAGTATGTCGTCTATGTTCGTGGTGGCGATCATGGCTCCAACTTTGACAGCGCAGTTGGCGTCGATCCCATGTTGAGCCCCGTTCAGGTGAAAGTTCAGTTGTGGAGTGTTCCATTTGCGGGTGGCGAGCCCAAGCTCCTCAGTGAGGGCGATGAGCCTTTAATCTCACCGAAAAGTGACCGCGTTGTTTTCGCGAAAGAGCGCGCGCTGTGGTCCGCGGCAGTTGATGGTTCAACGCCGGCCAAGCGGTTATTCTTCGCACGTGGTGAAAGCGGCGGGCCTGAATGGTCGCCAGACGGAACGCGACTGGCCTTTGTATCCAACCGCGGCGACCACTCTTTCATCGGCGTCTACACAAACGATTCAACTCCGATTCTCTATCTGTCTCCTTCGACTTCACGCGACTCGAGTCCACGTTGGTCTCCGGATGGAAAACGCATTGCGTTTGTGCGACGACCAGGCGCCGGTGGGACTCCTGAGCCAATTCTGGAACAGCGTGCTTCTGCGTGGTCCATCTGGACCGCCGACGCTGTGTCAGGCGAAGGAAGACAACTTTGGAAGAGTCCGTTTACGTTGCGCGGCTCTCCAGCGACCACGCAGGGAGGAACAAACCTGCACTGGGCCGCAGGCGGGCGCATCGTGTTTCTCTCCTACCTGGATGGCTGGCCACATCTTTACTCAATTAGCGAGAAGGGTGGTGAGCCGTTGCTACTTACGCCGGGTAACTACATGGCGGAGTACATCTCCATCAGTCCCGATCGACGTTACATGGTGTTCGCCGGGAACGCGGGAAGCGATGTTGACGACATTGATCGACGCCATGTGGTGAAAGTTCCGGTTGATAAGGCAGAACCTGTCGTCATGACGCCAGGCAAGGGACTCGAGTGGACTCCCTACATCACAGGCGACGGCAAATACATCGCCTATATTGGCGCAACGGCACAGCGGGCGCCGCTTCCCGCGGTGATACTCGCCGCTGGTGGTAAGCCCCAGGTGCTCGCAGAGGATCGGATTCCGGCTGACTTTCCAACAACACAATTGGTCGTACCGAAAAAGGTTGTCTACAAGGCACCCGACGGCGTCGAGATTCATGCGCAGATGTTCGAAAAGAGCGGCGGAGCGACCAAGAACCCGGCGCTTGTATACGTGCATGGTGGGCCGCCGCGCCAGATGCTGTTGGGTTGGCATTATTCCGACTACTACACAAACGCGTACGCGCAAAACCAATATTTGGCGAACCTGGGCTTCGTAGTGTTGTCAGTTAACTATCGTCTGGGAATTGGATATGGTCACAGTTTCCATCAACCGCGCAACGCAGGTGCTCAAGGCGCGTCGGAGTATCAGGATGTGAAAGCCGGAGCTGAGTACTTGCAGCAACTACCTCAAGTTGACCCAAAGCGGATAGGCATCTACGGGGGCTCTTACGGTGGTTTTCTTACGGCGTTGGCGCTAGCGCGCGATTCACAACTATTTGCGGCGGGCGTTGATATTCACGGCGTCCACAACTGGACGGCGGAACGCGCCCAACCTCTGCTTGCAAATAGCTACGAGAAGGCGCCTGACGTCCAGAAAGCACTTGATGTCTCATGGCAGTCGTCACCGGTTTCCTCAATTGCTACCTGGAAGTCGCCGGTGCTGCTGATTCACGGGGACGACGATCGCAACGTTCGTTTCAGCCAAACAACCGACTTGGTTCGGCGACTGGAAAAGGCGGGGGTATCGTTCGAAGAGTTGATAATTCCGGACGATACGCATCACTTCATGCGTTATACCAACATCGTGAAGGTTGATTCTGCGGTCGCTGCTTTCTTCGAAAGGGTTTTCCGAATGAACAGACAAAGCGCGACGGAGAATGGTCGACAGTAAAAACCCGCTACACGTTTGGCTCAATGGTCAAGTGCCACTTACCGGTTCTCCCGGCAAGGTGCGTAGTTGTTCGATTCTATCCAACACGGCTTCGGTCAAGATTTCCATCTCTTCAGGACTGTAGTTGCCCGCGCGGAAGGCATCTGTAATCTGGTCCCTGCTTAGGCGCGACAGCCAGCCACCTATCCATCTGGCCTGAGAGACTGTGATGTCGTCAAAGATTTCCCTCTTCTTTCCGCCATAACGGAAGTTGACGATATTGCCCTTCACCCCTTCGACGAACTTAGCCTTTTCGTAATCTTCCGGATTGTTGCGGCTGCGTGTTATTCGCCAGAAAAGCGGCAGGCTTCCTGTCTTGCCAAACGTTGCTCCAAGATCGCTGATAATGTAACGCAGTCTATTGGTTCCCCGGACGGATATGATCTTGTTGTTCGAGTCCTTGATGTCCCAATTATCCATGAGCAACATCAGTACCTTAAGGCCCTGGTACTCACGTGTGCCAACGAACGGATTCTTTTCCCATTTCCATTCGTCAAGTCGCTTCTCCGAATGGGGCCTCGCTTCGAGCCTGACATTCTCAAACGCTCCCTTGCCCGGAATGGTGAGTCGAGGAACAAGATAATTAACCTCGGTTTCATATCCAGCGGCCCACACTAGTCGGACCGCGGCCGTTTCAGACTGTGCTTCCTTCCCGACCTTTGCCACCCACTCGCGCCCGGATGAGTCGCGTATGCGAAATTTTTTCGAGTAACCACCCTTTTCTTCTTTAATGAACTTGATCCGGCGCAGGTCGGGCTTCATCGCAACGCCCCCCGGACCCAGGTTAAGATTTCGCGAACCAATGTTCGCAGGAGCGTGCCATAGAACGGGAGTTCCATGCGGGACCGCTTTCTTTTTTTTGGCATGCGCTTCCCGAGGAACAAAGGAAAATGAGAACAAAGTAACCGCTATCAAGGTAGTTAGATTGCGCCGTTGCTTTTCTCCAAGCATGTGAGCACCTCAGTGAATTCCAGGGGGGAAGTTCAGGGGGGAAAGCAAGTGTGATTTTTTACGGACGCATCTTACAGTCAAACTTTTGTTCGCCGCAACAACCGGGCGGGCTTGGTGCATCAAACCTCATCAGGTACTCTGCCAGAATGCGGCCCCGATGACTAAGGACCTATTGCCCGTCCTGCTCCAGCGAGATTCGCAGCGACCTGATATTTTCCCGAGTTGCGGCATGTCGCGCGACGACGCTGCCACGGTCAAAGCAAATCACTTGAGATTGAAAGAAGCCCCGGCCTTGCTGATATTACTCAGTTCACGGCGCAACCGCCCACGAAGGTCTGAAGAAGATCAGGGATGAGAGCAACCCCGGCGAAGTCAGCGCGTGGAAGAGGCGTCCGACAAACGTCACTGTGGGAACTCGCCCGGCTCACCAACGCGCAACTCTTAGACGCGGTAGCCGTAGGTCAAATCACGCCAGGGCCTGTTTTCACTACTGCCACATTTATTGGTTATCTCTTAGCTGGTCCGAAAGGCGCGGCTGTTGCAACGGTTGGAATCTTTCTTCCGGCGTTTATCTTTGTTGCAATCAGTGGCCCACTTATACCACGCATTCGAAAGTCTCCCGTGGCTGGAGCATTTCTGGATGGGATTAACGTTGGCTCGCTCGCGCTGATGTTGCTGGTTACATATGAACTCGGCAGGACAGCCCTGGTGGGTCCAATAACGATTGGGCTTGCGGTTCTGAGCGCGATCTTGCTCATCCGGTACCGGCTCAATTCAGCGTGGCTCGTTTTGGGCGGTGGAATTATCGGTCTACTACTCAGCCTTTGATTTATTCTCGGAAGTCGCTGCTGCTGAATGTTAGTGATAATCTACGCGTAGCACACAACCAAATGTCCGACATGCTTCAGCTTGTCGTCAAGATTGGGAACTCTCAATGTGCGACGTTACGGGTAGTATCATTGCTTGAGTGTTGCCAGTCTCGACGACAAGCTGAAGCATGTCGGACATTTAGTTCGCCAAATTTTATGTCCCACTTAAGCGAGGAACAACTGGAACAATTCCATCAGGATGGGTATCTGATGGTAACCGCGCTGTTCGATGCGGAAGAAATGGATTTACTCATGCGCATTGCCAGAGCCGACCAGCAAATAGTGCAACAAGCTTATGAGCGACTCGACCTATCGAGTGGCCGGACTAAGTTATGGATTACGGGTTCGTTAGGCGAAGACATTTACAGTGCTTTTGTTCGCTGTCCTCGCATTGTTGAACCCATGGAGCAAGTCTTAGATGGAGAGGTTTATCATTACCATCACAAAATGATGCTCAAGGAGCCTTTCGTCGGCGGTGCATGGGAATGGCACCAGGACTACGGTTACTGGTACGGCAATGGCTGTTTATTTCCTTACATGGCGAGCTGCTTGATTGCGATTGATCGCGCAACAACTGAGAATGGCTGCCTGCAAGTGATCAGGGGTTCGCATCACCTGGGCCGTCTTAATCATGAAAAAGCCGGCGAGCAAAAGGGTGCTGACCCTGAACGGGTAAAGGAAGTACTTAGTTATTTAGAGTTGGTTCCGTGTGAGATGGAACCGGGAAGTGCTCTCTTCTTTCACTGCAATCTGCTGCACCGCTCAAGCGCAAATCACAGCCCGAATCCTCGTTGGTCACTTATCTGTAGTTACAACGCCGCGCGCAATCCTTGTCAGGAAAAGTTAAATCATCCCAGCTACCGGCGGCTTGATAAGTGGCCCGACGCTAGGATCAAAGAAATTGGACTTCGCCAGTTAGCAACTATTAGCTTCACCTGAAGACGAGCTCTCCAAACCTTTTCGGGAAATGAAAATCTGCTTGTAGGGTCGGTGACCACGCCAGATCGGCAGCCTCCGGAAAGTGCTCGCCCCGATACAGGTTCATTCGCCAGCGATCTCCGGCTTTGGGCGGGCGATGGGACGCGGTCACGATGTCTTCCATCGGCAGAGCTATCTCGCACGTCCATTCCTTGTCCCCACCCTTTCCGTCCACGGTCCCAAACACCTGCACTCCCCAACGTAGCTTTTCGCTGTTCCAACTTTCGTAGTGCAAAGGCTTGCGCGCGGCCAGCATATAGAGGTCGAGCATGGTGCCCAGTGGATTTACCTCCAACTCGATATAACTTCCCTGGAGAGGATCAGCCTGTAGGAAAACTTCCACCACTTCTTCTTCCCACAGATGCTGATCGCGACGCTTCATGGTTGACCAGATATTGTCGTCTACCGCCCGGAAAGCGATATAAAGGAAGTTGTCATCGTAGAGCAGGCGCGCCTCGGTCTTGTACTTACTCTGCGAACCATCCATGTTGTTGACGAAATCGCCGACGGTCGGGGCCTCCGCCCATGCAGCGTCATTGAGTTTCCCATCGACCTTAATCGGCACCGTCGTGCGCCGAACCTCATACACTGGCAATCGCGACGCCTGACCGTTGGCCGTAAGAGTTAGCAAAGTTATAGTGCCAAGGGCCATCAGTAAGCTTCTGTTTTTGCTGGCCATTTTTTTATCAGAATCTTTTTATCAGAGCCTTTTCATCACAGTTCACCTTGCGCTACCGTCGCGAACGGCCATTGCTTTGTCTGTCGCGACCAGACCGCGAAGCACAGCAGGCCCAGTGCCAGCGTTCCCATGCCGAAGACGATGATGGGCCAGGCCGTAGTCGCGAACACAAAAATCCAGCCGGCTAGGGCGACCAGGTTGGGCAGTGGGTAGAGCCAGATACGATACGGGCGGTTCATCTCTGGCTGGCTTCTCCTGAGCAAGCCCACAGCAAGAATCTGGCCGACGAACTGGACGAGAATCCTCGTCGTGATCAATGCGTCGATCACCATGCCGAGCGAGAAAAAGCTGCAAATGATCGAGATGACGCCGATTACGACGAGCGAAATATAGGGAAAGTTCTTCTTCGGATGAAGCCGACTAAAGGCTTTGAAGAAGTAGCCGTCGACGGCCGCCGCGTAAGGCACGCGTGAGTAGCCGAGGAGCAGTGCAAATACCGACCCGAACGCGGTCCATAACACCATCGCCGTAAACAATGTTGCTACGCGAGTACCATAGATTTTTTCCATGAAGATGGAGACGATGAAGGCCGAGTTGGGATGCTGGTCGGCAGGCACGAATTCTCGCCATGGCACCACTCCGATTATGGAGAAGTTTATTGCGATGTAGATCAACGCGACGACGATCACACTGATGATGATCGAGCGTGGGATAGTGCGGCCCGGATTGCGAACCTCTTCGCCGATGTAACAGATGTCGTAGTAGCCAAGGTAATCAAATATACCAATGCGCGTGGCCGCGCCGAGCCCAAATAGAAAGCCGAGCGAGAAGTTAAAGGCGCCGGGCGGAAAGTCGAACGCCAGGCGCGGATTGAAGTTCAGCGCGCCAGTGACGATAACTGCAAACGCCGTCAATAACGTTCCGGCCCACAAACTGACGGTGAGTTTGCCGATGAACGTGATCTTACGGTAGAGCAGGGAGATGTTCAGCAGTCCGAGAAAGGTGATCAGCGCAATGGACTGCACTCTGGTGATGCCCGTCCAGATGTAGCCCAGATACTGTGTGAAGCCGATGTATCCCGAGGCGATCTCCAGGGGGCCACTGAGGATGAACTGCCAGATGAAGAGGAAGCCCATCAAGCGGCCCAAGGTTTCACGACCGTAACCTTCGCGCAGGTAAACATAGCTGCCACCCGAACCCGGCATCGCGGCGCCGAGTTCACTCCAAATCATTCCATCCGAAATCGTGATCAGCAGGGCTACGAGCCAGCCCAGCATCGCCTGCGGTCCGCCGAGCGTTGATAACAGCAGCGGGATAGTGATGAACGGGCCGATGCCGATCATATTGGTCATGTTGAGCGCGGTGGCTTCAAGCAAGCCAAAACGACGCAACAGATGTGGCTGGTTTTCGTCGTGGCTAACTTCTTGTTCTGTTTTCATTTTCTTGACGGTGGGGCAGGTAGCCGGACCGTTAGGGAGGGCTCAGGCGCTGTGGATCAAGACCTACTCAGCAGACGGCCCGCTACTTTCCAGCGCTTCCCCTTTAATCCGTTCGAGGACGATCCACTAAATAACACGAAATAACACTAAGGCGTTTCGTGCTTTTAGTGAGATTTCGTGGATCGTTCGCTTCCCCTCAGCCGCGGTTCAAGTAGGACACCACTTCAGGGGGACATACAATTGGTTTATTTATTGCGAATGCTGCGGACGCCACAGCCGAGCGACGACGAATTGCTTTTGAGTTTCGTCGCTGCCATCCATGTCACAAAATCAGTCCCCTGCCCGCCGACCAGTTGCGGATCGCTCTTGCTGAACCCTGACTCGCGATTGGGATCAGCTAGCCCGCCAATAGGTACATCGTGGCCGCCGTTGAAGAAAGTATTGTCACGGTGATCAAACCGCACGACCACTGAGCCTTCGCCCGCGATCTGATAGAGCATTGTCTCGTCAACAACTCCGGAAAGGATAAAGATATTATTCCTTAAGGTCAGGTCTTCGGTCCGCGTGAGACGGACGGACTGACTGCATCCCCTGGCCGGACTGTCAACTTCGTTTCCCGGGCGGACCAGCATCACGCCGCGCTCACCAATGCCAAGGAACGTATTGTGGATGACGCTCGCATTCTTCACCGCCCAGATGGCGATGGGTTCCACTGGACGTTCGCCTGGTCTCGTCGACACGACTAAGTTATCGCGCGCCGTCATGTCGTAAGACTCAAAGACAGCGAACGAACAAGGGTCACCGAAGCGTCCATCGATGAAGAGATCGGGATCGGTCGAGCCGCCCGAGAAGGCTGCGCCCGAGTTATCAATAAAGACGTTGGCCTCGATCAGTACTCTGCGGCCACCGCCTTTACTGACTACCCCCCGATGACAGTTACGGATCAGATTGCGACGCACGATTACATCGTCGCTGCAGGGAAGATCGATGGCCGGCTTGCGCTGGAAATTCTTACCGTCAAACAGTTCGCAGTCTTCCACTGTGATGTGATGCGCCTGGTTGAACTTGATCAAATAAAGTCGGTCGTCATCCTGCAGGGGATCGTACGCCGGCGTACAGCCGGCGGGCGGGCATTCATAATGAACCTTTGAATTGCGAACGGTGATGTAACTGGTCCAGAGTGAGCGGTCATACCAGACTGCGGTATGTCCGCCGGGTGGATCGTTGGTCTTAATGTGGTTGTAGGTGTCTTCGGGCTCATACACGCTATCGCCGTGAATGCCATTACGGCGGCGGTTGAGCTTCTTTCCTGCCTCGTCCGTATAGTAAGGGTTCGGCAAAATCTCGAACCCATCGATGACTATCCCGCGCGCCAGATGAAAGCGAACATGGTCAATAACAACACCATGTTTGGTCTCGGCGCGGATAGTTAACGGATTCGCAGGATCATAGCGATAGATGCCGACGGCATCGGGCCGCGCCCCCGGAGGGACCGGTTGAGTGGGGTCGCCCGTCTCCAGTTGGTCAGCCATCGTTAAGATGAGCTTAAGCCCGCCCCAACTGCCATCACGCCCCGCCTTCCGGTAGTCGCCGTTCTTGGCAATGATCGTGTCTCCACCTCCCGCGTGACGCAGGGCAACCCGCCAGGACTTGTATGGAAGTTTGTAGCTGCCGTCACCGCTCGTGTCGTTACCATCGAGCAGGTGAACATAGACCGTTTTGCCTTTACCTCGAGCGACGCCGCAAACGAGAAGCAACGACGCGGCCACTGCGAAGACGGAGGTACGTAATGAACGGTTCAATTATCGCCTCCGCCCATGCCACTCACCCATTGCCCGTTGAGCATCACGCGCTTGATCCGGCGCATGTCGCTGATCTTCTTTTGTGGCTCGCCTTCGACAATGACAAGGTCTGCGAGTTTTCCCGCTTCGATACTTCCCAGTCGGTCGCTCACGCGGAAAAACCGCGCGTTCTCCATCGTGCCGGCAACGATGGCATCCATCGGCGTCAGTCCAGACTCGACGAGCAACTCGAGTTCGCGTTGATAGGCCCAGCCGTGCTTGGCGTGAGGCACGTCGGAGTGAGACCCGACAACGACGTGCGCGCCGGCACGATGCGCACGTCCGACGAAACCCTCCATCTGCCTGAAGGCACGCACATGCATCTCTGTCGTATCCTTGTCGCCCGCCTGCCGTTCGAAGACGGCGAGCGTGGGGGAGACAAACGTGCCGTGCGCGACAATCAGGTCGAAGACCGCGCGGGCACGGGGAGTATCGAGGTCAATCGCGCTCCATACTTGATAGCGACCCTCACTACGCGCGCTGTTGTCAGCCAGCACGGCCTGACGGTATTTCTCGGCGTCGCGTAAGGGAAGCAACGCTGTGCCGAAGGAGGTTGCGTGCTCGACACCGTCTACGCCCGCCCGGATGACATCAGTTGCGTCAACGATCTCCAGGTGCGAGGTCACCGGAAGGCCCCGCGCATGCGCGGCATCCGTCGCAACTCTAATGAGCGCAAGCGGCAGGCGGAAATAGACCTTGATTGCCGAAGCGCCATCGTCAGCAAAGCGGTTTACGGCGAGGCGCCAAGCGTGAGCCCGCCCGCATTGATAACTTCAGCCCCCGACGGAATGTTTACTGCCGCTCGCTTCCCTACTGCGATTATTCGTTCCCCGCGTACGACGATTGCAGCATCAGGAACTGGCGGTCCGCCACGCCCATCAATCAACGTAGCGCCGAGGATAGCAACGACGTGGTTTGCGTCAGGCCGGGCCACTTGATTCACTTCACGAAGGGAAAGCTTGCTCTTCCTGACAGCCTCACCCTGACGACCTTGCGCCAACACGCCGCCACACAGCAGCAGCGCGAGCAGTAGTACGGTGGTTAATAGGGGTGGTTTTTTCATGATTCAGAACTTTGAATAGGGATTCAGCTGCGGCGTACTTGGCCAACGTTTTTGGTGCAAGAACATTCCAGGTTTCTTTGAACTCCATGACTTCAATGATGGCAGCAATCGATTGCAATTTCACTTGGCTTACTGCAGCAAACTCGCTCGCTGCCGCTAGTGCGTCAGTACTAGCACGAGGTAGCGGGCGGGTCTGGGCTACTGCTACCAATCACTCAGGCCGCGCTCTCATGAGGTCAGTACCACCACGCGGTAGCGGGTGGGTCATATGATGCGGGCGCTCTCGGACGGATGGACCCACCCGCTACCCGCGTGGTGGTACTGACCTCATCGGGCCCAGCAAGCGCGATGGCGAGCGATACCCATCTATGTTCCTCTGGAGCCAATCAAAAACTATTCCGAGGAGAGTAGCCGCAGCCGCAACCGACCATCCTTCTGACCTTTGAATGGTAGATGCAAAACGCCCGAGTCATTCGCGGAAGCGATATAACTCCCACCGGGCACACCATTGAAGAGGCCCCCGCGCCAGTTGGCGCGCCCACCAGTCATCTGTAACTCATACTTCGCATGCGGCTTCAGTCCCGTGATCAGTAGCGCGCTAGACTCCACAGCCGGGATTGTCACTTCGCCTTCTGTAACTGGACCATCAACTGTCGCGAAGAGCGCTATCGTCCCGCCTTCAATTAGCGCCCCGGCAAAATTGGACCCATCCACTAACTCTATGCGCGGTGTACGCGTATCGCCGCGATCTCCGATCTCCAAAACGTGCAGAAAAAAGTCTTCCTTCGCGGGTTTCGATGGGGAAACCTCGACGCGCCACGCAGCAGGCACGACGGCACGCGTGTTCGAAGGTAAAAGTTTGTTGAAGTCTTCGCCCCAAAATGTTTTCCACATCTTTCGCAGGTAAGGATCAGTCGGCAGCGGTCCGCCTTCTGGTGGATGGAGGGGCCAATTCTTCCCCGAGCCCCACGCTCCGCCGAACTCATCTCCCGGCGTCCAGAATTCCCAACCTGGTCCACCGCGCTTCACGACTTCTCGCTCACGCGGCAGTAACGAGTGGACACGCAGCCGGCCCTGCCCATCCTCGTAAGTGAAAACTGTAGCGTCCGCGTAATTCGTGCCGCCGTGGCCCACGTCCTTTCCAGCATGACTGGCAACAACGATCGGTTCTTTCACGCCGTGGAGCAACCAAACTTTCCTGTAGTTCGGATCAGTAGTGCGCACACGGTCAAAAACTACCAACACGTTGTTATGCGGGGTATATGCCACTTCACGCGTGAAGTGCTCCATTTTGGATGGCTGATAAGCGCGCGACGCATTTCCTCGAGCATAGTGGTAAACGCCCGGCTGGTAATCCGTCACCTCCATTCGTCCCGTGTCCCACAGGTCACGCGTGCGGTCGAAATCCTCACGGCTACGCACGGTGTTCCAATAGCGCGAAGAGTCCATGCGCTGGCCGCCATCGTTGGCTGCTGGCCAGAGGTTCTCCGCCCAGAAAAATTTTTCCCCGGTCTTGTAAACCAACATCGAGTTGTGCGCGATGGTACGGCGGTAGTAATTCAAGTATTGCGGACTCTCGGTGTCGGTGTAGTCGGCCCCACTTTCGGTGGCGAGATAACCTTTGTGGTAAATAACGAAATGATTCTGATCCAGGTGATCGTGCTTGGCGAGGTAGGGCCCGGAATTGAACTGAATCCAGGTCGAATTGGGTCCGAACCCATCGCGCATGACGAGGTGACCGATACCGCGGAAAAGGTAGTGACGTGAAATCTCCGCGTCGTTTGTGTCGGCAGGATTGCGCGGAGTCACGTCCGGGTCGTCCCACAGAAATTGTGTGATCGGAATCCGCCAGTCTTTTCGCGAGGGCCAACCGCTCACCCGCAGCATCCACGCAGCGAAAGGATCCTTGAAACGATTTATGGCATACCCGAGCACGATGTTGTCCTCCCATTGCAGGTAAGGAAATTCGTTGTCGTCATCGCGTGCGGTCGTGCCATCAGGCAGCACCTTGTAGAGATAGGTGTCCGTGTAGTGATGAAAGACGGTGTAGCGGCGCGCCGGGTCGCTGTTACCCGTCGTACGACGAAGTTCGGCCAGCAACGCCATTGGCGCGTAGGTGATGCGCTGGTAGTCCATTGACTCGTGATAGCCGCCGTCGGGCGTGATGAAGTTCGTTAGATCGAGAATGTGGTCAAACACTTCGCGTGCGTGCGCGCGCAACGGAGCGGCGCGCGGTTCAACTAAAGCGTGACCTTCGATGGCCGTGAGGGCGAAGACAGCAAGCGTTAGATAGCGCACCGGATAGTTGTGATACATCGCCAACTGCACGTCTTTGAGCGACTGGTCCTGCATCATCTTTTCGGCGGCATTTAAGAGTTCCAGTGCGACGCGATCTTTGAGTTGCGCGTCGAAACCGGCGTAGTTGTAAAGCCAGTCGAAGGCAAGAGACCACTTGACGTACTCAGGATAGGTGCGCGAACCGACCAACGCTGGCGGGTGTGTGCGCTTCATCTCTTCCACCGCTCGCCTGGCAAACGACTCGTCACGCGTCAACAGGTACGTTAGCGCCCACCCATCAATGGCTTCCGGCGCGCGCGCCCCGGTTGCGTACCTGGCGCGCAAAACTGCAAATCCCGTAAGGGGATCGTGCTCGCCGATCAGCATGCGAGGTCTGACGATCCTGGAAGGCGACTGAGCATGGGTGCCGAGCGGCACCATGAAACTAATAATGACGATCAGGATTAGCACGGTGGGCCAGCCCCACGGTCGATGCTGCTTAGATTGTACGTGATACCTCATGCTTCCAGTGTTCACTGATTAACTCCGCGGGTAGATATTTGATAATGCAACTACTGGGAACTGGCGAGGTAAAATTCACAAGCCTTGGAATCTCTTCGCAAGCCTTGAAATCTCCCAGGTTAGGAAGGGGACCCTGTCCCCGCTCCGCCTGCGGCGCTAAAGGCGAAATAGTAATGGAGGAGCCGTAAAGATCGGCAGTTCATTTTTCGTGCCGCCCCTCAGCGATTGCAAACGGAGCGGGGACAGGGTCCCCTTCCTAACCTGAGAGATTCCAAGGCTTGTCAATCTTGACCCGACCTGAAACTCCCGGGGTAGGTACATTCACTTTCTTGGTCACCACTTCCCGCTTCGCTCCTCGGGCGCCGGCCAGAAACTTAAGCCACTCTTTAGCCATCAGCCGGTGATAGGGCTCGGTCATGTGAATTCCGTCCAGGCAGACGAAGCGGGCCCTGTCAGGCGCCGACGACAACACGCTGCCAACCTCAATTACTTCGATACCTCCCGAGCGAGCAGCGATCATTGCTCGCTCAACCGTTCCCGGGTTGACGCTGGCAGGATCATGGACCTCGTCGAACATATAAGTCTTAACGCCGGCCGCCCCAAATCCCTGACCGAGTTGCTTAAGGGCCTCGTAATCCGCGTCTGTGCGAGTCATGACCACCAGCATCACTTTGTCTGGTTTCCAATCGAGCACACTTTGGTAAAAGCGCTGCTGGGCGCGCGTGGCGGTCAAGCCACCCGCGGCGAATTGCTTGAATTCGATTTTCGGATTTTCGCGCCTGAAAACATCGATCACGACCGGAACAAAACTGGAAGGCGACGACCAATGCAGACCCATCGTGAACGAATGGCCAATGACGGCAATCTTCTGCGGTGGCAACGCGCGCAAGCGTGGGCGCAGGGCCTTTACGTCAGGCTCTCGCAACAGTTCGGCTGCAAGCACCTTTTCGTCACGAATGTGCGAGTTCTTCTCGCCCCAATTCCAGATTTTGCGACCGGCAATCTGCCATTCGGCGGCACCCGTTTCAAAAGGCGAAACACACGTATGGACGGCAAGCTGCCGTCCGACAGCCAGCATGTCGGCATCACTTCCCGGCAGGTGCAATTGTCCGAGGTATACTGGCAATCCCAACGCGATATAAAAGGCAAACTCCTCCTGCAAGCGATCGCCGTCGCGCTCAACCTCGAGCACGGTTTGATAAAGACTGGCGATGGCGCGAGTCTTCAGCGGATCGGCCTTCGTTTGCCGGCGTAAGTAGTCGTTGAAGATATTGACCGGCGCACTTGCGGGCACCGCGAGTCCCG
>WNGE01002278.1_pt1 | contig 56169 bp, 36 predicted proteins | sample 5400651 | NCBI WGS metagenome assembly WNGE01 (sample SAMN13153370, study PRJNA577476) | soil metagenome | isolation source: 60 cm soil or saprolite under grassland replicate 2 | place: USA:California | collected 2016-06-15 | reverse complement strand
CTCAAAGGCGCGCACTGATCTGTTGTCCTCGCCCAACAGGATGACCAACGGCACGCCACCGACGCGGTCAATAATGGGACTCTGTTTCTGTAGTGTCGTCAGAGGGTAGGCTTTCGCCGCGCCATTCAGGCTGACACCAATAATCGTCGCGCGCGGCTCCAGGTCCTCACCCGCTTTCTTGAATTGTGGCAATACAGGCGCGTGGCCCATCCGCTCTTCCCAGTTTGCGGGCGCATATTCCTTCGTGGCTACGATTCGCTCGTCCGGACGTAAGACTCGGCCGTGTGATTGCTCGCGTTTCCACAAGCCGAAGGAAAGCTCATCATGGAAAACAGTCTTGAGGTGATGACCCTTCAAAGGGCCGAGGATCGCTTCTCCAGTAACTTGCTGCCACCAGGAACCAGTCTCTTCATCACGCATAATGAAGTTCTGATTGTTGATGCCCGCGAGATGAAAATGGAGCACCCGCCCGTCTACGGTTGTTTCCCACACCAGACCGGTGTGACAGAGCGTTCAATAAGTGGCAACCAGCGGAGTGCCTCCCACGGTGTCCTGAACCAGATGGTGGTAAGCCATCAGACGAACCGGATAAGCAACGGCTTCTCCCTTGTTTTCGACCGCAAGCACCATATCGGAATCACTCATGAATCCAGCATCGGTTGTCTTTGCGTATGCCGCGTTGGGCAGCGGATTGAACATCCACTCGAAATGGTTCTGCCGGGCGAACCACGCTGCCGTGAATGTCAGGATCAGCGCAATAGCAAGTACTGCTTTTCGCCACCAGCGAGCTTTGCGCCAAAGCCAAACAACCAACGCCATCGAAACGGCGGCTACGACCAAAGTCAATGAGGGTGACCAGCGGCGCAATGTATAAGCGAGCGCCAAACCGCCCTGAGACTGCGACCGAAAAGGCATGATGAGTCCGACCGGGATGATCACGCAGGACAATACGGTTACGGTGAGAATAAGCAGCACGGCCCATGCGCCGCGGCGCCGCGTCTTTAGCTTAGTCGCTTGTGATGGCTCGGTTGCTGTGTTGTCCATGTTCCTGGGTTCAGAACGTTACGCGCGCCGCAAACTGAAATGCTCGCGGACCACCTGAGCCAAACACGCCACCGGCCGTCGTGACTGGCTGACCAAAACTCGAAGAACGAAGAAAACCGGAGCTTGTCGGATCGTTACTGTCACGCACGAGCACATTCGAGAATCCCGAGTAGTTCGATTTCGAAAAGCCCAGCACGTTCGTGACGTTGAAAAGATTGAACACCTCGACCAGCGGCTCGATCTTCACACGCTCTGCGACTCGAAAGACTTTCGAGAGGCGCAAGTCAAACGAATCAAAGCTGTCACTGAAGCGGGCGTTATCAGAAACAAGGGGCAAAGGCTGGCCGCCAAATCCGCCAGCGGCATTTATCTGTTTGAGAACGGCGTTCAGCTCTGCACCGTTCGAAAACAACCGGCCGCCCGCATTGCGTTGCAACTGCGGAATTCGCTGGCCGCCGCCAGGCACGAGAATATCCATCGGTACTCCCGAAGCAAGCGTGAAGATCGGAGCGAGATGGATGCCGGCCGGTAAATCCCAAACCCCGGAGAAGGTGAAGCGATGGCGTTGATCGTTTGGGGTCGGTCCGTATTCCAAATTCAGATTGCCGGGATTGAGTGGCCCATTGGAGAAGGGAATCTGATCGTCATTCGCGAAGTTAAATGCTTTAGAGAAAGTGTAGGAGGCGCGGAATTGATAGCGATGGGCGAAGCGCTTCTCGACGCTCAGCAGTAATCCGTCATACTTTGTCTTAACGCTCGACTCCAAATTCGTGATCGAGTCCGGACCGCCGACCACCGGATTGAACACACTGCCAATAGTACGCCCGATGATGAAATGTGTGCCGAAGTTATGCAGGTAATCAGCCCGCAGTACATAGTCACGGCCAAACTCGCGCTGAATGCCGAGATTCATCTGTTGCACCATCGGATTCTGCATAGTGTTGTCGATGATATTGATGCCGGCCGCGCCTGCGCCTGTAAGGATAAAACCGGTAAAGGGATTGGCTAGCGTCGGTGCTCCTTGTGGAAACCTACCCATCACCGGATCGAATGGGTTCCCCTGAATATAAAGGACGGGACCGGCGCGCACTTCAATCGGCAGCGCGCGCCCATCCAGGCCCCGCTCCAGTGATTGAATCTCCAGCGTAATGCGATCGTAGTAGATGCCATACCCGCCGTGAATGCTCGTGTGTCCGTCTTTCGTCGAGTAATTGAACCCGACGCGCGGGCCGAAGTTGTTAGTGTCCTTTCCTCGCTTCCCATTCAGGAAGGGCAAGATTATGGGATTGAGCTGGCTCGTGCGACTGATGTTTTTGACATCGGTGTCCAGTTCGTAGCGCAAGCCGAGATTCAAGGTTAACTGCGGGCGAACCCGCCAATCATCCTGGACAAAGCCCGCCAGGTAAGTGCTATCGGCATTGGGAATCAGCAGTGGTTCAGTGGGTTTACCGCTGCGTATGGTGACTGCGAATAGCAGATCGTTATCATCGACCTTGCCGTCGCCGTTGCGATCGAAGTCCGGAAAGTCTTCGATCATTTCAATGCGACCTCCCTGAAAGACTCGCAGATCAAAATCAGCATCGACGCGCTGAATCTCACCGCCAAAGTTCAGCGTGTGATTGCCGCGGATCGTCGAGAACGTATCGCTGAACTGCAGCCGGCGCTGTTTGGTGCCCTGAGGCACACGAAACGAGGCGCCATCCTGAATGCTGGGAAAGGTGAGTTGCGGTCCGGGAATAACCGGCTCAATGTCGTTAAAGAACGTGCTGAAGCTAAAGTTAAAACTATTTACATTGCGGGAATTCAAGACTCGCGTGTAGTTCGCGAGAAACGAATGCGTATTGTTGACGCTCGCCTGGCGTTGAGAAGCAGAACCTATGGCGCGATCAAGCGTGCTCGGCGCCACGTCGTCTTCGCGTTGCAGCGAATAGCGAAAGAACAGGTGATCGGATGTACCTGGCTGCCAGTCGAAGCGCTCGGTGCTCAGCAGGTCATTGAGCGGGGCTCCGGCAAAGGTCCGCTTGATTGTTCGAGTCGCCGGGTCTCGAGAGCCGACCAGCGCCGCGCCGTCCTGATTACGGTATTCAAATGAGCCAAAGAGCCACGCCCGGTTTTTCTGAATCGGCCCGCCCAGGGTGAAAGCATATTGTTCGCGGTCAAAGGGCGGAGTCTGTCCCAGGCCACGGTCGAAGGTTGCCGGCAACCCTTGCAACACCCGGTTGCGAAAGTAGAACGAGCCTGAGCCGTGATAATAGTTGGTACCAGCTTTGGTCACGATATTAATGACGGACGAACCAGAACGGCCCAACTGAGCCGAAAAGCGGTTAGTCGCAATTTGAAACTCCTGCACTGCCTCCTGCGAAATGTTTTGTACTTGTCCGCCCACGACGTCGTCGTTGTCGTCGGCGCCATCAACCGTTACATTGCCGCCGCGACCAAGTTGGCCGGCCGAGGAAATCACTACCGTATTGGTTTTTGTGGGATCGAAATTTGGCGCCGGGCTATTGCCGGGAATCAGTAGTGCCAACTCGAGAAAGTTGCGCCCGTTGAGCGGCAGCCCTTCGATCTCTCGTTTGCTGACTACGCCGTCAACTACGGAGGATTCTGTACTGATGGCGGCGAGCGGATCGCTGTAGATCATCCCCGAATCGATTGATACGCTTCCAACACTGAGCGTGCTATTAAGGGTTTCGTTCTGTCCTACTTGAAGCGTGACAGTCACCGTTCTTGAGGCAAAGCCCACGGCTTGAATCTTCACTTCATATTCACCGGCAGGAAGATTGGTCAGGACAAATATTCCTTCTGCGTTGGTTGTAGTCGATCTCGCGATAGCAGTTGCCTTTTGCAATGCAGTCAACTGTGCGCCAGCGACTAGTGCCTGGTTGGGATCAATGATTCGGCCGCTGAGAGTGGCAGTGGCAGCTTGCTGGGCATAACTTGATGAAATCCAAGTTGGGGATAAACAAATTATCGCACCGAGCAAAATTGCATGTAGCGAAGATCTGTAGCGATTCGCGACTTTGCAGGGCGTATGTTCGCGTGGGCTCATTTTGCATGTCCTTTTCGGGATATGATTTGTGTGACTTAATCCTCAATAGCGAGACCGGAAAAACCTTACGAGATCCAATCAAGGAAAAAGGCCCGCAGCCAAGCTTGTGCTCCGCGAACCTAAGAATTAAAGCTTTGAAACCAGCAACAATCTGCTCGTTCAAATGTGAAAGGAAGGACGGTCCCGAGCTGGTTAATTAACTGGCACTTCAAGGGTTTAGGCTTTGGCAACAAGTTTAGGAAGGAACTGCCCCCTGATGTGCCCAACCCGGGACCACTAACTGTTTGCAACGCGCGTAAAGTAGCATCCGAGCGTATGCCTGTCACGAGACCGATGATTGAATTTCATTTCCAACTTTAGTTGGAGACTGCTGAAAGAAAAACACGATCCACGAAACCACAGGAAACCGCACGAAATGGATGCCCAGTTACCTGGTGTGACTTCGTGATTTCGTGGCTCGTTTTTGCTTCTGTTGCTGCTCACCACCATTTCAGCAACCCTCCTATGTAAGGTGAGTGCATTTCGGCCTTTGGCGCTAAGACCCGGAGATTTACAAAGTCTCTTAAGGCCCGGCATCGATATTCGCGGGCTTGATCTCGAGCGGAATGAACTGCCGATCAATCAAGTCCCTCATGGCGATTGGTCTTTCAAGAATTCCCGCTTTGACTGCCATGTCGTTGATCTGCTGCAGGTCTTCATCCGTCGGTGTCAGCATTCGGTAGCTGACGCGATTAGGTGGCTGAGTCAGCACATAGCGAATGACTTTCTCATCTTGCCGAAAATAAGGTGCAACCACCTTTGCTGCTTCCAGGCGATGGCCCTCCGCCCATTCACCGCTCTCGGCGATGCCGCGAACGAGATCGCGTACCACCTCCGGTCGCTCGCGAATCAGCTTCTCAGTTACCACCAAGACGCAGGAGATGAAGTGTGGCCAGATGTCTTTGGCGTGATAGAGAACGCGACCACTGCCGTCGAGTTCAGCCTTGGCCGCATGCGGTTCGCCCACGAAGTAGGCATCTATGGCCTTAACGGCCAGCGCTCCGGGCATGTCCGGAGGCGGCAGTTCCACGAACCGGATTTCGTCGGGCTTGACCCCTTGATCTTCCATCAGCTTGCGAATTACCAGGTACTGGTTGCTGTACTTACTGGGAATCGCGAAGGTCTTGCCACGCAGGTCACGCAGGCTCTGGGCCGGAAGGTCTTTGCGCACGATCACAGTCGAACCGTCACGATGTCCCAGATAAACTATCTTAACCGGCACGCCTTGTTCGCGAAGCTTCATCGCCAGCGGCGCAATCATGAAGGTCGCGTCCAAACGTCCACCTTTGACTGACTCAACGACCGTGGGAAAGTCAGTAAACCGCTGTGACTCAAACCGATTGGCAGTGCTGGTTCGGGTGGCGAAATCAGTTACTGGACAGGTAAGGTGGCAAGTGACGGGCAAGTATCCTACCTTCAATTCCTGTAGCGTCGACTGAGATCGGCCGCTAAACATTTCCCCAACTGAGCCGTAGTGCCACGGCCTAAATCTAAGCACGCCAAGCACTGCGATGAAAGCGACGATCCCAACCCCCCAGCGAATAGTGGGCGAGCGAAGCATAAGAAATTCCTCCAGAATTTGGTAACGCTTTTGGTCTTAGGCCTTACGTCTTAGTCTTTGGTCTTTGGACTTTGTACTTTGACCTTTGTTCTTGGATGTTGGCTCAAATCTTAGAGGCCATGTAATACCAAAGACGAACCACGAAAACCAAAGTACAAAGCACAAAGCTCAAAGTACAAAGACCTGAAACCTAAGACCCAAGACCAAAAACCGGCGCAAGCTTACAGCCTGCTCTACGTCTTAGACCACCACCTGATCCTGTTCCAGTCCGAATTCAGCCAGAATGGCATGCACGGTTTCTACGACTTGTGGGTGCGTCAGCTCGCGTGGCCGGGGAATCGCTATACCCAACTCTCGGCAGATACGAGCAGGTCGATCGGAAAGCACTAGTATGCGATCCGCAAGCTGAGCAGCTTCCTCGATATCGTGTGTCACGAGCACAACCGTCCGTGGCAATTCTTCGAGCATGCGCGCCAACTCTCCTCGCATACGAAGGCGAGTTAGATAGTCCAGCGACGAAAACGGTTCGTCCAGGAGCAGGATGTCCGTATCTCCAGCGAGTGCCCTCGCCAGTTCCACGCGTTGGCGCATGCCTCCTGAAAGTTGATGCGGATAGTGTTCGGCGAATTCTGACAGATTGATTAGCCGCAGCATCTCTTTGAGTTGCCGCTCGCGCTCTGACTCGCTGCTAAGCTCGCGCAGTCCCAACGCTATGTTTTGAGCCACCGTTTGCCAGGGGAAAAGGCTGTCGTGCTGGTAAACCATGCGGACGTGGCCGGAGCAGATTACACTTCCCGACGATGGTTTGAGAAAACCCGAAAAGAGGTTGAGCAGCGTAGTCTTTCCACATCCGGAAGGACCGACCACTGCGACGAATTCACCCCTGGATATTTCCAGAGAGAGATGGCGGAAAACTTCGACGGAGCCGAAGGTAAGAGAGGCTTCTTCGATACGCAACGGCCTATCTTTCATATCCCCATCTGACACTGCGAATCTTCGTGAGCCTCATCAGGACGCGATCGATTACCATGCCGATTACACCGATAACGATCATTCCGGCGACCAGGAGATCCATTCGCAGGCCGTTGCGCGCGTCCCAAATTGCAAAACCCAGTCCGTCGCGCCCGGCGATCATTTCGGCCGCCACCACGACCAACCAGGCGAGACCTGCTGTGACCCGGAGAGAAGTGATGACCTGTGGAGCAATGGCCGGCAAGGTCACTTGCGTTAATAGTTCGAGGCCGCTGAACTTGTAATCGCGCGCGACTCGGAAATAGACCGATGGGATGCCGGCGACGGCCGCCACGGTTGCGATGACGACCGGGAAGAAACAGGCCATGAAGATCAGGAAGATTGCCGGCAGGTCCCCGATGCCGAACCAAAGAATGGCGAACGGTATCCAGGCAAGAGGCGATAGGCTACGAAAAAAGTTGATCGCCGGCAACAACGCAAAACGTGAACGAACGTGATGGCCCAGCCACAGCCCGACTGGGATACCGAGAATCACCGCAAGCATGAATCCAGTCGTAACGCGGAAAAGCGAGGCCACCAGATCGCCGAGTAGCCGGCCGGTGCGAATCTCCTCTCCCAGACCCTTCGCCACAGCCAGCGGAGACGGGAAAACCGATGCAGGAAAAGCTTGCAATACCCACAGCGCGGACCAGACGGCGATGGCCACACAGAGGACCAGTAAGGGAAGCAGGCGTGTCACCAAAGGGAGCGGCTTTTTAGTCATAAGGTAGGCAACGAACTAGCTTCGCTATTGCTAGATCGTGCGATCTATAGTCGCATGTTAGTCGCAGCGCCGCGAGCTCACTGTTGGTATCACTTCATTCCGATCGCGAGAATCAATACGCCAGTGAACCAAAAGTGGGATTAATTAATAACGTGAGGGCAGACTAACAGGAGGTGTCGCCTGTGTATTGACCCAGAGGTTGGAGTCCGGTGCCAAACTTTTGATGGAGGCGATGGGCGCGGAGGACACTATTGCAGATGGACCAGCCCTCGCTGCAAAGCAGTCGTGGCGGCTTGCGTTCGGTCGCTGACGCCAAGTTTGCTGAGGATGTTGTTGACGTGACTCTTGACCGTTGCTTCGCTGATTTTCAGTGTGACTCCAATTTCCTTATTGCTTTGACCTTTCACTATTAGTTCAAGCACTTCCATTTCCCTGGCAGTCAACTCGGAGCTGGCCATTCTCTCAGCAAGTCTTTCGGCTATGCCGGCAGGGATGTGGCGCGTTCCCGCGTACACAGCCCTGATCGAAGTCTCCAATTCCTCGAAGAACACGTCCTTTAGCAGGTAGCCTTTGGCTCCTGCTTGCAGCGAGCGATAGATATCTTCGTCACCGTCATAGGTAGTGAGGACGATCAGACGCGCATCCGGGAACTCTCGGCGAATGGACCTGATGGCCTCGACGCCGCCAACGACGGGCATCCGCAGATCGATGAGCGTGACGTCTGGTTTATGTTGGCGATATAAATCGATGGCCTGCTGTCCGTTGATTCCCTCGGCGATCACTTCCATATCGGCCACAGTGTTAATTAAGGCGACAAACCCCTGCCGCACGACCGCCTGGTCGTCGATTACCATGATTCGGATTTTTTGGCTACTCACAATTCTTTAGCTCTCTTCTATTTCCAGACACTTGATAACGAAGGTTTAGAGTTCAACCTGAGACTGTCGAGTGGTGCACAACAAACTAAAACACACTTGACGCGGTTCATGAGGTCAGTACCACCACGCGGTAGCGGGTGGGTCCTTGCTACTCATCACTCAAGCTGCGCCGCGTCAGGACCCACCCGCTACCGCGTGGTGGTACTGACCTCATGAGGCGCAGCAGGCCGGATTGCAGAGCAGTAAGCCGCGGTGAATTCAAATCGATTCCTAAATGCATAAAAAGTTAAGTCGATCAAATCCAACAAGATACAAACACTGGGCCGTTGGGACAGCTTGAACTCTGCACGCTGTACTCTACGTCCAGTCCTCTCCGTCCTCGGCCTTACCCGCTGATCGGTACGTCAACCACGACCTCAGTGCCTGATCCATTCCCGCTGTGGATCGACAAGGTGCCACCAATCTGCGCCGCCCGCTCACGCATGCCGACCAACCCAAAGTGGCCTGGTGGTCCATTGCCCGTTGCCTGAGTATCAAGAGTATCAAAACCGCGGCCGTCGTCTCGCACACTGAGGCGCACGCGCCTGGCATCGAAAACAAGGTTCACAAAGATATGCTGAGCCTCCGCGTGTCTCACTGCATTGTTGATAGCTTCCTGGCCGATACGCAGCAGATTATCTTCAATCAATCCCGTCAACGGCCGGAATGTGCCGCCGACCTGGACTTGAATCTCAACCGTGGTTTCGGCTGTCAGGCGACGCGCAGTCTCGCTCAAGGCGGCAGATAGATCCTTATTCTCGAGAGCCTGCGAGCGCAAGTCCCAAACATACCGGCGTGCTTCGGCAATACCATGACGAACCAATAGTCGCACGCGGTCCAAATGTGTCCTGGCGACTTCGGCTTGCGGCGGCAACGTGCGTGCGACTACTTCCAATTGCACTGAGATGCCCAACATCTCCTGCGCCAGGTTGTCATGAATCTCGCGGGCGATGCGGGTTCTTTCAGCCAGCACTGCACCGAATTGTGCCTCTATCCGGCGGACGCGCAAGCGATACAGTTGCCAGGCGAGCAGAGCCAGGCCCAGGACTAAAACCGCGTAAAACCAGTAGGTCTGGTAAAGATAGGGTTTTAGATAAAGACTGAAAGAGGCGCCCGTCTGGTTCCAGACGCCATCATTGTTGCAAGCGATTACCTGGAACTTGTACTTACCCGGCCGCAGATTCGTGTAGTAAGCGATGCGGCGCGCCCCAACATCAATCCAGTCCCTGTCAAAGCCTTCCAGTTTGTATTTGAAGTGGACCTTTTCTGGCGCTACGAAGCTCGGCGCGCTGTAATAAAAGTCGAATCGCGTTGTGCCCGGTGGCACCTCGATCTTGTCGTTTGCCGTAATCGACTGATCGTCGATGCGGATTTCCTCAATCACAACGGGGGGCGGCTGTTCATTTATCTTAATTCGCTGCGGGTCGATTATCGCAACGCCTTTGATGGTAGCAAACCAGAGCTTTCCGTCCCTGGCTCTCCATCCCGCCGGATCGCCGCCGCCGCTACACTCCCGCGTCATCATGCCGTCTGCGGTGCCGTAAGCAACCGGAGTGATCGAAGAAGTTGTCCCGCTGGCAAACTCGTCGAGTTCCTTCTTGCTGATGTGGAAGATGCCCTGACGGCAACTGAGCCACAGGTTATTGCTGCCGTCTTCCAGGATTCGATAGACAACATCGTCTAGCAGACCCTGGCGCGTGGTGTAAGCGGTCAGTCGCTCATCTTTCAGCCGATTTAGCCCGCCTCCACCGGTGCCGATCCAAAGTGTCCCGTCCGAGTCTTCATAAAGCGAGGTGACGTAGTCGTTCACGAGGCCGTCTTTGGTTGTATATGTGGTGAACTCTTCGTTCCTGAATCTGCTCAGGCCCCCGAGCGTGCCAATCCACAGGTATCCCCTGGTGTCCGCTAAAATCGCGCTAACGAAATCGTTCGGGAGCCCATCCGCCTCTGTATAGTTTTTGAAAACCCCATCCTTAAATCGCGTGAGACCGCCACGTGTGCCCACCCAGAGATTGCCGGCGTGGTCTCCGTTGATCGATCTTACATAAGCATTTGCCAATCCATCAGCAGAAGTGTAAGTCGTAAACCTGCCGTCCCGAAAACGACTTAGTCCTTCGGGAGTGCCGGCCCAAAGATTACCCTCCGCGTCGCCGAACAATGCTAAAACGGTATTGCTGGCTAAGCCGTCCCGGGTGGAGTAAGTTGTAAATCTTCCGTCCTTCAGCAGATTCAAGCCGCCACCATCAGTACCGATCCAGATATTGCCGGAGTCGTCCTCGTAAACCGACTTGACGAAATCACTTGAAAGCCCGTTTCTTACCGTGTAGGTCGTAAACTTTGTATCCTTTAGTAGATTGACGCCACCAGACTCCGTGCCAATCCAGATGTTTCCTTCGCGATCTTCAAGAAGTGAAAGGATGGTATTGGTCGCCAGTCCATCGCTGGCATTGAACCCGCTGAAGTGGTTGTCCCTGAATCGACTGAGACCGCTGGCCGTCCCGACCCACAGACTGCCTTCCTCGTCCGCGTACAAAGCCATTATTCTGTCACTAGGCAGTCCGTCTCGCGTGGTATAGGTAGTGAAGCGCCCATCGCTGAATGAACTCAAGCCAGAGAGAGTGCCGAACCACAGGCGACCGTCCCGGTCCTGCTGGATCGATCGTACGCTGTTACTGCCAAGCCCATCTCGCACAGTGTAGTTCGCAAATCTACCGTCCTTGAGTCTCCCCAACCCGTACGGGGTACATATCCAAAGCGCACCTTCGATATCTTCGAACAACGCCTGGATGCTACCACCAATCAACCTTTCCTTCGTTGTGAAAGTAGTAACGGTGCCACCCTTGAAGAGGCCTAACCCTGTAGCTGTAGCAACCCACAGGTTCCCTTCACGATCTTCGTAGACTGCCTGAATGGTATTGCTGGGAAGGCCTTCATTAGTAGTAAAGGCCGTAAACTTCCCCTCAAACAATCGGACCAGACCCTCGGCTGTGCCAATCCAGAGAGCGCCTCGCCGATCTGCCAACAGGGTGCGAATGTAATTGCTTTTGAGTTGTGCGGTATTCTGCTTATTAAAGACAGTAAATTTTACGCCATCAAAGCGAGCCAGGCCTTCCTCTGTGCCGATCCAGATATAGCCGTCACTGGTTTGTGCTACTGAGTGAACCGTGTTTTGCGGCAAGCCGTTCTCCGTTAGCCATACTTCATGCCTAAACTGAGAAAGCTCTCTGCTTGAATCGAGACCGAGAGCGGTGCCACTGCAGAGCAGCAGCAGCACACAGAGGTTACTAAGCCGGCGAGATTTCAGTTCGTGAACACAACTTGATAGGTGCATGGATTCGATGAGCAACATCCTCACGAAATTTTCTGGATGGGCGTACTTTCCGAATACTGTAGCATTCTGTATGGGCCTTGTAATCATATCGGGACAAGTGCGCATGGCCTCAAATTGCCCTTGAACAATACCTGGGAATAAAAGAGAATGGGGGCACAGTTCCTTCAACCAAGATCTCGTTTAGGACACAACTGGCCATGAAAACCGAGGAGATCGCATTGGTAGGAATAATGTGCGCGCAGATCTTTTGTATGCCCGTACAACAAACCCTGGCGTTCCCAAAGCTCGCTAAAGATCAAATACTTGTATGGACTTAGGAGATGATGCAATGAGGAGAGTGACGTCTACGTTTGCTTTTTGCGCTTTGGCTTTACTGAGCGTCTTCTTCGCGGTCGGCACTCACAACTCTTCAACGGCCATCGCTCAGTCCGAGGATAAGCTCGTGTACGCGGACTTTGACACAGTCAAAGACAAACGACCCGTGAGTACTCGCGGCGGCTACGTGCAGATATTTGCCGGTTCGGAGAATCCCGGCAATCCCCCTACATTCACTGGTATGCCGGGAGCCAACAACGCACCTGAGTTAGTCAGACTCAAAGCGGATGATCCAAACAAGGCCGCAACGTTCAGTTATGTGTTGTCCTCGCCGAATAACTACGCGAGCGTGACGTTGGATATACATGGTCTGCCGGATAAGGACGGTAAGCCAGTAGCGGAAGACGTTAGCGGCTACAAAAATTTGACGTTTCAAATCTATGCGAAAGGTACGCCACCGCCAACCGGCGTCCAAAACATGCGCGTCGAGCTGATCAGTCGCGGGCAGGGCATCAATCTGCGATACGGCTTTCCCCAGGCGACTTTTAGGCTTGGCACTACTGGATTCAATACTTACAAGATTCCCTTGAAATCATTGGCGCAACCGTCGTGGGTGCAAGACCGCGTCGACACAAAGGAAGTGCTGAGGAAGCTAACTTCGGTGCAATTTAATGTGTACTGCGACCGATGCACTCCGATCAATGGCACGGTCGTCATCGACAATGTAATTTTCACAAATTGACGCGCGAATTGAAATTCTCGGGATGACTAGAACGAAGACTCTTCGCCTTCTACGTGTAAACCGAGAAAGGAGAGGAGAACGAGTTGAGATTTCACGATGATTGGTGTTGCCTGCCGGCACGGCATTGGTTGCTCGCCTTAACACTAGTCAGTCTTCTCTGCCGCAGCGGCGTCATGGCCCAGGTGCTCGGCGACCCGGTTGATGTTAGCCATGATTTCCAGAAGATGGAGAATGTTTACTTCATCGGCAGCAAGGTGGTCGATTTCAATTCGGCAACCGGTCAGGGCACGCTTGAGTGGGACAGGTACGTCAGGAGCACGACGCTGTCATTCAACAAGATGGATGTCACTTTCGCGCGGGGCCGATCAACCGAATTCCCGGGCACCGAATATGATCAGGATCCGAAGCTACCCTTCTCCCTTACCTTCGTCAGCCCGCGCACCGTCAGGCTGCGATTCAACACGCGCGCGGTGCCACTCAGCGACGGCTCTTCGTTAATGCTTGCCGGTCCCGTAGCGAAAGACAACTCCTGGAAAGTGGAACAGACTGATCAAGCGATCTTTTATACGAGTGCGTTTGGACAGGTGCGCATAATCAAGCAGCCCTGGCACATTGAGTTCTACGACAAGGCCGGTCACCTGCTCACGCGTACGCAGAACATCGGTGATCCACACACCTTCATCACGCCGATTCCTTTTTCTTTCGTCCGTAGCGCGAGCGACTTGAGCCGTCGCATTGCCGCAACGTTTCAGCTTCAGCACGACGAGAAGATCTTTGGCTGCGGCGAGTCGTTCACAGGTTTGAATAAGCGCGGTCAACACGTCGTCGAGTTCTCGCGCGACGGCATGGGCGTGCAGAACGAGTACATGTACAAGCCGATCCCTTTCTTTCTTAGCAGCAATGGCTATGGCATGTTCGTGCACACCAGCGCGCCAGTGACTTTTGATTTCGGCAAATACTATGACGCGCATAACGTCATTTACTCCGGTGATGAAAATCTGGACATCTTTGTCTTTCTCGGGGAGCCAAAAGACATTCTGTCTGAGTACACCGCGCTAACCGGTCGCAGTCCAGTACCGCCGCTCTGGTCGTTCGGCTTTTGGATGAGCCGCATCACCTACAAATCGGAAGACGAAGTGCGCGACGTGGCGATGAAGCTCAGGGAGCATAAGGTGCCGGCGGATGTAATTCACCTCGACACTGGTTGGTTCGAAACCGACTGGCGCAGCAACTATCAGTTTTCTACTTCACGATTCCGCGATCCCACAAAAATGATTGCCGACCTGAAGAAGCAGGGCTTTCATATCAGCCTTTGGCAGTACACCTATTTCACCAGTAAGAACGAACTGTTCAAAGAGCTGGTCAACAAAGGCTATGAGGTGAAGAACGACAGTGGGGTGCTGCCATTTGAAGATGCTGTTGTCGACATGAGTAATCCGGAAGCAGTGAAGTGGTACCAGGCAAAACTGTCGAACCTGCTCAAGATGGGTGTAGGCGCGATCAAGGCGGACTTTGGTGAAGGGGCCCCGCTTACAGGTCAGTACGCTTCTGGGCGTACAGGATGGTACGAGCACAACCTTTATCCGCTGCGTTACAACAAGGCCGTCGCCGACATAACCAGAGAAGTAAATGGCGAGAATGTCATCTGGGCGCGTAGCGCATGGGCCGGCAGCCAGCGCTATCCACTGCATTGGGGTGGCGATGCCGAGAATACTAATTCAGCGATGGCTGCTGAATTGAGGGGCGGATTGTCATTCGGGATGTCAGGCTTCACCTACTGGAGTCACGATGTGGGCGGCTTTGTCGAGCGCGCGCCGCGTGATCTTTATCGCCGTTGGCTGGCCTGGGGCGTACTGACATCACACACGCGAGCACATGGAGCGCCGCCACGTGAGCCCTGGGAGTACGACGAGGCTTTGACCGAGGACTTTCGCCGTGCGTTGGGCCTGAAGTACTCGCTCATGCCCTACATCATCGCACAAGCGAAGGACTCTTCGGCCCATGGTTTTCCCATGTTGCGAACGCTCTTCTTTGAATATCCCGACGATCGTACGTCATGGACGATTGATGATGAGTACATGTTCGGATCGAGCCTGCTGGTGGCTCCGATGTTTGACGAAGCTGCGAGCCGTAAAGTCTATCTGCCGCCCGGCGCGTGGATCGATTATCAAACCGGCAAGGTATATCAGGGCGGGCAGTGGCATCAGATCGCGCCAGGCCAGATTCCGGTTGTACTACTGGTGAAAGATCATTCCGTGCTTCCCCATATCAAAGTGGCCCAGAGTACGGCAGAGATGGATTGGAACAATGTTGAGCTGCGAGTTTTCAGCACCGACCGTTCGCCCATCTCGGGACTGTTTGCGCTGCCGTTGGGAGATCTGCAGACACTAAGGCTGGATTCCGCCCCGAGTGGTTTTGCACTCAAGAATGATCCGCTCTCCGGGAAAGTGAAGTGGCAAATCAGTCGAGCATCGGCGAAGTAAATTTCTATTAAGAACTGATGAATGGTGATTTGTTTATTTTCTTATCCGCGTACATCCGCGTACATCCGCGGCCTGCTTTCTTGACTCAATGTCCATAACCAGAAGAGATGCAATCAAGCTATTGGCAGGAGTTGTGCCCGCTTTGAAAGCGGCACAAGTTTTCGCCGGACAGCAAACCGAGACGCGCATTGAATCCGGGCTGTTCAAAGCGACCCGCGAATCGCTTAAGGCTTACCGCATTCCTGAATGGTACCGCGACGCGAAGTTCGGCATTTGGGCGCACTGGGGACCGCAGTCCGCCGCCGAGTATGGCGACTGGTACGCGCGTCGCATGTATATCGAGGGAGAATGGCAATATAAACATCACCTCCAAACCTATGGCCACCCGTCGAAGTTCGGGTTCAAGGACGTGATCCAAACCTGGAAAGCTGACAAGTTCGACCCTGACTATCTCGTTGGTCTCTACAAACAGGCGGGCGCGAAGTATTTCGTTAGCATGGGCGTGCATCACGACAACTTCTGTCTCTGGAACTCGAAACACACGCGTTGGAACTCGGTCCAGATGGGACCGAAGAAAGACATCGTCGGCCTGTTTCGGAAGGCAGCATTGAACCATGGACTGCGTTTCGGTGTAACCGAACATCTTTGGATCACTTATAAGTGGTTCTCTGTCAGTCATGGCGCGGATAAGTTGGGTGAGTACGCCGGTGTTCCCTATGACGGAGCCGATCCGAAATACGCGGACCTCTATCTAGACTGTCCGAAGATCTACAAGGACCTGCCCTGGGACGAAGAAGGCATCCCGGAGTCTTGGAAGCGCATATGGTTCCTGCGTATCAAAGACCTGATAGACCAGCATCAGCCCGACTTTCTCTACAGTGATGGCTCGCTGCCCTTCCAGCAGTGGGGCCTGGACATGGTGACGCACTATTACAATCAGAACGCGCGGCGACATCACGGCAAAGTAGAGGGGGTTTACACGAGCAAACGTCCGGAGGATTGCGCGGTGGGTACTTGCGCGCTCGATGTTGAGCGAGGAGTAGTCGACGACATCTGGCCCAATTCGTGGCAGACAGATACCTGCATCGGCAACTGGCACTACCAGAAAGGAGCAACTTACAAGTCGCCTAAGATCATCATCGACCTGCTGGTCGACATCGTCAGCCGCAACGGGAACCTGTTGCTCAACTTTCCACTGCCGAACAATGGCATGTTAGATCCTGAGGAGCTTAAGATACTGGCTGAGATCACTAAATGGATGGCTACGAACGGCCCGGCAATCTACGCTACGCGGCCGTGGAAAATTTACGGGGCCGGCCCGAGCACGCAAGCCACGACCGCCACCGCCAAGTTTAACGAGAAGAAGCGAAAGGAGCTTACGGCCGAGGATGTCAGGTTCACAACCAAAGGGCAGACGCTCTATGCATTCATCATGGGTTGGCCGCAAAGACAGGCTGTGATTGCGCCACTCGCGACAAACGGTAAACACGTCGCAGGCAAGGTGCGCAACGTGGAGCTGCTGGGTTATCAGGGAAAGCTGCACTGGACGCAGGACGAATCAGGGCTGAAGGTGCAACTGCCGGATGAGAGGCCCGGCTCACACGCGTTTGCATTCAGGATCGACGGACTTGACCTACGGTAGCACTAAAGTGCGGTTCAACGGTTTTTGGGGCGAGTGTGTCGCAGTCACTCAGGCGCGGGACATGAGGCCAGTACCACCACGCGGTAGCGGGTGGGTCTCGCTGCGCAACTAACACCGTGGCATGAGGGACTGCGCGCGGACCCACCCGCTACCGCGTGGTGGTACTGACCTCATGTGTCCGCGCCTGAGTGACTGCAGTGAGATACTTGGTGCCCTGGAGTTGAAATTCAACTTGCAACGTTCAAAAGGAGTTCCAACTTATCTATGACGAAGAAAATTAATCGCCGACGTTTTATCGGGTCTTCCGCCCTGGCTGCCGGTTCCACTTTGTTCGCGCCGGCGATCATTAAAACTTTGGGCAACAGGACTATGACTGCCATGGGAAATCCTGCTGGTCAGAAACCACTCTCTTCTTACGATGGGAAAGTTGGAGAGCTGCTTTCCCAAATGACCCTGGAAGAAAAGCTCGGCCAGATGACCCAGGCAGAGCAGGACGCGCTTAAAGATGTTAATGATATCCAGAAATATTTCCTGGGCTCCCTCTTAAGTGGCGGCAACTCAGACCCCAAAGCCGGCAATAGTCTCGAAGCCTGGACCGATATGTACGACGGCTACCAGGCACACGCGTTAAAGACCCGCTTGGCTATTCCCATCCTCTACGGCGCAGATGCCGTACACGGACATAACAACGTCCTGGGCGCGGTGATTTTCCCGCATAACGTGGGCCTGGGTTGCACGCGCAATCCAAAGTTAGTCGAGAGCGCCGCGCGGGTCACGTCGGAAGAAGTGCGCGCCACAGGCATCAACTGGACATTTGCTCCGTGCGTCACAGTTCCTCGCGATGAACGTTGGGGCAGAACCTACGAAGGGTTCGGCGAAGCGCCGGAGTTGGCTCGAACTTTAGGCGAGGCAGCCGTCAAGGGTCTCCAACGAAACGACCTCAGCGATCCCTTAAGCGTGCTGGCCTGTGCCAAGCACTTCGTAGGTGATGGCGGCACGGTGATCGGCACTGCTAGTTTTCTTAATCCCGACAAGAAGCGCTTGCTCGATCAGGGCGACACGCAACTGAGCGAAGCTGAATTAAGAGAAATTCACCTGCAAGGCTATATCAGTACCGTTAAGGCCGGAGTCGGTTCCATCATGCCCTCATACAGCAGTTGGAATGGAGTTAAGGTCTCGGGTATTAAGAAGCTGCTCACTGAGATGCTGAAACAAGAGCTGGGTTTCGAAGGTTTCCTGATCTCCGATTACAAGGCCGTCAATCAGATAACCAAAGACTATAAGGAGGCCATTGGAATATCGATCAACGCCGGGATGGACATGGTGATGGTGCCTACCGAGTATGAACAGTTCTTTAATCTGCTGCGAGAGCTCGTCAAGGAAGGCAAGGTGCCGATGACCCGCATCGACGACGCGGTCACGCGCATCCTGCGAGTCAAGTTTGCCATGGGGCTGATGGACAAGAGCCGCTCTCCAATGACTGACAGGGGTTTGCACAAGACCTTTGGCTCTGCCGAACACCGGCAGGTTGCCCGAGAGTGCGTGCGCCAATCATTGGTTTTGCTCAAGAACGAGAAGAGAACTCTGCCGCTCTCAAAAAAACTTGCGCACATTAATGTCGCGGGAAAAAGCGCCGATGATATCGGCAATCAATGCGGTGGCTGGACCATCGCGTGGCAGGGTAAGAGCGGTGACGTCACAACCGGCGGCACCACCATTCTCAAGGCCATTCAAAATACAGTTTCTCAGGCGACGAAAGTGACGTTTTCCAAAGACGGTACCGATGCTAGCGGCGCTGATGTCGGCGTCGTTGTGATCGGCGAAACGCCGTATGCCGAAGGCGTGGGTGACAGGGACGACCTGGCGCTCGCCGCAGAAGATGTGACCGCAATTCGGAACATGAAGCAGGCGGGCATTCCGGTTGTCGCCGTGCTGCTCTCTGGCCGGCCGATGATCATCAACGACGTGCTTGGCCAATGCGATGCCTTTGTTGCCGCATGGCTGCCGGGAACTGAAGGCCAGGGCGTAGTGGATGTACTCTTCGGTGATTACAAACCAACGGGCAAGCTTTCGTTTTCGTGGCCTCGGTCCATGGCGCAGATTCCGATTAACATCGGCGATAAGAATTACGATCCGCTTTTCAAGTACGGCTTCGGATTGACGTTCGGGTAGGAGCGGTCCGAGAAGGGAAAGCCCCAGTCCCGGAGGGACCGAATGTCTATAGAGGGTGGCTCTAAAATATTGATCACGCTCCAGAGGAGCGAAATGTAAGTTCTCCGTAACCAGGTTGGGTGCGGTAGTGTCTCGCTCCTACGGAGTTGAGGAGGTTGGGTTGGTTGCCGTTGCTATAAACATTCGGCTCCTACGGAACTAAACGATTTATGGCAACGACTTGGACTTATGGACCGCAGGAAGTTCATAAAGGATCTGGCGATTTGCTGCGCGGTTTCCACAGCCGCCACCGCCGCCGAAAAAGCGGTGCGGGGCGCGGAGAAGTTTCTGCCGGCGGGCGATGACGACAGCGACGATATCAGTGCCAGCCGTATTCCGCGTTGGCGGGGGTTTAATCTGCAGGGTAACTTTGCACCGCCGGGACAGACCCAGTCGAGGACGGCATTTGATGAATTCGACTTTGCCACGATGGCCGAGTGGGGGTTCGACTTCGCCCGTCTGCCTTTATCGTATTGGGTGTGGGGTCGAAAAGATGACTGGTCCGTGATCAATGAAGGGCCTCTGAAAGAGATCGATCGCGCGGTTGATTTAGGTAGACAGTATGGGCTCCATATTAACATCAATTTTCATCGTATTCCCGGATACTGTATCAACAATCGTGAGTTGGAACCTGCTGATCTTTTCTCGGGCACCAAAGCCGAACGGGACAAGGCTCTGGGTGCCGCAACCTTCCACTGGAAAGCCTTCGCTAAGCGCTATAAAGGCATTCCCAATCGCCGGCTAAGTTTCGATCTGATCAATGAACCGCCCAAAATGCGCCCGTACGAAGGCTACCTGGAAGAGCGCTACGTGGAAATAGTAAATGCCCTCGTCAGAGGTATCCGCGAAATTGATCCGCACCGGTTAATTGTTGCCGACGGCATCAACATCGGCCAGGCGCCGGTCATGGGAATCGCGGATCTTGGTCTGGTCCAAAGTACGCGCGGCTATTTGCCAAAGGCGGTTAGTCATTACACAGCCACCTGGGTTCCCAAAGATGAATTTGAGAGTTTCAATCTTCCCAGGTGGCCGTTCACGGACGATAAAGGAAAGGCCTGGGACCGCGCCCGACTGAAAAGCGAAAACATCGACCCGTACAAACCACTGGTAGCGAAAGGCGTTCAAATACACGTCGGCGAATGGGGTTGTTTCAATAAGACTCCGCACGCCGTTGCGCTGGCGTGGATGGAAGACAATCTCTCCCTTTGGAAGGAAGCGGGCTGGGGATCTTCGATGTGGAATTTGCGCGGGTCGTTTGGCGTCATGGACAGCGAACGCCAGGACGTTCAGTACGAAGACTTCAAAGGCCACAAGCTTGATCGAAAGATGCTGGAACTATTGAAGCGATACTAGCAGTATCCAGGAAGAATAAGACGATCCAAGAAAGCACACGAAATAACTCGAACTAAGAGGTCTTTCTTGGTGATTGGTGTGATTTCGTGGATCGTCCTTAGTTTTTCAGCAGCCCCGCTACGGAACAGTGTTAGAACTCGCAGAACGGTGATGCCAGTGCGACATCTTTCGGCCGCTGCAATCGCGGGGGTCACAATTCTATTCCTGTTGTTTTCGGAGTCTGCTCAATACGCGCAACGGCCGGCCCTGCTACTCAACGATCGAGAATACTTCGAAATGCCAGGGCTCAACGTGATGGCCTTTCAGGACATATACCCTGAAGGGCATCAGAGCGGCGTAGTCATAGTCCAGAACGGAGTGCGGGTGTCCACTAATGGGGATTTGCGTCTGGATCCCACGCCAGGTCAATGGCAGCCCATGCCCAGGCAGGACAAACGAGTTGTCAACAAACAAGGCAACGAAATCACCACCTGGCTTTCCTATCCCGACCCCAGCCGCAATCGCAAAGGATTCAATCCGATTGACTACCCCGACTTGAACTTGTCGTACCAGGTTCATGTGCGCGGCGAAGGACAAAGCGTCCGCATCGTAGTGGACCTGGATCGCCCTTTGCCCGCCGCATTCGTCGGCAAAGTCGGTTTTAACTTCGAGCTGTACCCGGGAGCGCTCTTCGGCAAGAGCTGGTACCTGGGCGCACAGTCAGGCATCTTTCCGCGCCAGCCGAACGGCCCCGATAGGCAGGATAAGGATGGCGAGATCCAGCCTGTCCCGATGTCCACTGGTCGCCGTCTTTCCGTCGCAGCGGAAGCGGAGGCGCAGCGACTGATCATCGAGAGCCGCACCGGTGATCTGCAATTGCTCGATGGTCGGAACAAACACAACAACGGTTGGTTTATCGTTCGTTCATTGGTACCGGCAGGTGCTGACAAAGCAGCGATTGAATGGATCGTTACACCCAATGGCATCGCTGACTGGAAGTATCAGCCGGTGGTCCACGTTTCGCAGGTGGGTTATTACCCACAACAACAAAAGATCGCCATCATTGAACTGGATAACTCTGATGCGGCGCAGGATCTTCTTCATGTGAAACGCATCTCGGAAGATGGCGGCTTCGAGGAGGTGCTTTCAGGCAAGCCGGCCGATTGGGGCAAATTTCTGCGGTACCGTTATCAGCAATTCGATTTTAGCAAGGTCGCGAAGCCGGGCATGTACGTTGCGGAGTATCGCAACTTCCGCACTCAACCCTTTCAAATCTCGCCGGACGTTTACAAACGAGGCACCTGGCAGCCGGTGATCGAATACTTTCTGCCGGTGCAGATGTGCCACATGCGCGTCGAAGAGCAATACCGCGTCTGGCATGGCGCCTGTCATCTGGACGATGCGCGGATGGCTCCGATCAACTACAACCATTTCGATGGTTATCAGCAGGGATCATCTACACTAAATCAGTTCAAGGCAGGTGAGACGGTACCAGGGCTGAACGTTGGCGGCTGGCATGATGCAGGCGACGACGATCTGCGCATTGAATCGCAGGCTGATGAAGTCTCGATTCTGGCAAACGCCTATGAGGCTTTCGGGGTTAACTACGACGACACAACCGTCGATGAAAACAAACGACTGGTGAAGATCCATCAGCCCGATGGCAAACCCGATGTGCTGCAACAGGTAGAGCACGGAGTGCTGAGCATCCTCGGAATCCAGCAGTACGTACTGCTTGGCGAAGAAACCAACTCCACCGACAATCTCTTTCATGACTCATCTCTTAAAGCAGACGAGCGGTCTGCCACACACTCAGGGAAAAGCGATGACCGTCTGGTATTCACCGAGGAAAATCCGGCACACGAGTACAAGGGAATTGCGGCGCTGGCTATGGCCGGTCGAGTGCTTAAGGGATTGAACCCCGAGTTGGCAAAAGAGTCTGTCGCCGCTGCTGAAGCGCTGTGGAAGCGAGACCGTGATCCTAAGAGCGCCTTCAACGAGAGAATAGTCGCAGTCGTAGAGCTGTGGCTGACGACGAAGAAGCCTGAGTATGGACAGGTGCTGATCGACAATCGGAAAGAGATCGCTCAGCACATCGATTCAGTTGGGTGGTCAGTCGGCAAAGTGCTGGGCCTGATCAAGGATCGGACTTTTGTGGATGAGATTCGCAGCGCCGTATCGCAGAGCTTCACGAAGATTGTGGAGAGACAGAAAGCAAACCCATTTGGCGTACCTTATCGACCAGTTATCTGGGGCGCTGGTTGGGACATTCAGCGGTTTGGCGTGGAACAGTATTTCTTGCATCGTGCCTTCGGGGACATTGTCAGCCCGCAATACATGCTCAACGCTCTGAATTTTGTGCTGGGAGTTCACCCGGGTGAAAACACGGCGTCGTTTGCTTCGGGGGTAGGATCGCGATCGATGACGATTGCTTACGGAATTAACCGGGCGGACTGGTCCTATATACCCGGCGGCGTCGCTTCCGGAACGGCGCTAATCCGCCCTGATTTCCCGGAGCTCAAGGACTTTCCTTACCTCTGGCAACAGGGCGAGTATGTGCTGGGCGGCGGCTCTTCCAATTATATGTTCCTGGTATTGGCGGCCGATCAAGTGCTCAACCGTAAGTAGTAGGTGGGTGCTGGCTGCTCAGTCGCTCATGTCGGTCTCATGAGGTCAGTACCACCACGCGGTTGCGGGTGGGCTTGGCTGCGTGGTCACTGATGCCACGGCCCGTGAGGTCAGTACCACCACGCGGTAGCGGGTGGTCTCGCTGCGCAACTAAGACCGTGGCATGAGCGACTGCGAGCGAGACCCACCCGCTACCGCGTGGTGGTACTGACCTCATGGGACCGCGGCAAGTCTCTAAGGACGCGGTGTGAATGCGAGGCCAAACACAGCCCGAACCACTACTGGAGTCGTCATGCAGGACAGGAGATGGTTACTCGCCCGGACGATCCTGGTGCCGATCCTGCTGTGTACTTCGTGCCTACTTAGCGCAGCGCAGGAGACCGCGACCAGTCTGACCAACAAACCCCGTCCAATCACTTACATCGCGCCGACCAAAGACAACTACCTCAAGCTAGCCGTCGAGACGGAAACAACGCTGCGGCGCGATGTTCTTGGTGTGTGGTTTCCCCGGACCGTCGACAACGACAACGGTGGCTTTTATTCCAATTTCACGCGCGAGTGGCAGCGCACGACGAGTGATGGCAAGTTCTCGGTTTTTCAGGGACGCATGACGTGGATGGCGGCCCAGATCGTGATGAAGCGCCCCGACTTGAAGGATCAGTTTCTACCTTTCATTTCACACGGCATGGACTATCTACGCAATGTCATGTGGGACAAGCAGTACGGCGGATTTTTCTGGGGCCTGGATGACAAGGGGCAGATCACAGAGCGCTACACTGATGGCAAGCATCTTTATGGAATGAGCTTCGGCCTTTACGGGGCTGCGGCGGCATATCAGGCGACGCACGATCCGAAAGCGCTGGAATTGGGAAAGGCCTGCTTTCGCTGGATGGATGAACATGCCCACGACGCGAAGAACGGCGGATACTTCGAATGGCTGACGCGCGATGGCAAGGTGGTCCAGGCCAGAGTTGACACGGGCCGAGTTGAGACGATTCCGCTGGCCGGCTTTCCGCTCGGTTACAAGTCGATGAACACGCACATTCATCTGTTGGAATCATTCGCGCAGCTCTATGAAGTCTGGAAAGATGAAATGCTGCGCCGCCGGTTGGCAGAGTTGCTTGCAGTTGTGCGCGATAAGATTTGCGTAGAGCCGGGAGTGATGAATCTTTATTTCACAAGCGACTGGCGGGCTATACCCGATCACGACTCGTATGGCCATGACATTGAGACTGCTTATCTGATGTTGGAAGCAGAAGAGGTGCTTGGCCGCGGGCACGATCCGAACTCTGAGCGGATGGTGAAGATGCTGGTGGACCATGCGCTGGCCTACGGCTGGGATGAGACTTACGGCGGTTTTTATCGTGAAGGCACGACCATGGGCCGGCCTGAAGATTTGCGCAAAGAGTGGTGGGTGCAGATGGAAGGTCTTAACACATTACTGTTGATGCATGAAAAGTATGGAAGCGCGACGGACGTGTACTTCAAAGCATTCCAACAACAATGGCAATTCATCAAAGACCGCCAGGTCGATCACGAATTCGGTGGGCTTTATGACACTGTCGAACGCGACGGCACGGCAACCGATAGGATCAAGGCTCGAATTTGGAAAGAGGCCTATCATGACGGGCGTTCGCTGTTGAATGTAACTGCGCGATTGCAGAAGCTGGCGAGGGCTGTGAAATGAGGTCTGCTTCTCTAACTGTTTTGGCCCCGGGTACCGTAACGCTGTTCGTCGGCTCAACCAACCGGATCTCGACTCGCAGCGGTATAAGGTTCACTGCCGGTACTGATGACCTCATTGCCAGTGGGGTGTGGTTGCGCATGATTGACCCGTCGCTACCGCGTTACGGTACTGACCTCATCGCCACTGAGTGTGTGGTTGCGCATCATTGACCCACTCGTTACCCGCGTGGTAGTTGCCCGCTTATAGACACGCACGTAATCAACGAGCAAGGTCTGTGGGAAGACTGTAGTCGCGTCCGGGTTGCCGGGCCAGTTGCCGCCAACTGCCAGGTTCAAAATGATAAAGAACGGATGATCGAAAGCCCACACCTTTCCGGGAACGTCGTCGGGCGTCCGTGTTTTGTAGAGAATCCCGTCGCAGTAAAAGCGAATGGTATTAGGTTCCCACTCAACCGCGAAGGTGTGGAATGAATCAGCGAAGCGCTGATTGTTTGCCAGCGTGTATGACGCAGTCGGTCCACCTCCGCCGGAATAGCCTGGCCCGTGAATCGTGCCATGAATAATGGACGGTTCCTTGCCAATGTTTTCCATGATGTCCACCTCACCACAGGTGGGCCAACCGACGGTGTCGATGTTGCTGCCCAACAACCAGAAGGCCGGCCAGATTCCCTGGCCATAGGGCATCTTGATGCGCGCTTCAAAGCGGCCATACTGCGGCGAGAATTTGTTCTTCGTGATCAATCGCGCTGAGGTGAATTCGCGCGTCACGTTGTCAGACCCGGTGTAATGCTCCTTGATAGCTTTGATGACCAGCGAGCCACCTGACTGGTAGGCGTTGTCCGCCCGAGTGGTGTAGTACTCGAGCTCGTTGTTTCCCCAGCCCTTGCCCCCGACTTCCGGCGTCCATTTGGTTGAGTCGACCGCTGCTCCACCTGGTCCATCAAACTCATCGCTCCAGACCAGACTCCAAACGGTAGGAGAGGCGGCTTCAACTGCAATTGAGGGTGACAACCCGCCGCCGATGGCAAGCGTCAGACAGAACACCGGCAACAAAATGAAAAGAATCCTCACGCGGGTTCGTGGATTGTCAGGGAAGGGAACTCGAACAGTCATTACAGGCCTCGCGCGTCAAACTATATGGCTTGCGTATGGCTCTTGTCACCATGTGAGGTGGGTGAGAGTTCTGCCGGTCTTTTGCCGACTTAGTCGGCCGATCGACGAACTGAATTGCTTCTAACATACGAGCGATAGCAGGCAAGGATTCGTGTTAAGATGCCGGCTCGCAAGCGAGAGTTTTTGTGTGGCGGTTACTACTACAGCGCCGCTGAAAACCCAAGACGATTCACCAAAGCCAACCTAAAGGTAGAACACAGAATGAGAGCTGGAACATACAGCTTCATCGCGGTCCTGACCTTCACGTCGTGCGTAGCCCTGGCAACGAGGTCAGCTCATTCTCAGCAACAAGGCTACGGTGTCTTCGATGGTCAGGCCGATGTGGGCCAGGTTAAGAATCCCGGCTCGGCGACTTACGACGCCGGCAAGCAGGAGTACACCATCACCGGCTCCGGCACGAACATGTGGCTCGGCGCGGATGAGTTCCATCTGGTTTGGAAACGCATGAAAGGAAATTTCATCCTTAGTGCTCGAGCGCAATTTATCGGCAAGGGAGTTGAGGCGCATCGAAAGATCGGATGGATCGTACGCTCAAGCCTTGAATCGAGCTCGCCTCACGTCACTGCCGTGGTCCATGGCGATGGCCGAACGTCTTTGCAGTTCCGGCGCACGAACGGTGCTACTACCGAGGAAAAGATATCAGCCGTAAAAGCCGCCGACGTGCTGCAACTGGAAAGAAAAGGCAACGCCTATACAATGTCCGTGGCTCGCTTTGGCGATCCGTTGGCAATGGAACAAATCTCGGATCTGGCACTGGGCGACGAAGTCTATGTGGGCCTTTATGTCTGTTCGCATAACAAGGACGTGATTGAGAAGGCAGTGTTCAGCAACGTGCGAATTACCGTGCCGGCTAAGGAAGACTTCGTTCCTTACCGAGACTACATTGGCAGTGATTTGGAAATCCTTGACGTCGAAAGCGGAAGCCGGCGAACCATCTACCACGTGCCCGATTCCCTGCAAGCGCCGAACTGGACCAAAGACGGAAAAGCCCTGATCTATAACCGCAACGGCCGGCTTTATCGTTTCGACCTCGCCAGTGGAACGCCGACGGAAATCAACACCGCCTTTGCCACCAGTAACAACAACGATCACGTGCTGTCGTTCAACGGCAAGCTGCTCGCCATCAGCAATCACATCAAGGAAGAACAGAATCAGTCGAATGTGTTCACGATGCCGGTGCAAGGCGGAACGCCGAAAAGGATTACGACAACTGGACCTTCTTATTTGCACGGCTGGTCGCCCGATGGCAAGTTCCTGATCTACACGGCGCAACGAAACGGCGAGTTCGACATCTACAAAATCCCCTCCGCCGGCGGCTCAGAGACGAACCTAACTAACACGCCGGGACTTGATGATGGACCGGAATACACGCCCGACGGAAAGTACATTTACTTCAATTCAACGCGCAGCGGACTAATGCAGATCTGGCGCATGAAACCGGATGGCAGTAATCAGGAGCGAGTAACCAATGACGAATACAACGACTGGTTTCCGCACATCTCACCGGATGGAAAATGGGTCGCATTTCTGTCGTTTCCAAAAGATGTCAAGCCTGAGGATCATCCATTCTACAAACGCGTAAACATTAGGTTAATGCCCAGCGCGGGTGGCGCGCCAAAAGCAATCGCCTACTTGTATGGCGGGCAGGGCACGATCAATGTACCGTCGTGGTCGCCGGATAGTAAGCGCGTTGCATTTGTCAGTAACACGGATTTGAAATGAAGATCTGAACCGCAGGTGCAGCATTGGATCATATCAACGCACTCGTTGCGTGCATTTAGAAAGGACAGGAAAGTGAAAGCTCTAATCCTATTAACCACGCTATTCGCGTTGGCTATTGGTTCACAGGCCCAGACGCAGTCGCCAACACCGGGCCCGGCGCCGCTTTCGGTGCTCGGTTGCAAGTGGACCAGAGCTGCGCGTAGTCAAGGCAGTTCTGGTGATCAGGAAAAGAACGGAAAACAGGCAGCGCTAGACCAGCAAATAGCGCTGGCGAATCGTGAGGCTGATGATGCCGGAAAGAGTGTTTCCGCAGAGTCGCTAGCCCTTGGCCAAAGAAAACAGGCGCAGGTGGGTCAGATTCCGCTGCCGGCGGGTGTAGTCAAAGGCTATTTGTACAAGGTACACGTTAGAAATATAGCGGACCAGACCATCAAACGGCTGCAGTGGGCCTATGTCTTCACGGACGTGCTCACGCAGAAGGAAATTGTGCGGCATGCGTTTTACAGCCGCACTCAAATTCGTCCCGGGCATGAGAAAAAGCTCGCAGCCTTTACACGCGGGTCGCCACCAAGCGTCATCAATGTTAAAGAGCTGAGCGAGAATGGTAACAAACCGTGGGGTGAAAGTGTGGTCATAGACAGAGTTGAATTCGCGGACGGCACTATTTGGAAGTCTCTTGCAAAAAAGGATCAAGTGAAACCAGCGAACAACAACTGATCACTAATTTGTTTTGGGCGCAAAGTGAGCGCCGCTTCTGGAGTGATGGCTTATGCACAAATGCGCGACTCTTATTCTGGGCCTATTGATATTCCTTGCGTCGTCTCTCGGTGCTGACCGCGCACAGACCCAAAGAGTTATTACGCCCGTCAAACCCACGATCGTGATCGTTCACGGTGCATGGGGTGGTAGTTGGGCGTTTCGCAAGGTCGAAGCACTGCTGCGGGAAAAGGGCTTCAATGTTTACCGGCCGCAGTTAACCGGTCTGGGAGAACGCGTACATTTGAGCCGCCCTGACATCGGCCTGAGCACACACATCGATGATGTGGTCAACACGATCTTGTTCGAAGATCTTCATGACATCATTCTCATGGGACACAGTTATGGAGGCATGGTTATCACCGGTGTGGCGGATCGTCTTCCGGATCGAATCCGTCGCCTGGTTTATGTCGATGCGTTCGTGCCCATTGATGGCGAGAGTGTGATGAGTCTTGTCGGAACACGAAGTGATTGGTTGAAGCCGATGATTAAGGGTGATTACATTGTGCCCCCATGGGTAAAGCCTGAGCAGGCGCCTCCGCACGACGTACCGCAACCTTTGAAAACATTTACTGAGCCGATCGCCCTTAAGAACAAAGCCAGTTCCAAAATCGCCGCTACCTATATCCTCACAGTGGATGCAGGTAAGGAAGCAAAGGACGACGACTTTTGGCTTCAGTCACAGCGCGCCAGGGAGCGCGGCTGGCCGGTCCAGCAGTTGACGGCTGATCACAACGCGCAATGGTCAGCGCCGGAGGCTTTGGTGGAAATGCTGGCTCACATTCAATGAACTGGATAGAAGCAAACTAGAACCTTCAACGTCCCGCTAACTCTATGAAATAAGCATTGTTTTCTGAGCAAGTGTCTTGACCGAAAGAATCTACGATCCACGAAATCACAGGAACCAGCGCGAAGTGTTGTTAGTGTCATTTCGCGCGATTTCGTGGATCATTTTTACCTTCATGGTGGGCCGCACTGTGTGAGCAGAGGAAAGCTATGCCTAAAGTGTTTAGATTAATTTCGGTCTTCTGCATTCTGCTTTTGCTGGGGCAGCGCACACAGGCTGAGGTCCGCGTGCCTTCGATCATCGGCGACAATATGGTCGTGCAGCAGGGCCGCAAGGCGCGCGTGTGGGGCACGGCCCAGCCGGGCGAGAGTGTCACCGTAACGTTTGCCGGACAAACAGAGCGCACTATGGCTGACGGCCAGGGGCATTGGCAGATCTTTCTGGGCCCGCGCAAAGCTGGTGGTCCATTCGTACTTACAATCGCCGGCAGCAATACGCTGACTTTTAAGAACGTGCTCGTCGGCGATGTTTGGATCTGTTCCGGCCAATCCAACATGGAGTTCCCCTTAGTGAACGCCACCGGCGGGGCCGAAGCAATGGCACAGGCCAACTACCCGGAGATCCATCTCTTCACGGTGCAGAAAAACACCGCCCCTTTACCTCTTGATGACGTGAAAGGCCACTGGGTGGTGACGTCACCGGAACAGGTTGGACAATTCTCTGCCGTCGGCTACTTCTTCGGACGTGAACTTTATCAGCGTCTGAAGATACCTCTTGGTTTGATTCATTCTTCCTGGGGTGGTACACCGGCGGAAGCCTGGACCAGTCACGATGCGCTTGCCTCAGTCCCTGTGCTCAAGCCGATTCTGGACAGATACCAAAAGAGTCTGGAAATGCTTCCCCAGCGCCGGCAGGATTACGAACGCGCGCTGGCTGATTGGGAAAGAAATAATCTTTATGCGGACCCTGGCAACAAAGGCGAAGCTCTGGGATACGCTTCCGTCGATCCAACGTTCAATCTCGCGGATTGGAAGCTTATGAATCTGCCGCAGTTCTTCGAGACGGCGGGATTAATAATTGATGGCGCAGTCTGGTTTCGCAAAGAGATTGATCTGCCCGCGTCCTGGATGGGGAAAGATCTGGCGTTGAATCTCACGGCGATCGACGATTTCGATATCACTTACTTCAACGGCACGCGCGTCGGCGCGACGGGCAACGATACGCCGAACAGCTACCTGGTCCCGCGGCATTACAACGTTCCCGGTTCGCTGGTGCATGCTGGCCGGAACCTAATTGCGGTGCGCGTTTTTGACCGCGCCGGCGAAGGTGGCTTTGGCCGCTCTGATCTGATGTCACTTGTGCCGGTGGGGGCTAAAGAAGCCGAGGCAATCTCTCTCGCTGGTCCCTGGAGCTACAAAGTTGAACTGGCGCTGGAACCAAAAAAGCCGGACTACGGATCACGTCCTGAACTCCCTGGACCAACAAATCAGAATAGTCCCAGCGTTCTTTACAATGCGATGATCGCTCCGCTCAAGCCATACGCGATTCGGGGCGCGATCTGGTACCAGGGCGAGAGCAACGCCAGCCGCGCTTACCAATATCGGACTCTCTTCCCTACGATGATCCGCAATTGGCGCGCGGCGTGGGGCCAGGGGGATTTTCCTTTCTATTTCGTGCAACTCGCTAATTGGCGGCCGGTTAAGTCTGAGCCCGAAGACAGCGAATGGGCAGAGTTGCGCGAGGCGCAGACAATGACTCTGCAACAACCAGGCACAGGCATGGCCGTGATTATCGATATTGGCGACACCAACGACATTCATCCACGTAACAAGCTTGACGTTGGTAAGCGGCTGGCGGCCTGGGCGTTGGCCGAAAGTTATCATCAGAACGTCGAATCGTCTGGCCCGCTCTACGAATCATTTTCACTAAAAGACGAAAAGATTCGTGTTAAGTTCAAGCACCTCGGCGGCGGACTGAAAACCTCAGACGGTGGACCACTGAAAGGCTTCGCAATTGCTGGAGCAGACCACAAATTCGTTTGGGCCGATGCCCGCGTTGAAGGTGATATCGTCATCGTTTGGAGCAGAGACGTAGCGCGTCCGGTGGCGGTGCGCTACGCCTGGGCCGATAATCCCGTGTGTAATCTCTATAACCAGGCAGGGCTGCCCGCTTCTCCGTTCCGTACGGACGATTGGCCCGGTGTCACGCTTGGCAAAAACTGAAAGGGGCTGCAGAAGAGTCTCGAGGAATACAAATCGATGAGTCTTTCAAGAGATCATTTTCCGTTTGTCATTTGAGATTGTTCATCGATCATTTGGTGGATCTTATTGTGTGATGCTTCGTGTTGCTTCGTGAGACTTCGTGGATCGTCTTGCTTAGCTGAGGAGTGAAGACGATCCACGAAATCACTCGAACGAACACGAACAAGAAGTCACCAATGGCAAATGAAAAAGGGAAAATGTAATAAGTCGAAACGTGCTCGAATCGTTTTTGGAGAAAATCCTACATGAGCCTGATCGGATCAATTCGTGTCCGCGTGTCACAGAACCGATGCGTTACCGGATCGCTCTCGGCGGCTCTGGTTCTCGTCTCGATCGCCGCCGTGACCGGCGAAACGAACTCGCAGCAAAAGGCGCCGGACTATAAGAACCCTCGATTACCAGTCGATCAGCGCGTGGCAGATCTGCTCAGCCGAATGACCCTGGAAGAGAAAGTTGCCCAACTGCTGTGCCTTTGGACCGGCCGGCCGCAAGCAAAGCCACAGACTGATTTTGCGACGGACCGCGGCGAGTTCTCGCCAGAGCAGGCCGCGCAAGTAATGAAGTACGGTATGGGCCAGATTGCCCGGCAAAGAGAGCGGAAAGACCCGCGCGAGGGAGCCATCTTCGCCAACGCCGTGCAAAAGTGGTTGGTTGAAAATACGCGGCTCGGTATACCTGCGATTCTGCATGACGAAATACTGCACGGTCACATGGCCCAGGGGAGCACCAGCTTTCCTCAACCAATGGCGCTGGCGAGCACCTGGGACCCCGACTTCATCGCCAGGGTTTTCACTGTCGCCGCGCTGGAGACCCGAGCGCGCGGAAGTCACCAAGTCCTGGGTCCCAATCTCGATGTCGCGCGCGAGCCGCGTTGGGGCAGAACGGATGAGACATACGGCGAGGATCCTTATCTTGTCTCACGCATGGCGGTAGCAATTATCAAAGCACTGCAGGGAGCTGGACCGACGATCGATGGCGATCACATTATCGCGACTGCCAAGCACTTCGCGGCTCACGGTCAGCCTGAAGGTGGTACCAACATCGCTCCTGCAAATTACTCTGAGCGAGTATTGCGAGAATTCTTTTTACCAAGCTTTAATCGCACGCAAACAAATGGTTGCTGGAAAAAGTGCTGCGCCAGGAGTGGGGGTTCAAAGGTAACGTAGTCTCGGACTACTACGGTATTCCGCAACTGCAGGATTTGCATCATGTCGTCGGTGACAAAGCAGACGCGGCCCGAATGGCGATCGAAGCGGGCGTCGACCTCGAGCTTCCCGATCCCGATTGCTTCCCGTTACTCGTGCAGCTCGCCAAGGATGGAAGGGTTGCCGAAGCGACGATCGACAAAGCCGTTGCCCGTAACTTGAAACTCAAGTTCCTTCTTGGCCTATTCGAGAACCCTTATGTCGATCCGGAGCGCGCAGTCAAGGTTACGAACTCTCAGGAGCACCGAGAGTTGGCGGCAGAGGCAGCACGCCGATCCATCACCCTACTGAAGAATGAAAACAATCTGTTACCGCTCGATCGCAACTCTTTAAAGTCGATTGCCGTCATTGGACCAAACGCCGATCGCGCTCACCTTGGCGGCTACAGTGACAATCCCGAGCGCGGCGTCAGCGTGCTGCAGGGCATCAGCGATAAAGTAGGCAACAAAATCAAAGTCTCACACGCTCTCGGTTGTCGCATCACGAAAGAGGGCGGCGACTGGTGGGCTGACACATCACATCTCAGCGATCCGGCCGAAGACAGCAAACTGATCGCCGAAGCGGTCCAGGTGGCCAGGGGTGCGGACGTATCGATCCTCGTGTTAGGCGGCAACGAGGACACGAACAAGGAAGCCTGGGCCGACACTCACCTGGGCGATCGCGATAGTCTCGAGTTAGTGGGCCGGCAGAACGATTTAGTAAAGGCCGTGTTAGAGACCGGCAAGCCGACGATCGTGCTCTTGATTAATGGCGGACCGCTCTCAGTCAATTACATCGCGGAAAAGGTCCCGGCCTTGCTCGAAGGCTTCTACCTGGGACAGGAAACGGGAACAGGCGTCGCCGATGTGCTGTTTGGTGATTACAACCCCGCCGGCAAACTCCCGATCAGTTTTCCACGCTCGGTTGGGCAGTTGCCCATCTACTACAATCGCAAGCCGACAGCGAAACGAGGTTATCTGTTTACGAGTAAGGAACCTCTGTTTCCTTTTGGCTTTGGTCTCAGCTATACAACCTTTGAATACTCGAAATTGAGTATCACGCCCGCACAGATCGGACCGACGGACCAGGCAAAAGTAAGCGTCACGGTCACTAACACAGGCAAGCGACCGGGCGATGAAGTCGTGGAGCTTTACATCCGCGACGTGGTAAGTTCCGTGACGCGGCCCGTGATGGAGTTGAGAGACTTCAAACGCATCGGTCTCGCTGCGGGCGAGAGCAAGACCGTAGAGTTTGTGATCACGCCTGACAAGCTGTCATTCCTCGATGTCAACATGAATCGGATCGTTGAGCCCGGGTGGTTCGATATCATGGTGGGCACGAGTTCAGTGAAGTACCAGACAGCGAAACTCGAGGTTGTTGCCAGGTGATCAATTATCCCTTGACGAACGGTCCCATCAGGAAAGTCGTTCGATTCCAGTTACTTTCGTGTCATGAGGTCAGTACCACCGCGCGGTAGCGGGTGGGTCCATACAATACGAGAGCGACTGTTGCGGACGGACCCACCCGCTACCGCGCGGTGGTACTGACTTCATGACACGAAAGTTAACTGAAGCCGATTACCGACTTGATCAGAGATTCCATTAGTTTGAAATACGATACCAGCTCCGAAAAAGCGAAATGTCATTCGCTCGACTTGCTTAGCCTGCTGGAAACATTTCGCTCCTACGGAGCTGGTGCCGTATTTTGGTTGACGTAACTATAAACATTCGGCTCCTCCGGAGCTCTGCGGATAACGCGCCTGTCAGAAGCTCTGCGGATAACGCGCCTGTCAGAACCGCCTGCAGTAGCGGGTAGTTAGGGCCACAACCCTAAACTCTGGGGACGCCGATCAGCATACTCGATGAAGAATCAGATCCAGTCCCTCTTTTCGCTTGCCTTATTCGCGCTGCCTGTCACTCCGCTCAACGCCGGCGCGCAGACTGTGCTCGCACGACATCCCGCGAAGCGCTTCATTGTCGTCGATTACTCAAAGATCAAAGGACCACACAATCAGTTCTTTCGACAAGTAGTCGGTGCTGGTCGCGCCGCGGAAGGCTTGCGCGCCGATTGGCAGCGAGATCTTGCTGTGGTCCATCGCGAGTGTGGTTTCAAGTACGTCCGTTTTCACGGTCTGTTGCAGGATGAACTCGGCGTATACAGCGAAGACCGGCAGGGCCGGCCAGTCTATAACTTCCAATACGTCGACGCCCTCTATGACGCCATACTGAACATCGGCATGAAGCCTTTTGTCGAACTTAGCTTCATGCCGCAAGCGCTGGCTAGTGGCGCCAAAAGCGTGTTCTGGTGGAAGGGCAACATCACTCCGCCAAAGGACTACGACAAGTGGCAGCAACTTATTAAAGCCCTGGTCCAACATTGGACCTCGCGTTACGGAGCCGGGGAGGTTAAGCAGTGGTACTTTGAAGTCTGGAATGAACCCAACCTTGACATCTTCTGGTCGGGCGATCAGGCGGAATACTTCAAGCTGTACGAAGCCACCGCAAAGGCGATCAAGTCCGTTTCCCCGGATTATCGCGTGGGTGGACCAGCAAGTGCCGGACACGCATGGACTTCGGAAACCATTGGCTTCGCTGCTAAGAATCGCGTCGCCCTTGACTTCATTTCTACGCACGACTACGGAGTGAAGGGAATCGGGTTTGACGAAGGTGGCCAAAAACTGCAATTGATCACGGATCCAGACGCGATAATCGGCGGAGTGCGTGCCGTCCGCGCGCAGATCGCAGCATCGCCGATACCCAAACTGCCACTTCACTATACTGAGTGGAGCACGTCTTATTCGCCACGAGATCCGGTGCATGATTCCTACATCTCGGCACCCTACATTCTCTCGAAACTTAAAGGGACCGAAGGCTATGCGGACTCAATGTCCTATTGGACGTTCACCGATATTTTTGAAGAGAACGGCCCAGTGCCGTCGCCATTCCACGGAGGCTTTGGCTTGCTGAATTTCCAGGGGCTGCGCAAACCAGCTTTCTATGCCTATCAGTTTCTGAATCGCCTGGGCGATGTCGAGATTGCTTCAACCGATCCCGACAGTTGGGCATGTCGAGACGCACACGGCGTCCAATTAGTGTTCTGGAACTACACCCCGCCCACAACTAAAGAAAGCGATCAGCAGTTTTTCAAGCGAGACCAGCCGGCCAAAGACTTCGGATACGTACGCGTTCTCGTCAAGAGTGCTCCGCCCGGTCTTTATCAGATGAATATCTACCGGGTCGGTTATCAGGTCAACGATGTCTACAGCGCTTATCTGAAGCTGGGCTCACCGTCGAACTTGAGCGGGCCGCAGGTTGGCGCGCTGGCTGAGCAGAATGATGGACGCGCTTTGAGCTCGCGACGCGTGCGTGTTACCACGCGACAACCTTTTGTACATGATGTTTTATTAAGAGAGAACGAAGCCTATTTGATTACGCTAGAAAGGCGAGCATTCACTCACGCCGCGGTCCCATGAGGTCATCAGTATCACCGCGCGATAGAGATTGTGTGAAAACTCGAATTGATGCCACGGCCTTGTGCCGTGGAGGTTCACGCTCACTGCTAGAGAAACGTCAAAAAAAGACTTGCGGATGCCACGGCCTTGCGCCGTGGAGGTTCACGTTTGCTGCTGAATTTCCAAAAGTTACTGTGTTGACGAAAAGGCATCAAGCGTGAGACTCCACGGGACAAGCCCGTGGCATGTTGCAGAGTTCTTGCTGACGGACCGCGGCATGGGTGACCACGTGAACTGCATAGTGACTACGTCACTGCACCTCCAGCCGCAAAAGGTACCGATCAAGTGCTGGAAATATTTCGAAAGGAGACGCGCGTGAAGCACCATGCCTGGGCCGCTCTTGCGGGACTAATCTTCATCTTTGGCTTCTTTTTCAATCCTGCCGAGCTAAGCACTAATGGACAGACAGCACAGCCGGCGTACAAGGACCCCTCGCTGCCGATTGAGAAGCGTGTTGACGACCTGGTCTCGCGTATGACTTTGGCAGAGAAGGTGTCGCAGATGATGAACGCCGCGCCGGCGGTCAAGCGTCTGGACATTCCTGAATACGAATGGTGGAACGAGGCGCTGCACGGCGTCGCGCGCGCCGGCTACGCGACCGTCTTTCCGCAAGCGATCGGACTCGCCGCGACCTGGGACACAGACCTCATGTTTCAGGTGGCCGATGTGATCTCAACCGAAGCGCGCGCCAAGCACCACGAGTTTCTCCGCAACAATCAGCATGCACGTTATCAGGGGCTGACTTTCTGGAGTCCCAACATCAATATCTTTCGCGATCCGCGTTGGGGCCGCGGGCAGGAGACCTACGGCGAAGATCCGTATCTGACTTCGCGATTGGGCGTTGCTTTCGTCAAAGGCTTGCAGGGTGGCGATCCGCGATATCTGAAATTAGTAGCTACTCCCAAACACTATGCCGTGCACAGCGGACCAGAACCCGAACGGCACGGCTTCGATGCCAGAGCCGCTGAAAGAGATTTGCGCGAAACATACCTGCCGGCTTTTCGCGCCACTGTCGTCGAAGGCAAGGCGGAATCGGTCATGTGCGCTTACAACCGCACGAACAGTGAACCCTGCTGCGCTAGTAAGACATTGATGACTGACATCCTGCGGAAAGAGTGGGGTTTTAATGGCTATGTGGTCTCGGACTGCGGCGCGATCAGCGACATCTGGAAAGGCCATCACTTCGCCAATTCAGAAGCAGAGGCCTCCGCGCTGGCTGTCAAAGCGGGCACTGATTTGGCCTGCGGACGAGAATACTCGTCGTTGCTGGATGCGGTGAAAAACGGTCTGATCAGCGAAGCTGAGATCGATGTCGCGCTCAAACGTCTGATAACGGCGCGGTTCCGTCTCGGCATGTTTGATCCGGCTGAGATGGTTGCTTATGCGCGCATTCCGTTCTCCGAGAACGACTCGCTCGCTCATCGCGCGTTGTCGCTAAAAGCCGCGCATGAATCGATCGTGCTGCTAAAGAACGATGCCAACACGCTGCCGCTCAAGAAGAAGATAAAGACTATCGCTGTCGTTGGACCAAACGCGGATGCACCAGAGGTGTTGCTGGGAAACTACAATGGCCGGCCTTCCAAATCAGTTACTCCGCTGGCGGGAATCAAAAATGCAGTGGCAACCGATACTAAAGTTCTGTATGCGCTCGGGGCCACTTTGACTGGCGAAACACAGATCGACGAAGCGGTGAGTGTGGCGAAACAGGCCGATGTCGTCGTAATGGTGTTGGGAATCTCAGCGGCGCTGGAAGGCGAAGAGATGAAGGTGGACATCGAAGGATTTCGCGGAGGTGACCGAACTGAAATCGGCTTGCCAAAAGGGCAGGAAGCTTTGCTTAAGGCCGTCAATGCGACAGGCAAGCCGGTAGTGCTCGTGTTACTCAATGGCAGCGCGCTGGCCGTCAATTGGGCCAATGATCATGCGCCCGCTATTCTCGAAGCCTGGTATCCCGGCGAGGAAGGCGGGAAGGCGATCGCCGACGTTCTGTTCGGCGACTATAATCCCGGCGGACGTCTTCCTGTCACCTTCTACAAGTCGGTGGACCAGTTGCCGCCGTTCACCGACTACAGCATGCAGGGTCGCACATATCGCTACTTCAAAGGCGAGCCGCTTTATCCCTTCGGCTTTGGATTGAGCTTTACGAAATTTAAGTACAGTAATTTGAAATTGAGTACGAACACAATCAAGGCCGGCGAGAATGCGACGATTACGGCGGAGGTGCGGAACGTTGGCGATCTCGCCGGAGATGAGGTGGTCCAACTGTACGTCACTGACGTTGCCGCTTCCGTGCCCGTGCCAATAAGATCCCTGGCCGGAGTCAAGCGATTGTTTCTTGAACCGGGAGAAAAACAGAGCGTCTCGTTTACGCTAACGCCACGACAGATGTCGATCATCGATGACCAGGGCCGGCGCGTGATCGAGCCAGGAGAGTTTTTACTCAGTGTCGGTGGCAAACAACCTGGGTTCAAAGGGCGCGCTGATGCGCAAACTACGGACGCCTTGAGTTCTCGATTTCTCGTCACAGGCAAAGTTACCGAGATCCCGGAACGCTATCCGCAGATTACACAGATTTCAAAAACAGAGTAAACGCTCAAAACTCACCGGACTTTGTTAGCCGTAAATTCTTTTAATCGATGTAATCTGCGTAATCTGTGGATGTCGCTTGAACGATCCACGAAGTTACACGAAACCTCACGAAGAAATCATTAGTGTTCTTAGTGTGATTTAGTGGATCGTGTACTTATCTTTTGAATTAGCACGCTACCCTAAGGAGCCATAGTTTTATGAGAAAGCTGATTGGTCTCTCCATCGCCTTCATCCTTTTCCAATTAACCGGAGCGGTAACGCGGGCCCAAACACTCCGCGAGCGAGCTGACAAAGCCGGCGTGCTAGTTGGAACAGCCGTCGTACCCGGACTATTCGGCGAAGCACCGTATGCCGAAACTCTGGCGCGCGAGTTCAACATGATCGAGCCGGAGAACGCGATGAAGTGGGGTGCCATACGACCGAGCCGCGATGCGTTCAACTTTAAGCCGGGCGATCAAGTTGTCAACTTCGCAAAGGCGCACGGCCAGAACGTGCGTGGACACTGTCTGCTTTGGGGAAAATATAATCCCGCGTGGCTCACCAAGGGAAAGTTCACGCCAGCCGAGTTGTCTGACTTGATGCGGGAACACATTACGACTGTGGCGAAGCACTTTGCTGGTGACGTTTTCGCGTGGGACGTTGTCAACGAGTCGTTCGATGCGCACGGTGGTATGGAGCATTCGATCTGGTATGACAGCCCCGGCATTGGTGTTGCCGGAAAGGGAACTGGCTACATTGAGCAAGCGTTTCGCTGGGCGCGTGAAGCGGATCCAAAGGCGCTCTTGTTCTATAACGATTACAATACGGAAGGTTTGAACGCAAAGTCGGGCGCCGTTTATGCGATGGCAAAGGACTTCAAAAAACGCGGCGTGCCTATCGACGGTGTGGGCATACAGGCGCACATCTTCAAACTAAGTATGAGAGAGATCTCATCACTAACGGCAAACATCAAGCGGCTGACAGCCCTGGGTCTTCAGGTGCACATCACCGAAATGGACGTTGCTCTGCCTCTCTCTGCTAAGGACTCGCCCACGGACCAAACAGACCTTGCCCGCCAGGCCGACATCTACAGATTTGTCGCGACTGCATGTCTTCAGCAACCCGGCTGTACTGCGTTCCAAACCTGGGGCTTCACCGACAAGTACTCTTGGATTCCCGGCTACACAAAAGGAAAAAAAGGGGCAGCTCTGCTTTTCGATCAGGACTATCAGTCAAAGCCTGCTTACAAGGCAGTCGTTGAGGTCTTTACTCAATATCGTCCGCGCTAGCTCCTCGATCATAGTTGACAGCGCGCCCTGCTTTCAGAAGCACCATCCAACCGAGGGCAAATGAAATCCACAATTACCAAAACGAACTCATTAATAAAGAGCGCTCTGTTTTTCCTCGCGCTGATTATTTTGCTAGTTAGCGCCGTGGCCATTGCGCAAAGCCCTCCGGTCAACTATGACGAAGCGAAGGTCGGTTCGTACACCTTGCCGGACCCGCTGGTCTTCAAGAACGGCAAGCCGGTGCGTACCGCGATTGATTGGATGAAGCGCCGTCGACAGGAAGTACTAGAACTGTTTGCGCAAAACATGTTCGGCCGCAGTCCGCAGCCGCTCAGGAGCATCAAGTACAACGTCTTTGACGCAGACAGAAAAGCGCTCGGAGGCAAGGCAGTTCGTAAGCAAGTGACGATTCAACTTTCGGCAAAGCAAGATGGACCAGAAGAAGATCTGCTCATGTACCTTCCGGCTGGTGCAAGAAAGCCTGTTCCAGTAATCCTGTCCCTGAACTTCTCGGGAAATCAGGTGGCCAGCCACGAACCCCAGATCAAACTGGCGACCGTATGGAACGCAAAGACGCATGAAAAACAGCAGGCGCCTGAAGAAACACGTGGACGCGAACAGGAAACTGTCGAAAAGGTGCTGGAGCGTGGCTACGGTTACGCCACGCTCTGCTATCAGGACATTGAGCCGGACTTCAAAGGTGGATACGCTTACGGAGTTCGCCCGCTCTTCTTCAAAGCCGGACAGACTGAGCCATCAGGCGATGATTGGGGAGCAATCGGCGCCTGGTCATATGGATTGAGCCGCGCAATGGACTATCTGGAAAAGGACAAAGATGTCGATGCGAAGCGGGTGGCGATCCTGGGGCACTCGCGTTTGGGAAAGACTGTGCTGTGGGCCGGGGCAATGGACCAGCGGTTTGCCATGGTGATCTCGAGTTGTTCCGGCGAAGGCGGTGCGTCACTCTCGCGCCGCAACTATGGTGAGACGATAAGCAATCTCACCGGCGCTTTTCCGTACTGGTTCTGCAATAACTTTCAAAGGTACGCCGGTCACGCCGATCAACTTCCGGTCGATACACATGAGTTAATTGCTTTGATCGCGCCGCGGCCGGTATATATCACTGGCGGTGAAACGGACAGATGGGCCGATCCGAAAGGCGAGTTTCTCGCGTGCGTTGCTGCGGGACGGGTTTATCGGTTGCTGGGCGCAGAGGGACTCGAGACAGATCAGATGCCGCAATTAGATCAACCGATCATGCACACCATTTCCTATCACATTCATAAGGGAGGGCACGCGATCACGGCGTTTGATTGGGACCAGTTCCTGAGCTTCGCAGATCTGCGGCTGCGAAAACATTGAAACTAAGTATTTGTTCATTCAGGCAGGTCTTTAGTAGTATCACGTAAGTCAGTGTAGCCAAATGTCGCCGCGTCGAATTCCTGGTAAGAATAGTTAGTTCGGTTGGGATTCGCGAGGTTTGTTTGAGGTACAGGCAAAAGAGGTCTCCATATGAAAAACGATAAGTACACGCCACGGCCCGAGCACAAATTCAGCTTCGGTCTTTGGACGGTGGGAAATCGAGGACGCGATCCGTTTGGCGACGCTGTGCGGCCAACCCTGCTACCAGTCGAGGCTGTGCGTCTGTTGGCGGAAGTCGGCGCGTGGGGTGTCAACTTTCACGACAACGATCTCGTCCCGATCAGCGCCACGCCTTCAGAACGCGATCACATCGTTCGAGATTTCAGAATTGCTTGCCGGGAGAATGGAATCACTGTGCCAATGGCCACGGTGAACTTGTTCTATGAGCCGGTTTTCCGCGACGGGGCGTTCACGGCGAATGATGCGCGCGTGCGTCAGTATGCCATTTACAAGACCATGCAGGCCATGGATCTGGGCGCAGAGCTGGGCGCCAAAATCTTCGTTCTTTGGGGTGGACGTGAGGGCGTGGAAACCGAAGCCTGCCGCCGGCCGGACGACGCGATTAAGCGACTACGCGAAGCGCTGAATTTCCTCTGCGAATATTCGCTGGATCAGAAATACGATTACAAGATCGCGTTGGAGGCGAAGCCAAATGAACCGCGCGCCGATATCTACATGCCTACGACCGGCGCCTATCTCGCACTGATCGGGACTCTGGACCATCCGGACATGGTTGGCGTCAATCCTGAGGTGGCCCACGAACATATGGCGGGATTGAACATGACGCACTCAGTGGCCCAAGCCTGGGAAGCCGGCAAACTGTTTCATATCGATCTGAATGATCAGATTCCGGGCCGCTACGATCAGGATCTCCGCTTTGGTTCGGCCAATCCGAAGGCCGCGTTCTGGCTGGTAAAGTTTCTCGAAGATGTTGGCTACGTTGGACCGCGTCACTTCGATGCTCATGCCTATCGCACCGAAGATTATGAAGGTGTTAAGCAGTTTGCGCGCGGGTGCATGCGCACCTACTTGATCTTAAAAGAGAAGGCCGAACGCTGGAACTCGCATCCGGAAATAAAAGCACTGCTCGCCGAGATTGCTGAAAGTAATCAGCCGCAGACCGAGGCTGGAGACTTTAATAGAGCCAAGGCTGCGGCGCTTTTGGCCCGCGACTTTGATCGCGTCACGCTGTCTGCAAAAGGGCTCCGTTACGAAGAGTTGGACCAACTCACCACTGACATATTACTTGGCGTGGAATGACGGCGCCGGCGCATTTAGCGAGCGATAGCACATAGTTCTCGCCGGCAAGTTCGCCTCACCGGTTAAGTTCTGAAACCGACTGAAGAAGCTATCGTTTTGATCTCGGCAGGTCCATTTGCCTTTTCAGATCAATGGCTAATATAAGAAGAACAAATGCCCGGTTGCATGGCGTCTTATCAGGAGATTTCGAAGATGATTCTCAAAAGTACGGTAGCCTTGCTGTTTCTGAGTGGCACACTCTTTTTGCTTTGCGGCGCTGGTAGAAAGAACAGCGCCTCAGTAAAAAGGGAGGACTTTGGCAAAGCCGATGGCCAGAACGTCGAACTCTACACACTGACCAATCGGAACGGCGTCGAAGCGAAGATCACTAGTTACGGCGGCACCGTGGTCTCGCTCAAAGTGCCCGACCGAAACGGGAAACTCGACGACGTGGTGCTGGGTTACGACACTCTCGATGGTTATCTGAAAGGGACGTCCTATTTCGGCGCACTTATCGGGCGTTACGGTAATCGCATCGCCGGCGGACGGTTTAAGCTGAACGGAGTGGAGTACAAGTTGGCGACGAACAACGGCGCGAATCATCTGCATGGTGGAAACAAAGGCTTCGACAAAGTGGTCTGGAAGGCAAAGCCCATCGAGACGGCAAATGGGGCCGCGCTGGAGCTTCGCTATTTAAGTCGCGACGGAGAGGAAGGCTATCCTGGCAATCTCTCCGTGTTAGTTACCTATACGCTAACGGATCAAAACGAATTAAAGATTGATTATTCGGCGACATCGGATAAAGATACGGTCGTCAATCTTACGCACCACTCCTACTTCAATCTGGCGGGCCAGGGAAACGGAAACGTCCTGAAGCACGAACTGACGATCAGCGGCGATCGCTTTACACCCGTGGATCCTGGGTTGATTCCTGTCGGCGAGCTGCGCAGTGTGAAAGGTACGCCGTTCGACTTCACACAACCAATCGCGATCGGAGCACGAATCGGGCAGAGCGATGAGCAACTAAAGATCGGCAATGGCTACGATCACAATTGGGTTTTGAATGGAAACTCGGGAACGCTGCGCCAGGCAGCGAAGGTGTTCGAACCAACCACTGGGCGCGTGATGGAGGTCTGGACCACCGAACCGGGGATGCAGTTCTACACCGGAAATTTTCTCGACGGCAGTCAAATAGGCAAAGGGGGAAAACCCTATCAATTTCGTTACGGGTTTTGTCTCGAGACTCAACACTATCCTGACTCGCCCAACAAGCCGGATTTTCCCACTACTTTACTGAGGAAGAGCGGCAACTATAGGACCACCACGGTCTACAAATTCTCGACGCTGCGGTAGTTGTGCAGTCCTCAGGCGCGGGCGAACTCGGAGCGCGGATTTGTCGTGCATTCGTAACAAACACAATTGAGTCTCGTCTCACTTCGACTTAAAGGATTCACAAGCGTGCGCAAAGCGTTGTTTAGTTCAGAAAAGGAGATGTTTATGAAACAAGATTTCCGCATCGTGATCTCGCTCGGTCTCTTTGTCGTTCTGGTGTTGTTTGGTTGTAACAAGCGCGGGGGTAACGTGAAGAAGATCGCCTTCGTCACCAATAACGCCGCCGACTTTTGGACCATCGCACGCAAGGGCACAGAGAAGGCCCAGCAGGAAGTACCAGGCGTGGAAGTCGAATTCAGAATTCCCTCCAGCGGCGGTGCTGATGAGCAGAAGCGGATCGTTGACGACTTGCTGGCCAAAGGTATCGAGGGCATGGCCATTAGTCCTGTCGACCCGGCCAATCAGACGCAATTCCTCAACGATGCGGCCAAACAAACGGTCGTGATTACCCAGGACAGCGATGCGCCACAAAGCGACCGTGTCTGCTACATCGGCACGGACAACCGTGCCGCTGGCCGACAGGCTGGCCAACTTATCAAGGAAGCTTTGCCCAATGGCGGAAAAATCATGGTCTTCGTCGGCAAGGTTGATGTGCAAAATGCGAGGGAGCGCTTCGACGGTATCAAAGACGCACTCAACGGCTCGAACGTCCAGGTGGTGGATGTGCGCACTGACGACACCGATCGGGTGCGCGCCAAAGCCAATGCGTCGGACGCACTGGTTCGCTACCCCGATCTTGTCGCTCTTGTTGGACTGTGGTCCTACAATGGTCCAGCGATCCTGAGCGCTGTTAAGGACGCGAGCAAAGTGGGCCAGGTAAAGATAGTGTGCTTCGACGAGGAGGACGACACTTTGAAGGGAGTCAAGGACGGAGCCATCTACGCTACGGTGGTGCAGCAGCCATTCGAGTTTGGCAACCAGGCAATTCGTTTGATCGCCCAGATACTCAACGGCGATCGTTCGGCCATCCCCGCGAGCAAACAGATTTTCGTTCCTACTCTGGTGATCAAGAAGGAAAGTGTTGACGAGTTTACTACCAGGCTTAATCAGCTTCGCGGTCGTCAGTGAAATAGGTATAGATCATCTCACGAGGCGTCTGGCGTCTTACCGCCTTAACGAAACGCCAGTCTGCGCCTCAACGGCTTCGGCTTCTCACGCTGTTTGAGTCTGTGAATACTATTCTGTGCTTCTGTTCTGAATCTCGGTGGCGTCCATTGAACGCACATAGCGTTCAAATTCTGGCAACTCCTCATCGCTAAAAATCATTCCAGGGATATCATTTATCACCACGTATTTCGGAATAGCAGTTTGTATCTCTCGCCCGACCGCCCTGGCTGCATTACACTTGTTCGGACAGCGCCAGTAATCCAATCTCGCGGTGGGCGCAGAGTCTCCAACCGCCGCATTGAAAGGTTCCCACCTCATTTTACAGGCATCGCACTCCAGGACCGGCAACCAACCCCTGAGACTAATCCCTACCTTTTTTAGTTCTGTTTCGAGAATGGATCTATTCATGACAAGAAGCCTCCTTTTAGTGATCCGGTTAACTATCCGGATGTCGATTCAAGAGTAGAAGTAATAAGCATACCAGTGATGCGCTGTCGGATAATTGGGATTAAGGCTGATGGCACGCTTGATTTCTTCCTCGGCTTCCGCCCAGCGCCACTGCTTCTGATAGATAGATGCTGAGGACGCATATGCCTCCGAAAGCGAGTCGTCAATCTGAAGGGCGCGATCTGCAGCAGCTCTCGCTTTTGGCAGGCTTTGGCTTGCAGGAACACCGGCATACTGCTCGAGCTGGAGGTAGCAATCGGCTAGTCCGACGTAGGCGAGGGCGTAGTTCGGGTCACCATCGATCGCCTGTTGAAACTGCTCAATCGCCTTTCTGATCCCCTCCGCCGACCTCTTATTCCAGTAGTAGCGCCCCCTCAAGTAAAACTTGTGGGCTTCCGCATTCCTGAATGTTCAGCGTGTCTCCCATCTGACGAACTCTTCCCATCAGCACCGCGCGCACATTCAACTCGCGCCCGACCACTTGCGGCTCAACCTCTCGTCCTTTGTAACGAAAGGCTGTGCTGCGGGCGACAACCTTCAACTGCCGCAATTCGGTCAGGCTGTTGATCAGCGCTTCAGAGATTCCGTCCGAGAGATACTCCGTGTTCGGATCATTGCTCGCGTTCACCAGACCGCAATTGAATCAATGGTGCTTCTTTAACCAACCGTTTGTTGGCCCGCTTATCAGCAACCAATTCAGACGAGAGAAACTTGATCGCCACGCGGCCGCCAAGCTGCGTGTCTTCCGCCAGATACACCTCGCCCATCCCGCCTGCGCCGAGTTTGCTGAGAATTCGGTAATGGGAAATCGTCTCCGAAATCACAGCCGTCTTTGTCTTACGACACCTTACTTAATGAGCACAACATCATCGCCTCTCCGGCGTTTTACTGACCAAGTTTCATGATCTGCCTGCCACGATGAGGATTTGGTTAGTGCTTTAAGTCAGCAGTCCAGTTGAGCACGACGATCAGCGGCGCTGGATTGTCCCCTTCGACGAACGTGTTGATGAGAAAGCGTTGACCATCCGCCGCCGCCGCATAGCAGAGACCGTTGCCGGTCTTTTTAATGTTCGTCCGGAAAAGCTGTTGGGGGACACTGCTTTCGAACTTGCCGCTCGCTCTGATCTCAGCCGACATTAGGCTGCCGTCATCCGTCACGTAGAACAGTTCTTTCCCGTCGGCGCGCCACGATGGAAGTTGGCCGCCGCCCGAAGAGATCTGCCACTTATCATCGGTTAGCGGAAAGGGCCGTACATAGACCTCGGTTCGTCCCGATTCGTTAGACATATATGCGATGAACCGGCCATCAGGTGAGAACTCGCCACCGGTCTGATCAAAATCTACAGTTTGCAGAAGCGGCCTCGGTTGGCGCTCGCCGCTTAAAGGCAAGAGCCAGATTCCCGCTTTCGCTCTCAGCGGCCAATTTTCGAAAAGAATGAACTGCCCGTCGCGCGACCAGCTCGTCGGGTATTTTCCAGAATCCGACCGCAGGAGCATCTGGTCATCACCGGCGCCGCTCGCGACCTTTTGGTAAAGGTTTACCTGCCCGCCGCCGAGCCGGTTTGAGCTGTACACGATATTGTTGCCGTCGGGCGACCAGACTGGGTTGCCTTCGCCCGAAGGATCAAAAGTTAGCCGCGAGGTGCTGCCACGCGTGAGATCGAGAAGCCACACATCGGCGACGCGCCCATCGGCGTCGAGTAATGTGAGGGCGGCGCGCCGCTCGTCGGGCGAGAGCGAGACGGTGTCATAGTTAGCCATCTCACCGACACTGTTCAGTTTCTTTCCAGTCCGGTCGAACCATGTAAGCTGCGAGTTCGGATTGCCCGACTGGTAAGCCAGCACACCATCGCCAGAGACCGAGAAGTCAAACTCGTGATTGCCGCCCACTTCCGCGATATGCTCGGCAATAGTCGCCGGATCGCCCGTCACTTTCAGCTCCCGCGCGTCGAAGGGCAAGGCTACCAGCGCGCCCTGACTGACGTAGATCAGATAGCCGGGTGGTGCGTAGGCAATGCGCGAGACAGCACCGAAAAGTATTTGGCTATCTTGCGAGTCAAGCGAGCCGAGCCGGATGTGATGATCTTCAGCGCTGGAGGCGTCGGCAAGAAAGACAAAGTGCCGGCCGTCCGGCAGAAAGTATGGCCAGCGGTGTGCTTCTTCCTTTGGGGCAACTTTCGTCGCCAGCACCGGCGCGCCGCCCTGCGCCGAGACGCGATAAAGACCCTCGAGTCCAGCGAACAGGATCACGCCGTCGCGGTTCCACGCGCCGCCCCTGTTCTCGCCAACATCGCACAGCGCTTGGGGCCCGCCGCCCGCAGCGTCAACCTTGAAAAGCTTGCCGTTCGCGAAGTAGCCTATTAAGCGGCTATCGGGGGACCAGAAGGGCGAGACCGCGCCGTCAGTGCCAGCGAGAGATTGCGCAGTTAGCGAGTCGAACGGGCGCACCCATAACACGCGCTTGCCGTTGACGTCGTTGGCGATGAAAGCGACGCGTAAGCCATCAGGAGAGACCGTGACACGCGCGGGTAACGACGCCTTGTAGGGCGCGGCGAGCGATAGCCTGACAGAATGTGCGGCAGTCTGCGTGCGGGAAAGGTAAGCGATCGCGAGTGCCGCTGCGGCGATGAGGAGCAGTGCGGAGACGCCAATCCAGATCAGTCGTTCGCGATTCTTTGCCCGCAGTGGGGCGGAAACAGTTGCTGTCTGGGTAGAGCCGGAGGAAGTAGCGGAAACATTTTCCAGGGCAAACGCTACATCCCTGGCAGATTGAAAGCGCCGTTCCGGACTCTTTTCCAAACAGTGCCAAATCACCCGCTCCACCGCTGGTGCGATGTTGGGATTTGTCTTGGTGAGTTCCGGTGGCTCTTCCTTCAGAATTGCGTTGAGTGTTTCTACTGCGGAGTCGCCGCGAAACGCGCGCGTGCCGCTGAGCATTTCGTAGATGACAGCGCCAAACGAAAAGATATCGGAACGATGGTCTACATGTTTGCCTCGCACCTGCTCAGGCGACATGTAGCCGACGGTTCCCATCACCGTGCCCGGATCAGTGTGTACTTTGCGTGTCGCGACATCGGTTTGCCCAATGCTGTCGTTGGCTGGCTCGATCAACTTCGCTAATCCGAAGTCGAGAATCTTGACGCGGTCATCATTCGTGATGAAAAGATTGTCAGGTTTCAGATCGCGATGAACGATGCCCTTCTCGTGTGCCGCCGCGAGGCCATGCGAAACCTGAACCGCGTAATCGATCGCTTTCCGTTGCGCTATTGGACCATTGTTAAGCCGTTCCTTCAGTGATTCGCCTTCGAGGAACTCAGAGACGACATAAGGCGCGCCATCGTGCGTGCCGACGTCGTACACCGCCAGAATGTTGGGATGATTCAGTGCGCCGGCAGCCTGCGCCTCTTGTTCAAAGCGCCGTAGCCGATCCGCATTCTGCGAAAGCTCTGCCGGCAAAACTTTGATTGCCACATCGCGATTCAGCTTCTCATCACGCGCGCGATACACCTCGCCCATTCCGCCCGCGCCAAGCTGAGAACGGATTTCGTAGCGGCCGAGTTTTGTGCCGGTGGCGATCGTCATAGATGGGACAGGCAAGTATGCCAAGAGAACAACTGTCGATAAACTAGGCTTACTTCAATCCCTCGACCAGGTAGAGGTCGGAAAGCATGCGCCTTACTGACCGACTTTGCGATCAAGTTTTGTGTCTTGGGCTAGATAGACTTCACCCGTCCCGCCGGCGCCGAGTTTTTGCAGGATGCGGTAATGTGAGATCGTCTCGGAAATAGTCAAGGGCTGATCTCCTTCACCCAGAACCGGTCGAACAGGACGATGTGTGAAATTGTCTGATAGCGATTGACGACGAGCGCTTTGCCATCGTCCGCCCAACTCCGAGTTGCGAGATGATTCTGTAATGCGAGATGGTTTGGTTGACAAGCGTCATTTTTTCAACTGCGCGGTCCCCTTCAGGACGACGGTGATAGGCTGATCACATTTATCTCCGGACCAGACGGACCGATCGCTGCCGAAGTGAAGCGCGTTACCCATCAGCGGTTAACGGTATGGCGATGGCGTGAATCGATAATGTCGAGAATGTTGATATGAGCCGGCATAGACGATCCACTTGCCGTCCGGTGAGGTGCTGGGCCCATCTTTTTTAGAGCGCGTCATCGCGACTCGACGCGGCGTTCGATTCGGATCCCAGAGTGGCAGCGCCATCACGCTCTGGCCCAGGCCCGGAGCGAATATATCATTAATCCGAGCACATCTATCACTTATATGCTTATCTAGAGAGTACTAAGAAACTGTAATCATGAACCCAACGAGTTGTGAGCAAGCGGAGCCGATTAAAGATGAATGGTATAGGCACAGAGGCAAGCAATGGCACGCGCAAATCCTGCAGTAAGGGAAGAGAATGTGGCATAGCTCGAGCCTTAGGTTGAAGACCCTTAACACTGGGGTTGGGGCGTAGCGAATTATGGCTAGATAGTGGGTCAGTTTGATATTACGAGTGTCTCTTTACTGGGACCGCGGGCGTCTCGCCCGCCGAGCTGCGCCAGCACGCTCTAGTCTTTCAGCCGGATTTGTGTGCCGGGGCTTTTGCTCGCGCTCTCGGCGGGCGAGACGCCCGCGATCCCAGTAAAAACGTTGGCCTTATTGTCAGAGAAGCTTTCAAACTAACCCACTACATTATGCTAAGCTTCGGCGCGCACTTTCGGGTGTTTACTTATCAATGGATAATACGTTCTAAGAGCGACGCCGCAAAGGCGAGACGCGAGCGAATGCAGGTGGAGCGTTTGCAACTGATCGAACAATCTTTGGGGGAGGGTCGAAGGAACATACATGACGCAGGTAGAAGAGATCGTCAGTGCGGAGGATAGCGGTGCGAGGCTCAAAGGCGGCAAGTTGAAGGTAGCCGTTTTAGGGGCAACCGGTATGGTCGGCCAGCGGTTAGTCCGATTGCTCAACGAACATCCATGGTTCGAGATCGTTACCGTTGCTGCGTCGGCGAATTCGGCAGGGAAGCTATATGTCGAAGCCGTGGGCGGACGATGGCCAGCGGAGTCTCCACTTCCGGACAACATTGCGGCCCTGAAGGTCTGGAACATTCAGGCGGTGGAGGAGATAGGTTCGCTTGTTGACGTTGCTTTCTGTGCAGTAGACCTTGATCGGGGTGGCGTGCTGCGCCTCGAAGATGCTTACGCAAGAAAAGGCGTGTGGCTGACTTCTAATAATTCCGCGCATCGGCCTGACCCATTCGTGCCAATGGTGATCCCGGCTGTCAACCCTCACCATCTGGAACTGATCCCGTATCAACGTAAAGCCAGAGGCTATCGTACTGGTGCCCTCATTGTGAAGAGTAATTGCTCGATACAAAGCTATGTGATTGCTCTGGAGCCGCTGCGGGATTTCGAGATTGAAAGGATAAGTGTTCACAGCGAGCAAGCCATCTCTGGAGCGGGAAAGACCTTTGAAACTTTTCCCGAGATCGAGAGAAACCTTATTCCGTTGATTAACGGTGAAGAGCAGAAATCAGAAGTTGAGCCGCTGAAGATTTGGGGCAGGATTGGGGAAGATGGAATCGTACCGGCCGCTGCTCCGAGGATAAAGGCAAAGTGTGTGCGCGTCGGCGTTCTTCATGGGCACACCGCTTATGTGACGGTCAAATTCAAGCAGACCCCAACAATTGCGCAGATCCTGGAACGTTGGGAAGGCTATAACTCGCCCGACCAGTTGCCGTCCGCACCGCGCAAGCTTATTCACTACCTGCCCGAAGCCGATCGACCACAGCCCCGATTGGATGTCATGACTGAGAAAGGCATGGCAGTCAGCGTTGGACAATTGAAAATAGACGATGAGGGCATCGTTTCATTTACAGGCCTGTCTCATAACCTGATCCTGGGCGCCGCTGGAGGGGCGGTGTTAGCGACTGAAGCGGCGATTGCCAGACAACTCGTTTATCGTAGAATTGACTCATGAACGCTCCTCATGAAAGTAGCTTATGATTCCCACGGAAAAACTCCCGACAGTGGTCCACGCTGCGTCCGTACAACATTGCATTGAATCAGCATGCGGTGCGCGCTTCGCCCTTAATGAGCAGCTCTATGTATGTTCCGTTTGCGGAGGATTGTTGGATGTCGTGCGAGAAGGAGCAGCGGATTCAAATGCGGAAGAATTGCGAGACATTTGGCATAGACGGCTGGCTTCATTCGATCCACGTGACCGCAGCGGTGTCTGGCGTTACCGGGAACTCTTGCCATTTGCAGCGGATGCCCCGATCGTCTCACTAGCTGAAGGCAACACCCCGCTTTACGATGCTCCACGCTCAGCGGACTACTGCAAGCTGAGTTCACTATTGCTAAAACATCAGGGTTGCAATCCGACGGGCTCGTTCAAAGATACCGGCATGACAACGGCCGTCACGCAAGCCTTAATCCTGGGCGCCCGGACAGTGGTCTGCGCGAGCACGGGGAATACTGCGGCAAGCCTCGCGGCTTATGCAGCGCGCGCGCATTTGCACTGCGCGATCCTTGTGCCGCGCGGTCAGATCAGTCACGGCAAACTTGCGCAAAGCCTGGACTACGGGGCCGCGGTTTTGGAACTGGATGGCAACTTCGACGACGCGATGCGCGTGATACTCGAGCTGGCCGAAGCGCCATCAATCTATCTCGTCAATTCCATCAATCCATTTCGCATCGAGGGTCAGAAAACCGTGGCTGCGGAGCTTTTGCAGCAACGCGCCTGGCGTGTTCCCGATCACGTGGTGATGCCGGGCGGCAATCTTGGCAACAGTTCGGCCTTTGGTAAGGGCTTTAAAGAATTGAAAGAACTGGGCATGATCGATCGCTTGCCACGCTTGAGCGTAGTACAGGCAGAAGGCGCAGCTCCTTTCGCCAGGCTGTTCGCTGGGGGCGCAAGCGTCTCGCCGGCAGAGCGGGGTCAAGGCTCAACTGTGGATTTCTCTAACTGGGACGTGGTGAAACCCATCGCGCATCCGCAAACATTGGCGACAGCAATCAAGATCGGTGCCCCTGTGTCCTGGAAAAAGGCCCTTCGCGCAGTCTGTGAGACGGGCGGTAGTGTGTTGACCGTCACTGAGCAGGAAATAGCAGACGCGAAAGCGATAATCGGACGAGATGGAGTGGGCTGCGAGCCTGCTTCGGCGACAACTGTGGCCGGCATCAAGCGGCTGGTAGCCGATGGGACTATTAGCCGTGACGATGACGTTGTTGCTGTGTTGACCGGGCACCTCTTGAAAGATACGGATTACGCAATCAACTATCACCGGAAAAAGCTTTACATTCCAGAGGGCGATGACGACAAGACGAAAAAGGAGCGCCGGCTCAAGGGTAACTACAGCAATCCACCCGTCCGGGTAAAGGCCACGAAGGCGGCAATCCTTGAAGGCCTCATGCGACACGAACGAAAGTATAGAGACGACCTCTAATCCAAAGAATATGACTGAAGAGGTGAAAGTCGGACCGGCCGACATCTTTGAGAGTAACGTCGAAAGCAGTGTGAGTTACGATCGTTCCTTTACAGTCCGGGTTCCCGGGTCGACCTCAAATCTCGGTGCGGGGTTCGACTGTTTCAGCCTCGCCTTGAAACTCTATCTGACGGTATCAGCCAGAAGAGGATCCGCGGGAAGTCCGTCCTGCTATGTGGTCAACAGCGGCGAGGGCGCGCAGGACGCGATACTGCCGCAGACTGAAGACAACCTGATTTTCCGCGCCATGCGCTTTGCTGCCGAACGTGAGGGTTTGCGCCTTCCCCCTTTGCACCTCGAGGTGCACAACGAGGTGCCGCTCGGACGCGGACTGGGTAGCAGCGCGGCTGCCATCGTGGCAGGCATCACACTAAGCTCATTGATTTGCGATCATGAGTTGTCGCCTGAGACCGTGTTGCGTTACGCATGGGAGTTGGAAGGTCATGCGGATAACGTTGCGGCAGCTTACTACGGGGGCTGGGTTGTCACGTGCGTAAAACCAGATGGAAATGTGCTCGCCATCAAAAGACGCTGGCCGTCCGATCTAAAGGTGATCGTGGTCTCGCCCGATGCATCCTTGAAGACGGCGGAAATGCGAAGTGCTTTGCCGGTCAGCGTGCCACTTGATCATGCGGTTTTTAACCTGCAGCGTGTTGCATTATTCGGTGGAGCGCTCGATGCTGGTGCTTACGACTTGTTATGGGAGGCGATGCAGGATCGTCTGCATCAAGTGCATCGTCAAAGTCTGCTGCCTGGTCTTGCAGAAGCGTTGGCGACGCCGCGCCAGCCCGGCCTTGTCGGCATAGCCTTGAGCGGTTCAGGCCCAAGCGTCATAGCGTTGGGCACTGAACACTTTTCTGAAATAGGTGAGGCGATTGCGAACAGTTTTCGTCGGCATGGTATGCAAGCGACAGTGCGCCTGCTCGAGGTTGATAGCGAAGGACAGAAGTCAACAACCGGATAAGCGCAAGCCGCCGAGACTAATGATAGTTGCATTGCAGCGATGCGATCATCCCCCCAACCCGGGGCTTTGAGACACGCTTGCGAGCATTGCGCGGGAAACCGCGCACTCTTTAAATCAGCGATCGCGTGCGACCGGGCAAGTATCACATCACCGAGGGCGCGAGGCCTTCGTTCAACCTGCAGCCATCATTCGTGAGATCGAGGCCGAGGTATGTGATGAGAGACTGCGCTCAGTGTTCCTGAACTCGGAAGCCACGAGTTGATTGAACTCGCTGGCTGATCGTTAGGCGAAAGGTTTTCATTGGGCCACTCCTTTTGGTAACTAGCTTTTTAGGGCTCGCCAATCCAAAGCGGCGTCGCGCTACGCTTGCCGCCTCACTCCAACCCTGTTTTCAGCAGCCTGCTAGAACCTTAATTTGGCGTAGTGCTTCGTGCCGTCGGAGAGCGTCAGTTGCAATAGATAACAGCCGGTCCACGCCCTGCTCGTTTGCCAGTTGTAGATGAATTGATTTGCCGAAGAGTCATAGCGCAACGTTGTGCCTCCAGTGGCTGTCACCTCCTCTTCGAGAATCGCCGCGGGCGCCGAGTCACAGTTAGTGGGCGAGGTCAGCAGGGAAGCGAATGAACTCATGAAGAGACATAGGCGCCATTAGAGTCGCGCAGTTGCCACTTGACGGGATACGTGCGACCCGCCTTTCCGGTGTTGACCGTCGGCAGATTGTCAACGGGCGCAAGGAAGCCGATGAAGACATACTGGGCCTGGACCACAGAGTAACTGTTGCTTTTCATCGCCCTATTGCCAGCCCGGTCGGTGGCATTGATGGTAAAGCTCTTTGCGCCAAGGCCCGCCGTGTCGATGTTCGAGCCATTCACTACCGGACCCGCGCAGGTGTCTGCGCCCGAAAGCGAATCCGTGCAACCGTAATTTGCACTCACCGGCTGATTGAGGATGTACGTGGCCCCGTCTGGGCGGTTTCCTGGTCGCTAATTCAAGCACCCAGATATCAGCTTGCCCACTGCGGCTTGATACGAAGGCGAGGAATTTCCCGTTGGGTGAAAGCGAACCCTGATCGTCAAAGGCTGGATCCGCGACCAATCTCTTCAGTCCGGAGCCATCCGGGTGGACTCGATAAATATCTGCGGTTCCCTCTCGCTGTGAGGTGAACACAATCCATTTGCCGTCCGAAGAGAACGAAGCATTGTGTGGTTTTGGATCCCTGCCATTCGCATCGGCCACAAAGATGTCCGTGTTTAAGGGGGCAAAGCTGGCGAACGCTATTGTGTAACCCGGTTCGGGCGCCACAGTGCCTGCCCTGTTCTGGCCATACTGCTAAACCGAAAATTAGAACAAGAAAAAGAGGGATTGGTTTTCTTTGCATGATGGTGTGCTCGCGGTGTCGTATGCCCATCCGCATAACCAGCTTCTCTAGGCGCGCCTAACGCCCGCCATCCGCAGCCACGCACACATCCTGAAGAGCAGCAAGTCTCGCGCATGAAAGCAACGCTAATTCACACCTACAGCTTGCGAAGGTACGCCAGCAGCGCATCGCGCTCGTCCGCAGTAACGAATCCGCGATCAACGACAAGGCCGTTCGACGAAATTATTGGCGGCAAGTTAGGCGGCGGATTCCGCCGCGCTACAAACCGGAAGAAAGCGTCGTAGTGGTCGAGCACCTCATCTAGCGTAGCCGCGGAGTTGTTGTGGAAGTAGGGGGCGGTCTTGCTGATTCCGCGCAATTGGGTAACGTCCATCACTCCGAGGTCCGCGGGTTGGCCCGTGAGCAGCAGTCGTCCTGGATCGGATGTCGTGACGAATTGGAAGGTGCCGTTTGCGAGCGTGATGCGGTACGTGCTCGCGTTGCGTGCCAGCCGCTCAGGACATGGCGCGAAGCCGTCCGTGGGCGGGCGCGGACAGGAGGTCAGGATGCCGAAATAGCGATTGGCGATAGGACGCGCCAGCGTGGCATCGGGCGTCGACCCGCTCGGGTGCAACGTGCCGCCATGACACTGCGCGCAGGCGCGGTTGAAGACTACCTTGCCCTGCTGCTCGAGTTCATTCAGCTCGGGGTCGGGGTCGGGGAACGGCGTCGAGCCGGAAAGGATCGCACCGGCGAGCAGTTCGACCCCTGGCGAAGAGAACAGCGTTT
>WNGE01000749.1_pt1 | contig 56199 bp, 47 predicted proteins | sample 5400651 | NCBI WGS metagenome assembly WNGE01 (sample SAMN13153370, study PRJNA577476) | soil metagenome | isolation source: 60 cm soil or saprolite under grassland replicate 2 | place: USA:California | collected 2016-06-15 | reverse complement strand
ATGTATTTGGACGTCCGTCTGCGGTCGCAGGACGAGCTGACATGCTCAGAATGATCGCTTCGTTTGACCGGCCGGAAGCGGGTGTACGCGCATTGCCCGATCTGGTGAGCGAGAGTCTCGGCCTTGGTAGTTATGACGCAATGCTCAAGTCTGTATTGTTGGACCAGGCGCGGTTGGCGGACTGGGAGCGGGTCGACGGCGTAGTCTCCGAGGCGATTAGGGAACTTCTGCAGGGCGGTACCGAGGCGGCAACGTCTTTGCTGGAACGGACCGCGAATATTAATAGCCGGGATTCCTTGCCGGTGTTCGCTCTGTTGGAGAAGATCTCGAAGCAGCTAGAAACTAATAGCGAAGTCGAAGCTTTGCTCGGTGCGTTGCGCGGTGAATTCATCGAACCCGGTCCAGGTGCTGACATCGTTCAAAATCCTGCAATCCTTCCAACAGGAAGAAACACACATGCGGTTAATCCTTACACCATTCCTTCGACTATGGCCTTTGCCCGCGCCGAAGTGGTTGCCGGGAATTTGCTCGAACGTTACCGGGCCGAGAACGGACGCTATCCCAGAGCAATGGCGTTGGTGTTGTGGGGTCTAGATAACATCAAGACCCAAGGTGAAGGAGTGGCGCAGGCATTTTGGTTGCTGGGTGTTCGTCCGGTACGCGATGCCCTAAACCGGGTTACGGAAGTGGAAGCGATTCCGCTTGAGGAATTGAACCGACCGCGGATTGATGTGGTCATGACTATCTCCGGAATCTTCCGCGACTTGTTTAGTCCGACGGTTTTGTTGCTCGACAAAGCTGTCCGCCTCGTTGCTCAGCTAGACGAGCCACCGGAAATGAATTATTTGCGGCGACACGTGATGGAGCAAGTGCGCAATGATGCCTGCCTCTTTGACGACGCTGTGGCCCGTGTGTTTTCCAACGCTCCTGGCAACTACGGGACTAACGTCAACTTCATGGTGATGGACTCGCAGTGGGACCGCGACGAGACGCTTGGGGATCTGTTCGTTACGCGTAAGTGCTTTGCCTATGGCCGAGACTCCGAGGGACGTGCGATTGAAGGACGTGAAGCCCGACTTGCGATGGATCGAGCTCTGGGGCGGGTTGAAGCGACATATCAGAACATTGATACATTTGAGATCGGCATTACCGATGTCGACCACTATTTCGAGTACCTAGGTGGCATATCGAAGGCCGTGGAGAAGCGTGCCCGCGCGCGGCCATCGATTTACCTGTCCGACTCGCTCTCGCGTGATGCAAAGATAAGATCGCTCGAAGAAACCTTGCGTTTGGAAACACGCGCGAAAACGTTAAATCCAAAATGGTATGAAGGGATGCTTAAGCATGGTTTTCGCGGAGTGGCTGAGATCGAAAGCCACGTTTCTAACACGTTCGGCTGGAGCGCTACGGCAGATGCCGTCGACGACTGGATCTATTCCGAGGTCGCGAAAACGTTCGTTCTCGACGAAGCAATGCTTGAACGGCTGCGCACTCTTAACCCGCATTCCGCGCATTCACTGGTTGGTCGCTTGCTCGAAGCCCACGGTCGCGGCTACTGGGATCCAGATTCAGGATTATTAGACAGGTTGCGCGAGATTAGCGGTAGTCTCGAAGACCAGTTGGAAGGTGTCGCCTAGAGTCGTTTGTTTGAATTAGAAGGTTTAGTGTCAGTTCGTGTGATTTAGTGGATCGTGTCGCTTTACCGTTGGAAACTACAACGATTCCACGAAATCACTTGGAGGGTGTCGCCTTGCCGTAGGAAAACTACAACGATCCACGAAATCACACGAACGAACACGAAATAGGAAATCCAAAAGAGAAATCCAAAACCCCTAAGGAGGTCCTCCTCATGGCCGAATTAGTCCTCAAGGAAGAAGTTTATCAAATCGTAGGTGCCGCGATGGACGTTTACTATCAGCTTGGCCGCGGCTTTCTCGAACCGCTTTATCAGGAAGCATTCGAGATCGAAATTAAGTAGACGAGGTCTGCCGTTTGAGCCTCAGCAAGAGTTGATCATTCGCTACAAGGGCCATCCGTTAGAGAAGAAATATGTTGCTGACCTGATCTGCTTCAAACAAATTATCGTTGAATTAAAAGCATTGGATCGACTAACTGGTGCAGACGAAGCGCAACTACTTAACTATATGAGAATGACTCGTATGAGAGTCGGATTATTGATTAACTTTGGCAGTCAAGTAAGGCTCGAGTGGAAAAGGTACGTAATCTGATCTGCCAATTAGTCTCCGATAACGAAGGCGACGATTCTGTTAGTGTTGATTCGTGTTATTTCGTGGATCGTTCGTTTCCGGAGACAATACATACGATCCACGAAACAACACGAATAGATCGTCTAGGATATTGTCAATAGGGATGGCAGTGAAATGCAGGTAACGGTTCTCTATGTTGGGTCGAGTTTGCTTGCGCCGCTCAAAAATGCCGAGCGGGAGATCAATAGCGAGTATACGCTCGACCTGCGTATTGCTGCCTACAACTTCGGCTCGCCGTTGAATCAAAAGGAGTGGAGCGAGGTCGACCAAGATCTTGCCGCGTCGGATGTCGTGTTCGTTATCCATGTGCTGGATGGTGAGAACGCTACGCGGCTGGTTCCTGCTCTCGAACGTTACAGAGAACGCCATCACGCCGTAATCGTCATTAACTGCATGCCAGAGTTGATGCGAAGAACGCGCATGGGGAATTTGGACGTTATCAGGTTTTTCGGAAACGATTCCACGGATAAGGACCAGGGAAGGGGAGCAGGAGAGAAAAGAACATTTAAGCTCGCCCTTCGCCTCCTAAGCACCGCCGGCTCATGGATTGGTAGACAGGCGCGCGGAAACGGTTCGAACGGTGATTCCAGCAAGCGGCGACACGGGCACGGACAATACCTGAAGTTGGCCGATAAATTGCCAAACATTCTAAGGTTCGTGCCTACAGCAGGAAGACTTCGTGACGTCAAAAACTACCTCTACCTTTTCTGCTATTTCCTGCAACCTACGCCTCGCAACATTCGCTCCATGGTTCTTTTCGCGCTGAAGCACTACGTGCCGCATGAGCGATTGCGCAAACTCAAAATTAATATTCCAGTGCCCGAAGCGATGCCCTCGGTCGCGATCTATCATCCGGATGCTCCCAAACTGTTTGAAACGTTCGAGGCATATCAAGAGTGGTACTCCAGGCGAAGTCCAGAGTCTAAAGTCCCAAGTCCAACGACGAAGCAATTATCTCTCGATGCCGAGTCAACCATCGGGCTGCTACTCATGCGGCCGCAGGTTGTCAGCAAAACAACGAAGCATTACGACGCACTTATTCATGCAATCGAGGGCGAAGGCTTGAGCGTCATCCCGGCGCTCTCCACGCTCATGGATAACAGGGAAGCCTGCCAGAAATTTTTCATTGAACCTAACGAGAGTCCAAAGTCCAAAGTCCAAAGTCCAAAGTCAAACATCCGAACAACTGACAACGGACGACTGACTACGGACAAACCGCAATCGCGCGTCAGCCAGATCGTTTCACTCACTGGCTTCAGCTTTGTGGGCGGACCGGCGATGAACGATAGCCTGGCAGCCTCGACGTTTCTGACCAACCTGAATCGTCCTTATCGATCCGTGGTTAGTTTGGATACCCAAAGTATTGAAGCCTGGCATGAGTCGCTTACAGGATTGAACCCGATTCAAGCTGGAATGCAGATCGCCATTCCTGAGATCGATGGAGCCACTGAACCTTTTGTCTATGGCGGCATTTCCGCGAACGAAGTTGAACCGGTGGCGCTGGAAGATCGCTGCCAACGTCTTGCGCGACGATTGCGGCGTGCAAACCGCCTGCGCCGGGCGCCTCGCAGCGAACTCAAACTTGCCCTGGTCCTGTTTTGCTTCCCTCCGAACAAGGGAAACATCGGAACCGCTGCTGATCTGGATGTCTTCCCCAGCGTTTGGGACACACTTAAGAGATTGAAAGCAGACGGCTACGATTTAGAACTCCCATCCTCATCGGAAGAATTGCGGGAGAGACTGCTTAGTGGAAACTCTGAGACTTTTGGAGCCACGGCTAACATTGCCTATCGAATGGACGCTGACGAGTATCGTGGACTTTGTCCTTATGTGGATGAGATTGAGCCAGAATGGGGAAGAGTGCCGGGCAGGATAAATTCGTTCGGAAGGGATCTGCTGATCCAGGGAATTGCACTAGGTAATATCTTTGTGGGAGTGCAACCCACGTTTGGTTACGAAGGCGACCCGATGCGCTTGATGATGGCTCGCGGCGGTGCACCCCACCATGGCTTTATGGCTTTTTATACGTACCTTTCTCGGGTGCTCAATGCCGATGCGATTATTCACGTCGGTACGCATGGGGCGCTTGAGTTTATGCCTGGTAAGCAGGTCGGACTTTCGGGTGAGTGCTGGCCAGACAGACTTATTGGCGAGTTGCCCAACTTTTACATCTACAGCGTCAACAATCCTTCGGAAGGTTCGATTGCCAAGCGCCGCTCCTATGCTGAATTGGTTTCTTACCTTACCCCTCCTGTCGAGAATGCCGGCCTTTACAAAGAACTTGCCTCCCTGAAAGATTTGGTGATGGCCTACAGACAGGCTACTGAAGAGAACGAGCGAGAAAGCTTGTTTGAAATAATTGAGGAGTGCAGCCGGAGCTTGAATCTTGCACAAGCTCGAAGGGCTGACCATTAGATTTGAGCACCGGTGCGACCTCAGTGCTCCTGGTGACGAACCCAGCGGGCGAGACGCCCGCGATCCCAGTGAGAGGTTGAGTGTTTTAAGGCAGGTCGTCACTAAAGGACACCTGGGAAATTCACGATCCGCCTGCGAAATTCTTCCGGAGCCACTCGATGCCTGAACGTCTCGACACCATTAAATGTGATCACCGGAATATCATCTTTGTAGCGTTCCAATAGCTCAGGATCGTTTTCGATATTCACTTCTTCGAGCGTGTATTCACCCTCACAAGTGGCGGTGCGCATCGCCTCCTTGGCTTCCTCGCAAAGATGGCAGCCCGGTCGCGAGTAGATGATCACATGAGTTTTCACTATGCGTTCTTAAGCCTCCCTTCTCGGAGCAGGAGTCCAGGGATCCTGCTAGATAAACAGAGCGCGAAGACAAAAGCCTGTGCGAGAGGCGCCATAAATACTCCTTGCCAGTGGATCAGGGATCAGGTTATAAATGTCGCAACCGGGCCAGATCATAAATATTTATTGGCGCGGCGCATTTAATGCTTATTCAAATAATTCGAAGCCACGTCGCAGAGAGTGACCCCTGCTTTACTGAGAGTTGTATAATTCACGCTCTGCTTTCAAAGTGGAAGTGTATCTAATGAAGCCGGGCATTGTTAGATTCTTTCGACGGAGGATTGCATAGTGGATAGTCAGGTCATTCAAGACGCATCCGCAAACAGTGCCGCTGATCCTCAAACTCAAGAGACTGCGCCGGGAGGATTACCAGCGCGCACCGCCGCGCCCGCCAGGCCTGCAGTAGCCCCACCGATAAAGTCAGTCTCGAAGGCGCCGGGCGCGGTAGTTGAAAGCACACTAGATTCTCCTGTCAACAAAATGCGGCGGCGAATTGTCTGGGCCAGTGTAGCCGGATTCCTCACGACATGCTTTCTCATGTTTTTGCGGTTCTTCCTTCCGCGTGCCATTTTTGAGCCTGCGAGCAGTTTTCGCATCGGTGCGCCTGGTGATTATGCACTGGGAGTCGATACAAAGTGGCAACAGCAATATCGCATCTGGGTAACCAAGACCTCTGACCGCCTCTTTGTAATCTACGCGCGCTGTACTCATCTCGGCTGTACTCCCGACTGGAAGGCGAGCGAGAACAAATTTAAATGCCCTTGTCATGGAAGTGGCTACGACAGCGAGGGTATAAACTTTGAAGGTCCGGCTCCCAGGCCAATGGATCGCGCTCATGTCGAACTGGACGCAGAGGGCCAGATCGTAGTGGACCTGGCGAAGCTTTACCAGTGGCCAAAGGGCGAACCGAGCCATTTCGATGACAAAGATTCCGGTGGAGCAGGTGGCTCATACATCCCCATGTAGAATGGTCTCAGGAAAATGAGTACAACCGGGATAGATTGATCGCCCTGGAGAACCTGTCGAGGTTTTATGGAGCCAGAGAAGCCTGATCCGAAAAAGACGAAGCAGTTAACTACCGGCGAGAAGGGTAGTGCGGGTCTGATCGAAAAAGTTCGCGAAACCGGGACTGCCCTAAAAGAGCGGGCCGTCGAGGAAGCAAAGTCATATAAGGACCCGCAGGATACACAGCTCTGGAAGTCTATCTTTCGTGTTTCTCACGATAGATCCGATCCGCGCAATCGCTCTCTTGCAGTCCTCTCAAACGTCTTTCTCCATCTCCACCCGGCAAAGATCAATCGCGACGCTGTGCGCTACCCATTCACCTGGGGCATGGGCGGGATTACTTTCTATCTCTTTATCGTGCTTACCTTCACGGGCGTGCTGCTAATGTTTTATTACCACCCAACGAAGGCCGATGCTTTTAAGGACATACTTTACCTGGAGGCTGATGTCCCGTTCGGCAAACTCTTACGCAACATGCATCGCTGGGCGGCGCACCTGATGGTCATCACAACCTGGCTGCATATGTTTCGCGTTGTGCTTACGGGTTCATACAAGAAACCGCGCGAATTTAATTGGTGTGTTGGTGTTGTGTTGTTAGTGCTAACTCTACTGCTTTCGTTTACAGGTTATCTCTTACCCGATGACCAGCTAGGTTTCTGGGCCGTGACGGTAGGCACTAACATGGCGCGCGCTACGCCTATGTTTGGTTCTGAAGGCCCATTTGGGGCCCAGTTGGGCATGACTCCATTCAACGATGTTCGTTTTGGATTGCTGGGTGGATCGATCGTTGATTCCAACGCCTTGCTCCGTTCCTACATATGGCACTGTATCGGCATCCCTTTGGTGGCCTCGATCTTTATGGCAGTGCATTTCTGGCGAATACGCAAGGACGGTGGCATCTCCGGACCTGCGCCAGTGATGCTCGAATCAGAGATGAAAGCAGTAAAGAAGAAATAGTTGGATGCCAGCTTTCAGAGAAAAGGGCTTTGAGTTTCGTGATTGTTCGTGTGATTTCGTGGATCGCTCCTTCGGTTGGCAAAGACTCGATCCACGAAATGACACGAAAGCCACACGAAGAAAGACTCTAACGTCAATTGAGAAACACTACACTAGGTAGCCTCTTAAACTCTCGAATTGTAGCTTGCCGCTGAAACGCGGCATTGGACCCCAGAGATCGAATCGGTTAGTTTCAAAATATGGCGAAGCGCAGGTTCAACTTTAGCAAAGGGAAGTTGATAACTCTTGGAGTGCTGGTTCTTCTCGTGGTTGTCTCGCTGTTGGTCGTCGAGGACTGGCATCAACTGTGGAAGATTTCCTCAGCGCCGGACAATGTTCCCATCGTGGCAATGCTTTTCCTCGTGCCATTTTTCACCTGGCTGGGAGTCAAGCAGTCGCTTGCCAACGATCGGCTGATTAAGCAGTTGGAAGAAGATCCGAAGCTTGCTAAGGCGCACCATCGCAAGGCTGAGCCATGGCGTCCGGGCTGGGCAAGAGAACTGCATGTCTGGCCTTACCTGGTCCGTATTGAGTTTCTGGCGGCTGTGATTGTCACGGTACTCCTTTTCGTTTGGTCAATAACGCTGAATGCGCCGCTTGAAGAACCTGCAAACCCAAACTTGACGATGAACCCATCCAAGGCACCGTGGTATTTTCTTGGCCTGCAGGAGATGCTGGTCTATTTCGATCCCTGGATTGCCGGCGTGGTGATGCCTTCAATCATCATGATCGGATTGATGGTTTTTCCCTATGTTGATTCGAACCCGCTCGGCAATGGCTACTACACTCTCAAGCAGCGCCGTTTTTCGGTTGGCATGTTCGGCGCCGGCTTTTTAATGTGGATTCTTCTAATCGTAATTGGAACTTTCATCCGTGGTCCTGGTTGGATCTGGTTCTGGCCCGGTCAAACCTGGGATCACAACGCCGTAGTTTTTGACAAGAACGTAGACTTGCACGACTGGATAGCTACGAGCAGAGTTGGGAAAGCGTTACACCTGGGATTCCTGCAAGGTAACTTCAAGTGGATCTTCGGCGGCCTGGTTGTGGGAAGTTTTTTCGTTGTCGGGGCCCTATTCTTCCATTGGTTAATGACTGTTGACTTTAAAGGGATCTCCCTGCGCCCGCTCCGTCTGTATCCACGCGATCCGTTTGAGCAAAAGCTGTTGGACCGGACGAGTATCTTGCAATACCTGACGTTCCAGTTTTTTGCGGTAAGTGTGCTAATGGCGTTGCCAGTTAAGCTGTTTCTGCGTTTGGCGCTGACCATCAAGTATGTTTGGGTTACCCCCTGGTTCAACATTTGACAGACCGGCATCTGACGAGCGCGGAGGAATGATCCTGAGTGGCCGAACCTTCTGAAGCTAGCGAGTCGTTGGTAAGAAAAGAGCCTGAAGTTCCGGCACACGATCCCATCGTGAGTCGCTCCACCAGCGGCATCATGTTGCTGTGCGCCATACTCCTGACTGGGTCTCTGGCCTGGGCGCTCTGGGATGAAGCTTTTGGACAGCGTCCCTGGAAAGGAATTCAACGGCAGTTTGTCAGTCGTTACACGAGATACCTGAAGAGTATTAAACCGCAGGCCGGCAAGACGGAAGCAGAAGTCAAAGAGAGCGCGGAGTATCAAACGCTCGATGCGGAAGCTAAAGCCGCTCAGGAAGCAGTCAAACCTGAAACTGCTGAGATCGATCAGAAGGTGATTCAGATCCAAAGGCAACTAGGCGCAGTTACGGAACCCTTCCAGAATCAACGCGGTCGCCTCACTGTCATTAATTACAACATCGAAATCGCGAAAGGCTCGGCAAAAGAGAAATATCGGCAGGAGGCCAACAAGAAGAGGCAGGAGCAAGTCGAAGTGCCCCTGCCTGGGGCCGACGGCAAGACTGCGACGCAGAAAATGAACTATGTGCAACTTGAAAAGGTTTACAACGATCTGAGAGATGAAAAGGCGCAACTGCTGGGCCGAAAAGCAGAGTTGCTCAAGGAACCCACTGAACTTGCAAAGAAGCGCGACGATTATCTGCGGCATCACATGACTGGACTAGGCCCGAGCCAGATCGATGGGCTCGTAAAGAAGATGGAGAACTTTGACTACTCCATCCTTGGTCATCAGATTAGCGTGAATCAATCGGGCATCGTCGATCGCTGCGAGGTGTGCCACGTTGGTGTGCGGGAGGCACTCGAAATCAGGCCCGCGGACATGGCGCCGGACGGACCCGGCAAGAAGCCTGACAGTCTGGCGCGAGCTTTCGTCAGCCATCCAAACAGGGAATTGCTACAGGTTCACAACCCGGATCGGTTCGGCTGTTCGGGCTGTCACTGGGGCAATGGTCGCGCCACAACGAGCGAGATTAAGGGCCATGGACGACACAAGTATTGGTTGTGGCCGCTGTTTGCGCGTGAAAATATGCAGGCTGGGTGCCAGCAATGCCACGCCAAAGATCGCATTACTCAGGGCGCCGAGACGTTGAATCTCGGCCGCGATCTTTTCTACAAGCGCGGCTGCGTCGGCTGCCATCGCTACGAAGGCTTCGACCGAGAGAGCGACGGGCTTTCGGGATCGCGACAAAGCACCACACAAATAGAAGATCAAATAATCGGAAATGAGAAACAGATTCGCCAGGATACAGAATCAGCTAATCAAGCAGCTGATGATGCGGAAGCGCAGCGGTTGCTCGCGCACGCCGAATCGTTGCGCGTAACCAATAGCTTGTTGGCTGCGCGCAAGGACCAGTTGAGTTTGCAGTCAAAATACTTAATGCAGGATCAGAAGAAGGTTGGCCCCAATTTAAAGGATGTTCGGCTCAAGTTACGTAAGGAGTGGATTCCCGTCTGGCTCAAGGACCCCCAGGCCTTTCGGGCGGGAACAAAAATGCCTACGTTCTGGCGCTTCGGTGGCGAAAAGCCCGCTGATCAAGACGGTGAGGAACAGATCAAGGCAATCGCGGCTTATCTCTGGCAGGACGGGTTTGACGGCAAGGTTCCCGACCAGGCGCGTGGGGATGCGGCTCACGGTAAGGAGCTCTTCGAGACGAAGGGCTGTCTTGGTTGTCATTCGATTGGCGAATCTGAAGGTCAGATCGGCGGCAACTTTGCTGCGAACCTTCAGCGTGTGGGTGAAAAGGCCAACTTCGAATACATCGTGCGTTGGATTCATAATCCGCGCGAGCGCTGGGCTCCCTATTGTCCAAAAGAGAAGCGCGACTTGACGGCGGAAGACTACAGCAAGAACAACAGATCTTTCGTTTTCGATACGGGGCTGAATTCTCGTTGTCCGAACGATGGCGCAGAGCTGCAAGTGCAAAACATGACTGTGATGCCAAACTTTCGGCTACCAGATCATGACGCTCGAGATATCGCAACCTACCTTTTCTCGCTTTCGTCGCCACCTTCTTATCCCGACGCGTCCTTCATGGATGATCCTGAGCGTAAGCAAAAAGGCTATGCACTGATCAAGCAGTATGGTTGTGCGGGTTGCCATGAGATAAAGGGGTTTGAAGAGGAACAGCGCATCGGCAAAGAGCTGACTGTTGAAGGTGCGACACCTATTGAGAGGCTGGACTTCGCTCTGCTGACACATGCTGCGGAAAACGGTCACGACCCACTTGATTTGCATCCCGACCACAAGGATAGCCCCTGGTACAACCACAGAGGTTTCTTCGAACACAAGCTTGAAAAACCATCTATCTACGACGATGGCAAGGAGAAAGATCCCAAAGACCGGTTGCGAATGCCCAAGCCTTATCTGACGCCGGAATGGCGAACCGCTCTGACAACTTTTTTGCTTGGCAGCGTTGGCGCTGAAGGTTCTAACGTGCCGCGGTCGCTCTTTTACGAGCCCGAAGACCAGCGACGCCAGGACGTTCAAAACGGCTGGTGGGTGATCAAGAAGTACAACTGTGTGGGTTGTCACCAGATTCAGGTGGGGCAGCGTTCCGACCTGATGGGTGTGCCACTCTATCAAACACCCGAAGGCAAAGATTTTCTGCCGCCAAGATTGACCAGTGAGGGGGCGCGTGTTGATCCAAGCTGGTTGTTGCGTTTTCTTAATGATCCCTCATTGAGCGGCCAAACGGCGCCAGCCAGCGAGCCCACACCCCCGGTGCCCAACAGCACGCCGAAACCTGAGGCGGCGGCCAATGGAAATGCCAACTCTAGTGGCGGCAACTTGAAACCGCAGCCCGGTCTCGATCGCAACGGCGTGCGACCTTATCTAAAAGCTCGAATGCCAACCTTTAGCTTCTCGCCAAACGAGCTGCAGACTCTGGTCAGGTTCTTTATGGCTCTTTCAGGCCAACAGGAACCTTATATCAAACAGCCACTCCAGCCGTTGACTGATCAAGAGAAGCTCGTGGCCCGACAAATGTTTACCTCGGGAACTCCTTGTTTGAAGTGTCATATTACCGGCGAGCCTTCGCACGATGCACGGGCAATCGCGCCGAACTTTCTCCTTGCAGGTGAGCGTCTCAAGCCTGACTGGACCTTCCGCTGGCTGCTGGATCCGGCCCAGATTAGTCCCGGTACTGCGATGCCGAGTGGTTTGTTCAGAAAGGAAGGTGAACGTTGGGTCATCAATCTTCCGAATCCGCCGGCAAGCGCAAACGAATACAAGCATGATCATGCTGACTTACTTGTTCGCTACATGTTATTGCTGACGCCGGAAGAACAAAGACAATTGCTGGCCACGTCGCCGGTCCAGCCCACTGCCAGCGTTAACTCTCAGGCGCAGGGAAGTTTGCATAAGAAGCGGGGAGAGAATCTGGTAAAAAGAATTCGCAAGAACAGGCGTATGCCAACTGTAGCTCGAACAACACGGCGAGCCAATACACATGCTCTCGGATTGTAGTTGTCTGGTGTTCTTCGCGGGTCTACTTCTGGGAAAGCGCGTGCTACAGTTGCACTGAACGTTATCTTAATTTGGAGGAATCAATTATGTTTAAGCAGATGAGGGTCTGGCTCGTGCTGACCACTATTTTTTCTCTCCTCGCGCTGGGTTCATCCTGTAGCAAGCAACCTACGAATGAGGCTACTTCGGAAAGCAACTCAGGTGCGACTACCGGTAAGCCCTACGCAAGCAAAGGTAATGAGGGCACAGTTGCTGGAGTCATCGCATTCAATGGCACACCTGCGGCTCCGAAGAAAATCGACACATCGGCCGATCCGGTGTGCGGACAAGCCAATCCAAACCTGTCCACTGAGGATACGGTAGTAAAGGACGGCAAGCTGGCGAATGCTTTTGTTTATATTAAGGATGGAACAACTGCCGACGGCACCAAGATTGGCGACTACACTTTCCCAACGCCGACCGAAGCGGTAACTCTTGACCAAAAAGGGTGCCACTACGTGCCGCACGTGCTTGGCATTCAGGCAAACCAGAAGTTGAGGGTCACCAACAGCGATCCGACCCAGCACAATATTCACCCGACACCAAGAAGCAATCCCGAGTGGAACCAGACACAGCCAAATGGTGCTGCGCCTATTGAGAAGACCTTTGCACGCGCTGAGGTTTTAATTCCCGTTAAGTGTAACCAGCACCCCTGGATGAAGTCTTACATCGGCGTCCTCAAGCACCCATTCTTCGGCGTCAGCGGCGCGGATGGAACTTTCACCATCAAGGGCGTACCGCCAGGAACCTATACGGTGGCTGCCTGGCATGAGAAGGGCGGCGCGACCGGCACTGAGAAGACCATGCAGGTTACGGTACCTGCAAATGGCAGCGCAAAGGCGGACTTCGCTTTTGGCGAAGCTGCAACTGCCTCGTCACAGGCAGGCGGGCTCCAAATGATGCCGGCACTTGAGCTGCCGATGATCGGAAAACACTGAGGAGCATTTGCGATTTTAGATTTTTGATTTGCGATTGCGGAACAAGCGCCTGGAGTTAGAAGGATTTCTTCAATCGCAAATCGGCAATCAGCAATCAAAAATATGCACCGGGGCTTACATCGCTTTGCCGTGCTCGTGGCGGGCGCAACGTTCTTTCTAATTATTGCCGGTGCGCTCGTCACCAGCCATGATGCGGGATTGGCAACCGAGGATTGGCCGCTCTCAAACGGACAAGTATTTCCTAAGATGGTAGGTAATCTGTTTTGGGAGCATGGTCACCGCATGGTCGCGACCACCGTCGGCTTCCTAACGATTATTCTGGTTATCTATCTTTTTATGAAGGAACCGAGACGTTGGGTCCGCCGACTCGGGTTGTTCGCGCTCTTCGGTGTAATCGCTCAGGGACTTCTCGGAGGGCTGACGGTAAAATTGATGTTGCCGCTGGCTGTATCAACTGCACACGCCACATTGGCCCAGCTTTTTTTCTGTACAACGGTGGCACTTGCGGTTTTTACGTCAAAGGGCTGGACCGGGCAGCGAGTAACACTTGAAGAGAAGGGCTCAGTCTCGGTTCGTTATGTTGCTGTCGCTGCCACAGCAACGATATTTCTGCAACTCATTCTGGGAGCCACGCTTCGTCATTCAGCGACCTGGGACAAGCATCTGCCAACTAACTTGCTCCTGGCCCACATCGGCGGGGCGATCGCTGTAACGATCGTGTTGGTCAGTGTCGTATTCATGATTTTGCGGCGACATGCGGGCGAAACCTTTTTGACCCGACCGGCTGTAATTGCACTAGGTTTTCTTTCACTACAATTGATATTGGGCATAGCGGCATACATGGCCCGACTGGCATCCCCGGAAGATCCGCAACCCTTGAATCCAATGGTGGAAATCACAGTAGCTCACGTCGCCTGCGGGGCGCTGGTTTTTGCAACGACCATCGTGCTCACTTTAAGAGCATTCAAGGTTTTGCGTGCGGCCGATTCAGAGTTTGAATTAACAACGTCGCTGCAGAGAGTCTGAGCGAAGTCTAGAGTCCAAGCTCTCTAGATTGCTGCTTGAATCTCAAGCTGAATGCTCAACTCAGAACTCCCCGTCGCAGGATTGGGCTAAAGCTTTAAGTTTAAGAAACGTTATATGAAAGAGTTGGCAATAGATCTGAACACTCCAGTGGTTACCGAGCTGGTGTCGGAGCGTTTGACGACACGGGAGCGTGCGGGGGCTTTTGCCGAGCTCACCAAGCCGCGCATTACAGGACTGATCGTTCTGACCGCCGCCGCTGGCTTTGCTTTGGCGGCGAGAGGAAGGATTGACTACCTGCGGATGGTTAGCGCAATGATTGGCATTGCGCTGTTGTCCTCAGGAATAGCAACGGTTAATCAGTACATGGAGCGAGACCTTGATGCGCTGATGCGGCGCACTGCTAATAGGCCTTTGCCATCAGGCAAACTTCTGCCCTGGGAAGCATTGGTCTTCGGTGTCGGGCTGACGGTGCTCGCGGAGGTTTATCTTGCGGTCCTTGTTAATCCGCTCACGGCACTGCTTGGACTGTCCGTGATTGCGGGGTACCTATTCGCCTACACGCCCTTGAAAACAAAAACGTCGTTGTCGACCCTGGTGGGCGCCTTTCCCGGGGCGGTGCCCCCGCTGATCGGATGGACTGCAGCACGCGGCGAACTAAGTCTTGAAGCCTGGGTGCTCTTCGCTATTCTTTTTCTCTGGCAATTCCCCCATTTTCTTGCGATCGCGTGGATGTATAGAGAAGACTACGCGCGCGCTGGAATTTTGATGCTTCCCGTGGTGGAGCCCGGCGGACGGATAACTGGCCAGCAAATTGTTGTCTACACGCTGATGCTCTTGCCCGTGAGCCTGCTACCAACTGTGCTCGGGATCTCGGGGAAGATTTACCTCTACGGCGCGATCATTCTTGGTCTGCTATTTCTTTACAGCAGTTTCCGTGCTGCTTTTTCGCAATCGCGGCAGGACGCCCGGCGACTATTGCTGGCCTCGGTTATATATCTGCCGCTCTTATTCGGATTAATGGTCCTTAACCGGTAAATAGTGAAAATCGCGAATACTGAATGGTAAACGGTAAATCGAAAAACATAAGTCGTGCGAGGTTGTTCGCTTTCTGACCGCACGGCTAATGTGACGATTCTGACCGTTTAGTATTTCCCATTCACCATTTACCAAAAGGAGTAGCCGATGGGACGAGCTCTTGCGGTTATTATCTGGATCCTGACGCTCCTGTCAGTGTCTCTATTTTTCGTCAACAAGTGGTGGTTTCCGACGGCCATCTCTTCTCACGCAGCCGCCCTTGACCGCCAATTCATCATTACGATCATCGTCGTGGGCATTGCCTTCACCGCAGCCCAGGTCGGTCTGGGTTTCATGGTGTGGAGGTATCGTGAAGACGCCACTCGCAGTCGTGCGGTCTACACCCATGGAAGCAGTCGCCTGGAAGTTATCTGGACAATCGTTACTGCCATTATTTTTATCGGATTGGCGGTCATGGGCCAGAGCGTTTGGGCGTCGCTTCGCTTCAACAACGCGCCTCCGGGCTCGTTCCAGGTCGAGGTTGTGGCTCAGCAGTTTCAGTGGAACTTTCATTACGCCGGAGCGGACGGCGTTTTTGGTCGCACTGAGCCGACCCTGATTGATGATTCGGCGCTTAATTTCATCGGTCTCGACGATACAGATCCGAAGGCAAAAGATGATAGCGTGCATAGTGTGCTCGCAGTGCCCGCCGGCCATCCGGTCGAGCTGCTCTTGCGGTCGAAAGATGTCATTCACAACTTCTGGGTGCCGCAGCTCCGATTCAAACAAGATCTGGTTCCAGGCATGGTAATCCGCGTGCACTTCACCGCGAATACACCCGGCAAGTATGAACTTGCCTGTGCTGAACTCTGCGGACAACTCCACTTTAAGATGAAGAGTTACATGCTTGTCCTTCCGGAGGATGAACACCGGGCGCTGATATCATTGCCTCAGGACCAGTTTCAAACCCGAATGACGGAACTGTTGGCGAAGTACCAACTGCCGACCCAGGTTTATTGAGAGCCTGGCTGTTTTATGCTGCGGTTAATCAGGCTTAATTACGAGGAGATCAAAGATGTCAGGTGAAACTCACGAAGCCGTGCATCGCCACGAGCCGCCGAAAAGCTTCATCCGCAAATATATCTTTAGTCTTGACCACAAGGTCATCGGCATTCAGTACATCATGCTCGCCCTGGCGGCAGTACTGGTCGGGATGACGATGTCGGTGCTGATGCGAATGAACCTGTCCTGGCCGGGAACCAACTGGCCCATACTCGGGACGCTCTTTCCGGGTGGCGCACCTGGCGGCATGATGACTCCGGAATTCTACCTGTCCCTGGTGACAATGCACGGAACGATCATGGTCTTCTTCGTGTTGACCACGGCGCCGCAGGGCGGTTTCGGCAACTATTTCCTTCCCATCCAGATCGGCGCGGAAGACATGGCCTTTCCCGTGCTCAACATGCTGTCCTTCTGGGTCACCTTCGTAGGATTTGTAGTTATCCTGTCGGCAATTTTTTTCTCGGGCGCCGATTCGACAGTTGGACCAATAGGAGGCTGGACTGGTTATGCGCCGCTCAGCGCTTTACCTAACGCGGGGCCCGGCCAGGGCATGGGCTTAAATCTGTGGATTATCAGTATTGCGATTTTCTGCGTGGGTTCGCTCCTGGGGGCGCTCAATTTTATTACCACACTGCTCAACATGCGCACGCGCGGAATGTCTCTGATGCGGATGCCTTTAACGTGCTGGGCGTGGTTCACGACTGCCGTGCTGGCGCTGCTTTCATTCCCGGTGCTGCTCGGTGGCGGCATTCTGCTACTGCTCGACCGCCTGGCAGGTACGAGCTTCTTTATTCCAGGCGGACTATACGTGAGTGGTGTCCTCTCTGGGACTCACCCTAATTTTCCATTACACACCGGCGGCTCCCCTATCCTCTGGCAGCACCTGTTCTGGTTTTTTGGTCATCCGGAGGTTTACATCGCAATACTGCCTGGTATGGGCGCCACATCGCACATCCTGGCAACCTTCGCGCGCAAGCCTGTCTTTGGTTATCGAGCAATGGTATTTGCAATTTTCGCCATCGGCCTGCTGGGATTCTTTGTCTGGGGCCATCACATGTTCATCAGTGGCATGAGCCCCTATTCAGCAATGACTTTTTCAATCCTGACCTTGTCGATTGGCGTACCCTCGGCGGTCAAGACCTTTAACTGGCTGGGGACGCTTTGGGGAGCAAGAATCCGCTTTAAGACGCCTATGCTGTTTGCCATCGGCTTTGTGTCGCTGTTCGTGGCAGGAGGGATCACAGGGCTCGTGCTGGGGCAGACGTCGCTGGATCTTCCGATGCATGACACTTACTTTGTTACCGCCCATTTTCATCTGGTAATGGGAGTCGCTTCGATCTTCGGCATGTTTGCCGCCACCTACTTCTGGTTTCCCAAAATGTTTGGCCGGTTCATGAATGAAAGTCTCGGGAAGCTTCACTTCTGGGTAACTTTCGTGGGTGTCTATTGCATCTTCGTTCCCATGCATACAATGGGAATAGTTGGAATGCCGCGTCGATATGCACAATTCACTGAATATGAATTTCTCACCAAGCTTCATCCCCTGGTGGTGTTTGTATCCATTGCGGCGATAACCACCGTGTTAGTCCAGATTGTGTTTTACTTCAACCTATTCTGGAGCATGTTCAAGGGTAAGAAAGCCAGCGATAACCCATGGGAAGCGACGACGCTCGAGTGGACCACCACGTCGCCACCACCGCACGACAACTTTGCCGGTATTGTGCCTACGGTTTACCGGGGTCCCTACGAGTTCGCCGTGCCTGGCGCACTCAATGACTTCGTGATGCAGACAGAACCTGAAGTGAGCGACCAGCCTGTTGCAGCGACTGGCAGGGAGGGGACTAGTGGGAATGGCCACGACGGTCACAGGCGCTAAGCCGGTAATAAAGCAGGGAGCGAGTGGCGGACCCAAGCCTCCGGGACCGAACGGCCGCGGCTCTCACAAACTGAACGGAAACGACGGGTCCTCACATTACGATTCTGCGGCTCGTTATCGGATCGGAATGTGGCTGGCCCTTGCTGCGATAGTGATGATGTTTACGGCGCTTACCAGCGCCTATATCGTCCGGGCGGCTTCAGCCAACGATTGGCATCCCATCGCGATGCCGCGCATTTTGCTGCTTAGCACGGCGCTGATCGTGCTAAGCAGCGCCACGCTTGAGACTGCAAGACGGAAGCTGAAGGCTGCGTTTGAAAGCTCATACAAGCGTTGGCTTCTGCTAACAACAATGCTTGGAGTTGCGTTTGTTGTATCGCAGTTGCTGGCGTGGCGGCAATTGGTGCGGCAGGGAACTTATGTTTCCAGCAATCCGCATAGTTCTTTTTTCTACCTCTTGACCGCGACTCACGGTGTGCACCTGATGGGCGGACTGCTCGCGCTCGTCTACTTGCTCGTCCGCACAAGCCAAGCTTCCGTCGATGAGAGGGTCAAGGCAAAACGCTACGCATCAGCCGACGCGGTAACGCTGTATTGGCATTTTATGGATGGCTTGTGGATCTATCTGTTTGGGCTGCTGTTCTTTTGGAGGTGATCGTTGGAATGTCGGGGTGTCCCTCCGTGGGCGCCCCTGGTCGCCGTTGCAAGGGCGCCGACGGAGGGACCCTACTACATAATTGGAGGTGACAGGTGGTTACTGAGGCACGCGCGGAACGTTTTCCTGCAGCCGATTGGGACGGAGGTGTGCTCCCGTATCGCGTTGGTCATCGCAAGCTGGGAATGTGGTTGTTCATTGTCTCCGATTCATTGACGTTTTCGGCGCTGCTGATCGGTTATAGCTACCTGCGCGCTTCGAACGTGTGGCCTACCCCATTTCCTTTCTACCCAAGTATCGTCTTCTCCTCGGTGATGACTTTTTGCCTGCTCTCTTCCAGCTTGACCATGGTATTCGGCGTTTCGGCTTCAAGCCGCGGTGACAAAGTTGCGGTGCGAAAATGGATCTTAGCCACTATTTTCTTTGGCCTTTCGTTCCTGGTCTTGCACTTGTTTGAGTGGCACCATCTTTACAGTGAGGGGTTGCGTCCTTTTAGTCTGCCTGCAGAATGGGTAACTAAGTACGCTGCGCCCGACGGCACGTTACCAACGCCTTTGTTTGGCGCAACGTTTTTTACCATTACCGGATTACACATGTTTCACGTATTTACCGGCACCATATATCTTGGAGTTGTTGCGGCGAGGGTTAAGAAGCTCAAGCACGAAGATGTCGAGATTAGCGGGCTCTACTGGCACTTCGTAGATCTGGTGTGGATGTTCGTGTTCCCATTGATCTACATTATGTCAGTCGATATCACTGGGCACTGAAGAACTGTAGGGGCCTCACTCCGTGGGCGCCCCCGGATTCGGGGTGCAAGGGGCGCCCACGGAGTGCACCCCTACAATTGCACCGACGGACGGCACTAAGGAGCAAACGCTTATGAGCGCACATGTGGAAGAGCACGAACATTTTGCGGGCAGCAACAAGCTCTTTACATCGATCTGGGTCTGGCTGGTGGCCTTGACTTTGGTAGAAATTGGTCTCGCTTACCGGCCCATGCCAATCCATTACATGGTGACCATTCTGCTGGGCCTTTCGATCATCAAGGCTGCGTTGATCGTAGCTTATTTCATGCACTTGAAGTTTGAGCGCCTTAGTTTGATCCTCACAATTGTCCCGATGCTCGTGGTCTGCATCTGCCTGCTGTTTGTCTTCTTTCCCGATAGCTTTAGATCACATGGGCTGCGCTATAAGTTTAAGGAGCCGCCTCCGACGACATCTGAGGAGGGCCATTGATGAAGGCTGTGCGAATGGCACGAGTGTGGCTAATTGTAGGGCTGACCCTGGCGGCGTTCCTGGCGTTTGAGTCGTCAGGCCTGGCGCAGTGTGCGATGTGCCGCGCATCGCTCGCGGGTTCGAACAACGCGTTCTTTATCAGAAACTTCAATATTGGGGTGTTGGTACTGTTGACGCCGCCGGTTACGATTTTCTGCACGATCTTCGTGGTGTTGAAACGACACGGTGCAGCACCCAAAGCACCGGATGAAACTGATCCGCCCGAGTCTGGCGTCTGAAGTCTGGGTAAGAGCCCGAGCATTGATGTTGTGACTCTTGACTCTAGAATCGCGATTCCAGGCTCTTTAATTATGTCTGACGATAACCCGCTGGCAATCGATGTTGAAACGCGGACCACGCGCGGCCGTGCTTGTCCGCGATGCGGCGGCAAAATCATTCCTTCGGACCGGGCGGTCTATCAAAGCAGCGGTGATCCTAACGCCGTGTTTGCCATTTGGCAGTGCGAGAAATGCGGGTACGAAGAGATGTCGGAGCGACCAAAGGGTGCGGGCAAGGCTAAACATTAAATAATCTGTAGGCGGGTCGCACGGCAGGATAACTTTTGGCGAGAGATGCAGATGGTTTCAGTTGAGGTAGGGTCGATGAAGAATGAAGTCGGATTGTTGAACGTCATCTGCATTCTGGTCGGTTTGGGTTTTATTGTTTTCGCGATTGTGACTGCCGTTTTCTACCCGCCGCTATTTAGCACGGATAACCTGTTCATCATAGCCGTCTGTTTGGTGATGGCGCTCATGTTTACGGCAAATCCGCTGCTCTATCTGCACTCTGAAGGCCGGCTGCCAATCCCTTTCGCAAAGCGACAAGCGCGGCGCGAAGTTGTGCAACTTGCCGGATCAGGTCCGCCATTGCTCGACGCCAAGGGTCGCGCGATGCCGCCGGACGTCAGATCTATGGTTGCCAACATGAAGCAGAAGCAGGTAAACGACGCGTAGTTTGGTAAGTGTTTCAGTCGTGGATGAACTCACCAAGCAAGTACTGGGAAGCTTTGCGCTTTGGAAAAAGGACGCGCTTGATTTGCATACGTTGTTTGAAGCCGGCGGAAATGACCCCGACGCGCGCACCAGGGTTTTCGATATAGTTGAGCGGCTGGTGAAAGAAGGGCTCCTTGAAGAGCTGGGAAACGACTTTTATTCACTGACGGAGCAGGGAACGCAAGCTGCCCAGCGTTCAAAAGAAGACTAATGGACAGTGTGAGAGGTATTGCGTTTGGAGTGGCGGCATTCCAACGCACTGTTGCACCGCCGCCCCTGGCTTGTCGCCGCTTTCTGCGTCGTAAATAAATTGAGCGGCCACGACGCACGCCGATAATGCCTGACTATATTTTCTACCTACCGCATCTCAATGCCTTCTTGAACACAACCAGCGCTCTGTTGCTGATAGCGGGCTACCGCTTTATTCGCGCAAAATTCATTCGAGCCCACAGAAACTGTCAACTCGTGGCTGTGGCGACCTCAACACTTTTTCTGATTTCCTATCTCACCTATCATTACTACCACGGCGAGACGCGCTTCCCAGGTCAGGGAATTGTCCGGCCTTTGTATTTTGCGATTCTAATCAGTCATGTGATTCTGGCCATCGTCATAGTTCCTCTGGTTGGGATCACTGTCTATCGTGCCGCGCGGGGCGATTTCGCCAGACATCGACGAATCGCGCGCTGGACGCTGCCGCTCTGGCTCTACGTCTCAGTAACAGGTGTGATCGTTTACCTTATGCTCTACCATATCTACCCTTCTCGATGAGTTGATCGATGACCGTTAACGGCAATAATCCGAAGGTGAAGTTGGCGGCGCCCGAAGTAAAGCGCCTTAAGGCTTCGGGACCGATCCTCGTGCTCGCTGTTCTGTTTGTAAGTGGAGCTTCGCTCAGTTGGTACTTTAGTTGGTTTGGCCGAAATCTTTCCGACGCCGACATCTCACAATATTTATCTGACGAAAAGCGGCCGCGGCACGTGCAACACGCGCTTTTGCAGATTCAACAACGGATTGAACGAGGAGATCCTGGCGCGAAACAGTGGTACCCGCAGATCACAAGACTGGGCGCTCATCCGGAAACGGAGTTTCGCCTGACAGTTGCCTGGCTAATGGGTTTTGATTCTAAGTCAGAAGAATTTCACCGCACACTTGGCCAACTAGTTCACGATTCCCAACCGATCGTTCGCCGAAATGCCGCCCTTGCCCTTGTTAGATTCAATGACCCAACCGGACGGGCAGAGCTTGTTGCAACGCTCAAACCGTATGAGGTGCCGGCCCCTGCGGCCGGTGAAATGGCAAGTACTCTAAAAGAGCGATCGCAGATCACGCGCGGGACGCTGCTTGCCCGAATCACTCAGCTGGATGGGCGAGCAGTGGAGGTGAGATCGCCGCTTCCCGGAAGGCTGGACCGGATACTCGCGCCCAGTGGTTCCAAGGTGTTTCCCGGTGAGACATTGTTGACGATCATTTCGGACGAGGAGAGCGTCTGGGAAGCTTTGCGCGGGCTTTCGCTGGTGGGAGAATCAGATGATTTGCCGGTGGCCGAACGGTACGCGCAGGACGCAGTTTCTTCGGACCGCATAAAACAACAAGCGGCCCTGACGGCAAAAGCCATTCAGAGCCGCGTTGGGGAATTAAGTCAGCCTCCTAAGCCGACGGCGCACTAGGCGGAGCGTCTGGCAGAGCGATTCCGTGGAGACCCTCCCAGTCTTCAGTGGGTACCATTTCGATAGCATCCCAGGGACAACCGTCCAGGAAAGCACCATCCGGTCCTTTACTTATACACTTCTGGCAGCCGATGCAGAGATAAGGGTCGACTTCAATGCGCCCAAAGGGAGGATGATCGTCATCGGGAACCCAGAACATACAGGCCTCGATGGGACAGTACTCAATGCAGGCGGGTGATCCCGCACACCCGGTGCAGCAATCAGTCGTAATGGCAAGGATACGAGGCTTCTTTTTGCGCGTCGCCTTGCCATCACCTTCCGACATGGGCCAATGTTTATCAATAATGTCGTACAAACTGTTCTCCGAAGGTCCTTTATAATTGCTAATCAGTAATCGACTCTGACCTCGACTCTAACATAGCCTTGTTGATTTCCTCAACGATTTGTGTCGATTCGGCTTTTCCCTTGCAGCGCTTCCCGCGACGAAGGTTAAATGCAAGACGAAACCTAAAGGGGGACTATCATGGAAACGATTGCGGGTATCTTTGAATCACGCAGGGACGCCGAACGTGCCATTAACGGACTTCGATCGGCAAGGATTCCAAACGGCCGAATTGCGTTCCTGACTCCGGGAACGACAGTCGAAAAGGCTGAGAAAGTCGTGCGAACGACTGAAACAGAGCAGCCCGGTATGGGTAAGGCGATGGGTGGAGCCGTGGGCGGAGCAATAGGGGCTGCAGGAGGAGCGACGCTCGGTGCAGCCACTGCAAGTCTACTTGTTCCTGGTGTTGGTCCGGTCATTGCCGGGGGCATCGTCGGAGCTGCGCTGCTTGGAGCAGGTGGAGCGGCAACCGGAATGGCTGCCGGCGCCGCGCTGGAGAAAGAATTGGCGACCGGGTTGCCGCATGACGAGTTGTATATCTACGAAGATGCCCTGAGAAAAGGACACTCGGTCGTGATTGCCTTTGCCGACGACGACGACTCGGTCGAGCGCGTCCACAACGTCCTGGCTCAGGCAGGCGCCGAAAGCATTGATGCGGCACGCGAGAGTTGGTGGCTGGGTTTGCGCGATGCGGAAGAAGAACACTACGTTGAGCAGGGCGGGAGCTTCAGCTCTGATGAGATAAGCTACCGCCGCGGATTCGAGGCGGCGCTGAATCCTAAAAGGAGAGGCATACCCTATGCACAAGCAGCGACCGGATTGAAAGAGAGTTTCCAGGACGCAGCCACGGGCGATGCCTTTCGACACGGTTACACGCGCGGACAGGAATATCATCAAAGCCTGCGAGAGAAATACAAGAGTTGAAAGAGCTGCTGCTAAACCTGGCCGTGTTGATCGGAATACTAGGTCTTAGCGCACTCATTACGGGCTGGTTCGCACGCACCATGTACATCCGCTGCCAAGCCTGCGGCACCTTGAACGCTCGTCGCCGCACAAAGTGTCGCTGGTGTGAGCGGGAATTGAAGTAAGACTTTCCTGGGTCTACGAGCCTTTCCGTGAAACTATGTCCCACAACCCCCAATCTGGAACTCCGCCCGAATGGCAGACACACGCGGAAAAAACTGACTATCGCGAAACGCCCAGCTACGACGAGACCATAGCGTACTCCAAAAGTCTGGCGGCAGCTTCGCCTCTGATTCGCTTCACATCGTTTGGCCAGAGCGGCGAAGGACGCGATCTCCCGCTCCTAATTGCCACCGAAGGCGAGACTTTTAATGCAGAACAGGCAAAACGAGACGATAAGGCCGTCGTGCTTATTCAGGCTTGCATACACTCGGGCGAGCCTGACGGTAAGGATGCCGGCTTGGCTTTGCTGCGAGATATTGCGATCACGAAAGTGCATCAAGGGTTATTACAAAACGTGGTCGTGCTATTTATTCCTATCTACAACGCGGATGGCCACGAGCGATCGAGTCCCTATAACCGCATCAACCAAAACGGGCCCGCGGAAATGGGCTGGCGAGCAACGACCACGAATCAGAATCTCAATCGCGACTATATGAAAGCTGACACGCCGGAAACGCGCGCCTGGTTGAAACTCTGGAACAACTGGAACCCCGATTTATTCATTGACTGTCACGTTACCGACGGCGCTGATTACCGTTACAACATTACCTACCAATTCGAGCACCACGATGGCGTCGCGCCCAGTGTGCTGGTCTGGGAACTGAACGTGATGGACGGCAAAGTGGTTCCCGCCACTGTAGCAGCGGGGAACGTGGTGTCCTGGTATCTGGAATTCACGGATAATCGCGACTTTTCAAAAGGCATTCGAGATTTCAATGGGAGCCCGCGTTTTTCCACCGGTTATGTGCCCTTGCGCAACCGTCCGGCTATTCTGATCGAGACCCATATGCTGAAGGATTACAGGTCTCGTGTAACCGGAACGTACAATCTGCTGCGATTCACGCTCGAAGAAGTGAATCGTGATCCGCAAAGCCTGCTTGATGCAGTGCGTGTTGCGGATGAGGAGACAGTGGCTCACAGTCGGAATTTCGACGTGGGGTCGAAGCATCCGATTGATTTCGAGCTGACCGATAAAACAGTACCTTACGAGCTGAAGGCAGTTGAGTATACGACTGAGCAAAGCGACGTCTCGGGAGACGTGCGCGTCGTCTTTGGCACAGAGCCGCTCGATGTGACCGTGCCGATGTACAACACATTTCGCGTGAAGACCGCCATTAATCAGCCGCACTACTACATTGTTCCGCCCCAATGGAGAGAGGTTATTGAAGTCTTAAAGGCGCATGGACTCAAACTGCAAAAGACAGACGAGGCTATAACGATTGAAGTGGAGAGCTATCGCTTTAGCCAAGTCAATTGGCCGGCAGGTCCGTTCGAAGGGCGTTTTATGCCTAAGTTCAAAGCCGAATTGATTATCGAGAGCAGGACCTTCCCCCCATCTTCTATCGTTGTCCCGCTGGATCATGAGCTAGCAAAGCTTGCTGTGAATCTTCTGGAGCCCGCGGCGCCAGATTCTCTCGTGTCATGGGGATTCTTCAATGCGGTCTTCGAGCAAAAGGAGTATGGCGAAAGTTACGTTTTAGAGGGATTGGCCCGAGAGATGATGGCTGAAGATCCGGCCTTAAGGCAGGAATTCAAGCAAATGATAGCCTCCAACCAGGATTTTGCCGCAAACCCCAACGACAGGCTGCAATTCTTTTACATGCGTTCGCCCTACTGGGACAGGCACATAAATCTGTATCCGGTCGGACGCGGCACTATTCCTCTGAATTTCAAGGTTCAGGCGCTCTAAAATATGGTCCCTTGTTTGGGGTCTCAAGGAAATAAATGTCTGCCTATCCTTTCTACTAGACTTCGCGCTCGCGGGGCTGTTAAGCTAAGGAAGCGTTTGCCTTAGGTAATACAGCAAGCGCCTTAGTGGTAAGAGCCTCCCCGTTTCTCGCGTGCGGTTTGCTCCTTCCCAAGCTCCGTCGCTTTTTAATCCCGCTTTTTGTAATTGAAATCAACGCCCAATCGCGATTCATCAAATGCGAAGCCGGCGTATTCGGAGACGTTATGCCTTCCCCTAAACTGAAACCCATTCTGCGTTCACAGAAAGTCACCTTAATCCTCGTCGCCTTCCTGATGGTGTTCCCGGTAGCCGGCACTGCGCTAATTGTTCATCGTCGTAACGCAATAGTAGCGCAGGAAATCAATTACTCGCAGCTATATCGGATTGCCGACAGCGCGGCGGCTCTTTCTCTCACTATCGAGGGCGAGACATTGACCGTTCAAAACAAAGACGGCTCACTAGCGCAGGCCACTGTTACAAGTGAGGCAGCTCAGCAGACTGTAGTGGAACTATTCAGACAGAAAAACGTGGCCATAGAGTTCGTACCGCAGCGCCCAGGATCGCTGGCGACAGCGCTAAATTGGCTGCTCCCGCTTTTGACCGTCGGATTGCTGGGAATTATCGGCTGGCGAGTTTATAGAAGTATGAGCGGCCGGGACGGAAACTTTAAATGCCTTAACGTGGGCGGCACAGGCAAGGTTACATTTGCAGACGTGGCCGGCGTCGACGAAGCTCGGGCGGAACTAGCCGAGACAATTGATTTCTTGCGAAATCCAGCCCGCTTCAGCCGCCTCGGGGGGCGCATTCCCCGCGGCATACTGCTCTCAGGACTTCCCGGCACCGGAAAGACCTTGCTTGCTCGCGCTGCCGCAAACGAGGCCGGCGTACCGTTTCTGGCAGCTTCTGGCTCGAGCTTCCAGGAGAAATTTGCCGGCGTAGGTGCAGCGCGGGTCCGGCGGCTTTTTGTAGAAGCGCGGAAACTCGCGCCGTGCGTGATCTTCATCGACGAGATTGATGCTTTGGGTCGTCAGCGTGGACGCAGTAACGATTCTGCTTCCGCCGACCAGGATCAGACGCTGAATCAACTGCTGATCGAGCTGGACGGCTTTGATCAGATGAGTAGCATCGTGGTGATTGCCTCAACGAACCGGCCGGATATTCTGGACAACGCCTTAACACGCCCGGGGCGTTTCGACCGTGAAATCACAGTCAACCTGGCGGATGTTGCTGGACGGGAAGCGATTCTTAGAGTGCATGCCCGTGGTATTCAACTGGAGCCAGAACTCGATTTCCACTGGATTGCGCGCGGAACTCCCGGATTCTCCGGCGCTGAACTTGCTAATTTGCTTAATGAAGCAGCGATTGCCGCAACGCGCGACAATGCCGCTGCGATCGGGCGAAAACACATTGAATATGCCCGAGATAGAATTCTGATGGGGGCCGAGCGCCAGGGCTTCATGATGGACCATGACGAGCGTTATGTAACGGCAGTTCATGAAGCTGGTCACGTGGCAATGGGAGTGACCCTGCAGCATGGCGACCCGATCCATAAAGTATCAATCCTCCCACGTGGACGAGCGCTGGGGGTTACTCAATCACTGCCTGAACGTGATCGTTTGATGAAAAAGCAGGAATACCTGGAAGACCAGATTGCCTTGCTGCTCGGCGGGCGTGCCGCTGAACAGGTTTTGCTTTCGACCATGACCGCGGGCGCAGCGAACGATATTGAGCGCGCCGTCGACATTGCACGGCGTATGGTAAGCGAGTTTGGCATGAGCCCGCTCGGTCCAATACATCTGGGCGCGCCCGGCATTCCTCACAGTCAAACGCTGCTCGACCGAATCGAAGAAGCTACCAACGCTATTGTCAATTCGCAGTTGCAAAAGTGTTGCGAGGTGGTGAGGGAGAAGGAGGAGTCAATCCTTCGTCTTGTCGCCCAGTTGATGGAGCGCGACACTCTCGATGCCGATGAGATCGAGGAATGTTTTGTAGAGACTAGTGTCACACAGGCAGCGTGAAATAAAGTTTTAGACAACTAAATAGAGGGGATTCTCGAGGATCTTTTTAAGGGTCTGAAGAAACTTCGCCCCGGTGGCGCCGTCAATCACGCGGTGATCGCATGACATCGTAACGCGCATCATTTGGCGCATCACGATCTCGTTGTTTCGCACGACGGGTTTTGGCGTCATCGCACCTACGGCAAGAATTGCGCCCTCCGGTGGATTAATCACCGCAGTGAATTCGTCTATGCCAAACATCCCCAGGTTGCTAATCGAAAAGCTCGCGCCGGTATACTCTTCGGGCCGTAGCTTTCGGGCCCGAGCACGTTCCGCCAAATCGCGAACCTCCGCAGCGATTTCGCTCAGCGATTTCTGATCAGCCGAACGCACCACCGGAGTAATCAAGCCTTCTTCAATTGCAACCGCTACACCAATGTCGGCCCTTTCATAATACCTGAGGACCTTCTCCTGGAACGATGCATTGACTTGAGGATGTTGAATCAGCGCCGCCGCCGCCACTTTGATGATGATGTCGTTGATACTGATCTTCAACTCTGGATCAAGCTCATTTATCCCCCGGCGCATTTCCGCTGCCCGATCCATCTCCATCTCACTGGTGAGGAAAAAATGCGGTACGGGTCCAAGCGACGTTACCAAACGTCTTGCGATCGTGCGCCTTATTTCGCTAATAGGCTCATCCCGATAGGGCGAAGCGCCGACCGTCGCAGGCTGTTGCAATGGCATGCGTTCAACCGCGCGCAAATGTCTCTGTGGCGTTTGGTCGGGAGCCTGCGCCCCAGGTTTGTGCTGACTTATCGCTGTCTCGATATCGCGTTTGACGATTCTTCCGCCAGGACCGCTACCGCTTAAAGAGCGCAAATCCAACCCAGCTTCTGCAGCCATGCGCGCCGCTAAGGGCGAGACAATTAACCGGCCAGTGGGTGCAGCAGTTGAATCTGGTTGGCCATTTCCAGCGCCGTCCCCACTGGTTTTTTCAGTAATACCGCCATCGTTAGCTCGCGAGGTTGAGGCAGGTTGCTCAGGTGCCGGAACAGGCTTCGGAGCAGGCTCGACTTTCTCCTCGGAGGGCTTGGCACCTGCGGGAGCCGTTTGGCTCTGAGATGTAATTCCCGAGATGTCCTCGTCTGGCTCGCCGATGATGGCAATCACCTGGCCCAGCGGAGCCGATTCACCTTCCTTGATCAGAATCTTTCGCAGCACTCCGTTGGCGAGTGCCTGCATTTCCATTGTCGCTTTGTCCGTATCGACCTCCGCGAGCGGCTCGCCCATCGAGACCTTGTCGCCTTCTTTCTTCAGCCAACGCGAAAGCTGCCCCTCCTCCATGGTAGGGGAGAGTTTCGGCATGATTACCTGAGTCGCCATTAGGATTGGTCCTTTGTCAGTTGTCCACCCTCCGATGTCAATTGCTCCACCCTAAAAGCAGCTTCGTCCGCGAAAAGCGAAACCACGGACAACGAACCACGGACAACTGACAGCGTTTTTACAAATAAGAAACTTCACGAACAGCCGCCACGATCTGATCGACGCGTGGAATCGCGAGTTCTTCAAGATTCTTGGCGTATGGCATGGGCACGTCTACAGCCGAGACCCTTTTTACTGGCGCGTCAAGATAATCGAATGCACGCTCCATGATCTCGGTGCTGATTTCAGCACCGATGCCGCAGAACGGATGTGACTCTTCGGCAATCACTACTCGGTTAGTCTTTTTTACAGACTCTACAATAGTCTCAATATCCAGTGGTCTAATAGTTCGTGGATCGATAACTTCACATGAAACGCCCTGTTGCTCTAAAACTTCGGCAGCCTTCAATGCGACCGGAACCATCAGAGATCGCGCTACTATTGTCACGTCTGTGCCTGGCCTTTTCACGTCAGCCACTCCCAGGGGAATGGTGAAGTCGGGGTCGTCGGGAACCTCGCCCTTATTGCCATACATGCGCTCCTGCTCGATGAAGATCACCGGATCGTCATCACGGATTGAGGTTTTCAAGAGCCCTTTAGCGTCCGCGGGAGTGGAAGGCATTACGACTTTGAGGCCGGGAAAATAGGCGAACCATGATTCGAGCGCTTGTGAGTGCTGAGACGATACCTGAAAAGCCGAACCACCAGGTCCCCGAAAAACGATCGGGATCTTGAACTGGCCGCCGGACATATAGCGCATTTTGGCGGCCGAGTTAATAATCTGGTCCGTGGCAAGGATCGAGAAATTGAAAGTCATAAACTCCACAATCGGCCGCAAGCCGGCCATGGCCGCTCCGACACCCAGACCGGCGAAGCCCAGTTCGGTGATCGGTGTATCGATTACTCGCTTGGGCCCTAGCGCCTCGAGCAGTCCTTTGGTGACCTTGTACGCCCCCTGGTATTCAGCGACCTCTTCACCCATTAGGAATACGGTTTCGTCGCGCAGCATCTCTTCACGTAGTGCCTGATTGAGAGCTTCGCGCATCGTTATGACAGCCATTAAGCGTTCCTCTGATTGATTCTTCTGATGATTGAAGAGGTCTATTCCGAATTGGACTTACCATTAGCCTTTGCCCTACCGGGAGAAATGGGGTTGGCATAGACATCCTTGTATAACTCTTCGGGCGCTGGCAGCGGACTCTCTTCGGCAAAACGAAGCGCTCGCTCGACCTCTTCACGAACACTCTCTTCCATCTTTTCTATATCCTGATCAGTAAGGATGTGTTTTTCTTTGAGACTAACAGAGAAAAGTTTTACCGGATCGCGCTCCTGGTATTTCTCAATTTCGGCGCGCGTGCGGTAGCTGCCAGGATCGGACATCGAGTGCCCCATGAAGCGATAGGTCCGGACCTCGAGCAGCGTGGGCAGATAGTCCTTGCGGGCGCGTGCGACAGCTCGCTCAGTCGCTACTCGCACAGCAAGTACATCCATGCCGTCTACAAACTCGGACGCAATTTCGTATGCGCAGGCCTTCTGTGAAATATCCTGAAACGACATGGCCCTATCGAGGGACGTGCCCATGCCATACTGATTGTTCTCGCAAATATAGACGCAGGGAAGCTTCCAAAGCTGAGCCATGTTCACCGACTCGTGAAAGGCACCCTGGTTGACCGCTGCCTCGCCAAAAAAGCAGAGAGTGACCTGATCCGTGCCTTTATATTTTGTGGCGAAAGCGACGCCGGTTGCGAGCGGGATTTGCCCACCGACGATGGCATGACCCCCCAGAAAATTCACGTTCTTATCGAACATGTGCATCGAGCCGCCCTTGCCACTCGAGCATCCCCCGGCTTTGCCAAACAACTCGGCCATTACCGCATCAGGCGAAATCCCTTTCGCGATTGCATGCGCATGGTCGCGATAACTGGTAAGTACGTAATCATCGCTACGGATTGCCGAAATGGCCCCTATGGCGACCGCCTCCTGCCCGATGTAGAGATGACAGAAGCCGCCAATCTTTCCCATGCTGTAAGTCTCGGCCGACTTTTCTTCGAAGCGACGTACCAGCAGCATCTGACGAAACAGCCCGATCAGGGTTTCTCGGTCGAGATCAGCGAGACGGTCCATCTGTTCCTGCTTCACCCGCTCGCCGTCTTTTTGCGCCTCGGTCGTTTCAGATCGCTTGCCGTTAACAACGCCCGAACTACTATGTTCCTTCGCTCCTACGCGACTTGCTGACTGTGCACTCTGTTTGCTCATTTGCTGGTTTGTCTCTGACAATTTTACGACGCCTTGTTTTCAGGAGACCCCACACAAGCGGGCCTTCAATGGTTTCCTTGTCGGAATGGATAATTGTGGTGGGCGATTATACGCGAGATTTGTAAGCTCGCGCAAAAGTGACACTTGTAGACAACAAAAGAGCGCCCTTAAGTTGCTGTGAGCGCTCATGGCAAGAAAGCTGTTGCGCCAATTATCGCAAGGACTGGTCGGCGCTTGCTGGTGTGTGGGCCAGCGTCAATATTGTTTTGCGATTGTGTTTCTCGCGCTGCATCTCGCGGGCGGCCTTAGTTAGAAGTTCCTCAGTCGTTTCACCGTCTTCTGGAAAACATCCAACACCCATGCTCAATCGAATCACAATTTTCTTATCTGGCCGCACAGAATAGTTCTGCGACTCGACTGCGTTTCGAATTCGCTCTACCACAGATGCGGCAATGTGCGTGGACGCACTAGGCATAATCGCCACAAACTCATCGCCAGCGTAGCGGGTCAAAATATCCATCTGCCTGAGCTCTTTACGAATAACCCCGGCGACGGTCGCGAGCACTCGATTGCCGATTACGTGGCCGTATTGATCGTTGACTGCCTTAAAGTCATCGAGATCAATGCTGATCACGGTAAGTGATTCGCGATTCATTCGTTGGCACTCGGCCAGCTTTTGCTCGAGCATCATATAGAACCCGCGAGCATTCGGAAGCTCGGTCAGCGGATCAACCAGGGCACTGGCTTTAGTCTTTTCAAACGTTAGCGCATTGTTGAGCGCGCTTGACGCGTGTTGGCAAACTGACTCCAGCAGGCGAACGTGCTCCGTGGTGTATGAGGTGTGACTTTTGGAAAGGAGCGTGATTGCGCCAAATGCGCCATCCTGGCGAAGCAGCGGAGCAGAGAGAATCTCATTATATTCTTTCGACATATCCTCAGGCACACCCGCCAGGTCGAGCCCCGGCGACACATTGCACATGGGTCTCCCGTTCGCGATAACCCAGCCGGTTACGCCATCCCCAATGTCCAATCGACGGCGAGAGAAGAATTCAGCGTTGTCCCCAGTCGCATGGACCGAAACAGCTTTACTCGACTTTTCGTCCACAACAAACATGATCGAGGTGTCAAAAGGAACGATGGCCCGAAGCTTGTTCGCTACCAGCGTCACTGTGTCGTTGACGTTCAATGACGAGCCAATCGTCTGAGCGATTTCGTGAAGAGCAAAAACCTCTCGCTGAGCCTCGCTAATGGTACGGAAACCGGCATTACCACTGGGCGTGCCTAGCACGTCTGAGGCCAGGCCGGCACCAGGCTTGGTATTAGTGCTGTAATCATCCGTAGCGGAACGAATCTGTCCCTGGATGTCCTCAGCGGCGATTAGAGCATCAAATTCCAGGACGTGTGCTTCAAACTTTTCGATGATAAGCGGGTCAAAGTCGCTGCCGGCCATCTTGCGTAGCAAAGCCAGCGACTCTTCGCGGGCCATGCCCTTACGATAAGGTCGATCGCAGCGAGTAGCATCATAGAAGTCCACGACCGAAATTATTCTTGCCACTAAGGGAATGGCTTCACCTCTCAATCCTTTTGGATAACCTGAACCATCCCACTTCTCGTGATGGTAGCGAACAATGTCTTCGACGGGATACGGGAAATTAACTCGCTTGAGAATGTCGCCGCCTACAGTTGGATGAATCTTCATCTTGGCGAATTCGCCTTCAGTCAACTTACCGGGCTTGTTGAGAATGTATTCGGGTACTGCCAGCTTGCCCACGTCGTGTAGCAGCGCGCCTGCGACAAGAGCCTGCAACTCACTGCTCGTTACATCAAACAACTTGCCCATTTGGCTGGCATAGATTTGAGTGCGCTTGACGTGGCCGTGGGTGGTTTGATCCTTTGCATCAATCGCGATCGCCAGAGACTCAATCGTGTTCATGTGAATCTCGGCCATTTCCTCGACATGTCTTCGCTGCTCAGCTTCTGCCCTCCTTATCTCCGCGACCTGTTTCTCATTGAAACGATAGAGAAGATGAACAAGACCAATAATTAGTAAGCCGAGAAGAACAAACGAAATGTTCGACCCGCTAATGGCAGAATAGAAGAGTACGGCGGATGCAGCACCGGCAACTTGAGTCGTCAGAGTCCAGACAATGCTCTCGCGAGATGGTAGAACTGCGGCCTTGCCCCCGTTCAGGCTTGAAACCGCTGCGGTTACCAGCGTACTGAAAAAGTATTGCAGGACCGCTAACACGCAGAGTGGGATAAGGAAGATATTTAACGGCAGCCCTTGATCCAATCCGATTTTGGCATCGCCGGCTAAAATACCAACAAGAAGTCCATAGCAAGATGCAGAAATAGAAGTAGAGACAATTGCGATGGCAGTGGTAAAAATCAGCTCTCTTCGAGTGCCAAGGCGATAGGTGGATAAGAAACCGACAAGCGCAGCCAACAGGATTGCCGGTCCCGCCGTGTCGGCCGGTGGGATGGCATAGAGCATGACCGCAAAGAAGACGAAAGCGTCAGCTATCGACTTCCTGCTCTGACTAACTCCATCCGTGCTCGTTACGGAAACAGTTAGGCGGCTGGCCGCAAAGGTGAGAACGAGTAGAAGGAGCCACGACGCAAGTCCTGCCCTGGTTAAGAACGGCAACTTAAGCGTCGAGCCTAGTGCTAGAAGCAGCAGCATCGCGCTCGCTGTCGAAATCGCGATGAATGAAGCTCTACTCTTCCCGTTGTCCTGTGCCATGGAGAGATTAGTTCCTTCCTCAGACATTAGCCGGGTTAACACCTCGAGCAGGTGGTGGCTAAGCTGCTAGCCAGACGTGGCGGGCCTGCTTGGACGAGTCAAGGAAACTTGGTGACTTCGGGAGCGAATTAGACAGTCAACAGTGTTGAGCGCTGTCGCTAAAATAACTTGTTCAATAGGTTAACGTCAAGGCAGATAAACCAGGTTGCGGGCAAAGAGTTGAATTCTTAGGCCGCTTGCCGGTGAGTAAGGCAGAAAACGACCGAGTAGCCTTTTGCGCTTTGGGCTTAACCCGTGGCAGTTGCCCTTTCAGAAAGTTGAGACGCAAGCCTTTCGCGGTCTGTGACAGGGGCTTGGCACGCATAGTTTTCGCAAACATACGCGGTCGGTCGTTCGTTCATTAGCCCGCGATCGCGTAGGAGCGGAAGTAGCGTGGGAGCACTGTTCTCGCCAGGAGGTGCAATTGCGACCACTTTGTTTGGCAGATAGGGCTTCCAGACCTCATTGAGCAAAGCGCGCGTTCCGTCTGACTCCAGGTCGCCGACGATGGCTATTTCTTTAGGAGTGCCCAGATAGTAATCGACGGCGCAGAGTGTGCGGCCAAAGCCGGTCGGATAACGCCGCAAAGAATCTGCCACCAGGCGTAAGACCGTAAGAGCCCGCCTTTTATAGTCGTCGTTATCTGTCAGCTTAGCGAGCCGCAGTAGCACTTCCGCTGCAACTGAGTTTCCAGAAGGAGTGGCATTATCGAAATAGTCCTTTGACCGCACGATCAAACTTTCGTGACTCTTTCCCGTAAAAAAGAATCCGCCTTCCTGATCGTCCCAAAACTCTTCAATCATTTTATTAGTGACGGCGACAGACTCTTTGAACCACTCGAGTTCTCCCGTGGTCTCGTACAAGGTCAATAACCCCTCGCTGAGGAACGCGTAGTCTTCCAGATAGGCATTTAGTTTTGCCTTGCCGTCCTTGCAGGTCCTCAGCAGCAAGCTTTCGCGGCGCAGATTCTCGAGCAAAAAGCGCGCGTTATTTCGGGCAACCTGCCGATAGTCATTACGCTCGAGGATGGCTGCAGCTTCGGCAAAACTGGCCAGCATCATTGCGTTCCAGGCGGTGAGAATCTTTTCGTCGCGGGCCGGCTTCACGCGTTTCTCCCGCGACTCATAGAGCTTGCGGCGCGATCTTTCCAAAGACTCGTAAGCGGAGCCGACAGTTGTCTTGTGCTCTGCAGCAATCTCCGCCAGCGGACGGTTCACATTTAGAATGTTCTTGCCCTCAAAGTTTCCGCTCTTGGTGATGTCGTAATAAGCGGAAAAAAGCGACGCAGCTTGCTCGTCCAGAATTTCTTTCAATTCGGCTTCAGTCCAAACAAAAAACTTACCCTCTACGCCTTCAGAGTCGGCGTCCTGAGTTGAGTAAAAGGCACCAGCCTGATCAGTCATCTCGCGCGCGACATAATCAAGGATACCTTCGGCAATTCGGCGGGCCGACTCATCTTTAGTCAACTGGTAGTAATGAAGATAGAGACGGGAGAGCAAGGCGTTGTCATAGAGCATCTTCTCGAAGTGAGGCACCAACCACCTGGCGTCTGTGGAGTAGCGATGGAATCCGCCGCCGAGCTGATCATAAATTCCACCGTTAGCCATCTTCTGACACGTGTACGCAACGCTTTCGAGCGCCTCCCGGTTTCCCGTGCGGTGGTAAGTGCGGAGCAGAAACTCGAGGGTCATTGCCGGCGGAAACTTTGGTGCGCCGCCAAAGCCGCCGTTGGTGACATCGTAATTCGTGATGATTCCTCGATAAGCGGCTTCCAGAAGATCCGTTGAGAGCAGTTCATTTGACTCGCGTGTAACATTTAAACGGGCCAACTCGGTGAGAACGGAAGCGGTGGTTTGAGCGACGTCGTCTGGTCGTTCGCGATACGCTGCGGCCATGCTGATGAGCACACGAGGAAAACCAGGCATGTTGTGCCGATCCTCTGGTGGAAAGTAGGTGCCGCCATAAAAAGGTACGCATTCGGGTGTGAGAAACACAGTCATCGGCCAGCCGCCGTGATGAGTCATCATTTGTACGGCATTCATATAGATCTGATCAAGATCCGGCCGCTCTTCGCGGTCAACCTTGATATTCACAAAGTTCTCATTCATCACGCGGGCGATCTCTTCGTTCTCAAAAGACTCGTGCTCCATGACATGACACCAGTGGCACGCGGAGTATCCAATACTCAGCAGGATTGGCTTGTTTTTGCGCCTTGCTTTTTCCAATGCCTCCTCGCCCCAGGGGTGCCAATCGACCGGATTGTGCGCGTGTTGCAGCAGGTAAGGGCTCGTCTCATTGATTAGCAGGTTTGTGTGTTTATGATCTGACATTAGTGCCTCGCGAAGTTGAGCTTCGATTGGGAATTAAGATTTACATCTAGTTGAATCTGGGAACCGTTCTCATTGTACAGCCCGCCTGATAAACAACGAAACAGGAGGCCGACCGGGTAGGTCAGTTTGAAAAATTAGCCGCGGATAAACGCGAATGAACGCGAATCTGATAGGACGCTATTAGAAATTAGATCTCGTGTGATGGGTTTTGATTTCGCTGCCAAACATCAGTTTCTACTTTTCGTTCTTCATCTCTGATTCGCGTTCATTCGCGTTTATCCGCGGTTAATTTTACCTTTTCTCTTTCGAGTCTCTTGCTGAAACATAAGTCCACATTTACTATACTGCTCAAAACTGAATGGTCATTCATTTTCTGCCACCGAATCTCGAGTGGAGGACCAACTGATGGAGCGTGAAATTTTAGAGATGGACGTTGTCTTTGTCGGCGCCGGGCCGGCAAACCTGAGCGGCGCACTGCACCTTTCCCGTTTGATCAAGAACCACAACGAGGCTATTGCAAAGGGCAATAGTCAGGGTAGAGGGCTGGGTGAGATCGAGATTGGGGTAATTGAAAAAGGCGCTTCGGTAGGTGCACACATTCTCTCCGGGTCCGTGATGGATCCACGGGGGCTCAAAGAACTGATGCCGGATTTCATCGAACAGGGAGCGCCGCTTGAATCACCCGTCAAAGAAGATCGCTTCCTCTACCTGACGAAAAGGCGTGCAATGCGTTCTCCCATCACGCCACCGCCGCTAAAGAACCATGGCTACTATATCGTTTCTTTGAACCGCTTGTCGGCGTGGCTGGGCGAGAAGTGTGAGGAAGCAGGCGTGAACATATTTCCGGAGTTTCCCGGAGCCGAAATGCTTTATGACGCAGAAGACCGCGTCATCGGCGTGCGTACCGGAGACAAAGGCATAAACAAGGAAGGGAAGCGTAAGGCCAACTTTGAGCCTGGCGTAGACCTGCATGCCAAAGTAACGGTGTTGGGCGAAGGGCCACGTGGGTCGTTGACCAAGCAAATCACGCAGCGACTCAATCTTGACGCCGGCCGGGAGCCACAAGTTTACAGTATTGGGGTCAAGGAACTGTGGGAATTACCCGACGATCGTTACCCGGCGGGCTGGGTTACGCATACTCTCGGTTTTCCGTCCGACGCGCACACCTATGGGGGCGGTTGGATCTACGGAATGCAGAATCGCATTCTTAATATCGGCTATGTAACGGGACTCGACTATGAAGATCCGTTGCTCGATCCGCACGCAGAGTTTCAGCGATTCAAGTCGCATCCCTATTTGGCACGCCTTCTGGATGGCGGAAAGATGATCCGTTACGGCGCCAAGACCATAGCTGCCGGCGGCTATTTTGCTATGCCGCAGATTTACGGTGATGGTGTGCTCCTGGTCGGTGACTGCGCGGGGTTTCTAAACTCTCAACGATTGAAAGGAATCCATTCTGCAATCAAGAGTGGCATGCTGGCGGGAGAAGCGATATTCGAGGCGCTGGTGGCAGGCGATTTTTCCGCGCAGCAATTGCAGCGGTATGAGCAGCTCGTTAATGAGAGCTGGATCGTTCCGGAGTTGCTCAAGGTGAGGAACTTTCACGCGGGTTTCAAGCATGGCCGATGGCTTGGCCTGGTAAACACAGGTTTGCAGCTTATTACCGGCGGCCGGGCCTGGGGAATTTTTGATCGGACAAGGGCGGAGCCTGGCCACGAAGCAATGAAGAAGCTCTCGGCCTACGGCTATCACGGCGACACCATCGAACAACGTTATGACGGTTTGCGGTTCGACGGCAGGACCACGTTCGACAAGCTCACCGATGTATACCACGCGGCGGTCGGTCACGATGAAGATCAGCCGACGCATCTTCATGTACTTGACACTAACATCTGTTCGACGCGGTGCGCAGAGGAGTATGGTAATCCCTGCCAGCGCTTTTGCCCGGCGGCCGTTTACGAGATGGTCGATAATGGAGACGAGGGCCGGAAGAAATTACAAATCAACTTCTCCAACTGTGTTCATTGCAAGACGTGCGACATTATGGATCCTTACCAGATCATTAACTGGGTGACACCGGAAGGTGGGGGTGGGCCAGATTATAAAGGAATGTGATCGGACGCACCTTTGACCCGCGCGGCAAATTAGCGAGAGGTCTGGCGAAAAAGTTTTCCCTTTACTCTTTTTTATCTCCTTCCTTGACGGTAAAGTTTACTTTTCCGCGCATTACTTCTTCCAGAGCTATACGCGTCGGTTTGTGCTTCACCGGATCGATCTCAATACGTGGCCTGGCGCCCCGCTGCAGTTGTTTGCTTCTCTTGGCGGCAAGAATGATCAGACGGTATTTTGAGTCGACTTCCGGCGCCTGAATCTCTGTTACGGTGTGTTCAAGGTCTTCGTTTTTAGTTGGCATAATAGATTCCTGATTTCCTTCACTCTGACGAAAAACTCTCAATTACCCTTTGGATATGGGCTTCCTGGCGTGCGGGGCGCGCTCTCTCCGCAATAATTATCGATTCGAGTTGGCCTGATGCGCGCTCCACGTTCTCATTAATAATCACGAAATCAAACGCCTTATAGTTCTTTAACTCCTCGGGCGCATTTCGGAGCCGCAGCTCGAGCTCTTCCGCAGAATCAGTTCCCCGCGCGATGAGGCGCTTGCGCAAGACCGCGAGCGACGGCGGCAAAATGAAAATGGTTACTGCGTCCGGGACCAACCGCCGCACACTGGCGGCGCCCTGAACATCAACTTCCAGAATGATGTCGCGTCCTTTAGAGGTCTCATGCGACACCTGCTGCCGGCTGGTGCCATAAAGTTGTCCGTGAACCCGTGCCCACTCAAGAAACTCGCCGGCTCTGATCATGGCCTCAAACTGTTCTGGCGTCACGAAGAAGTATTCACATCCGTTAACTTCTCCGTTTCGCGGCGCGCGAGTTGTGTATGAAACAGAGTAACTAAGGTTTGGCACTGTATTCAGCACTCGCTGGATAAGAGTGCCTTTGCCGCCGCCGGAGGGCGAACTCACCACAAAGAGGATCCCGCGTGCGAGTTGCGCTGGGATGTCTTTGCGATCGCGTTCAGACTCCCTGATTTCACTCGACATTCTGGACCTGCTCGCGCAGCTTCTCCACCTCAGCCTTGATTCCAAGCGCCGCCTCTTTGATGGAAAGCTCAGTTGATTTCGACAGAGTTGTGTTTGCTTCCCGATTTAGCTCCTGGAGTAAAAAGTCGAGCATCTTGCCAACCTCGCTCGTGGAATCAAGGGCCTCACGAAACTGACTCAGATGGCTGCGGAGTCGCGTCATCTCTTCACTCACGTCGCTTCGATCTGCGAGGTAGGCAACCTCCTGAGAGATTCTCGCAGGATCGAGGTCAACCGACTGGCCGCCGCGGTTAAGGATCTCTCCGATTCGTTTTTGCAGACGAACACGGTAGGCCTCAACAAGTCCACCGGCGGCTGCCTCAATCACCGGCACCAGTGCTTCGATTTTTGCTAAGCGCTCACGCATCTCGTTGCGAAGGGCTTCGCCTTCCTGCTCACGCATTCGCTGGAGTTCATCAATCGCTTCATCTATGGCGCGCTCGACACCTGATACCATGTTTTCACCCAAACCGTCCCGGGCGGGTTGCACTGCGCCGGGCAGCCTGGCCAGCATGTTGATGTCAAGGTCGCCTTCTATCTTAAATTCACGTTGTATTTCCCTCATTGCGTTAACGTAGCCGGCGATCAGAGGTCGATTCAGCTCATAAGCAACTTCGGAGGTACACTCAAAGGTGATGGTTGCATCTACCCGGCCGCGTGCGAGTCGCGAACTAATGCGCCTTTTGACTTCCGGCTCCAGCGATGAGAGTTCGGAACTAAGGCGGAGATGAACATCAAGAAACCGGTTATTGACGGTCTTCAGATCGACCGAGACGGAAAAATCAGCCCCCCTCACCGACCCACGACCGTATCCTGTCATTGATTTCATAGGTTTGTTATTGACTAACTAACTGACAACTCCTCTTCCTCATCCGCAAATTGCAGCTCGTAAAGTTTTCTGTATTGCCCGTCTCGAGCCAACAGCTCGTTATGGTTTCCTCTCTCGATAATCCGGCCACCTTTCATTACCAAAATCATGTCAGCGCGCCGAACGGTGGATAACCGATGCGCGATCACAATTGTGGTACGGTTGCGTACCAGGTTAGCAATAGCACGCTGAACCAATCGTTCTGATTCAGCATCAAGCGCCGATGTCGCTTCGTCCAGGATTAGTAACGGAGCATCAACCAGTAGCGACCGTGCAATTGCCAGACGCTGACGCTGTCCTCCGGAAAGAAGGACGCCGCGTTCGCCAACCACAGTATGATAGCCGTGTGGAAGTTCCATGATGAAATCGTGCGCGAAAGCTATCCGCGCTGCTTCCTCGATTTCTGCTTCTGTTACCCCAGGCTTGCCGTATGAGATGTTATAGAGCACCGTGTCGTTGAATAACACGGTCTCCTGTGTGACAAGTGCGATCTGGCGACGCAGACTCGCGATCGTTGCGTCTCGCAAATCGATTCCGTCCCATAGCACGGCGCCTGATACCGGATCGTGGAAACGAGGAAAGAGTTTGGTCAGTGTAGACTTGCCTCCACCTGATTCGCCCACCAGCGCAACCATTGTGCCCGCGGGTATGTTCAAACTTACATCCCGCAACACCGAGCGCGACTCGTTGGCATAGCCAAAAGAGACGTGTCGGAGCTCAATGGCCCGCTTAAGTGGAGGAAGCTGCACCGCATTCTTCTTTTCGTGAATCTCTGCATGCTCATCCATCACTTCCCAAACATGGTGTGCCGCTGCCAGTGCCTGCTCCATACTGTTTTGCAGCCGCGATAATTTGCGCATGGGATCGTAGCTACGAAAAAGAAAGAAAAGGAAGGTTAAAAACTGAGCTGCGTTCATGCGGCCGGAGAGGATCTCGCGTTGCCCAAAGAAGAGTAGGAAGACGACAAAGATAACTCCAATCATCTCGATCGCAGGCGGCGCAAATCCGGCAATACGGGCGGTTCGCAGGTTGGCGTTGACGATCCGCTTCGCAACTGTGGTGAAACGTGCTGACTCGCGTGCTTCCGCGCGGTAGGCTTTGACAATGCTCTGGTTTGATAGCGCTTCTTGTGCAGTGTCCGTCAATTGTTTGTTGCCTTCAAAACTCTCGCGGGCGAGGTTCCGAAGTCTTGTGCCAAATCTCGCCGTGAGTACAGCAATGATCGGTGCGATGGTCAGCGAGCCGAGCGTTAGTCGCCAACTGTAAAAAAAAGATGCGGAAAGAAACGCGATAAGAGTAAAACTTTCGCGAAGCATGTCGCGAATGGTGCCGGTAACTGCGGTCTCGATAGCGGCAGCACTTGAAACCAACCGCGACACCAGGTAATTAGTGCGATGTCGCTCAAAGAAACTTGCAGACTGAGAAAGCAGGTGTCTGAACAAATCCTGGCGCAGTTTCAAAACCGCTGATTGGCCGATTCGGGCCATCAAATAAGTCGAGAAATATTCAGCGATTCCTTTGGCAAAGGTAAAGACCAACAGCAGAACAGAAATAATCTTCCAGGCTGCCAGGCCTGATTCCGGGATCATCCGCTGAAGTCCAAACAGAGTGGGGGTGCGCTGGCCGTCACCCTGGGCAAAGGCCTGGTCAAAAATGGGAACGATCAGCCCGCCTATCGCGCTTTCCAGCAAGCCGACCAGAAGCATTGCAAAAGTCGCTAATGTGAATATGCCCCAGTGAGGTCTTAAATACTTCAGCAGTCGTCTAAGATCGCGCATCGCTGGTTGCGAAAGTTTTTGAACCGCTTGTATAGGGAAGGTTGAAACCGGTTGTGAAACGAAAGGAAGACTATACTTAGCGTTGCTTAATTGCGTCAAGGCTGAGCGATTTGGGGTAGTGCTCCATTAGTGTATTGCGGGTTCGGATTTGGCTGCTTGGCTACCGCGTGGTGGTACTGACCTCATGACACACGAGCGACGCACCCCCAACCCGCAACACACTAATGGAGCACTACCCGATTTGGAGGGGACTAATTTAGCTGGCTGTAAACGATGGGTCAGTGTTTTGGTTTGCTCCCATTCAACGCGCGGTTTATGATTCGTTTACGATTCGGTATTAGAATTGAGTTATAATTCGGTTGCGATATTTCGTGAATTCAAATCCTTCCAACTACGGGTCATCAAACTTGGAACAACAACGGCAAGCCGCCAGCAAGTACGCTGGCAAGCGACTTCTGATCGTCGATGACGACTCAGACATGCGCCTGTTGCTGGCGGAGTATTTTCGTCGCCTCGGATTTGAGGTTGAAGAGCGTGAGAGCGGGTCGGCAGCGCTCGAACCGGCAATGGCAGGCGGGTTTGATTGTTTTATTCTTGATGTGTCCATGCCGGGAATTTCTGGTTTTGAATTGCTCAAACGCGTTAGGAGTCGCGGCGTCCAAACTCCAGCACTCTTTCTCACCGCGCACGACGCTCTTGATTACAAGGTCGCCGGCTTCGAAGCTGGAGCCGACGATTATCTGGCAAAACCATTCAGCCCGCGCGAATTGGAGTATCGGGTGGAGGCGTTGCTCAGACGATCCGGAATGGTTATCCGGGAGTCGGCAGAGGACGGAGAACGCATTGAAGTAGGCGATCTGGTAATTGACAAACGCCGGCACGAAGTCACCAGGCATGGTTCTGTCATCGATCTCACACCACTCGAATTTCAGATTCTCGAGTTACTCGCATCTGAGCCTGGCCGCGCATGGTCCAGAAATGCGCTTCTGGACCAGGTTTGGAGCACTGATTACGAAGGCTACCAACGGAACATCGATCCGCACATCAATCGCTTGCGAAAAAAACTCGAAGCTGATCCCAGGAACCCGCGATATGTGCTTACCGTTCGCGGCATTGGCTACAAGTTAAACGAATCCCCTTGAGCTGGTCGTTTTCCACTTGTCATTTTCCATTGTCATTAATCATTGGAGACGCGTAGGCGGTTCTTGATCGGGCGACCCATTGTCCACAAATGGGCGGATGACAAACGTCCAATGGAAAATGGAAAATGACCCGGTCGCTACCGCTCCCGGTTCTCCAAGTCGTCCACTTAGCGGTCTGATACCGGAGCCAATTGCGATGAAATAGGTGATGATATAGAGGAGAAGTGTTGGATGCTGTGGATTGTGGGTGCTGGTTTAATAGTTATTTGGTTTCTTCTGAAAGTTTTCCTGCATAAAGGCGGCTTCATTCATATCCTGCTACTTGGTGGCATTTCCCTGCTTATAATAGAGTTTGCGGCCTATCGCAAGAGCCGCTACCGGAGGATTTCAGCCGGACGCTAGCTTGACCCTCCTATTGCCTTCGGCAACAATGATCCGCCTCGGTGCATCAAGATAAGAAGCACGTGCGCCGGCGAGGGCCTGGGCCCTTAACACTACCTTTTGCATTTGAAGTGAGGAGTTGCTAAGCCATGTTATCCAGCCACCTTCTGAAATCCATTGTTCTCCCGGTCTTCGCATTGGCGCTAGGCGTATCCGTCCTTGCACAAAGCGATGTGCCGCGGCAAACCGTGGCAATAACTTACCCGCTCGACGAAACCATAACTGTGAAGTTTCGGGGCACGACCCTCTTACCAAGATTAAAGGGTGAAGCCAAAGTGAGACGAGGAGGTCGCCGCGGAACCCGAGTCGAACTCAGTCTGGAAAACCTGACTCGCGCCTCAGAGCTGGGCGGCATCTACACGACTTATCTACTTTGGGCCATTTCACCTGACGGTCGCGTTGACAATCTTGGAGAAATAAAGAGGGGGGGCAGCACGTTTGTAAATTCAAAGCTCGACGCCACCACTCCGCTCCAAACCTTTGCTCTGATTGTAACCGCCGAGCCTCACTTCCTAATGAAGGTCCCCAGTCGAATGGTGGTGCTGGAAAACTTGCCCCCGCAAAGGTCTGGCGGTAGTCAGGTCGAAACGGTGGGAGTGCAATACATTGGCAACTCCAGTGACTACTTTAAGACTTCACGCGTACCAGAAATCGCCGATAGGGATTACAGTGCTACCCCGGTTTCGCTTTTGGGTGCGCGGCAGGCGATAAATCTCGCAAAGTTTGCCGGCGCGGCGCAGGACGCGCCTTCTGAATTGCAGCAGGCAGAAGACGATCTCCAGGCAGCGGAAAAAGCCTGGAGGCTGGATCAGACATCAGTTGAGGTTGATGTACTGGCGCGAAAGGCGACGTCGTCAGGAGCCCGGGCCGAAGAGATGAGTGCCAGTAGACGGGCCGCGCGTTTGCGCCGGGAAGAGATTCAACGGCGGGATGAGGCATTACGCTCGGCGGAGCGAACTGCAGAAACCGCGCAAAGTGAGCTCGCGCAGCTGCGCGCCGCACTCGATCGCGAACAACGAGCACGGGAGCAGGCTGAGAGAGATTCAGCGGGAACAAATGAGCAACTACGCGAGCTTCGTATTGAGGTGGCGCGCTTGCGCGATGAACTACAGACTGTGCGGTCGGAAGGGGAAGCGGCTAAGATTAATCTCGCTCGTCTGGAAGGCGAGAAACAGGCTGAAGTGGCACGAAAAGACTCGGAGCAGCGAGAACAGCAAAGACGCGCGGCTGAGGCGACTTTGAAGCAGACACTGACGAAGTATGGCAAGTTGAAGGAAACTCCACGGGGCTTTCAACTGGTACTTCCTGAGTCTATTTGGGCAAGCGCCCGCACAGCGGACCTGGTTTCAGCCGCAGCCGCAAAACTCGAGCCACTCGCAGCGCTCTTAGCCAGCAATCCTGATTATCAGATTGTGATCGAGGTCCACACAGATAACAAAGGTGAGGAGATCGCCTTGCAACAGCTCACTCAGGAACGCGCGAGAGTTCTCTCAGAGCGATTACAGTCCGCGGGAGTTGATCCTTCACGCATTCAGGCGAACGGCATGGGCGCGTCAAACCCGTTGGCGAACAACACTACCTTAAGCGGCAGGTCGAAAAATCGGCGAACTGAGATTACCTTGACACCACTTCCTGCGCGCAGTACGGCTAGTAGTCAGTAGTCAGTAGTCATTAGTCAGTTGTCAGTTGTCAGTTGTTGAGGTGGTCTTGGGGCTTTGGTCTTGGGCCTTTGGTCTTGGGGCCTTTCGCCCAAGTTCGGCGGCCAGCTATTTGCAACGCCAAAACGGAAGCATCCAGGATCAAAGGCCAAAGACCAAAGGCCTAAGACCGTTAACACCTAACAACTGACTACGAACAACTAACAACTGACCCCGCTTCCATGTCCCCACTCGAAGTCTTACAGCTCGTCGGCTACAGCATCGGCGCCGTCCTGCCGCTGTGGATGGGCTTTCAGTTAGTTACTCGTCGACATAAGTTGACGGCCCTGGAACGAGCGCTGTTTGCCCTGGCGCTAACCATGGGTGGATGGCACGCGAGCAACCTCTTCATTACGCTTCACGCACTTTTTGGGCTCGGTTTCGATTCATGGACCACGCTGCTGCGGCTTGCCGATTCCATTTCGGTGGTCAGCATCACTCTTGCATATTCCTTTCTGCTTCACGTCCATCTGCATCTTTGGGCCAATGCCGCTGGGCGGCCGCTCACAAGAAACGAAAAAATTCGCGTCTATCTCTCCTACCTTCCTACGTTATTTCTGCTGGTTGCCATACCCAAGATCTGGACGGGCGAATACGCCCCAATGCTCACTAAGCTCAAGTTTTTTGTTTTACCGTTTGCCTTTTGGATTGCTTATGTGCTGGGTGCTATTGCCGTCACCGAGTTATTGATTGCCAGGAAGAGCAACAACCTTAGCGAGCGGCGCATCATGCGCACTCTGGCTGCATCGTTCGTAGGGATTGGAATCGTGATTCTCGCAGCGCTCGCGCTGGGATTGGGGGAGGGCACTACCCTCGGTCTTTACTTAAAGACGGTTGCAAATCTTGGCTCGCTGGTTCCTTCGGTATTGTTGGCCTATTACATCTACCGTTACCGATACCTGGAACTGATTATCGAAGAAAGTTTGATAGTCGCAACCTTTGCGGCTGTGGTGCTGACAATTTACATTTACGGTATTCGCACGATTGGCGACTGGATGACGTCTCGTTATGGTGTCAGACAAGGAGTTGTGGAGGCATTACTCATTCTCGGGCTCACTCTGGGCGCAGCGCCTATGCGCGGCTGGTTGGAAAACCGCTTTCATAAATTGTTTGAGCGCGAAGCTGCACTCTATCGCGAGATTGTTGCAAGGATAGGATCCCACGCCGGTCAGTATCAGGACTTGCCAGAACTGTTGCGCTTCGTCGAAGAGCGCACTACACAGGCCTTAGGGTTACGACGGGTCCAGATCATCGTGTGCGACCAGGCGCCGGCCGAAGAGGCAACTCCCGATAGTTCATTAGCAGGCGTCGGCTCAGTTTCCGCCGACGAGTGGGTTGAGCCGTTGCTGCAAATCTCAAAGCGAAACGAGTGGAGACCAGTCGAAGGAGATGCAGTACTCGCGGCCCATGGATTTCAGATCGCTTATCCATTGCGTCGGGAGGACCGCGTTGCTGGTGTGCTATTGATCGCTGGCCCATCGGGAAGCCTCACACCGGATGCGCGCGCTGTTCTCGAAGTACTTGCCGGCCAGGTAGCCATTGCAATTGAGGACTGTCGTTTGGTGGAAGAAAACCTGCGCCTGGAACGTCGCGTCGCCGAGGGAGAACGACTCGCTGCCCTGGGACAACTGGCTGCGACTGTCGCTCATGAGATCAAGAACCCGCTATCTGCAATCAAGTCGATTGCTCAGGTAATGCGCGAAGATCGTGGTTTGAGCGACCAGTACGCGCGCGATCTGAGCTTGATCGTCGGCGAAACGGATCGGTTGAGCCAGAGTGTCACACAGTTACTCAGCTTTGCCCGGAAAGAAAGCCCCGCGGAACTGCCGCAGAGGATCGACGAACTGATTCAGTCTGTGGTTGGCCTGTTCGAAGCGAATGCGGGCCAAAAACGCATTAAGCTGAATACCCGAATTGAAAGCGATGAAGAGCTCTTTGGAACGGCCGTTTCTGTAGTACGCGACGCGCTTTCGAATTTACTCCTAAATGCCTTGCAGGCCACTCCGGCAGGGGGAGATATTACGATCACGGCGCGAGATGATAACGACGACCTTCTGATCGTCGTTGAAGATGCGGGCGCTGGAATACCCTCGGATCTCAAGCAACGCATCTGGGAACCATTCTTTACCACCAAACAAAGAGGAACAGGACTGGGACTGGCAATTGTTCGCAACCGCATGCAAGAGGCTGGCGGCTCGGCTCGCCTGGTTCCCTCGCTTAACGGCGGAGGCGGCGCCCGTTTTGAATTGCGCCTCCCTACCAACTCCGCCGCCGGTCGTTGATCCGTGCTGGGCCATTCACAACATCCGTGCAGATCCTGACAAACAAGCGCAGCAACCAGTGTGCGGATCTGCGCTGGAAGTCTTCAGCGGAACTTTTCCGCTTACAGCGCGTGTTAGCTCTGACCTGGCTAGGAGCCACGACTCAACGTCGCAGCTTGAGGAGGCCCAGCGGCGCGTGTCCACATCAACGTCTGAGCGCTTTCGAGGCTGCGAAAGCTCGAACAACCGAAAAGTTTTAATCAAAGGAGCACGTTATGATTCTGCGCAAGATCCTCGGCACAATTTTGTTTACATTCCTGATCCTTACTTTTGCGATCGGCAACCAGCAGGTATTCGCTCAGTCCACTGGGCCTGCTCAGAAAGAAACGAAGGACGACGAGACCAACCTCGACACGCAACTCTATCTACTGATTGCAACTAATCAAGAGGTGGACGATGGGAAGTTGCCGGCGGCACTGGACCCAGTGATCAAGCAGTTGCGAGCTTCGCTACCGTTTAAGAATTATCGGCTGGCGGCCACGCTCATTAACCGAGTCAAGAATGATGGACGGTTGAACCTGCAATGGGTAGGAGGGCCACTCCTCGCCGCTTCAGCCGCCAGCAACAGCACTCCGAGCTTCAATGAATTCCGCATTAACACGGTCAAGCTCGCCGTCGACGCCTCTGGCCGCGAAGTGGTGCGCATGGAGGGTTTCAAGTTTGGCGCTAAGATTCCCATTCAAACGGGGACTGCCCTTGCCTCTAACTCGCCTGCCGCGCCCATCATCAATTATGAACCCACCGGGCTGAACACTGATATCAGCATGCGCGAAGGCGAACCTGTGGTTGTGGGTACCCTAAACGTCGGACCTTCCGGGGACGCCATTATTCTCGTGATCTCGGCGCGGCGAAGCTCGAAGCCCTGACAAGCTGCGGAAAAACAAACACGATCCACGAAACGCCACGAAACCGCACGAATTGGCTGCCTTAATTCGAGTTACTTCGTGTGATTTCGTGGACGCTTTTTCTGCTAACTATTGGCTGCACTTGTCAGTAACTCCTAATCGAAGTCCGGACCCCATGAGCCCCGCAAAACCTCGGGACGCAAAGATCACAAAGCGGCTCTTCTAATCATTCTGTCTTTGCTTCTTTTGCGTCTATGCGTGATTGTCTTTCGCTCTGGCACGCAACGCGCTAGGGAATTTCACCGGATGGGTTCTAAACTAATGGGAAGGTGAGAAAAGAGACGTTGCGATTACTGATTGTAGATGACGAAGAGGCGGCCCGCTATGGCATGCGGCGGGCCCTGAGCACGTTTGGCTATAACGTTTCCGAAGCGGAATCCGCGGAGGCTGCCAGGGCACTGATAAAGCAGCAGGAACCGGACCTAATGCTCCTGGATGTGAACCTTCCGGGCATCAGCGGGCTCGATTTCCTGCGCGAAATGAAAAGTTCGAACGGAAACGGTCCCCTGGTAATCATTGTCACCGCACACGGTTCCGAACGAATGGCTGTCGAGGCTGTTAAGTCGGGCGCTTACGATTACCTTTCGAAACCTTTCGAGCTTGATGATCTGCGGCTGGTGATCAAGAACGCTGCCGAGACGCTTGAGCTTAGACGGGAGAACTTCTCACTTCGCCGCCGCATTGAAATAGAAAGATCCCAGCGCGGTCCATTCATCGGAAACTCCCAGGGGATGCAGCTAGTGCGCGCAATGATCGAGAAGGTGGCCGAAACGGATGCGACGGTCCTTGTGCGCGGCGAGTCGGGGACTGGCAAGGAATTGGTCGCCCGCGAGATTCATGAAAGAAATAGCGCGCGAAGTAACTCGGCCTTCGTTGCGGTTAATTGTGCGGCGCTGCCCTCAGAGCTAATTGAGTCAGAGCTTTTTGGGCACGAAAAGGGCGCATTTACGGGTGCAGCAGCGCGGCGCCAGGGCAAATTCGAGCAGGCCGATGGCGGCACACTCTTCCTCGATGAAATCGGCGATATGAGCGCAAACGTGCAGGCAAAACTGCTGCGCGCTTTGGAAGAAAGACGAATTGAAAGACTGGGCGGCAATGAATCAATCCCCGTTGACGTTCGGATTGTGAGTGCCACACACCGTCCCCTGGAGCAGGAGATTGCTGCAGGTAATTTTCGTGCGGATCTATTTTATCGACTACAAGTAGTAACCATAGAAATTCCCCCACTGCGAGATCGCCGGGAAGACATCCCGTTGCTGGCCGGGACCTTCGCGCGAGCGGCAGCGGAGCGTTACGAGCTACCCGTTAGACCCCTCGCACAAAGCGCTCTTCGCCGGCTGGTCGAGTACAAGTGGCCGGGGAACGTTCGCGAGTTGAAGAATACGATGGATCGGGCCGTAATCCTCGCCGAAGGAGACGAACTCGAGGGTCACGATCTACCTGGTGAGATAACTGCCGGACTGCAGCGAGAGCTTGGGGAATCAACCTCCACCGATGAGAACGGGCTCAAGGTGCCTTTCACAGCCGATTTTCGCGAAGATCGGCGAGAGTTTGAGCGACGCTACATCAGCAGGTGTCTCGAGCATACGCAGGGGAACGTGACGCGGGCGGCCGAGATTCTGGGAATGCACCGTCAGTCTCTGCAGCATAAGCTACGGCAACTTGGACTTGGCCGGCGCTACGTCTCAGTCTCACCAGAAACGCAGGATAATTCCGACAGTTGACCTGTTCGGAAAAGCCTTTGGTTAGCCAGGCCGGGCGAAACTCTCGACCATAAATCCTCACTGATGAGTCGCCTTATATTTGAGCCAAATCCCAAACACCGCAGCGGACCGCGGGGGCGCATTAGTGCGCAGCCTACCGAAGGGCAGACAATACTTGATAATTCGGTGCAGATCACGAAAAGCTCGCCGCGCCGTATAGGCGTCGATCAACATAACTATGAGATAGTGATGTTTATGCAGCACCTTCCCGGCATCTTCCATGGTTTCGTTGTCGAGTGGAAGAACCTGGAGCCAAGGGTGCAGAGGATTCTTCAGGCGCTTGGCCTCGTGACAAGCCGTGGTAGAATAATCCGGCAGAGCGATGAAGTACGAAGCGATTGAACCAATCAGCAGGGATCAGGCAGAAAATCTGCTTGCTAATGATCGTCGCGAGACGATCTGCAAAACCCTGGTGCGCGTTGCAATGTTCGAACCAGATCGCCACTGGGCGCAGAGTCAGTGTCTTCGATTTGCTGGGCATCAAGATTCCTTCGTTCGAGGAGTGGCCGCGACTTGTCTTGGACATCTTGCGCGGATTCACAAGTCGATTGACGAAGACGAGGTAATTCCGATAGTTCGACAATTACTACAAGATAGCGACCCACAAACAAGAGCCATCGCCGAGGACACGCTTTCGGATTTTTCAATGTACCTAGGATGGAACAAGCGCAAAATCAAGAAGCTGCGTGCAGCATAGGCAATCTTCCTTCCTAAGACCCTCGCCACGTTTCCTTCGACCACCGGAGCGCAATGAAAGCAAGTCGTCATGCAATCATTCAGCGCGGCAAGCCCTTGGAAATAGTCGAACATCCTCATAATGATTATTGCGGATAGCCGGCAGGTCCATGAAGATGCTGCTCAAGTGATTTTTGACGGCGGCGTAATCGCATTCCGTACCGATACATTCTACGGGCTTGGCGCGAATCCGCTGAACCCTCTCGCCATCGCCCGTATTAGAAAACTCAAAGTCAGGGAAGAGTTCAAGCCAATACTTCTGCTGGTTTCACATGAGGACCAAGTGGGCCGTTTCATTGCTGAGCGCTCGTGGGTTTTCGCCGCGGTCGCCAAACGTTTTTGGCCGGGACCGCTGACGATCGTCGGCAAAGCAGTTGACGAATTGCCGGGAGAGTTGACCGCGGGGAGGACAACTATCGGCGTTCGCCTGCCTGATGATCAAAACGTTCGCGACCTCATACGAATGTGCGGCGGGGCATTGACAGCCACCAGTGCGAATATTTCAGGCACGCCACCTGCGCTTACGGCGGCAGAGGTTGAAGCTCATTTTCCCGAGGGAATTGATTTGATCGTTGATGGCGGCCAGGTCACAGCGACGCGCCCTTCAACTCTGTTGGATTTGAGTAAACCAGAACCACGATTGATACGTGAGGGAGCGATTGCGCGTGCAGAGTTAGATGAGTTCCTCGGAGAATTAGGGCTCTCACTTTAAAGCGCCCAGTACCGACGTCTATAAAGGCAGACTAGGCGCTCAGAAGATGCCACGGCTCAGATGCCAAGGCCTTGTGCCGTGGAGTCTTCTGAGGTGGCGAGTCTGCCTTGTTAGCAGCGAACGTGAGACCACAGAACAACGCGGTGGCTGGTACCTGACCGAAAAATGTCCAACCCCAGGCAATCACTACGTGGTTGGTGGTCCCTACGGGACTTTAAAGCAAGTAATCTACTATCTTTTCAAGAGCTCTAGAGTCAGGACACTTAAGAAGCAAGCACAGGTTACTGGACGGTCAGGTTCCGTATAAAGCCCCAATCGCCGCTGGCATCAACCTTAATATTTCCCACGTTCTTCCGGGCAATGACCATGTTAGCCTGATACCATAACGGGAAAATGGGCGCCTCGCGGCTGACGATCTCCTGGATGCGCGTATATAGCGATTTGGCCTTCTCATGGTCCCAGGTATTCGCAGCTTCTTCCAGCAGGGCGTCGAGTTCCTTATTGCTGTAACGACTCCGATTTCTCGAGGCCCGCGTTTCGGTTGGTATCTCTGAAGTAGCAAAGAGGTCTTTATAGAATAGGGGATCCTGATTGCCGCCCACCCATTGGCCATATGCGATTTGAAAATGGCCGCGCCGCAACTCATCAAAATGCGTATTGGTCTCCGCCGCTTCGATTGAGGCGGCAATGCCAACTTCCTTCAGATAGTTTTGGATAACTCCCGCATACTGGCGCGCCTGGGCGCTGCTGCCGGATATTCTGTAGACCAGTGGCTGGGGGAATCGCGTTTGTGGGCCATCTCCGTCAGGGTCGCGATAACCCGCTTCATCAAGTAGTTTTTTGGACATGGCAGGATCGTAGGAATAGGTTTGGCCTGGCGAGTATGCCCATGACGCTTCAGGCAAGATCGAATGAGCGATCTTTCCCTGGCCCAAAAGAAGCGCGCTGATCATCTTTTCTCGATCAATTGCATAACAGATCGCTTGCCTCACCCGCGCGTTGTCCAGAGGAGGCGCGGACGTATTGAAAGTCAACAGCACAAGATTAGAGCCGGTAAATTGCTGAACGTTAAGGTTCGGGTTTTCCCCGAGCTGCTTGATTGCATCCGGCAGAAGGCTCGTAGGCAAAGGCGCAATGTCTACGCGGCCGGCTTGAAGCTCAGCCTGCATCGCATTGCTGTCGCTGATTACTCTCACGCGCAGCGCCGGAATCTGCGGTGTTCCTTGCCAGTAGCTGGCGTTCGCTTCCAGATCAACTACACCCTGGGACGTGTCGTAGTTCAGAAACTTGAAAGGCCCGGATCCTATCGGATGATCTTTCTGCGTAGGATAACTATCTTTGGGAATGATTGCGACTGGAACGAGATTGGTTAGCAGTCCGACCCAGGGTTTTGTCAGCGTAACTACCAGAGTCTTTGGATCAGGCGCTGTCACGCTGGTTATGTAACTCTTCTTGTTCTCTCCAGAGCCTTCATAAAAACTAGCGGACTTGGCGAAGTTGCTGGTAAAGACAGTATCAAGCGTGTATTTCGCGTCGGCCGACGTGAGCGGTCGCCCGTCATGAAACTTCACTCCGTCCTGTAACGTGAAAGTGTAAGTAAGTCCATCGTCAGAACGGTGTATGTTACTTGCCAATTCGCCCACGTAATCAAACTTCTCGTTCTTCTTCACCAGGGAATTGAACATCAATGTGCGCACTCGCTCGCTCGCAGCGTCAACAGAAGGCGAGCCAATTGGATCTATGGTGCGGATGTTGTCGCCGAGTGCGATTACGAAGGTGTTGCTTCTTTTTCTGCACCCTGCCGGCGTTATGGCCATAATGAGAGCCAACAGCAGCAGACGGCCAACTCGGTAGGCCCTCATTTGATTGCACCTCCGTAACGGTAGTTGAGATTCTCATTAAGCTGCGCGGTCTCCTCGGAGAGCAACTGAAAGCGTTTGAGATCAAGTGCTGGTGGAGGTTTGATTGTTCCCTTGAGTACTGCAATGCGCTTCAGCGATCCCTTGATTCGATCTTGGGGAAGCTTTCCGTCCTGCGCCGCTTGCACCAGGGCCTGATAACCACGGGTGATTACATCAGGATGCGCACAGATCAACATCATATCTTCGCCCGCAAGAAATGCCCGAATCGCCGCCGCATCAATATCGCAGTGCCTGGCGATCGCACCCATCTCCAGGTCGTCGGTAATTACGAGGTACTGATAGCCAAGTTCCTGGCGCAATAGAGTGGTAACAATGTTGTAGCTCAAGGAAGCCGGCTCAAGCAGTCCGCCGGTAATTTCCTTCCGGATGTCGATGTTTGGAAAACCACCGTGGCTGACCATCACACAGCGAACCCGGTCGTCTTTGCGCTGGAAGAGCTCGATGTAAGGAGCGAGGTCCTGCGCAATAAGATCGTCATGGGAGAGTTGGACCAGCGGCATCTGCTCGTGTGAGTCAACTTCGCCCGCACCAATACCCGGAAAGTGTTTGAGACATCCGGTGATTCCCGTTTCCTGCAAGCCGCGCAAGTAGACGGTTGTGTAACCGAGCACTTCGCCCGGTGAGCGTCCAAAGGATCGTGAGTAAAGACCGTTGGAAAGGAGATCTCGCTCGTCAGTCATGATTGACATCACGGGGGCGAAATTCATGTTGAAGCCGAGCATCCGCAGTACTTCACCGGAGATGCGCCCCAGTGCGCGCGCGGCCGCAAGATCTCCGTGCTGGCGAATTGTCCGGGCCGCCGGCATGGGGGTGAAGATTCGTCGTAACCGATCTACTAGTCCGCCCTCTTGATCGATGCCAAACAAAGGGGCAGTCGGCAGCAGTTCCCGCACGCCATCAAGCAAATCTCTCAATTGCTGCGGGCTGGCAACGTTGCGGCCAAAAATTATTACGCCACCCGGTTTGACTTCACTGAGCAATTCACGTGTTTCAGAGTCAAGTTCAGTGCCGGGAAGTCCGATGTAGAAGAATTGTCCTACTTGTTGTTCAAGGGGGAGGCTGTAAAGAGAATCCGATGACATTATCTGTTCGCGAGCGGTGGCGACTACTTAAAATCACCAGAGTTTAGCATGAGTGTGCGAATCAGGTGGCTATTGAAGGCCGGTGGGAATGTTCTCATTCGGCCGTTTTGATATTGCGTAAACCGCAAGCGAGGTGTGTTTCGAATCCATCTTCGACCAAAGCAGTTTTCGACAAACTACCTGGCCGAAGATGTAGCGAGGGAGAATTGCGCCTAGGTGACGGCTTTGTGGCAGGGCACGCAATCCTGTGCGCCTGGAGCTTTACCCTTCAATGCTGGTCGTGCCGCGATTGCCTTGTCGTGGCAGATGTTGCAATTGGTGTGGTAGGCAAACTCGTTGGTCAACTTAGTGGGGCTTGTCTTACCAGGATAGGTCACGGTCGGAATGGGGGCGCTATCGTCGTCCACTTGTAGATGGCAAAAGCGGCATGTTTTGACTGACTTTGCCTCCGCAGGTACCAGCGCTGCCGTGGTCAAGGCGACATCCCGTTCAGAGGTTACTAGCGGGGGCTTTAGCGCCGCTTTCGGCTGATCGGTGTGATGGCATTCCACACATGCGATCACGCTCTTGCCGTCAATGCTGTAGCTCTTGGTCGAGTGGTTTTCGTGGTTGAAAGCAACCTCGCCATACTTATCGGACTGGCTGTCCTTGGCCAGGGTCACTTCCTTTGGTTGCACCTTGCTCTCACGCGGAATTTCCTGCGACGCCGTTAACGTCAAACTGTTACCGACAATAACTCCCGCGATAGATCCCAACGCCATGATTACCATTAATAATATTTTCATTGCCTACCTCTAAGCTTGATCTTAAGGAGCGCCCTGAATAGCTGGGGAGGGAAGTTCCAAAGCGGCACAATCTTAGTTAGACGTTACCAACAAGTCAAACCCAAAAGAATTTTGGATTTTGGATTTCGAATTGCGGATTTTGTTCGGAGCCCAAAGCGCTTTAGCATTGGTTCGGGAGGCAAGAACCGGGTGGCACTCTCTGAAATTCGAAATCCGAAATCACTACTGTCCCAAGGCAGGTGGGTACTTGCTCACAATCACACTTGATGCGGGTCATGAAGTCAGTACCACCACGCGGTAGCGAGTGGGTCTCTGGGTTGCAAGGCCGCGGGTAATGCACACAGACCCACCCGC
>WNGE01000556.1_pt1 | contig 56200 bp, 44 predicted proteins | sample 5400651 | NCBI WGS metagenome assembly WNGE01 (sample SAMN13153370, study PRJNA577476) | soil metagenome | isolation source: 60 cm soil or saprolite under grassland replicate 2 | place: USA:California | collected 2016-06-15 | reverse complement strand
CCGAGCTGATGCAACGGCTCTTTCCACCGCCGACATATGAAATGCCGAATGACGCTTTCTTCGAAATCACCGGCGTACTGCAACTCGTCCCAGCGGTTATGGCCGGCTGGTATCTTATCGGTGCCGTACAAGCGCATCTCAGGAGTTTGCGATATGCAAGTGAATAGGACCTATATCCCTGCGGCCGGTTCAGATTGGTTGCTGCCGCTTTACGATCCCATGGCGAGGCTACTGCGCCTGGAGAAAGCCAGAACGGTATTGCTTGATCAGGCACGTCTTCAGCCGCTCAGCCGTGTTCTCGAGATCGGGTGCGGCACGGGTAGCTTCTGCGTTCTCATAAAACGTCTTCATCCAGACGTTGAGGTGCTCGGACTTGATCCCGATCCCAAAGCGCTCGCGCGAGCCAGACGAAAAGCGGAACAAGCCGGAGTTTCAATTCAATTCGATCAAGGTTTTTCAGATTCGCTTCCGTATGATGAGGGAGCGTTCGATTATGTGCTTTCATCGATGATGTTCCACCATCTGAAGCTTGAGGAGAAAGAGAAGACGTTGCGGGAGGTGTACCGTGTCCTCAAACCGGGCACGCTTTTTGCGATGCTTGACTTCAAAAAACCGGAGTCCACTATGGGTAGGCTTCTGGGCAGCTTATTTCACTCAACTCACGTCTTGAAAGATAACTCCGAGAATCGGATTCACACGCTTATGAATGAAGCAGTGTTCCGGAATGTGAGGACGGTCGGTCACGGCGCCTTGCTGGTTGGCAACGTCGCTTATTACCAGGGCACGCGAAGCTCTTGAGGTTTCATCGATGCTTAGAGAGAATTGGCGGAACGCTTGCGGGACATTTCTAAAGTTTCTCTAACTTCTGAAATTTGAGTCTGAGATTTACCGAGAAAATTGGAGCGGGCGACGAGGCTCGAACTCGCAACTTTCAGCTTGGGAATCTAAATTTTCGATCCTTTATTTTCAATACTTACAGAATCGCTCAGAAAAATTATACGTGCATGCGCTGCATACCGTGCATGCGTTGCCTGATTTGCGTGTCGCTGGGGGACGTTTGGGGGACGTTTCTCTCGCACAAGATTGCGATCACTTCGGAGTCGTTTTCGACGATCGCAAAAGTGATTCTTGTGCTCCCGAAACAGCTCACGCCGTAACTGTGAAATCTCGGAGACTGAAACTTACGACCTAGCCCTCAAGCATTGACCGTGTCCTCTTCTCTCTATACGTTGGGAACTCGCAGACTGCTCGTTAGTCTGATAGATTGATTTGAGTATCACTCTCCTCTAACCGAGCTTGCTAGAAGCTGAACGGAATGACCAACGATGAAGCATTGCGAACCATGCAACCTTGATTTTCCTGATGGTTACCGGTTCTGCGGATCTTGTGGAGGTCTGCTGAGCGATTCACGTCGCTGCGCTAATTGCGGCGAGTTGGTGGAAGGAAAATGGACGTTTTGCACGAGCTGCGGAAGATCACTATCAGGGGAAAGGACTGTCGACCAAACCTCTCAACCTAAGTCTCGCGAACAGACAGATCTTCCAGCGTCCCTGGCCTCATCGCTGCCAGCTCGCACTCCTCCGCCGCAAACGTTGACGATGCCATCCTCTGAACAGCCTACGACTACTCCGGAACGACAGCGATCGGAGAAATCCACACCAGAGGAATGGTACTCAGCTGCTGATTTATATGACGACAACACGACCGCTACTCCAGCATCTCCGCTACGACCACAAGAAAGAGTTCTGGAAACTAAGGCTCTGATTCCCCACGTGACGGCAGCTACTCCGGCCAAGGATGAGAGAAGTGCCCCGGCTTTGACAATGCTATCGGCTTACAGTGCCTCTGAAGCTCCTTCGCAGTTTCGCTGGTGGCACGGAGCGATCCTCGCGCTGTTTGTCCTCCTAATCATTGGCGGAATCGCAGTAGGTGGTTGGTATTGGTGGTCGCATCGTGGATTGATCGCCCAAACTACACTAGCGGCTGATTCGAATAACGGTCCGGTGCCCCAAAGCTCGGCAACGTTTCCTTCACCAAAATCAACATCGACCAGCTCAGCTCAGACGATTACGAGCAATTCAGCAGATCAAGAAATCAAATTACTACGCGAAAGAAGAACCGGAGCAAAGCCTTCTGAGAGCGCCGAGATCATCGCGGCATTTCAAGGTGCGGAAAAGAGTTATCCGGTCGATTATCGCTTCCCGTATGAGCGGGCAAAACTATCAATAGCCGGCGTCGCCTCTCATCACGAAGCCTTCGGAGCACTCGCGCTCGCCGCAGAGAAAGCAATTGATAACGGCAAGACTCGTGAAATGTTGGACAGTTTGATGGCTGACAAGGATGGCGACTTTCGCAAGCTTTCTCGCGGCCATCGTGAATGGCGGGTTCTGGAAGAAGCTCTCAGGAACAAAGATAGAGCCTCACTCAAAGCGCTACATCATTAATCGCGATTGCAGCAAACAAAAAAGCGAGGCGCGGTCGGAGAAATGCCGGTCGGCAAGCTCTAGAGCGACCTTTGCCTCGCCCTTTCCAGATTCCGCCGCGTTAGTTAGGCCACGGAATTCTCCTCAACCAATCATTGTTCCGCGTACGATTGCGATAGTCATCGTTGCGTCGATAATCGTCGTCGCTTCGTCGTCGGTTGCGATTTTCACCGTGATTTTCTCCGTGATCTCCGTAGGCCTCGGAGATCACGCTCAACTCCTGGCTGATCTGTGACCACTCGGAAACCAGGCGATAGTTGTCGAAGTGATGACTGGACATGTCTTCAAGGTGACTCGCGGCATCGAGCACTCGATGAGCCTCGTCAGCACTGCTGTCCAGGTTTCGTTCATTGAATGCATTTCTTAAATCGATTACAGCCCGACGAAACCGCTTGGCGTCAGCATTCAAATGGTCCTCATGACGACTTCCTTCTTCCCGGCTGTTATCCAGTTCGCGATCGAGGTCGCTCGCGAAGTCGCGGCTCAGCCGGTCAAGTCTCCGGATTGAATCGCGAAGATAACGGTCATCATATCGCCCGTAGCCGTCATTGTATCCGCGGTCGCGCCTGTAATCTCCATCGCGCCCGTAATCCCGGTTACGACCATAGGGATCATATGTGCGTTGAGCGGCTGCCAGCATCGGCAAACAGAGCGCCAGTATTGCAGCAGCGAAAATTGAAAAGCTGATTTTGCTTAGGTTTGTCATTAGTACCCCTCCTAAAAATCTCGTTTGGGCCGACCTCTTCCGATTTGTTCAATGAAAGTTACGGCCTGCCTCGTTCGGCGCTCGTCCCTGGGGGATTTCCCGCGTCGGGCGTAATGCCGCTCCACCGAAGTGCAAGCACCGTGCCGACTGCCGGAGCACCGTTGAATTGGCGTGATTTGCCGAAAAAGCCGCGAATCAAAACCTTTTCACTGAATTGAATTACGTTTGTAAACGGGGTGGTTCGAAAACGTGTGCGGGTTAGCGGAAATGGTCAAGATGATGTTCAAGTTCTCCATCGCGTTGAGGGTCCCGCAGCCATGTGCAAGCTACCCTGGATTGTCCCTCCCGACAATCAGAGATGGTCCTACTTGCGAGTCAGAGAGTATCCTTCCTAATCAAATAATACCGAGACTGATTATTCTGTACTCCAAGACCTGAACACCTTCCCCATTAATTTGGACTATGCGACCGGACACCGAGAAAAAAGGTCCGAGAGACCTTTTCCTTCGTAAGCACGACGCTGGCACCTTGGCGGCGAAGTTTTTGGGTTAGACGAACCAGATCGCGAGACGACTTCCTTTTGCGGCTGAGTGAACGTGACGTTGAGCCAATGCAATGTAGTGATGCTGATGAGCAGCCTGCGCCAGGTTAGAGACACAGGAAACAGCAAAAGAAAAATGGACTTCAATAGCAAGGCAAAGCCTCCTTTCTGGAGTCTGATGATTTCTAATTGATCAGACTCAATATGGGCTTCTTATCGGCCAGGATTCAATGTCCTGCCTAGCTGAGGACAAAAACCCCTCTAGCGAGAGGTTGTGGTTTGGCGCGTCTCCTTATCCCGATACATCAGGCGGGCCAAGTACTCGACTTTCTGATGGGGACGTCTCTTGCTGATGACAGTGGTGTAGTCCATGGTCGCGCTTACTGCAAAGAGCGCGCAAAACTCACCAAAAAGAGCTGCTGGAATTTCGAATTGCGGGATGGTCTGGTTTTCGAGTCTCTCAGCGATCAGGATTTGCGATTTTGTTGAAGAAAATGGAGCGGGCGACGAGGCTCGAACTCGCAACTTTCAGCTTGGGAATCTAAACTTTCGATCCTTTATTTTCAATACTTACAAAATCGCTCAGAACAAATGTACGTGCATGCACTGCATACCGTGCATAGAGTGCCTGATTTGCGTGTCGCTGGGGGACGTTTGGGGGACGGTGTGTTATCAAACCGGCCCCTATGTGATCATGCTCGGTGGCGATCCACGCGCGCTCGGCCGCGACGTTCGCGGACGCACGGATCAGGTCCCGCATCACCTGCCAGCGGATCGAAAGGTCAGAGTCAAGCAATCACTGTATGACCGACCTCTGTAGCTTCGGGGGCGCGCCGTTTGAGTCGCGATCTGCTGCTCTGCAAAGCGGCGATTCAGACAGGTCTGCAGCACATTGTTAGGCAACGTTGACATCATTTCGCGTACTTATCTGCTGAGAATACCCATCTGCCACGCTCGCGAGATAGGAGCGGTTTGAGCTGGGGAACCGTCTTGGACCCAGCCTCGGACCCCGCATATTCATCTTTGCTACGGTCGGCTGCTTCTCGTGTTTGCCAGTGACTGACCAGCAGCAGGTGGTTTGCGGCGTCTTCATCAACAAGAAGCTGATGCGAAATATAGCCATCAACGTGCTGCATATCCGACCAAATCTGCCGCGTGAGACGGAGGCCCTCCGCCTCTGCCCCGTCATTCAGCCAAGTTTCCCAGACAACAATTACCATAACCAGATCCTTATTTCATGTAAGCCTAACGTTGTGCGTTTCAGCGGCGCCGCGCGATACCGGCTCGCTGGACGGAATAAGTCTACTATCAAAACAAGCTATCGCGCCGTCCGCTGCAGTCTTTGAGCTTCCTGCCGTTCAGCAAGGTATGTGGCGGGGTACACCGGCACGATTACCACGAATGCGGTGAAGCCGTTATCGAAAGGCCGTCATCATCGTTTCAGGAATGGGGTCTCAGATTTAGCCAGACGTTTGTGGTAATACAAATACGAAACGACCAAACTGATCAGGAACATCGAGTGGGCTATCGGCAGCCAGATTGGATCGCCACTTGTTAGATGAGCAACGCTCGCGGAGACGAGGGTAATTGCAAAACCAAAGTAGGCAAAGTCCTTTATGAGCACCGGTAGCCGGGGTGTTACCAGGGCGAAGACGCCAAGGATCTTGGCAGTCGTTAGCTCGATACGAAACCAGTTGGGCAGACCGAAATGCGCAAAGGCTCCCTTCATATTTGGATTGAAGGCGAAGTTCAATGCACTCCATAACATGATCCCCGCTATTATTCCCGTGCTGGTCCAATAAACAATTTTCTCCCTTTTTGTCGTCCCCTGGCTGGAACTCCAGCTTAAGGTTGAGTTATTTGCTGCAACGATAGATTTCGTTGACATCGTCGGTTTCTCCTAATTCTACTATTTAGCGATTCCAATCGTTTGTTTGATCGACTCAGGTTGATCGAGCACACGCAACATGAGATGGGCGACATTCGCGCGCGAAATGAAGAGCCCTCGCCGCAGGTTCTTTCCGTAGGCGATTCTGTAAACGCCGGTCAGCGGTTTGTCGGTCAGCCGCGGCGGTCGGACGATTGTCCAATCCAATCCACTCTGACGCAGAATTTCCTCCATCAACGCCAGATCAGCATAATGTTCGCGGAGAGCAAACTTTGTCAGCGGACTAAGCAGATTTCGCATGAAAAATCCGTCCCCCGGGTCATGCTTCGACGGGTTTGGGCGGCCCGGTGACGGCACAGTTCCGATCGGCGCGGCGCTGACCACGACGATACGTCCCACCTTTACTGCCTTCATTGCCTGGACAATAGCTCGCGTACCGCGCCACGCTACACCAGCATCGGAAGACGATCGCGCGCCAAGCGCGGAGAGTACCGCGTCTGCTCCAGCGATCGCCGGCTCAAGGGCGGCAGGGTCTGTGGTTGCCAGGTCAGCTGTGACATAGCGCACTGCAGCAGCTAACCTGCTCGGATTTCGTACGACTGCAGTGATGTCATGGCCGGCAGTCACCGCCTGCGCAACGATTTCGCGCCCGATTCCTCCGGTTGCGGCGAAGATTGTAAGCTTTTGATTTGCCGGCTTGGATTTAAGTTCTTTCATATTACAGAAGACTGTTCCGACATATCTTTTGTGACACCTCAGCATTTAGAAAACCATCACCTCACTGAATACAAGTTTGGAGCGGTTGTAGGCTAGACTTACTAACGATGCCGAACAGCGATCAAACAAACACTGTCGGCATTGCTCAGGGGCAGGATTCTCTGAATCAGGATTCGCTTGCGAGTTTTACCAGGTATCGGAGTCTGCTCTTCTCACTTGCCTACCGGATGCTTGGTACCGTCGCTGACGCCGAAGACATGCTTCAGGAAGCCTTCGTCCGCTGGCAGGCGGCGTCTCGTGAAGATATCCGCTCTCCGAAGGCCTTTCTCATTACTATCGTCACCCGCTTGTGTATCGACCAGCTAAATTCCTCGCGCGCACGGCGGGAAGAGTACGTGGGCCAATGGTTGGCGGAACCGGTTGTAACTGACACCACAAGCAATCCGTTCGAACTCGTCCAAACCGATGAATCGCTTTCGATGGCGTTCCTCGTGTTGCTGGAACGTTTGACACCTGATGAACGCGCGGTCTTTTTGCTGCGGGAAATCTTTGATTACGACTATTCCGAGATTGCTAAGGTTATCGATCAAAGAGAAGCCAACTGCAGGCAGATTCTGCGCCGCGCCAAACAACATGTTCGCGCACCGCGTTCGCGGTTCAGCGCACCTCGGCGCAAGCGGGAGAAGTTACGACGAGAATTCCTTGAGGCTGCGGCCAACGGCAATTTGGCCGGGTTGATTGGGTTGCTTTCCGCTGATGTGACTCTTCACACCGATGGCGGCGGTAAAGGCGGCGCTCTACCAAACGTTATCCATGGGTCATCGAAGGTCGCTCGTGCGGTGCTGAGCGGTCTCGGAAGGGTGCCGCCCACGAACGCTTTCATAAGTATGGCCCAGATCAATGGAGAAGCTGGCTTCATCATTTATATCAATGAGCAACCGCAGTTCGTGTTTATCTTACACGCGAGCACAGAACATATTCAGTCGATCTATGTCGTGACCAATCCCGACAAGCTCTCGCATTTGCCGCCAGCCGAGGCCGCGCCGCGATAATTTCTACAAGCAAGACAGCAAACCAGGGCGTGTGGCTTTCCCCGCGATTTCTCCTCCTATGCATTCGCAGCTTGCTTCAAGCTTCGAGAATCACCGCGTTCTCTGAATTGGAGTCCCCCCATCCTGGCTCACGTTCTTTTGTGACGATTCGCGGAGAGCAGGAAGCCGACGATACCCGGATCCCGTCTGAGGTAGCCGACAAATCTGAATTCAAGATGTCACAAAATCGCTAGTTGTCCGTCTAGGTTTGTGAGGAGGATAATATTGCCGTGGTTATGGCGTACTCACGCGAGCGCAACGCCGTGTTCGAACAGGTTCGCAACCGCCTTTTCGCAGTCGCCTATCGCATGATGGGCACGAAGGCAGACGCCGAGGACATCGTACAAGAAGCGTACCTGCGTTGGCACCAAGCTGACATAGACGAGGTGCGTTCTCCGGAAGCATGGCTCGTCAGCGTCGTCACCAGGCTCTCTATCGATCGTCTGCGGAAGACCTCCGTCGAACGCGTGAAATACATTGGACCGTGGCTGCCGGAACCCCTTTTTGGCAACGCTGCGCGGTCACCAGAGGAAGAACTCGAACTCGCCTCGGATCTCTCGCTGGCCTTTATGGTGGTGCTTGAACGTCTCGCGCCGGTGGAGCGAGCGGCATTCCTGTTACATGACGTCTTTGACTGCGCCTATCCCGCGATCTCTGGCATTTTGCGAAAGAGCGAAGCCACCTGCCGGCAGGTGGTGCACCGAGCAAGAGAACGCGTGCGCAGTGAACGCCAGCGATTTCGCGTCAACGAAAGAGAACGGCGCGAGCTGATTGAGAAGTTCATGGCGGCAGCAAACGCCGGGGATGAGTTGACACTTCTGGCGCTCTTTAAGGAAGACGCCACCCTGACAAGCGATGGCGGCGGCGTAGTGCCGGCGGCGCGTAAAGTCGTCCATGGCCGTGCGCGCATTGCGCGTCTTTTCCTGGTCCTCGCGCGCAAATTGCGCGGGCGGCTCACGCAGACCATCCTGCCGATTAACGGGGAGCCTGGCCTCGTGTCCTTCCTCGACGGGGCCCCATTTTCAGCCACTTCGTTCGAAACCGATGGCACCTCGATCCTTGCTGTCTACAACGTTCTCAACCCTGAAAAACTGAAGGGCATCGGCCAACTCGGCGGCAAATTCAAGGCCGACCTGGCGAGCAGCGCCACCCCCTGAGTAGGCCTGTCACAGAAAGCCGCCTTGTTTCGTCTTAGCTATGGGATCGGCAGTGCCGTTGACAAAGAGAGCGCAACCAAGGCGCGCGAACTCGCCAACTGCACGCCCCGAACTTATGACTTGAAAAAGGAGTAGAAATGAAACCGAGAGTTAACAATCTGGAAGTTGGAAAAGGCGCTCGGTCTGCTGGAATTCCGGGTGTCGCAGATCAACGGCTGCGCCTACTGCCTCGACATGCACTCGAAAGACTTGCGGGCGGCGGGCGAGACCGAGCAGCGGCTTTATTTGCTGGAAGCGTGGCGTGAGAGTCCGTTTTACACGGACCGCGAACGGGCGGCGCTCGCCTGGGCCGAGGCCGTGACTCTGGTAACCGAGGGCCACGTACCCGACGAAGTGTTCGCGCAAGCCCGGAAGCAGTTCAGCGAGGAAGAATTGGCGAACCTGACGCTAGCCGTGGTCGCGATCAACGGTTGGAACCGCCTGAACATTGCATTCCGTACGATGCCAGGCAGGTACCAGCCGGCGACGGCGCATGCGGCAGCATGAGCGTTTGCGGAAAACCTGTGCGGAGGGCCGAAATTCGAAGGCTCCTCCGCTCATCCTTGAGACAGGTCTTTTGTCTTACCACTGTGGCCGCGTATTAGCGGCCCAAATGAGGATGGGATCATGCAAGATGCCGTAATTGGTGACAGCGATGTTTTAATCGTTGGCGCTGGGCCCGTCGGTCTATTCCTCGCGAATGAATGCGCTCGCCGCGGATTAAGATGGCGACTCGTCGAAACGCGCGCTTCGCAATCGGTACATTCTAAAGCGCTGGCCATCTTTCCTCGGACGCTGGAGATCTTTGACATGTCGGGCGTTGTCGAACCGTTCCTCGAGAAGGCAAACCGCGTCACGTCAGTCGCCGTAGTGGCGCATGGACGGACGCTCGCTCATATGCGGTTCACACCTGAGGAAAGCCCATATCGATTCATCGCCATGGTTCCGCAGAATATCACTGAGGGGCTGCTGGCGAAAGAGCTTGCGCGTAAAGGCGGAGCCGTAGAGTATGAAACGACATTCGTCTCGGCGGTTCAGCAAAACGACTATGTGATTGTAACGCTGGACCAGAAAGGCCGGCGCCTGGATCTTACCGCTGCGTTTGTCGTCGGCTGCGATGGCGCTCACAGCGCTGTTCGGCATCTGCTGAACTTGCCGTTTGAAGGAGCGGAATACGACGATTCGTTCATCTTAGCGGACGTCGAGACGAACGAAGCCTACCCGCCGACCAACTGCAGCTGTGCCCGAGCGAACTAGGGCCAGTAGCTATTTTCCCGATGGGCGCCACTCGCCGGCGCATAATCGCCACTATCAAGAACCCGGAAGGAGACGCGCCGTCTCTTGAGCTTGTGCGTGCGGTCCTGGCGGAACGCGCACCAGCTGGGATAGAAGTGCGCGCCTTGCATTGGAGCTCATTTTTTCGCATCCATCACCGCCAGGTCGCACAGCTGCGCGTGGGGCATATCTTCATTGCCGGCGACGCCGCACACATTCACAGTCCCTTTGGCGGGCAGGGTATGAACACCGGACTGCATGATGTTTGGAATCTGGTCTGGAAGCTTGACCTTGTCCTGCACGGCCGTGGCACCGAGCAGTTGCTCGAGAGCTACAGCGCCGAACGCCGTCCGGTGATCAAGCAGGTGATCGAGACCACTGATTTCCTGACCAGGGCGCTGGGAACTCCAAGCAGGCTGGCGCAGATTCTACGCGACACTGTCATACCCATGGTGTCGCGTCTGGCCCCTTTTCAGCATGCCTTTGTGCAGAGGCTTTCCGAACTGGGAGTTGCCTACCGCGGCAGCCCGATTGTTGAAGGAGCTGGAGAGCGGTACTTTGATAATTCGCTGCGTGGCGGAGATGGCATTCGCAGCCGCTTCCTGCTGGTGCTGGGTGACGACGCGGAGTCCGCGACTGAAGAGGCTGCTAAACAGCTCGCTCGATCATTTACACAAATCGTCGAGTTACGACTGGCCGGGCGCCAGGGCGTAACGCTGGTCCGGCCGGATGGTTACATCGCGTACGCCGCGCCCAACGGGGATAGCATCGCGGCTTTGGGATCGGTGCGGTCGCTCTTGGAGCGCCAAACAGAATTGGGCAGGGCTGGTGCTGCTGGGTCGCCTAGAAGCTGAGCCTGAGTTGTGCGTCGATGCGACGGTTGTAGGCGCTTGAACCGGGGCGCCGCCAAAGCCGCCAAGATTCCCAGCACTCGAGGTCGATTCGCCAAAGAACGGAGAACTGCGTCGCGAGTGTTATCTCTGGAGGCTGACAGTTACACAGCGAGAATTTGCGGGACGTTTGCGGGACGTATCTAAAGTTTCTGTAACTTTTGAAACTTGAGTCTAGGAATTACTAAGGAAATTGGAGCGGGAGACGGGAATCGAACCCGTATTACCAGCTTGGGAATCAAAACTTCCGGCCCTTTATTTTCACAACTTACAAAACCGCTCAGGAAAAATCAACGTGCATGCAACGCATACCGTGCATGCAGTGCCTGATTTGCGCATAGCTGGGGGACGTTTGGGGGACGGTTTTTCTGCCATGCGTTGATGTTCGCGATCTCAGATTTGAGGGCTTCCTTTTTTGAAATCAGTAGCCCGCGTCTTCCAATGTTTAGCCGGACAACGCCTTCTAAGGCACCTATTTGCTGGTTATTCAAAGTCCAGAATCGTGGCTGTGAGGCGCGCCGACATAGGCTGCCTGGGCGTCGATGATCACGCGCCGCTCGTTTGCTGGGACTGAGAGTTTTTCTTCCAACCACTTGACGACGTCGGTCACGCCCGTGCCATCCTTCAAATTAGTAAAGACAAATGGACCAGCGCCGCGCATGCGTAGCGAATCGTGTTTCATCACCTCAAGCGATGCGCCAACGTGCGGCGCCAAATCAATCTTATTGATCACCAGCAGGTCCGACCGCGTCACGCCTGGTCCACCCTTGCGCGGAATTTTGTCTCCGCCTGAAACATCAATTACATAGATGAAAACGTCTACGAGATCCGGACTAAAAGCCGCAGCGAGATTGTCCCCGCCGCTCTCGACAAAGATCAGTTGCAGGCCCGGCAGGCTGTGTTCGAGATCGGCAATCGCCTCGAGATTCATCGAAGCATCTTCTCGTATCGCCGCGTGCGGACAGCCACCCGTCTCGACCCCGCGAATCCGTTCAGCCGGCAAAGTCCCCTGCCGAATTAAAAACTCCGCGTCCTCTTTGGTGTAGATGTCGTTGGTGACGACAGCCAAGCTGTAGCGCGATTTCAGTTCTCTGCTAAGGGCATCGACTAACGCGGTCTTACCGCTGCCGACCGGCCCCGCAATGCCTACGCGAAAAGGTCTTTCGTGATAGTGATGGTTCATAGCATCAGTCGCCCCGGGTTGAAGTCTGCTAAAACAAAAAATATCTTTGCGCCAGGGGCAAAACCTTCGCCGGCTTGCACGTCAACAATTCGCCGTTGGCGCGCACTTCGTAAGTTTCCGGATCGACTTCGATGTCTGGCGTCGCGACGTTGTGAATCATATCCGTCTTGCCGATGTCGCGGCAGTGCGAGACTGCAACTGCGGTCTTTTCGAGTCCGAGCCGTTTCGGTATCTCACGCTCAAGCGCGGCGCGGGATACAAACGTCAGGCTCGTACTGTGCATGGCCTTGCCAAAAGCGCCAAACATGGGCCGATAGAGCACCGGCTGCGGTGTTGGTATTGAAGCATTGCTGTCGCCCATCACACTCCAGGCTATGAAGCCACCTTTGATGACTATCTCGGGCTTGACCCCAAAGAACGCCGGCTTCCACAAAACTAGATCAGCGAGCTTGCCTGCCGCAATCGAGCCGACGTGTCCGGAAATGCCATGTGTGATCGCAGGATTGATTGTGTACTTGGCGACATAGCGTTTCACGCGAAAGTTGTCGTTGCGATCCGAATCCTGCGCCAGGGCGCCGCGTTGCACTTTCATCTTGTGCCCGGTCTGCCACGTGCGCGTGACTACTTCGCCGATTCGCCCCATCGCCTGCGAGTCGCTCGAAATCATGCTGAAGACGCCGAGGTCGTGCAGGATATCTTCGGCCGCAATAGTCTCGGGCCTGATGCGGCTTTCGGCGAACGCGACGTCTTCGGGCACGAGCGGATTCAGATGATGACAGACCATCAACATGTCAAGGTGCTCAGCGATGGTGTTAACGGTGAAAGGCCTTGTCGGATTGGTTGAAGAGGGCAAAATGTTCGGCAGCGACGCGATGCGAATGATGTCGGGCGCGTGTCCGCCACCGGCGCCTTCAGTGTGATAAGTGTGAATCGCGCGTCCTTTAATCGCCGCGATCGTATCTTCGACAAAGCCGGCTTCGTTGATCGTGTCCGTGTGGATTGCGACCTGCACGTCGTATTGATCGGCCGCCTGCAGACAAGCATCGATCGCCGCAGGCGTGGTGCCCCAATCCTCATGCAGCTTCAGTCCGCACGCGCCAGCTTCAATCTGTTCCGCGAGCGGCGGCAGCGTCGCGGCGTTCCCTTTCCCCAGGAAACCAAAGTTCATGGGCCAATGCTCGGCGGCTTCGAGCATGCGTGCGAGGTTCCAGGCGCCCGGGCTGCAGGTCGTCGCATTTGTCCCGGTCGCTGGACCAGTGCCCCCACCGATCATCGTTGTGATGCCGTTCGAGAGCGCGACTTCGACCTGCTGCGGCGAGATGAAGTGGATGTGACTGTCAATCGCGCCAGCCGTAACGATGAGGTTCTCACCCGCCAGGACTTCGGTTGCCGCTCCGACGACCAGCTCAGGATCGACTCCGTCCATCGTATCAGGATTTCCCGCCTTGCCAACTTTCACGATGCGCCCGTCTTTGACCCCAATGTCGCCCTTTACAATCCCCCAATGATCTATGATCAGCGCGTTGGTGATGACGAGGTCCAGCGCGCCTGGCGAGTCTTCGCGCCTCGCCTCACTGCTCTGGCCCATGCCGTCGCGAATGACTTTGCCGCCGCCGAAGGTGATCTCATCGCCGTAAACAGTAAAGTCCTTTTCGACCTCTACGATCAGTTCGGTATCAGCCAGCCGCACCCGGTCACCCGTAGTTGGGCCATAAAGATCGGCGTAAGTGCGACGTGGAATTCTTAGTGTCATGACCTACCTACTTTGGAGTGCGCCAGCAGAGCGCCACCGCACTCCAATATTAGCTCCCATCATCAAGCGGACCATTGACCAGCGCGTTGTGCCCGAAGATTCGCCGCGCGCCACCGAAGTCTACCAGGGCGACTTTTTTCTCTTCTCCCGGCTCAAAGCGCACGGCGGTGCCGGAGGGAATGTTCAGTCGCATCCCCCGCGCCGTCTTCCTATCGAACACCAGAGCACGATTAACCTCGAAGAAGTGATAGTGACTGCCGACCTGAATTGGCCGATCCCCCGAGTTTTTGACCAACACGGTCGCGACGCGACGACCGACGTTCGCTTCGATCTCTCCCGGCTCTATGAAGTATTCGCCTGGGTGCATGGTCTCACCTTACATCTGCAGGTTACGCAGATTGCGCAGAGAGAAAAAACTGCGCAACTGAACGCAAGGGGCGAACGGCCTTCGCGGTCTGGCGCCACCCTGTCTTCAGCTGGATCTGTGAAATCTGCGTAATCTGCGGACTGTCGTTTCGGTCTCCTACCTGATTGGATCGTGGACGGTAACCAGCTTAGTACCGTCGGGAAAAGTAGCTTCGACTTGTACGTCGTGTATCATCTCGGCGACTCCGTCCATGACGTCTTCGCGTTTCAAGATCGTCGCACCAAACGTCATAATCTCAGTGACCGATTTGCCGTCTCGTGCGGCTTCTAATATTTCAGCCGAGATGATGGCGATCGCCTCGGGATGGTTGAGCTTCAATCCGCGCGCCTGCCTCTTCCGTGCGACCTCAGCGGCAACGAAGATGAACAACTTCTCTTGTTCGCGCGGTGTCAGGTGCATGATCTCGATTCGCTCGCGGCGCAAGCTGTCAGCTCGCGTGGTGACCGTAAAGTTCTAAACAGAAATCGTTGTCTGGCGGCAGAGCGGCCAAATGTTTTTATAGCTCCAGTTTCCCAGAAGGGCCTTGGATACTGATTGCTATAAACATTTGGTCCCTCCGGGACCCAGACCAACTCTTCAGTAAACCTTACGCGGCAGTACGGCCTCGCGATCGTACAGAAACAGTTTTGCCACGCGCCAGAAATCCGGCAAACGCTCGGTTATCTCCCTGCCGCTCGTGCTGAGGGCCCGAACGACGACCCCATGCGCGCGGAGCGCGCTGACACCCCAGACTATTCTTGATGGCCGTGAAAACTGTTCGGCCAACTCGCCCAGCAGCCTTTCCAACTCCAGCCAGCGAGAACTCTCAAGGCCGACGCGACAAATATAAAAGGTTGAGAAATAGGCGTACAGGCCCAGTCTGGCAAGCGAAACCATCGAGCGCCTCGAGGGTTCGATTCGCATATGCTCGATGGCGATGGGTTGGCCCAGCGCGCTAATCCATGTCTTGAGTTGAAGTAAATCATACGCGAACACTTCGTTGCTTGCTTCGCGTCCCGGCGCGACCGTTTCCCACCAGAACACTCCGGCGTTTGCGCCCAGCTCGATCCGCGTCTCCTGCCGATAACATGAGCCGGCAAATGGGATTAATTGATCAGGGAGATACTCGACCAGACCGTCCTCCGCTATACTTATCTGAAGTCTCTGCTCCGCCGGCTCCGTGTTTTTCCGACTGCGATAGATTCGCGTGGCGCCCGTTGAGGTGACTTGCGCCACTGCGCGCGGGCCGACTTCGACGGTTACGTCCAGATGGTCACCGCCCAAAACGCCGCCGGACAGATTGTGCAGATGAACCAACGCCCCACCGTCATCCAGCTGAAACGCACGGACGATCCGCAGCGGCAACTGTTGCTCGCTTTCAACGAGGATTGTTTGGTTGCGGTCTCCGCGCGCTGCGAAACGCAAGCACAATTGACCATGAACACGCGGAGTTGATTCGGCGCGATTGAACATTGATGTCTTAATCGCGGGAGTCGCCGCAGTGCTCATCTGGATGGCCATGATTCAGCTATTAGAGTCAACTGATAAAGAGGCGCGTTTGCAGCCTTGGATGACGCATCGAGCCCGCCTCAACCAGGGGGGCAAAACAGGCAGCAAGATCCACGTCAAAATCGTTTTTCCGGGCGCGCCTCACGAGCTCGGCCAGCAACGGCTTAAGTTCCCACAACATTCGCGTCGCCTGCGTCTGGCCCAGCGGCAGCAGACGTTGGAACGACGAGATCAGATTGGCAAGCGATTGATGACTGTAAGCCAACAGCGTCGACTCCTCATCAATTCCCAACGCAGCACCCGCCAGACCAAACGCGGCGCAATGATGAATGTCGGTTTCCGTTTGTTGCGCGGCGGCGATCGCCGCAGCCAGAATTGGCTCCTCAACCAGTTCGTTAACCAATCGGAGAAATCGCCGGCCGAGCGTCGCGCTGGCGCTGCGGTTTTCTCGAGCCAGCTTGAAAGCGCTGAGCTGCACATTCAGATCAAGCCACTGTTCTATTTGGAACCGATCTTGACCGTCCATTCCCAGTCGATAAGCCGCGCCACAGAAATGGATTTCGAACGAACCAATTTCCTCAAGGTACTCAGCTAGAAATGCTTCAAGCCCATCGGCGCTAAGCGATTCCTCAGCGGTGAGCGCCTCAACGCCAAACGAATGGTTCAACCCGCCAATCGGCAAAGCGGTGTCCGATAGCTGCAGCAACCACAACAAGGGCAAATCTGTCATCCGCCAACCTACTCTCTACGACCAAGCGCCACCGCGCGTTGGAATGCTGCCCACACAGCTTTCGAGAGCACCGTGCGCAAGCCGCCTTTTTCCATCTGGTAAATCGCTGCGGCGGAGGTGCCACCCGGCGAGGTGACCATGTTGCGGAGCTCGGCGGGGTGCTTATGTGATTCTTTCGCGAAGAGCACCGAGCCTAACATGGTTTGCAGCACCAACTCCTGCGCGATATGTCTCGAGAATCCCATGTGCACCCCCGCATCTACCAGTGCTTCCATTACGAGAAAGATGTAAGTTGGACCAGTAGCGCTTAGAGCCGTGGCCATGTCGATCATTCTTTCCGTCTCGACGTAGATCTCTTTACCCAGCGCGCCGAGCAGCGCGCGAACCTGCGCCAATTGCGCGTCGCTGACTTCGGGCGTCGCGGTCCAGGCAGTTATCCCCTGACCGATCTGCGCGGGAGTATTGGGCATTGCTCGAACTATTGACGGATGCCCGAGCTCGCCGGCAATCGTCTCGATCGTCGCCCCCGCAACGATCGAAAGCACAAGCTGCTCGTCCTGTAACTGTCCTCGCAGCTCATTGAAGATTGTGCTCAGCCGCTGCGGTTTCACGGCGAGTATCACGATCGAACTCTTTCGAGCAGGTCCATCGCTCGCTGTCGTGGGACTGAGCCTGGCAGCCTCTGCATTGCTCTCAACGACACCGATACCATATTTCGTTTGTAGTTCCTCGCGCCGTGCCGGGCGCGGATGGCTGCCGACTATTTGGGCAGACGTTACCAGCTCGCGCCTAAGCAGGCCGCCGATGATCGCCTCAGCCATCACACCGCAACCAATAAACGACAACGACACGTCTTGCAGAGAGTTCATAAAATTTAACGAGCGCTCGTCTCTTATTTCTACCGTTTTCTCTGCGCTGTCTCAGCGTTCTCTGCGTCTCTGCACCTCGGCGGTGAATTAGTCTCTGAAATGCACTCACCGCGGACGCAGAGTTCGCAGAGAAGACGCAGAGAATTTCAAATTGGGGCCAACTGACTTGTAGAGTTGCTGCCAACTCCTGTTCGTCACCATCGCAATCTCTTAACTTGTCGCCCCAAATCATCGACATCAAGCAGCCGCACGGTGCTGTCGAGCCCGTGTTTGTGAAAGCATTCTGCGATTGCCATACCAAGTTCATCAAAATGATCCCGGGCCAGCGCGAGCACGCTCGGACCAGCGCCACTCAAGGCCAGCCCGAGCAGTCCGGGACGGCGTGGGGTTGCCAACGCATCCGCAAGACCAGGGACTAATGACTCTCGTCGTTCCTGGTGCAGGCGATCTCGCGTCGCTTCCCACAAGAGGTCGTAACGATGTGCTTCGAGAGCCGCGGTGAACAACGCGGCCCGCTGAAGATTGTGCACCGCATCAGCATGACTGACGAGCGGTGCCAGCACCGCTCTTGCCCGTGCAGTTTCCAGGGTGGCGTGGGGCGAAACAGCAATTACTCTGATATCGCTCGGCCAGTACTTCCTGACGGCGATGACGCTTCCATCTTGTCCCCTGCAGGTGACCACCAAACCTCCGAGCAGGCTGGCCGCGACATTATCGGAATGCCCTTCCAACTCCGTCGCGTACCGTAGAACAAGATCGTCGGAAATGTCGCGGTCGCAGAGCGCCGCACATAGCGCAATGCCGGCGATGATAGCCGCGGCACTGCTTCCCAGACCGCTGCCAAGTGGAATCTCGTTCTCAACGTCGATAGAGATGGGAGGCACTGTCAGTCCTTGTTTCTGGGCCGCAAAGCTCAGGGCGTGGAAGATTAAATTATCAGCCGTGGGAGAAAGGGTTGTGCCGTAGCCGGCACCCCGACTGCTCATGCGAAACGGTTGCATTGATTGCGGGTCGACCGTGACGCGGACGGTTAAATAGAGCTGCAGGGCAAGACCAAAGCAGTCAAAACCCGCGCCCAAGTTCCCGGCGGAAGCAGGCACGCGCACCTCAACAACGGAACCGCAGTGATTTGTGGAACGTGGTGTGTCCTCGACCGCAATGCCAGCTTCGTCTGTCATGCGCTCAGTCGAAGCTCCGATCTTCAATATGGTGGCTCTGGTCGTGAGATTCCAGGTGCTGGAGAATGGCCGCCCTGGTCGCCTTTACGCGCGCAGGCACGTTACTGAATGTACCGGTGATGCGCCGCTCTTCTTTCGATCTGTTTGAGGCGCGGTCGTGAGTATAAAGGCTGTCCTGATGGTATTTGATTATGTAGTCAGCGTCCTTCAAAAGATGTCCGGTCAAGACGGCGACGACGTTTTCATCCGGACCAATCACACCATCGTTGACCAGCCGCTTAATGCCCGCGACTGTTGTGGCCGAGGCCGGTTCGCATCCGATGCCGTCGCGCCCGATGATCGCTTTCGCATCCGCAATCTCCTGCTCGCTAACGCTCGAGACCCGCCCGCCCGTCTGCGTCACCGCGCGCAGAGCTTTCTTCCAAGACACCGGCGCACCAATCTTGATCGCTGTCGCCAGAGTTTGCGGATGCTTGATAGGCGTAAGACTTGTGGTCGAGTCTTCCACTGTTGAATCCTGCTCAAGACGCGCGAAGAGTTGAGCGAAAGGCGCCGCTCCGTCAGCCTGAACCACTTGCAATCGCGGCAGGCGATCAATCACGCCAAGCTCAAACAACTCCCTGAAACCCTTGCCGAACGCCGCGCTGTTGCCGAGATTACCGCCGGGTACTACGACATGATCGGGAACCTGCCACGCGCACTGCTGCAGGAGTTCCGCGGCTACGGTCTTTTGGCCTTCGATGCGAAAAGGATTGATCGAATTTACCAGATAGATCGATTCGTCTTCAGCAAGTTCCCGAATAATGCGCATCGCATCATCGAAGTTGCCCTCGATCTCCAGAACTATTCCTCCGTAGTCCAGACTCTGGGCCAACTTTGCGTGACTGACCTGTCCGCGCGGCACGAGGATCGCGCACTTGAGCCCGGCCCGCGCCGCATAGGCGGCCAGACTCGCTGCGGTGTTTCCAGTGCTGGCGCACACGACTGTGCGGGCGCCGAGTATGCGCGCCTGCGTGACGGCTGTTGTCATTCCCGTGTCTTTGAAAGATCCGGTCGGATTGCAGCCCTGATGTTTCAGCTTCAGCGCGTTCAGACCGCAATAGCGGGCCGCGCGCGGAGCGTCGTAGAGTGGAGTGTTGCCCTCGACCAGAGAAACTATCGGTGCGTCGTCTGAGAACGGCAGCAACTCACGATATCGCCAGACGCCGCTACGATCTCTCTCGTCGGGGGAAGCGAGCCGTGACTGCCACAGGCGGCGGAGTGCCTCTGCATCAGCCGAAACGTCCGACTCGTTCTCAATCTCAAGCAACCCGCCGCAATGCGGACATACGTAAAGCTGCTCGTTGAGCCCGTACCGCGCCCCGCAATCCGGCTCGATGCAACGCTGCAAGGCAAGGTCAATAGAAACTGCGGTCATACAATTTGAGGGACCCAGACTGGTCCGCGCAACCTCTCCTCCGATTCAAAACGAGAAGAGCGTAAATGCAGATTGAATTCGTCGTGAACGACGGCAACTGCGTCCCGCATCGCCTGTGCTTCGACCACAAACGAGACGTTGTACTCCGACGATCCCTGCGCGATCGCAATGATGTTTATCCCTCTTCTCCCCAGGGCGCTGAACGTGCGACCGGCAATACCCGGTGTACCGCGCATCCTATCACCGACCACCGCGACAATGGCAATCTCGGAGTTTACGGTGATGTGCTCGACATCATGATGAACGAGATCGGAAGCAAAAGCATTTCGCAAAGCCTTCAAAGTGCGCGGCGCGTCCGCTGAATCAACAATGAAGCAGATATCGTTCTCGGACGAAGACTGCGAAATCAGAAGCACATTGGCGCGCACATCTGCCACAGCTTGAAAAGTCTTGGCCGCGACGCCAATTACGCCAACGATGCCACGTCCGCCGACTGTGATGAGGCTGACGTTGGCAATCGCCGTGATTCCTCTGACACCATTGTTTGTCGGTCGACCTGTCTGCGTGATTCTGGTTCCCGGGCGCTCAGGCGCAAAGCTGTTGCGAATCCAAACCGGAATTCCTGCTTCGGCGACCGGCCGCAGCGTTTTGGGATGGAGCACCTTCGCCCCAAAGAAAGCCAACTCTGCCGCTTCATTGTAAGAGATTTCGCGCAGCAAGCGAGCTTCGGGCACAAGGCGTGGATCAGTTGACAAGACCCCATCAACGTCAGTCCAGATGATAATTTCATCGGCATCGAGCGCGGCACCGAGAACTGTAGCGGAATAGTCTGAGCCACCGCGCCCCAGGGTGGTCAGCGCTCCCTCCGCGGTAGCGCCGATGAAGCCGGTGACGACCGGCGTGATCCCTTCGCCAAGTAATGGCCCGAGTCGAGCTGTGGCGCGCTCGCGCACTTGTTCCATTAACGGCTCTGCCTGTCCATAGTCGTCATCAGTGATGATCACCTCAGTTGCTTCGATAGCTTCACTTCGCACGCCCAGCTCGTTCAGCGCGCCTGCCATCAAACGGGCCGAGAGCCGTTCGCCGATGCTTGAAACTACCGCCAGCGTGCGCGGCGTCAATTCGCGCAATAGGGTTATTCCGCGGCAAAGGCTCGTCACCTCGCCAACGATTTGCTCCACCTCGCGGGCAAGCTGGGAACGGCTTGCGTCGTCCTTAATCAAAGCGGTAACCGCGGTACTATGTTGATTGCGTAAGGCTGCGGCTATCTCTCTGGATTCGGTCTCGTCTCCATTCACCGATTGTTGAGCCGCCAGAACAAGTTGGTTCGTCACGCCACTCATCGCCGACACAACTACCAGCACCGCGCCTTCGACGGAGGCCCTCGCGACTATCTCCGCTGCGCGTCTGATGCATTCCGAATCACCGACGGACGTGCCGCCGAATTTCATCACTTGCAATTTATTTCTCATCGCTCAAACGCTATTCGCTGATGCCTGACTCCTGACTCCAGACTCCGCGACTTCTGTATTTGGTCGCGTTCCTTCCTTCATCAGCTTGTACTCAACCGAATCGACGAGCGCTCGCCAACTTGCGTCGACGATATTCGCCGAAACGCCAACCGTCCCCCACTGCGTCCGACCGTCGCTCGAGGTAATCAGCACGCGCACCAGACTCGCAGTGCCCGACAAGGCGCCGGTGATCACGCGAACCTTGTAATCCACCAGGTGCACTTCGCCAAGCGACGGATAGAATTTCTCCAGTGCGCATCGCAGCGCCTGATCCAGCGCATGAACGGGACCATTGCCGCTCGATGCAGTATGCTCCACCCGATCTCCAACCTTGATCTTGACGGTCGCCTCGCTCATCGGTATTAAGGCCCCTCGGTGTTCGTCGATGACGCGAAACCCGAGTAATTCGAAATAGGGCGCCGGCGCACTGCGCAGCTTGTGCACGAGCAGTTCGAAGCTTGCTTCAGCAGCTTCAAATTCAAACCCGTCGTGCTCGAGTTGTTTAAGTTCTGCCAGCACGCGTTGCTCTTCATCCAGTTCAATTCCCAATTCGCGAGCTTTGGCCAGAAGATTCGCTCGGCCTGAAAGATCGGAAACCAGCACCCGCCGCCGATTGCCGACGCGCTCCGGCTCGATGTGTTCGTAAGTCTTCGGATTACGTTCAACCGCCGAGACGTGGACGCCGCCCTTATGCGCAAAGGCACTATCGCCGATAAAAGCTGCTCGTGAATCAAGCGAAAGATTGGCAATCTCGCTGACGAAATTTGCAGTCGCACGCAACTTCTTCAAACGTTCAACTCCGATAGTCTTATGCCCCAGCTTCAATTCCAGGTTGGGGATGATTGAACAAAGGTTGGCATTCCCACAGCGCTCGCCATAACCATTGATCGTTCCCTGCACGTGTGTCGCTCCCGCAGAAACTGCCGCGAGTGTATTGGCCACGGCCAACTCTCCATCGTTGTGGCAGTGGATGCCGATCGGTACTTTGATCTCATCGATCACTGCCCGGGTGATCCGCGCGACATCATCAGGCAGGCTACCTCCATTCGTGTCGCAAAGCACGATCCGGTGAGGGCCGCCTGCCGCCGCCGCGCGTAGGGTCGCCAGCGCATACTCGGGATTAGAGCAATACCCGTCAAAGAAATGCTCCGCGTCATAAATTACAAAGGGCGCCCGCGCGGAAAGATAACGTACTGTATCCTCGATAATCTCCAGATTCTCTTCGCGGCTTATTCGCAAGGCGTCAGTTACATGCAGGATCCATGATTTACCGAAGACAGTAACTACGGGCGTGTCCGCCTGGAGTAACGATTGAATACTTTGGTCCTGCGAGCACGATAGATTTTGCCGGCGCGTGGCGCCAAAGGCGGCGATCGCCGAGTGCGTCAGTTTAAGAGTGCGCACCCTCTCGAAGAACGCCACGTCCCGAGGATTTGATCCGGGCCATCCTCCCTCGATGATATCCACGCCGAGCGCGTCCAGCTCTTCAGCGACGCGGCATTTGTCCGCCACCGAAAAACTGATGCCCTCGCCCTGGGTTCCGTCACGTAAAGTCGTGTCGTAGATTTCGATTCGATTAGTCATGAATTCTAAGCTTTAAGCGCTTGGCACTTGTGATATTCGACCGAGTGCACAAAGCGTCAATAATCGGGGCGAGCTCAGCCGCGGAGCGGCAAAAGATCTGTAGCCCATGGCGTGAGCCATGGGACAAGACGCCAAAAGCAAACCAGCCCCGGCAGGGGCGAAACACCTGTTAATTTCATTTCGAGTTTCGCCGCTCTGCGGCTATCTCATTGGCACCTCCTCACGGCTGATGCCGTGGGCTACAGATCTTTTGCCGCTCCGCGGCTGTGATGCCTTTGAAAACTTTCAACTTGATTAGAGCTTACACTTCAGTAATTCATTCCGACTGCCTGAGCGACTGGATGCAGCCAGTGTCTGTACCTTGAGTCGCGGCCCGACGTAGCAGAAAAGAAAACCTCCTGAATCTGCCTGGTAACCGGCCCGCGCTGGCCGTCATTGATCGTCACGCCGTCAACTTCACGGATTGGCGTAACCTCAGCCGCAGTTCCCGTGAAGAACGCTTCGTCGGCATTGAGCAGGTCATCGAGCCGCAGCGCCCCTGTTTCCACTCGATAGCCAAGGTCGCGCGCGATCTGCATCACCACCTCACGAGTGACGCCGAGAAGAATCGAGTGGCGTTCGTCGTTGGTTACTAATCGCCCGTCGCGGACGATAAAAAGATTCTCACCCGACCCTTCCGCGATGTGACCATCTGTGTTCAGCAGCAATGCTTCATCGAAACCACGGCGTACCGCGTCGCGTACTGCAAGTATCGAATTAAGATATTGACCACACGCTTTGGCGGTCGTGGGCATCATCTGCGAGTGAAACTTGAGCCAGGGAGATACGGTAACGCGCACGCCCTTTTCAATGCTCTCCGTGCCCAGGTAGGCGGCCCACGGCCAGGTAAGAATCACGACCTCGACCGGGCATTTGGCTGGATGGACTCCCAGAGTGCTGCTGCCGTAGTAACAAAGCGGCCGCACATAACAACTGCTGAACTCGTTTCGTTCGATCACCTCGCAGATCGCTTCGGCAAGTTCTATTCGTTGATAAGGAATCTCCATTCCGTATACGCTGGCCGAGTTGTAAAGGCGATCGAGATGGGCGTTGAGCTGGAACACTGCGGAACCCGAAGCGGTCTCGTAACAACGCATGCCTTCGAAGACGCCGCTACCGTAGTGCAGCGCGTGCGCGGAGACGTGCGTATTGGCTTCCATCCACGGGATGATGTCGCCGTTTCGCCACACCCATCTGGTTTGATCAAATGCCACCGCTTCACTCCAACCAATGATTGTGGAACGCGCAACCTGCGCGTGATTTCACGGGTGCGACGCCCGTGCCACTTTTCCAAACTGAATCATCATCCAGATTAAACCGCCCAGAGTGACTGGTCGGGATCGCTATGAAGAGGCCGGTCTTCACCGCTGATCCAGTCGGGCCGCGTGGGCGCACAAATGTCGAGCGCCACTGTGTCCTCCAGGGCCTCGGATGAGTGCTCAACTCCCGGAGGTATACAAAGCATCTGGTTAGCTGAAAGCGTTACATCGCGGCCCGGCAGTTGAAAGCGCCACGCGCCGCTCAACACAATGATCACTTCTTCGCTGTCGTGGTTGTGCGGCAACGTTACTGCGCCTTCCTTTACCTCGATTCTGGCGACGGCAATGCTCTTGCCCGCGACTACTTTTCTGAGATAAAGATCCGTTACCTCCTCGGGTTTCATTCTGTCCCAATCGTAAAAACCCATTTGTTCCTCCAACCAAGCCTCAAATACTCAAACGGCCATCAACTCTTCGTTGATGGCCTGATAAACCACACTCAAGATTGTCAACGGGCCATCAGGTAGGGCACCTCGTTGTGATAATCGACGGAAGAATAACGACACGCACGGAAGTCGTTGCCGGCGACACGTGCGGGTACCGAGTGGCCTCTAACCTTCTTGAATACGCTGCTAAAGTCATTAAATACCTACGCCGCTGGTGAATGGCATCCTCAGCTTCCGCCTTTTCTCCCTTCACCCGCCAATCTACAGCTTTGTCAGCGGATTGTATAATTGATTATTCTTATCACCTCATAAATTCGAGTAACAGGAGCAGGAAGATTTTTTGCTCCAATTTGCTCATTGCACAGGAGCAACGGAGACAATAAGACCTCAGGTCGACAGCCTCTCTCTTTTCTCACCTGGAGTTGCACCAGCTTCAGATGTCGTAATACATGCTGAACTCGAGCGGGTGCGGACGTAGTCTGAGCGGCTGAATTTCGCGCTCGCGCTTATAACTGATCCAGCGCTCGATCAGTTGCGGGGTGAAAACATCACCTTTCAGTAGGAACTCATGATCGTCCTCCAACGCATTCAGTGACTCGTCGAGGGAACCCGGCAGGCTGGGGATTTCCTTCAACTGCTCAGGCGCCAGATCGTAAATATCTTTGTCGAGTGGTTCGCCGGGCTCAGTCCGGTTTTGAACGCCATCCAATCCCGCAAGCAGCATCGCCGAAAACGCCAGATAAGGATTACACGACGGATCGGGCGGCCGAAATTCCAGACGTTTGAGTTTCGGGTTCGTGGAGAACATTGGAATGCGAATCGCCGCCGACCGGTTGCGCGCCGAATAGGCGAGGTTAACTGGAGCTTCGAATCCGGGAACCAAACGCTTGTAGCTGTTGGTGGTCGGTGCCGCAAAAGCCACGATGGCCGGCGCGTGCTTGAGCAGACCACCGATGTAGAAGCGCGCCATCTCTGATAGTCCGGCATAGCCGTCGCCGCTAAACAGCGGCTTGTCGCTTTTCCACAACGATTGGTGGCAGTGCATGCCTGACCCGTTGTCGCCGTAAAGCGGCTTAGGCATGAACGTCGCGCCTTTGTGCTGGCGCTTCGCGACATTGCGTACTGTGTATTTGAAGATTTGGAGGTTGTCGGCCGTGCCAATCAAAGTTGAGTAGCGGAAATCAATCTCGCACTGACCGCCGGTCGCAACTTCGTGGTGATGACACTCAACCTGAATGCCAGCCTTCTTGAGCTCGTTGGCGACTTCAGAGCGAAAGTCTTGTAGCGTATCGAGCGGAGGGAGTGGGACATAGCCTTCTTTGTTGCGAATATGATAGCCGAGATTGGAATTGCCGTTCTGGCCGTTCGTGTTCCAGATCGCTTCCGGAGTATCTATCGAGAACCCGGCCGAATGCCCTTCGTTTTGAAAACGCACATCGCTGAAAACGAAGAACTCGGCTTCAGGTCCGAAATAGACCGTGTCGGCGATGCCCGTGGACTTGAGATAGCTCTCAGCCCGACGCCCTACGCCGCGGGGATCGAGCCAGTAACCTTCCTTGGTGATCGGATCAATGACATCGGCAAGCAGGCACAATGTCTTGTCCTCCATGAAAGGATCGATCCAGTAGCGGTACGGATCAGGCACCAGCAGCATGTCGGATTCATGGATTGACGCCCAGCCACGCAAACTGGATCCGTCAAAGCCGAATCCTTCCTCAAAAGACTTTTCTGAAAGTTCCTCGATCGGGAACGTCAGATGGTGCCAGGCCCCAACCAGATCCGTGAAACGAACATTTACGTAGGCTGCTTTTTCATCGGCCGCAAACTTCAGCACATCTTTGACACTCATAACTATTCATCCTTTTCGGTGATAAGAAATTAGATAAACGACGAGGGCGCGGCAGATTGCCGGGCCTCATCACAAAGCCATGAGCGGTTGACGCAGAGAGGAACGATCGTCGGCAACCGACCACGGCAGCGCACGGATCACGCTATGGCAACTTGAAATCTGCTTCGCTGGGATTCCTCTTTTCGCTATGTCTGGCTTCCCCTGTGATATCTCTTTGCGCGCGCGAAGCTTTTATGACTTCGCTAGCTACTGCCCCCGAGTGCTGAACGAAAAGACCAGACCAGCAGTGATCGTGGCTTGATGCTTAGAAAGGACCGACTCCGGATTCAAGAGTGGAAGCTGCGTGTTCTTTCGAAAGAATGGTGTATCTGCCCAATCATTCCTGAACTCCAGGCGTCCGAGCACGTTCGTGGCGAATTTGTATTCGCCGGTTAGCGTGATTTCTTTGAACGTCTTACGCAAGCTGCACCGCGCTAGCAGGTCTTCGGTGCAGGTCGCGAAGCCATCATGATCCTGGAACCATTCAAACCGCGGTGTGAAAGCCCATTTTTCAGACGGCATGAAATGCAAATAGGCGGCTAGTCCTTGCCAGTGGACCTTGTTGCCCGCTGTCCTTTCCCTCTCGATTGCGTAATCGTAATTCCCCATCAGGAATACCTTCCTGTTGACGTTATAAGTCACCACCGTATCACTCAGGTGCCGGAAGAAATTCTTACCTTTGATACGTGCAGGCACCGGCACGGAATCATCCTGCTCCGGCCCGCCAGTGTAGTTTTGAATGATGGTGAGTTTCTTTGTCGGCTTCACTGTCAGCGAGACCCCAACCGTTTTGCCACCATTGTTATCCTCGACGTTATTCCACCCGTTGACGAGTGCGCCCATTAAGGTGACTTTGTCGTTTACTGTGTAGGTGGCGCGCACGCCCGCGTGATAGTAAGGAATCGCCCAAGCGAAAAGTAAACCGCGGGTGTAATTCCAGTTATCCTTCGTCTCAATGACTTCTGCCCCATTCCAGGTGACGAACTTACCCACATCGATTTGCAGCCCCTTGCCAACTGGCGCAAGAAAGCTGCCGTATGCCTGTTGCACGTGCTTATAGACGTCTCCCCCGCCTGGTTCAGCCGAGTGAACCCAGTCGGTTGCAGGGCCGAAGTCGAGATCCAGGCGGAAACCGAAGCGCGAGTCCTCCGACGCCTTTTGCTCTACGACCAACTCTGCCAGATTTAGCGCGAATTCGTTGTTCTTGAAGTCGAAGTTACGCAACTGATTTCGACGGTTGAAGGGCTTGTTAAAGTTGTAGCCGTAATACCCGTCAACGAACCCGCTTATTTCAACGGTTCTAAAAAAGTCGAGCATGCCCTTGTCCTTCTCCTTGTCCATGACTTCGGCTTGCGTGGGCTTCGCAGGGTTCTGCTGCGCAGATGGATCCTGACCACTCATCTCAGCTCCTGTTGGAGACTTTGCGTTCATGTTTGATCCGGCAGCTTGACTCGTCTGTTGTTGGGCCTCGAGCTTGTCCAGCCGCTGCTTTAACTCACCTATCTGTCGGCGAAGTTCTTGCGTTTCGGCTTCCGTAGGCGTTACGGTGCCCCTCGCTGCTACTCTTGGAATACTAGTCGGTTCCGTAGCCGGCCGCTTAGCAAGAGAGATGTTCGGCGCTGTTGATTGCGCAGTGACGATGTGACTACTCAGCATGAGCGTGAAGAGAACGCCTAGCGCTCCCCCAATTGATTTAGTTTTGAGCATGTTGTATGTTGCTCCATATCGTCTCCCAGGGGACGATGTTAGTGGCTCATCCGTCTCGCGCCCTTCAAAGCCAGGACAGGTGGGCCATGTTTTTATTCTTCAACCATCGCGCAGACCGTGCGATCTGAATCGCAATGCTCGACCTTGCATCCCACCAAGCCAAAAAAACTGATCGCTCAGCTACAATCTGGCTGGCAGTTGGCAATTCGCTTTCACAAATATCGTGCCAACGGCAATTCAGAGGTGCCCCCCGCCGGGATACGTCTCTAGTTTTGAATGCCTTAGAAAGCAAAAGAGCTGGACATCGACTTCAAAGTGGTCGCTTGGCAGACCACACTTGTGTTGCACTCGGAATAATGAGGGACAAAATTGTCGCCCCATGTCGATTGGCTGGCGAAGAGACTAAACAGTCGCTGAGGTCAAATAATGATTTGATTCCGAGAGCCAAGCTTTAAGGGCGCAACGTGATCTAAGATCACTCTTCGAGGTGACCTTGGGGCCCTGCGAAATGATTAGCGAGGCAAGTACCGGGTTAACGACAGAAGAACGCCCGTATTCAACCTACACTTTTGCGTGCATCCAAGAGCATGCGCCGACAAAACTGTGGCCGGTTGAGTTAGAATTGGCCAATCGCACCTCTTAGGTGCCAGGAATTCGCCGGCCTGTCGTCAACTGGAAACCGGATCTTGAGTTGCCGCGACGGTATATTGATTGCTGGCCACAGCAAGGCACTCATCGCTATTTTCGCCAGGTCATTTCTGGAAGGCGATGACTATCGCAATCGTGCGAGCAATCGGTCGAGCAAAGATAAGAAACGCATCCGGAGTGCAGTTCTCGAGAGTTATGCGAACCCACCGAGAGAAGGTTCTCGCACACGCTGCGGTCAGCCTCGCCGGCGTTGAGCAAGTTTCGGATCAAGTCGACATTCCTCGGGAATTCCGGCGCTTTCTCAAAATCGAGGACCAGCGGCTGAGAATAGCGGATCGCTGCGGCGCTTCTGGCTACTGGATTGCCCAGGCCCGTAGCACGGTGCTCGACCTCATTGTCGAGCGCGCCTTTCGCGTCGCGAATAACCTGGCGGTGGCCAGCGGGGTTTCTGATAAGGCGGACAATACCTGGTCAATTATCGCTCTCGGCGGGTACGGCCGTCGTGAACTGGCGCCGTTTTCCGATCTCGATCTGCTATTTCTACACACCGGCCGGGGCTCAGGCCGCATGCGCCAGTTGATTGAGCGCATTCTGTCTCTGCTCTGGGATTCGGGACTTATTGTCGGGCACAGTTTCCGCACGGTGAAGGAATGCATTTCGGCAGCTCGTAGCGATCCGCACCTGCAAACCGCACTGACCAGCAGGCGGCTATTGACAGGCAATAAGCCTCTTTTCGACTCTCTGTCTGCGGCGTTGGAAAGAGAGCGCCGCAAGCGAATCGAAGCCCACATCGCCGCCGTGCAAAAGGAACGCGCCGAGCGTTATGGCAAGTTCGGCGATGCCGTGTGCCTGCAGGAACCTAATCTGAAAGAGAGCGCGGGCGGTCTTCGGGATTTCCATACCGCGCTCTGGGTGGCGAATGCAAGATTTGGTTGCCGGTCACTCGCAGACTTAAGGTCGCATGACCTCATTTCGGAACAGGAAGAAAGGATCGCAGAACGAGCTTACGACTTCCTGCTGCGCGTACGCTATCACACTCACTTGATCACCGGCCGCAAAGTCGAGCACCTCTCACTTGAACTGCAACCAGCACTGGCCGCTGAGTTCGGATACCTATCAGATTCACGCCTGCTCGCGTCAGAGAAGTTCATGCGCGATTACTACCGCCGCGCACAGGACATCTACCGATTCGGCGAATCTGTGCTCGCGCGAACGAGCGAAAAGGATAAGAGTCCTTCACGCTGGTTCGGGCGACCGCGCACAGTGTTCCTGGGCGAGCCATTCGGGATTAAGGACGGAAAGCTACAACTGGAAAGCGACGCGCAGTTTTTTGCGGAGAACCCGTTGCGCATGTTTGATGCTTTCGCTCTGGCGCAAGCGGCGAATGTTCCTTTCAGTCATGGCATGCATGAGGCGATGCGTCATGGGCTGGCCGCCGTTAACCGCGACTTCCGCGGCTCAGCCGAAGCTGCGAACGCTTTTCTCAAGCTGCTGCGCCGGCGCAGCCGTGTGGGACATGTCCTGAGGCTAATGCATGAAGTCGGGTTTCTGAGTCGTTACCTTCCGGAGTTTGGCAGGATCAGTCTGTTGATCCAACACGATCTCTATCATCACTACACGATTGACGAACATACGCTGAAAGTCGTCGAGGCGCTCGATGAATTAGATCGCAGCGAGGACAGCCGTCGCGCGCATCTGCTCGCTGTCTTCGATGAAATAGAAGATCCGGCGCTGCTCTACCTTTCTCTCCTGCTTCACGACATTGGCAAAGGCCAGGGCAGTGGACACGTGGCCCGTGGCGTTCAGATTGCCGAACGTATTTGCCGGCGTTTACAGCTCGATGCAAAGGATGCCGCCAAGGTAGTGTTGATAGTGAGGCACCACATCACGATGGCTCACATCTCTCAACGTCGCGATTTGACTGAGCCTCACGTTGCGACCGCATTCGCCGCGCAGATGGAAACCCTGGACGCGCTGAATATGCTGTTATTGCTGAGTTATTCGGACATGAAAGGCGTCGGTCCCGGCGTTTGGAGCGAGTGGAAAGGCAGTCTTTTGTGGGATCTTTATGAGCGCGCCCGGCTGCAGATGGCCGGCAGCGAAGCGCCCCCGCAGGGGCCCGCCAGGATTGCTCAACTTAGAGAAAAGATCATGGCCTCCCTCGAAAGTCATTTGCCGCTAAGCGACGTGGACCGCCATCTCGCGCTGCTCCCCGATCGCTACATCCGCACCGCCAGTCCTGAGGCGGTTGCCAACCATCTCCGCTTAATTGAAGGGCTCGAATCAGACGTGTTGAGATGGCAGTGGGTGCAACACGGTCGCACGATCACTGAACTGACAGTCTGCACGCGCGATCGTCACGGTCTTTTTGCCGATGTTGCCGGGACTCTGACTGCGCAGGGCATTGAAATCCTGAGCGCTGAAATCAACACCCGCGAGGACGGTGTGGCTATCGACGTTTTCATGTTGCGCGCAGCGGCAACTCACCATGCCATCGAGGAGCGCAGATGGCCCAACGTCGAACGCGCCTTGCGCGCGGCAATCAAAAGTGAAAGTGACGTGGCCGCGCTCGTGGAGAAATGGCAGACACAGCATGCCCCTCGTCGTCGCGTCAGAGTTACAAACGGGCGCCGGGGAGCATTACCAATTGTCGTTTGCGACAACAAGGCGGCGCAGTCTGCGACAGTGGTTGAGGTTCGCGCTGCGGATGAAGCTGGATTGGCCTACAAGATCGCCAGCGCGGCCACCGCCCTGGGTTTTGAAATCGTTTATGCCAAGATTACCACTGAGAAAAGCGACTCCTTTGATGTCTTCTATGTTACCGACGCTGAAGGCATGAGGCTCTCAGAAACATCAATGCAGGCACTTGAGTTAGCGACCGTGGAAACAATTCTCGGGACCAAACGCCTCGATCAATTCCAGGCCACAACGGCGGGCGACGTTGGCCCTAACCTCTCGCTCTGAACTAATTTGGCAGCTTGATGAAGAAAAGTGAGAACGGATGCAGAATCTTAATAGCGATCCACGGAGTCAACACCGATTGCCGGGCCGACGCCTCTATTTCGCGCGCCGTATGTATTTCGAAGCACCGTTGGAAACCTGAAAAAGCTTCTTTACAGCGCCGTCTCACCGCGTTCGCCGGTGCGGATCCGGATGGCATCGTCCATCGGAACAACGAAGATTTTGCCGTCACCAAACTTTCCTGTCCTGGCCGTCTTCATGATTGCCTCGATGACGGAATCTTCAATGCCTTCGGGGATGATGGCCTCGATTTTGATCTTTGGGATGAACTCGATCTGATACTCGGTGCCGCGATAAGTTTCAGTATGTCCCTTCTGACGACCATAACCCTGAACTTCGCTGATGGTCATTCCGGCGACACCGACTTCCTGGAGAGCGTTTCTGACTGCATCCAAAAGGTGCGGTCGGATGATTGCTTCAACCTTCTTCATTTTATATTCATTTCCTCAATCACTTGCGAGCCCAGAGAGCGAGCAAACAGCAGGGCGTAGCCTTTAGCGCGCCGGTGATCTCCAGAATCAGTTGGCAGTTGGCTTCACAACTGCCGAGATCACCGGCGTTCGCCGCGCCTATCGTATCAAGTTCGTACTAAATCACGTTAACGTCTCTCTAGCGCTTAGGTGAACTACGGGCGAAGTGTCTAGGCTGGGTGGTTCAGCGAAAGTCATTCCCGCAGGTCTGCCCGCCGGCGAAATCAAGTATTCCGGGTAAGCGGAGATGCCATGCTCGTGCAAATCGAGCCCATGTGATTCGCCCTCCCCTGAGACACGCAGCAATCCAACGCCTTTAATTGCGTACATGACCGCGAGTGAGACCGCGAAAGTGGCAGCCGTGATGATCAAACTTCCGATAGCTTGCGCCTTGAGTAACGCGAATCCTCCACCATAGAAGAGTCCAGCCAAAGGCGCCGAATTGTCAGCCGCTAAGGGGCCAGTCGCCCCATACTTACCGCAAGCGAAGAGGCCCAGCGAAAGCGTTCCCCAGATGCCGCAGAACCCGTGCACAGGAACAGCTCCGATAGGATCGTCAATCCGCAACCATTCAAGGGCCTCCACGCCAACAACGACTAATACTCCGGCCACGCCGCCGAGCAGGATGGCTCCGACCGGGCTAACCCAATAGCAGGGACAAGTAATGGCGACGAGCCCGGCCAAAAAGCCGTTTACGGTAAAACTCACATCCCACTTCTTGCTAAGAACAAAAGAGTACGCCAGAGCCGTCAGACCAGCGGCGCACGCCGCGAGGGTCGTGTTGGCGGCTACTCGTCCAATCCCTTCGAAGTCCATCGCCGAAAGCGTGCTGCCCGGATTGAATCCATACCAGCCGAACCAGAGGATCAGACCACCCACAGCGGCGATCGTCAAATCGTGTGGCAGCATCGGGCCGCCCCCATCGCGCTTGAACTTGCGGCCGAGACGAGGGCCAAGGGCTATCGCGCCAGCGAGCGCAATAAAACCACCGATCGTATGTACGACCGTAGAGCCGGCGAAGTCGTGGAAGCCCGTCCCCAACGAGGGCAAGAATTTCCCTTCGCTTCCCATCGTGGCCAGGAACCCGTCCGGGCCCCAGGCCCAGTGACCGATGATTGGATAGATAAAGCCAGACACGGCAACGCTGTAAAGCAGGTCGCCCACGAAACTTGTGCGTCCGATCATCGCGCCCGAGGTGATCGTCGAGCAGGTGTCGGCAAAGGCAAACTGAAACAGCCAAAAGGCCAGGAACGATACGCCGGTAGCCTCGTATGTGGCCGGCACGCCCTGTAAAAAGAACCAGTGGTAACCAATAAGGCCGTTGCCGTGGCTGAACATGAAACTAAATCCGAAAGCGAAAAAGAGCACACCGCAAAGGCAGGTGTCGACGATACATTCCATCAATACGTTCACCGTCTCGCGTGAGCGGCAGAAGCCGGCCTCCAGCATCGTGAAGCCCACCTGCATGGCGAAAACCAGAAAAGCGGCGAGGAGCGTCCATACGGTATTAATCGGATTGACAACATCAGCAGCCTTGACGTCGCCGGCGGCGGCAAATGCATTGAGGCCGATCAAGTCCGGAAGAAAAGCGACGCCCGCGATTAGCAAAGCCACGCCTAGCCCTTTTCCAGTCAGAAGCAACCCGCCATACCGCCGCCATTCGGGATCGCGGAGCCGAACGCCCAACCGCGACATTTTTTGTGAAAGTGTCAGTCTCTTCTTCATAAGCATCTGCCAGTGCCTCCTCTAACTAGTGCCCTGTTTGTGTGACCTCCGGTTGCCACTAAAATCCATCGATTGTCACCACATCCAGGAATTAACGTCAGTTGTCATCGATTTCAGCGCTGCGGTTCTCCCGGTCGATCCCTTGGCGTTATCGCAGCCGAGCTGCTTGAGCATGACCGCTAGGTCGAGACCGAATTGTTCGCTTGGATCAAACTTGCGAAGGTTCACGCAACTTCGACCCTTGCAAACTACAATCTCCGTGCCAGTCGGCCATAGACTGCTGCAAATTTTCGATCGTGCAAGTAATGGCGATAGATATTGACTTAAGACGAATCGGAAGCGTCTCGGGTGATGAGGCGAGGTAGGCTGTGAATAGGCAGTGCCCAGACATTTTTGTCAGTAACTCACGGCGGTCACGACAAAACTGTGCTGGCGCGCGAGGTTCGAGCAAGCCATTGCTGAGTAGGTATTCGTGGTTAGAATGAAGAAGGGCCTGCGGCTTGTCGCTGAACCTAACCTAATGGGAGCCCGCTGTCCGGCTGGACAAACCACCAAGGCCATCGAGCGTCGTTGAAAATTGTAGGGTTGGGTCCTTGGGTCCGCAGAAGTTTTGTCCTTCGCCAGGAATAAATAGGGGCGGCCTCCGACCTTGATCTTACCATCTTGTCGGAGAGCCGCCCTTAAGAGACAACTTCGTTGGCCGTTTAGCTGTAGCTTGATTAGAACATTTTTATCCGGTTCCGAATTCTTGCCAGATTTGTTACCCGCATAGTACTGTCCCGCCGTTCACGTTAAGGACCTCGCCCGTGATGTGCTGCGCCCACTCAGAAGCGAGAAAGATAATCGACAGCGCGACGTCATCAGCGGTCGCAATCCGCTGCAAGGGAATAGCCTCGGCAAGCTTCTTCTTAAACCCGTCTTCGCCGAACACGCTTTCGTTTAGATCGGTATCAACCCAACCCGGAGCGACGCAATTGATCCTGATTTCCGGGGCCAGTTCCACCGCGAGAGATTTGGCGAAACTGATCTGCCCGCCTTTTGAAGCCGCATAGTTCGAGTAACTCGCCTCACCGCGCTGCCCGGCCGTCGAGCTAACGATGACGATCGAGCCGCCGCCTCCTCTTTTCATGAGCGGCACGGCCGCGCGACAGACAGTCCACGTGCCTTTCAGGTTTGTTTCGATAACCCGATCCCACAGTTCTTCCGTCATCACTTCCAGGGGCGATCCTTCCCAGATGCCCGCGTTGGCGACCAGGAGATCAAGGCGGCCAAAATGATCGAACGCTGTCTCAGTGAGCGCGGTCGCTTGCTGAAAATCGCTGACATCGGCGCGCACCGCTAAAGTTCTAACGCCGAGTTCACCGCAAGCGTGTGCGACTTCTTCAGCTTCCGACTTGCGCTCCGCATAGTTGACAATGACGTGGGCCCCCGCTTCAGCCAATCTAAGCGCGGTGGCGCGCCCAATCCCCCGGGATCCGCCAGTGACGATCGCTACCTGATCGCGCAGCAGAGTTTGCGGCAGTGCCACGGTTTGCGTTAGTGGTTGGTCAAGTAAGTAAGCACTCATTTCGCTTCTCCTGAACTGACGACATGGAAGAGTCCCAATTTTGATTCTCCCGAAACAAAGTCAGTAAACTGTGACTTCGGCCGCAAGCTCGGCCTCATCTTTCTCAAATAAATGTGGACTGATCAGCGACACCAGCAGATCTGTCTCGGTCAGGAATCCATCATGGCCATGCGATGATGAGAGTTCCTCGTAGCTTGCATCAACTCCGGCCCACCGCATTCGCTCACTCAGATTAAGAATGTCTATCGCGGGAAAGAGCCAGTCAGAAGAAATACCAACCAGCAAGACTCGCGCTAATATTCGGCGCAATGCTGCAGCTTCTGACCGATAACCTCGGGTCAGGTCGAAAGTATCCATGGCTTTTGACAGCACCAGGTATGAGTTGGCATCAAAGCGATGAGTGAAACTAGTGCCTTGATGGTCAAGATAGCCTGCGACGTCATAACGCTCGTTTAATGAACGGCAAGGGTCTTCGCTATTGCGGTTGGGGTTCCGTCCAAATCGCTCCGTGAAAAGCTCCGGAGATTTGTAAGTGCAAACTGCAATAGCGCGCGCCAGTGCCAACCCTTTCAGTGGTTGAGCATCAGCACCGTAGCCGCCGTTACGCCACGCTGGATCGTTGCGGATGGCCTGGCGTTGCAGATGGTTCAGGGCCAGGCCCATGGGTGACAGCGGCGCGGCACCAATGGCGATACATCTTTCGACTCGATCGGGAAAATCCACGGCCCACTGCAGAGCCTGCATACCGCCAATAGAACCACCGATCACGGTGTGAAGCCGCCACACACCGAGAGAATCTAACAGTTTGGCCTGGCCCCGAACCATATCCGCGATGCTGATCAAAGGAAACTGACTACCGTAGGGCTTACCTGTTCGCGGGTCGAATGAACGGGGCCCCGTCGAACCGTAACATGATCCAATAACGTTTATGCCAATCACGCAGTAACGCTCAGTATCAAACACCGAAGCGCGCCCAACCATCGTCGGCCACCAATCAGCTATGCGCGCCGATCCTGACAATGCGTGACAAACAAGGATAGCGTTATCGCACTCTTTGTTTAGTCTGCCATAAAGCGCATAACGTAGAGTCACCGGTTGCAACTGGGCGCCACACGCAAGCTGAAAAGGCGTGTCGCCCGCGATCGTACAATCGTCTTCAATAGTTGGATTGAGAACCGCGCTCATCTTTGAACCTCGTGGATTAGCTAAAGCCGGTCATGGCACCGTGAAATCACGCGCAAGATGCGCGTGCAACCGCTGCCAAAGTAAAAAGCCTTCCACGCTAAATATGCGCGGAAGGCTCTTCAATATTGTCGGAGTCTAGTCCAGCCCTTTAGCAGTTTTTTACGTGGAGCAATTCGCCTTAAATCGCCACGCTTCAATTATCAAAATACCAAAAACAGTTTATGCGAGGGTGCCCTCAGATTGTCAAGCTTTCTTTCTGTCATTTGTGCCGTCTTAAATACTTTAAATAGGTCCCAATGTTTCTTTTATAGAAGTGTCCCGTGCCTACGGCCTCACGCCTGAACTAAAAAAGGTCCGGCGGCGGCAGGTACTGGTTCCGCTTGCCCTTGCTGCTCTCATTAGCACCGTCGCTTTAGCGCGGTGAATTTAGTAGCCGACATAAGCGGAAACCGTTTAACGGTTTCCATTCCGAACACAACCACTAATCACCGGGCTAAAGCCGCGGTGCTAATGAGAAAAGCCGCCAGGACTTCAAACTGCACCAGTACCTGCGGGCAGGCTCAAGCTAATACGCGAACGTCCGTAAGCAGTTCCAGACTTTCTGCGTCCAGAGCAGACCTGACCGGGGTCGAATGCTCGTCCGCCTCTACCTCCGGCAGCAGCTTACGCCGTTCAAGTTCGCGGAGGATCTTTGTCACGCTAAATTCAACGGCCTCTCGATTCGACTCGATCACAACTTCCGGCGCCAACGGCTCCTCGTATGGATCAGAGACGCCAGCGAAACCCGTCAACTCCCCGGCCAGGGCCTTCTTGTAGAGACCTTTAACGTCCCTCTCTGCGAGTACTTTGATCGGACACTTCACGTAGACCTCAACAAATGCCGCGCCGTCCGCTTCGATCAGCCGTCTCACTTCATCACGCACTTCGCGATAAGGCGAGATAGCTGCCGATATCGCCGCCACGCCGTTTCGGGACAGCAGCCGACAGACATAGCCAATGCGCCGTATGTTTGTATCTCGATCCTCCTTGGAAAAACCCAGGCCTTTTGAGAGGTTAGTCCGTATTTCATCTCCATCCAGAACCTCGACGGCCATGCCGCGAGCGCGTATCTCTCAATCGAGCACTATCGCGAGTGTTGTCTTTCCGGCCCCTGATAGCCCAGTGAGCCACAACGTGAATCCTTTTCTGTTGTGCATTAACTGATTCCTTCGTTGCCAAATGGCGATACTGATTGACTCCCTTTCCCTTTGGGAGAGGGTTGGGGAGAGGGCGTTAGTGTCGAAGCCAGCTCGCCAAGCCCCTCTTCCCCAGCCCTTCTCCCAAAGGGAGAAGGGAGACATCAGAGCCAATGACTTCATTCGTGGCTCAAGCTTCTGCTCCAACCAGTTGTTCTGTCTCAATCGCTCGCAGTGCTTCGATTAGCACCCGCGCCACCTCAGGTCTGGTGAATTCAACCGGCGGGACTTGTCCGACACTGAGCATCTCGCGCACCTTCGTGCCTGAAAGCGTGACGTGTGCCGCGGTCTCATGCGGGCACGTTTTGCTCGAAGCCATCGCGCCGCACGATCGACAATAGAACGTGTGATCGAAGAACAGCGGTGTTATGCCGAGTTCTTCCGGCTCAAACTCGTCGAAGATGTGGTGTGCGTCATAAGTACCGTAGTAGTTGCCGACTCCTGCATGGTCGCGCCCGACAATGAAGTGCGAGCAACCATAATTTTTACGAATCAGCGCGTGAAAGACCGCTTCGCGTGGTCCAGCGTAGCGCATTGCCGCCGGTAAGATTGAAAGGATCGTGCGCGCCGCAGGATAGTAGCCGGCGAGTATCGCTTCGTAAGATTCCAGCCGCACGTCCGCGGGCACGTCGTCGGCTTTGGTTTCGTAAACCAGCGGGTGCAAGAGCAAACCGTCTGCAATTTCCAGCGCGCATTTTTGGATGTACTCATGCGCGCGATGAACTGGATTGCGAGTCTGAAAAGCAACCACGCGCCGCCAACCTCGTTCCTGAAAGAGCGCCCGCGTCTCCGCAGGATCTCGACGATATGCCGGGAATGCGGGATTGCGGGGACGATTGACCAGACTAATTTTTCCTCCCAGCAACCAATCGCCTTGATTATAGAGAGTGCGCACACCGGGATGAGCAGCGTCAGTCGTGCGATAGACGAGTTCCGCCTCTCGTTCTTTATCGTAGCGATACTTATCCGCGAGATGCAGAATGGCAAGGAGATGATCGTCCTGATACAGCGCTACGTCCTCGAACTGGCGAAAGGTACTCGCCTGCTCGTTCGTGATCGAGAGCGTCACCGGAATGGGCCAGGCAACGTCGTTTGTCAGTCGCATCCGGACGCACATCGAGTTGTAATCGGACCGATCCAAAAATCCCTGGAGCGGTGAGTACGCACCAATGGCGATCATCTCCAGTTCAGAGATGTCGCGCGCGTTTAGCTGCAAAGCCGGTATATCGACTGCTGCCTGAATGAGCCGGTCACGTTCGGGCCCCCTAACTTCGCGATTAACGAGCTTGCCCCCATGTGGTTTGATAAGTTTCATCTTGTTTCCTTCATTCGCGGATCGTTTGGTACGGAACCGCTTGCGGTCGCAAGCGGGTAAATCGCGTTGAGACTACCCGGTCGCTACCGCGACCGGTTCCGTACCGGGCTGTTTAGTCGCCTTTTTTGGCAATGCTATTTGACATGTATTCCGCACTCAGTCTTAACCGTTCCACGCCAGCGACCAGCGCGAGGATCTTCGCCAATTTGCACGGGCGTGGTGCAGGGCGCGCAGCCGATGGACGGGTAGCCGTGGTCGTGAAGCGCGTTATAGGGTACGTCGTAACTGGCTATGTAATCCCAGACGGCGCGGGCCGACCAGGCGGCGAGCGGGTTGATCTTGATCAGGCCAAACTGGCGATCGCGCTTGACCAGGTCAATGTGCGCACGTGCTGGTGACTGATCTCGACGAACAGCAGTGACCCAGGCCCGCAGGCCACAGAGTATCTCTTTCAGAGGCTCGACTTTACGCAGCTGGCAACAAAGATTAGGCTGACGCTTCCACAACCGATCGCCGTATTCGCGAGCTTGATCAGTAAGCGAGACGCGCGTGGCCCGGCGTTCAAAGCGAACGCCGAAACGCGCTTCTAATCGATCGCGCAAGGCGTAAGTCTCAGGAAAGAGCAGATCCGTGTCGAGATAGAAGATACGCGCGCCCGGATGAATGGTTGAGAGCATGGCAATAATCACGCAGCCTTCAGCCCCAAATCCGGTAGCGAAAGCGATATCCGGTCCAAACTCCTCGCCTGCCCAACGAAGGATCACTTCCGGCGGGGCCGTCTCGAACTCATCCGAGATCGCCTTCAGTTCTTCGTCCGTCGTTTCTTGTGAGAGTGACAGAGCACTAACCGACATATCAATTCCCTTCAGCAAGCCATCGCGAACACCGATTCCAACTCTTCGTCTTTGATGGTCTCTAGCCTTTGCTCAAACCATTTAAGGCGCTCGCGCAGCCGGACCACCTCGCCCACAATGATTACCGCCGGCGCTTTCATGCCAAACCGTTCCGCCTCAACAGCAATCGTCTCGAGTGTGCCTGTCAACGTTTGTTGGCCCTCATAAGTTCCCCAACGAATGACGGCCGCAGGCGTTTGCGCCGAACGTCCGGCGGCCGTCAAGTCTTTTGCAATCTGACGGAGATGCGCAGCCCCCATTAAAACGACGAGGGTGTCTACTGACGCGAGATTCGCCAGAGCACTGTTCTCAGGCGCCCCGTCACCACCGCGCGCGCCCGTAAGCACGGCCACCGAAGATGCCAATCCGCGCTTTGTGAGCGGGATGCCTGCGTAGGCTGGGACCGCCAGCGCTGAGCTGATCCCGGGCACCACTTCGAATGCAACGCCGGCGTTGCGCAGCGCCTCTGCCTCTTCCGCACCACGACCGAATAGAAAAGGATCGCCGCCCTTGAGCCGCACGACTCGCAGTCCTTTCTGGGCGTGCCTAACGAGTAAGCCATTGATCTCGTCTTGCGGTGTCTGTCGCCCGCCACCGACTTTGCCAACGTAAATGTGCTCGGCGCCGGCGCGAACGTTAGAGAGCATTTCCGGATTGACGAGATAGTCATAGATAACCACGTCACAGGACTCCAGCAGGTCGCGCGCTTTGACTGTAAGAAGTCCCAGGTCACCCGGTCCCGCGCCAACGAGATAGACGGTGCCGCCTCTTGCTCGATAGTGCGCGGCCTTTCTTCCACCTAATTCAGATTCGATCGACTCGAATATCCGCTGCGCCGAAGCCTCAATCACGAGCGGGTGGGCCGAAAGCGGTTCGGTAATTCGATAGCTGACGCTGGCGTGATGGCTGGCGGCTTCACGAACTTCGAGCGGAATGTCACCGCGCGTGTGTCTGCCCGGTGAAAGAAAATAAGGATGGACGGTAATCTCGTTTGCTCCGCGCTCGACCAATTTGCCGAACCCTTCGCTGATATTCGGATGTTCGATCTCCAGAAAGGCAGCTTCGATCAGACCAAAGTGGCCGCGCTCGCCGATGCGACGGGTGGCTTCGCGCACGTCTTCGTTTGCTTCATGCCGACGGCTGCCGTGGCCTACGACCAGCACCCCGCGATTCACTTCTTTCATGCGGCCGCTCCTGCCTTCGAAAACATCTCTTGCGCGCAGTAACTAACAAAGCTTCGCGCTTCGTCGAGAATTGCTTGTGCCCTGACTTCGCCTGGTGTCTTAAGAACGTCGGTTTGTGTCTCGAGACCATCCTCCTTCAACGTTGCGAACTTTGAGGAAACGCCTTCCCAAGCTCCTTGAGTCTGGCCCGATAACACAAACAGGTTCTCGAATTCCCAAAGAGCTTCATCCACCGTGAACGGATCCACCAACCGCTCGTATAGTGGAACGCGGGCGGCTGCCGCCGCCGCTTCATACGCCGCGATGACCGCGTGCTCGTATTCCTTGTGATAAATCAACGCTTCCGCCTGGGCCAGCCACTCACTCGCCGCGTCAATCGTCGGTATCGTCTCGGCAACTGTCGATCCGGCACATTCACCCTTGATGCCTTTGCGCACCGCGAAGTGCTCGTGCTCGTGTCCGAAGTCCTCGTAGAACGAAGGATCTTTTTCGAACGAAGGGACTTGCCGCAGCGGCTCGAGGATCTCTTTTAGCCGTTCAGTCCCAGTGCGAGCGACGAAAGAATTGAAGTCCTCTGCCGGCAATTTCGTTTCTTCGTAAAGCCCCAGCAGAGTCTCCGTTACCTTCACGCAGTTCTTCGCCGGGAACTTGCCAAGTAGCGCGCCGAACTGAGCGTCATCTCCGTGGGCACGACCCCCCACAGTCACAAAGTGGGCGGGAACGCTCCGGTCGTCCTTTGAAAGCGCCGCCGCATAGAATCCGATGTTGGCGACTGAGTGATGCGCACATCCGTTTGGGCAGCCCGAGATCTTCACGCGCAACGGGCGCGCCAACTCGGAGTATTTCGCCAACCCATTATTGAAACCGCTGCTGATAGCGCTACCTAAACCTTTGGCTGAGGCGATACCCAGGCGGCAGGTGTCGGATCCCGGACACGTGGTCACATCGGTAATCGTGCCGGCACCGCGTTCGGCAAGTGAGAGTTCACTAAGAGCGATGTAAAGATCCCAGAGACTCTCTTCACGCACCCAGGGGAGATAGATGTTCTGTTCGATCGAGATTCGCAATTGATTGGATGAAAACTGGCGGACGATGTCGGCCAGATTGCGTGCCCGATCGGCAGTCAGATCGCCGAGCTTGATGCGCACATGAACACCGCGAAAGCGAGCAAGCTGGTGTTCGATTACCGAGTCGCGAACCCAGGATTGAAAGTGGGGCTCACTGCTGCGCACATCCAGCACCCGCAAGACTGGCGATGGTGCAGCAGATTCCGGGATAAAGAAATTGGTCTCTTCCAAGTACTGATCCAGCGGTATGGGACCGACCCGTTCTCGTTCCTCGTCGAGCGCCGCGCGGAACCCTTCCCATCCCAATGTCTGGATAAGGAATTTCATTCGCGCTTTCATTCGCGCTTTGCGCTCGCCATAGCGGTCAAAGAGCCGCAAGGTAGCCGCGGCGAGATTGAACAGATCTTCTACCGGAAGAAAGTCCGTGTAGAGATGCGCGAGTTGCGGCCCGGCGCCCAACCCTCCGCCCAGGTAAACTCGGAAGCCGCGGCGCGGTTCGCCATTCTCGGTCCGCGTGACTGCCCATAATCCTATGTCGTGAATTCGCAACCCGGAGTGGTCGTCGGCGCAGCCTTCGAAAGTGATCTTGAACTTTCGTCCCAGATTCTGGTTGTACTTGTTGCGGACCAGGTAACGAAACAGAGCGTCGGCGTAAGGTTGAATATTGAAGCTCTCGGTGGCCGACGTACCTGCGCGATAACAGGCAGTGATGTTGCGCACCGTGTTGCCGCAGGCTTCGCGAGAAGTGATGCCGGCTGCGGCCAGGAAGCGAAGCAGATCGGGAGCCTCTTCCAGCTTCACGTAATAGATCTGCGCGTCCTCTCGCGTGGTGAGGTGAATGAAGCCACTACCAAACCTGTCAGCCGCGTCCGCGAGGCGCGCCAATTGATCCCCGATTAAAAACCCGCCGGGAATCTTGATCCGCTGCATTTGCACTCCCTCTTGCCGTTGGGCATAGGTGCCAAAGTGCAACCGCAGCTTCTGCATTTTTGTTTCGTCAACTTCACCCGCCCGGTATTTCCGGATTTGTTCCTGGTAATTGTCCAACTCGTCGCGCACATGCGCAGGCAAAGTCCGCAGCTCGGTCTTCCCAATCTCACCGGTTACTTCATTCATTCGATTTCTCTCAATCGCTCCGCCCAATCAAACAGGTACGCAAAAAACAAAAAAGCCGCTCAAGTTGAGCGGCTGCGGCGTTACCAAAATAGCTTCGACTGCTATGGCATACACTCGCTCCGCTCGCTGAACGGACAACACATACCGATAGAGCAGCAAACCGCTGCGACGCCCAGCGAAGTCGCAAACCGAACTATCGATTCTTTGGCGAGCTTGGAATTCATCAGCATTTAATCGTTACCATTTATACCTTGGGGATGCGACCGGGGTCAACAGAATAGTTTTTATAGCTTCATAAGAAAACAAATGACTGGTCGGGCGAAACACTCTTCCCCGCAAACCTCCGGAGCATCTCTCAGCCAGTATTCCGTAAACCCGCAGCGATGCCGTTGATTGTCGCAGCCAGCGCATAATTTAGATTCACGTCGTCTTCACCGTCTCGCTTGCGCCGGAGCAGTGCCACCTGAATCAGGCTTAGCGGATCCACGTAGGGATTACGCAAACGGATCGAGCGCGCCAACACCGGATTCTTCTCGAGCACCCTGGTCTGCCCGGTCAGGCGCAACACCACGCGTTTGGTTCTTTCGAACTCCTCAACCACCATGCCAAACACCCGTTCGCGCAACGATTCATCGGCCACGAGGCCGGCATACAAACGAGCAATCGACAGATCGGCCTTTGCCAGTCCCATCTCAACGTTATGGATCAGATCATCAAAAAACGGGAACTGATCCAGCATCTGTTGAAGTGAGCGCTCTTGCTCCGTACCGCCGCGCGCGAACCGATCCAGCGCAAAGCCGACTCCGAACCACGCCGGCAATACGTGGCGACTCTGCATCCACCCAAAGCCCCAAGGGATCGCCCGCAGGTCGACAAGTCCGCGCCCCTGGTCGCGCCGCGCCGGACGCGAGCCAAGTCTCGCATGCTCCAACTCCCTGAAAGGTGTGGCTTCTTGAAAATATGGCAGCACATCTGGATTGTCGGCGATCATCTCCCGATAAAATTCAAACGCATCCTGAGAGAGAGCTTCCATCGTCGCTTCCCATTTGTCTTCCATGTCTGAAGATGTTTCGCTCGAGCGCCAAAGAACTTCCAGACTGGCGGCGACCATCAATTCAAGACTGCGCTCAGCCAGCACAGCATCTGAATACTTCCAGTTCATGACCTCGCCTTGCTCGGTTATCTTGAGCTTGCCGCTGAATGCGCCCGCAGGTTGGGCAACGATCGCGTGGTGCGTCGGCCCGCCCCCGCGTCCGACAGTCCCGCCGCGCCCATGAAAAAGCATTAACTTCACACCGCATTCCTGAGCAACCCGCTGCAAAGCGCGATGGGCCTTGAAAATCTCCCAGGTGCTGGTCAGCATTCCGCCGTCCTTGTTTGAATCTGAATAGCCAAGCATCACTTCCTGTCGCCTGCCCCACGAGTCAAGCAACGGACCATAATCCGCACTGGTCCACAGCGCGCGACAGATTGCCGGGCAGTTGCGCAAGTCCTCGATCGATTCGAAAAGGGGCACCGGCATTAGACCCGGATCAGCGCCGTCGTCGGACGCCGCTACGCGCACGCCACTTAACTCGGCGAGCCCAATAAGGGACAGAACGTCGGCCGCCGAACGCGTTCCGCTTATTACGTAACTCCGAATCGCTTGCGGCGGGTAGGTTCGCTTAAGCTCGCTTACCATGCGAAGGGAGTCGAGCAAGCTTGCGGTCTCGGCTGAAGGGGACTTCAGCAAGCCGAGTGTTGAGCCATCACTTGCCTGGGCTCCCTGCAGCACGGCAATCCGAGAAATCTCCTCACGCGCATGGCTGTGTACGAGCGCGTGTTGGCGGATATCAAGCGTATGCAGGTGGAAGCCAAACGTCTCAATCTGTCGCAGTAACGGATCAAGTAGCGAACGAGCCAAACGCTCGCCGCCGTTGGCCGCGAGGCTTTCGCGCACAAGATGTAAATCCCGGGCAAAGTCATCGGCATCGCGGTAGGCATTCCTGTCTGCCGTCTCGGATCTGGCACTGCCTAAACGCGCCAAGACATAGTCGAGATATCGGCGATAGACCTCATTAGGCGAGTGTCTTTTCAGGTTAGGGAACGGGTAAATGTGTTTGTCATAATCCTCCAGCGAGAGTTGTAATTCCTTTGAGATCTCCACCTGAAGGCTTGAAGCACTCAGACGCCAAATCAAGTCGTCGATCCTCTTAATGTAGTGATCGAGCATCGTCTGTCGCGCAATGTGCAAAGCATCCCGCGTGCATTCCGGCGTGACGTATGGATTGCCATCGCGGTCTCCACCTATCCAGGAACCAAAGCGAAGCAGACGCGTCAACTCGTGCCCCCGCAACTCGCGGCCGTAGGCTTCGCGAAAATCATCAGCCAGTTCTTCATAAACGTTAGGGAGAGTTTCGAACAAGACAGTCGGGTAGTAGTCGAGCCCCATCCTGATCTCATCGCGAACAGTCGGGCGACGGCGACGCACCTCGTCAGTCTGCCACAGTGCGGTTATCTCCGCGGTGATTGCCTGCTCGCGTTGCTCAGCTTCCCTCTCAGTAAGCGGCAGACCATCGAGTCGCTGCAATTCCTCGGCAATGCGTCGCCGCTTGAAGAGCACAGTCCGCCTCGCGACCTCGGTGGGATGGGCCGTGAAAACAACAGTGACTTCCACCTGTCGCAACCATTGCAAAACTTGCTGTTCGGTGATTCCCGCAGCTCGCATGCGTCGGAGAGTCCCGAGAAATGAACCGGGCTGAGCCTGTCGCTCGGGTCCAACTTGCGCTGCGCGGCGCCGCCGTTTGCGATGATTCGTCTCCGCGAGGTTCGTCAACTCGAAATAGATGGCGAAAGCTTTTGTCATCCGATGCGCCTGAGCAATGTCGAGGCCGTTGACTATTCGGTGCGCGCGATCCATCAGCTGGTATTCATCGCCGACCGTCTCCTCAGAAGTTTCGTGCCGCGCGTGCTGCTCACGGCGTTCGATTAGCAACGATCTCAGTCCCTCAACCGCTATAAAGAGTTCGTTTCCAACTTGTTCTTTCAGCACCTCTCCGAGCAGACGGCCAAGCGAGCGGACATCACGACGCAACGGCGCTTCCTTCAGATCGGCGGCGTCGCTGACAAGCTCAGCCAGCCTCGCTGCCTGATCGTTAACTGTCCAGAGTGGTTCCCTTCCCCGCATGCCTTCATTCCTCAGTTCCCGAAAATCAATATCACAACTCGACAACTTGATGATACCTGACGCGCGATCGTCCTTTCCGATACCACCTGAGAAAATTAATGCGGTTTATGCGCACCTAAGCGAGACCAGACCTCGAAATATCATCGTTGACAGGCCGCCGGCGTTTGCCATACGTTAGCCGCACTGGGCTCGCTTTCATTCGGCAGGCACTGCGTGTCGGCAATCATCGGCAAAGACAGGTTCTACCGTATGGGGCACTTTGTAGGTTCACTTTCGTCTTTCCTCGGCATGGACGTAACGGTGACCGCGATCGAAGAAGCTGCATAAAAGACAATGAGACTCTGGGGGTCAATAAGGGTCAGGTGCCTAGACTCCTACCGTACTGAGGTAGGGGTCTGCTCGTATTCATCTTCGAAGTTGCCGGAGGTTGTCGCGCACGGCCGCGACCCACTTTACTGCGCAAGATCTCACTTTAACTTGATGCTGGGGAAGGCATTGGGAGTGTCACTTCTGGAGGCTGACACTCACGCCGACAGAATTTGTCGGGCCCTAGCAGGACGTTCCTAATACGTTCCTAGCTTTTGAGTTTTCAGTTTAGAGTTTTTTGCTGAGAAAAGAGTGGAGCGGGCGACGGGGATCGAACCCGCAACATCCAGCTTGGGAAGCTGAATTATCGGTCCTTTATTTTCAATACTTACAAAACCGCTCAAGAAAAATCAACGTGCATGCAACGCATACCGTGCATGCGTTGTCTGATTTGCGTATCGCTGGGGGACGTTTGGGGGACGTTTTCACGGACGAGCGCGCTGAGGAGTTCTCGATAAGTTAAGTGGCTTAGCGTGCACACATGTTCGAAGAGGCCCAAATTAGAAACTCCATACCAAAGCAACACCGTAGTGGCGAGCCGATCGCTCATAACGCGGGATGATCAATGGTAGTAACTTTGAAGGCGCACGCGATGGCTCTTGGCCCGTGGATTCTGGCGCAGGATCATGATGGGTGCGATAGACGTAACGACCAATGCCGTAACCGATGGCGCTCCCAACAAGGACATCCGACAGAAAATGGTTGCGCCCTGTGTAACGGGATACACTCACTGCGGCAGCCAGTCCATAAGCGCTGATCTGCACCAACCGATTATCTTTGTATTCGTTTGCCACGACGGTCGCCAGTGACCAGGCGGCGATAGTGTGTCCTGACGGAAAACAGAGTCCACCGTGGAAGAAGTCGCCGCGGTCTTTGCCGGCACGCGGGCGGGGCCGTTGGGTGGCATGCTTGATGACAAATGCAACGATGCCGCTGTCAATCAGTGCTTCTCCACCGAGCAATCCCGTTTCGCGGGCGCGCGCGTTGTGCGTCGCTCGCCCTATCAGTAGCGATAAGCGCAGCCGTGGAAAGGCCTAGCGGCGCGAGCCACTTCGCGTCTTCCTTTTGAAGGTGCAACGGCGATGTCCAGATCGCGCGCTGGTCGCGCAGGATGTTTTTCAAGAACTTTCGTTCCAGCGATGGTGTCGGCGATGCCTGTGGAGTGGGTGTGCTTGCCGGCGTCTGCCCGGACGCGCTCGACATGCCAGCGATGATGATGGCGAGAAGCGCTGCACCGCGCCATGGACTAAAGCAAATCATTGCGGACTTTGAAGTCATAAGGTACTTCCGTTGGTTTTAACGCTGTTCTGAAACATTGGGGCGTTCCGAGAAGTTCGGTCAGTTCATGCGACTCTCTTACTCACTACGTACTTCCGATTCTCAATTTCCCCTCCGGACTAATTCTTTGCCCTAGCCAAAAAGCTCTTCCGCCTGATCGGCAGCAGGGGCGTCCTTCGCAGACTCATTCGCCGGAAGAAATAATTGTAGAAACTTACGGCCGACTTGAGGAGCAGCCTCGTACCAATTCTCATTTCCTTCTTGCGAACGCTGTCCGCTGCCATGCCATATCCGGCGTATGCTTGTCTGAACAACAGACACGCCATCAGATACGCAATCTTTCCGGCCAGAGGCCATGACTTCGCGCGTCCTCGTCTGGTCCGCTTGAGGCTTTCCCTAAGTGAGTAAAAGCTGTCCCAGCACTTCTTGTTTTCCGTGTGCAAGTCATGGGCGCTGATATTGGGATGCTTGATAATGTCAACCGGTCTTAGGGGTGTCAGCCAGTATTCGTCAGATAAGATTTGCGTCTTATGTTTCGGAAGGAAACCCGGTTTCCCAAGGTTCTTCTTATCGCTCATCATTTCATAAAAGTCTTTGGTGCCGGGATAGGGGTTATACACGGTGAATTGCGCAAACATGGTGCCCGACTCGCTCGCAAACTGACTCATAGTTTTGATCGTGCTTACCGTATCTGATTCCAGCCCGCAAATAATCGAGCTCAACACCAGAATCCCGCTTTGCTGGATTTTTTGGATAGCATCCACCATCTTCTGACCCACTGGATTCCACTCCTTGCCGGCGCTCTTCAATCCTTCCTCGGAAAAGGACTCAACTCCGATGAGCGCAGTCCTGATTCTCATCTTCTTGTACATAGCTCGCAAGTACTCTTCATCGCTGGTAGCCTCGATGGTCATCTGGGCAAAGGCGTACATGTCTTTGGGAACCAACCGGTCATATTCCTCAAAAAACTTCAAGCGATTTTTGCGGAGTTTCTCAAACTCGAGTCTCTTTTGTTGGTTCGGCTCGCGCGCTATGCGGCCCAGTGTTGACGGATTGAAATTGTCATCCGCAAAGACAAGGTAACGAAACCCCAGGGCATGAAGCTCGTTGACTTCCTCGATGACTTTGTCGTCAAAGCGCAGGCGCGGTTGGCGCCCCTCAGTCACCCAAACGGAACAGAAGCTGCAATTCTCCGGGCAGCCCGCGATGGTTTGCACCGATGGAAACAGGTATCTGGATGGGTCCAGGAGATCCCATCTCGCCTTGACCATGGCTTCGCCGGGTACTCGTCCTCCGGCGTATTGTCGCTGCAAGTGATTTTCAAGCGCATCTCTTATGACTGTGCTCCAGATCACTTCTCCCCCGCCGGTGACCACCGCATCGGCTCCCATTCGCAGCGGTTCATCGGGGAAAATAGTGGTGTGAATGCCGCCCATGATCACCGTGGCGCCCTTGAGCTTGGATTCTCGTAAGACCCGATAACCGGGAAGACAATTTCCGCTGGTGATACCGATGCCGACAATGTCTCCCGGACTGAGAATGTTGGGATCAAACCTCTCGATGGATTCGTCGACGAGTACAGGGTCACCGACCAAATCCACCGGGGTTGCCTGAGCCAGCACGTAAAGCCACCGTGGCGTGATAAAGCTGTAGCCCGCCGTTGTTAACGACGGATTGACGAGGACGACCTTTGGCATTTCACCCCTTCACCTAATGAAGATTTTCGTCTTGCATAGTCAAAGCTCCCGCGAAGCTTGAGTTGGCCTCGAGTTAGTAGAATCCCTGAATAGCTTCAACCTCCTAATGATGAGGTAGACAATAGAGGCAACCAGAATTGCCATAGCGATACTGCCGACTATGTCTATAGGATGATGAACGCCGACATAGACGCGCGACGCACCTACCAGAATTGGAAGGAACCAGAGGATAAGACTCAGGTACTTGTTGCTGGGGAAAACGATCGCTGCTGTTGCAGCGCTCCAGAGAACATGATCTGACGGGAAGCCGTTACTTGGCTTGTGAGGAATCAACGGGGTGAAATGATCCACGACGAAGGGTCGCGGGTCATAATAAAGAGTGCCCCCAAGTAGCGAGACGAGATAAACAAACGGCAATACCGGCGCAGCAAAAACAAGCATACGCTTCTGCTTCGGCCTTGGCTGGATTAAGAAGTAGCCGACGGCGATACCTATGATCACATACCACAAATAATTCGTCGCAAAGATTGATAATGTATCAGCCATATAGATCCGAAAGTAAGTGGTCTGGAAGACCATTTCCCGCTCAAAACTCAAAATCAATTGAGAAGCGAACCTGTCGGGGAGTTGCAAAGGATGTTGGCATGCCAAACGATGAAAGGCGTATCACTCCTGATCCGAAGAAGGAGTTACGACTTAGAACATTTGGATGGTTAAAAAGGTTAAAGCCTTCAACAACAAGGTCTAGCCGTCGCCGCTCCCCCGTCAGAAAGTACTTAAGCACCCGCAGATCAAAATTAATGAAGCGCGTGAGGATGTCGCGTTGACTTCCTGCTCCCTTCTCTTCTTCTTCACCAAAGGGAAGATCAAATAAGCCGTTGACCACAAACCTGTGTCTGACATCCTGGCGTGAAAGGGCGCGTTCCGATCGCAGGTCAAAAGGATTCTGAGGCTGCTCGTCAAAGTCGGATGCGTCGTCTGTTGTTTTCGATAGGGTGTACGAAGCAAGCAGCTCAAACTCATTACTCAATCTCTTATTGAGTGCCAGCGTCAGGCCACTGTAGGTAGACGTAGCCGAGTCTTCGAGTTGATAGACCGCGTCAAAACGGGGATCGATTCTTCCCGGTCCAAAGACAGGACGACCAAATTGTTGCGGAGTTGGATTAAGGAATCCGAGCGCCGCCGCGTTCGCTGTGATTAATGTAACAGGTGGAAGTAGGTTAATGTTTCGCGTGCGCGGGAGATGAACGCCTCGCGTGAAAAGATAGTCCGCGCGGACCGTAATGTCTTCGGTTAGCAAGTGCTCGACACCTACATTCGCCTGCGCGCTGTAAGGCGTGACAAATTGCGGGTCGGCGCGAAAGATCGACGAAGCAACACCGACAACTGGGGCGAGAGCGCGACCACCTCCGGTTGCCGCAAAAACCGCAGCCGCATCGCCATCATTAGCGACCTGCTCGAAAGCTTGCACGCCGCTCTTTTGGATCGCGCGGTTGAGAAATGCCAACGGCAGTCGATCATAAAACAGCCCGAAGCCGCCGCGCACAACCGACTCTTTCGAGGGACTCCAAGCCAGACCGAGACGCGGACTGAAGTTGTTCTTGTCGGTACGAAACGGAGGCGGCAAGTGCTCTACATCGTAGCGTCCACCAAGATTGAGAGTTAATTGGGGCGTTACGCGCCGTTGATTTTGTAGAAAGGCGCCAAAGCTCGTGACGCCAAATTGCGTCCCTGGAGTGCCAAAGGCCTGTCGCCAAACTGCCGGCCGTTCCGCAGCGAAGTCATCAAGCGTACGAAAGATGTAGAGAGCGCCAAACCCGTCGCGGAATTCACTATTGAGCCCGACGTGATTAATCGTCACGCCGCCCTTCCATTCGCTACGCGACCGGGACAGTAAAATATTATCGACGATCTGCTCGCGCGTTTCTTTGCGGGTGGAATCAGCATCAAAGGGTCTGCCAAAACGAGCGATACCAACTATCTCTACTTCTGGGCCGATCGCGTCTCCTGCTCGTGTTACGGCGCGGCGTGTACTTGCCTGAAATCGGAAGTCGTTGACCAGGGTTGGCGACAAGACGGAGATGGCGGATGCAGTAAATTGATAATCTTTTGTGTACGTGCTCCCCCGCGCGGACTTATCGGTGAGAACATCCGTATTGAAGCCGTCGCCGCGTTCCCGCAAGTTCGTGAAGGCGAAGCGAAAGTTAAGTGTGTGACGCTGGGAGGCGATGTAAGTGAGCTTTGCGGCGGCCTCAGTTTCGTCCGTTCCAATCCGAAATCGTCCTCCTGTCAATGATCGCACGGCGAGCCGGGGCACAAAGCCTGAAGCGAGCAATGAGTTGATGCGCGTCCGCGCGCTTCGATTTATCTCCGATTCATCTTCAGCAGAAAGGTGCTCTTGTTCAGCCGCAACATAGAAGAAGAGCTTATCGCGTTTCAGAGGCCCACCAAGGGCAGCGCCTGGCTGCACGCGGCGGAAACGCAAGCGACTCGCTGGCGGCGCATCCGAGAAAGGCTCGCGCGCATTGAACCACTCGTTTTGGAAGAACGTGAAAGCGTCACCGTGAAATTGGTTTTGTCCAACTCTGGTGACGACGTTGATTGCACCTCCTGCCGCGCCGCCGAACTCAGCCGACTGACCGTTATTTACAATCTGAAATTCGCGCACGATTTCGGGAGAGAGGGCAACCCGAGCCGCGCCCGTGGTCTCGTCAGTGTTGTCTAACCCATCAATCGAGATCGAGTTGCTACGAGGACGCAAACCTCCGAAGGTGAATCCGCTGTCGGCAAGTGGCGAACCTGATCCTGCCTTGCTGCCACCGCCAGTTTGTTGGTTTGATGGCGCCACGCCCGGGGCCAACAATGTAAACTCCAAATAGTTGCGGCTGTTGACGGGCAACTCCTCAATCCGCTCAGGATCAATGGAGGTGGTAACCGCAGTCTGTGTGGCATCCAGGGCAGGCGGACTATCCGTGACCGTCACTTGGGCATTTACGTCTCCGGTAGTCAGCGAAATATCCAAGGCGGTCGAACGACCCAGGGCGAGCGTTACCTTTGGATTAAAGTACGGCGCAAAACCAATCGCTTGCGCTTTAACTTCATAATCGCCCACCGCCATCGCAGTAGCGCGATAGCTGCCATCCGATTCACTCGTCACGTTCCTGGTTTGATTGGTGGTGAGGTTGCGCAGCGTAATTGTCGCCACTGGAATACCTGCTCCCGCCGCGTCACGGACGGTGCCCATCAGAGTGCCCGTGGTCGCCGAGTCTTGGGCTAGCACGGATAATGGAACGAATAACAAAGAAACAACAATTATTGCCAGACCGAGGTTACTTGATAAAAACCGCACGCTTGAGAATCCCCTTGCCCGTTTAAGTTTCGCTTATGAAGTACAGATCTCTGCCTTCTCGAACATCGCATCGCTGACGCTGCGTCTAATTCGCAATCTTGATCTGCTTCGGATCAGTCAGCTCAATTTGAGCCTTGCCGTGATAGTCAACAAACTTACCTGAAACAATAATTTCCTTACCGTCGAGCGTCTTCACATCAGGAAATTTCGGAAAGTCAGGATTCTTCAACACTCCTGTTAGCGCGGTGCGAAAGTTAGGATCAAAATCAAAGACGATCAAATCTCCGTCACTCTCCTCAAAGAATTTGCTGACCGTGCCCCTGAATGATCCTTCCTTGCCAACCAGCTTTTGTGCGCCGGCCAAGTCATGTGCATCGAGCGCATTCTTGTAAGCCATGTCGTCCTTATCCACTGTGCCGAACTTGGCTGTCTTGGAGGCCACTACGTGCTGAAGCGGTTTCATCGGGTCCCGGTCCTGAACTGTATTTGTGGTGGTGCGACTTGCTCTCATTGAACGAAGACCCCGCACACCGAAGGCGCTTGCAACTATTGCCACGAAGATTACCGTAAGCCTCGTGATTCTCATCCTCATTTCTCCTCTAAACCTTTTGTTGTCTGGAACCACAATCATCAATTCCGATCACACTAATTTCGGGACCACGCTCCGCCTTCGCCCAGGTAATAGGACACTGTTGTCGCACGCGTGGCGTTCCCTAAAGGTAGACAACACTTATATCAGGAACCTTGCTTGAACCTTTCGTGAACATTACATCCATGAAAGGTTCGTCACATTGGAATGAAATTAGTGAAGCTCGAAGGGCAGGTAAAGAGTAAAGAGAGAACCCGCGCCTGGTTTGCTGGAGACTTCAATGCGTCCGTTGTGAGCCTGGACCACGGCCTTCACTAAACTCAGGCCAAGTCCAAGCCCCCTTTGCGAACGACTCTGATCTCCACGGTACAGACGGTTCCATATCTTAGGCGCATCTTCGGAAGAGATTCCTACGCCAGTGTCTTTGATAGTGATGACAGCCTGATGATCACGTGGAAAAGCCTCAAGATCAATTCTTCCGCCGCTCGGTGTGTACTTAACCGCGTTGTCCATTAGGTTTGCCATCACCTGCCGCATTCGGTTAGCGTCGGCGCTCAAGAAAAGATCGTTTGGATACGAAGTGTGGAGCGAGACCTTCTTGTCCTCGGCGACATGCGCGTAGAGTTCAACTGTATCCCTTATTAGGTTCGCGATGTTCATCTCCTCCATGTGAAGTCTCATCGCGCCCGTTTCGGCTTCGGAGATGTCCATCAAGGTATTAAGCATCGTGAGAATCCGATCTGCTTCCTCCACACAGTCCGCCAGAGCTTCTCTGGACGCATCCTGGCTCTGCGCCGAGCGCAGGGCCATCTCGGCGGTGCCGCGCAGTCTCGTGAGTGGAGTGCGAAGATCGTGGGCCACTGCGTCGAGCGAGCCATGCATGCCTTTAATAAGGGTTTCGATCTTCTCCAACATAGCGTTGAAGAGCATTACCAATTCGTCTAACTCATCTCGCGTTTGGCTGGTTGGCACCCGAGCATCCATTCTGCCGGTTGAGACAGAGCGAATGGTTTGAATGAGGCTTCGGACCGGTCTCAAGGCCCGATATGCCAAGAACGATCCGCCGCCGATCCCGAGAATGATTGCTGGAATCATGAACCCGGCGAACACCTCTCGAAATGTCTCCAACAGAGCTTCCTGCTCTTCCGTGCTTACGCCCACTTGCAGAATGCTTCCGTCGGAAAGAGCTGTAGATTGGATCTCCAACCCTTTCTCTCGATCTCGCGCCTGTAAATAAACAGGTTGCTGAATTTCGTTCCGAGAATTGCCATCAAGTTGATTGAGGTCGAAGTTCTTCCAGCGATCAGGAGCGTTTAGAAAGACCGGCGTGTTTTGTGGCCCGACGACACGCACGAAAAGAGGATCTTCTTTACCAGATACACCTTCAAGGCTTACTTCCTTCTTTAGGGCTTCGATGCCGCCCGTTTGATATTGCGCCGCATATTCGCCGAGCTTCTGATAAGTTTCTTCGCGGTCTTTTTGCCGCACTGATGAAGACAGCAGAAAATAGGCAAGGACAAAGAGAAACGAAGTGCTAAGAATGAAGAAGGCTGAATACCAGAGGATCAGCCTGAAGGTGATGGTCCTCCGGATGTGACTAAGACGTTTTAAGAACATAACCGACTCCCCGAATAGTTTGGATCATTTTCTCGGTGAAGTTCTTATCTACCTTGTTTCTTAACCGACAGACCAGTACATCCACGACATTCGTCTGTGGGTCGAAACTATAGTCCCAAACGTGTTCCAAGATCATCGTTTTAGAGACTACGCGCCCGGCATTGCGCATGAGATACTCGAGCAGAGCAAATTCGCGTGGTTGAAGATCCAGCTTCTCGTCTCCGCGAACAACCTCTCGCGACAGAAGATTCATAGAAAGGTCGCCAACGGTGAGCCGAGTAGGCTCGGCGGCAATTGTTCCGCTAGAGCGCCGAAGCAACGCCTGCACGCGTGCAAGAAGTTCTGAGAAGGCGAAGGGCTTAACCATGTAGTCGTCGCCTCCCGCTTGCAAGCCTTTAACCCGATCGTCAACCGAGCGCTTGGCACTTAAGATAAGCACAGGTGTA
>WNGE01000863.1_pt1 | contig 56263 bp, 55 predicted proteins | sample 5400651 | NCBI WGS metagenome assembly WNGE01 (sample SAMN13153370, study PRJNA577476) | soil metagenome | isolation source: 60 cm soil or saprolite under grassland replicate 2 | place: USA:California | collected 2016-06-15 | reverse complement strand
CAGCTCGGCGAGCCCGGGATCGTCCTCGACGACGATGACCTCGGCGACGTCAGCTGACGGCGGCGGCGAAGGGGCGGCGAGGGGGGGGGGCGGCGAAGGCTGCTTCGTGAATAAGGCCGCCGCCAGCCGGCGAACGAAGCTGCGCGCGGCCTGCCCTCGGTCCGCCACCCCATTCCCGGGATGCTCGAGCCACTTCTTGGCGGCGTCCTCGAGATCCGCCGCGACGACGGAGGCCTGCGGGAACCCGAACGAGCCGGCGGAGCCGCGCAGGCGGTGCGCATCGCGGCGCAACTGTTCGATCGCCGCAGTGTCATCGCCCGCGGCGATCAGCCGTTCGGCTAGCTCGGCGATCGCTCCGAGCTGGTCGCGGGCCCCCTGCAGGTACTCGTCCCGGACTCCGGGAGGCAGGCCGAAGTCGTCGACTCCCCCCTGGCTCACGGGGTCCAAGATAATGTGGTAGGGGCGCAGCATGCTGCGCCCCTACACGACTAACTTCTGTTTCGATCCAATGACTGATCCCGTCATAGGGCTATGCGCTACCTGCAGATGGGTGCGGATCGTGACGAACCGGCGGGGGTCCGTGTTCTATCGGTGCATGCGCGCCGATACGGACCCCCGCTTCGTACGCTACCCGCCGCTACCGGTGTTGCGCTGCTCCGGCTACGAGCGTCGCGACGGGGGGGGCCTTCCTGAGCCCGAAGGCGATCGTGACGAGGGCTAGCACATCGCACACTGATGTCTTCGTCTTGCAGCAGGACGGCGAGGACGAGCATTGCAGGATCCCGGTTAGGTGGCGCCCCAACTTAATGATTGCCACCCCCTCCACAGGGAGGCGGCCCGTAGGACGCGCAGGCCGACCCCCCCCGGCCTATCCCCTAGGCGAATTCCGTGCCGCCGACATATCGTGCGGCGCGAGCGCTCTTTACCATTGGCTCCATGGTCATTTGTGACCTCTCTCACTTGCAGAATGCCCACCCGTCATTCAGTTTGGTCCGGCGCTCCCGTATCCCCTTAGCAGAAAGGGCCTTTGTGGTTCAGCAGCGACCGCTGGAGCGTGCGAAGCAGTTCTTCTTCCGCAACTTCGAGCGCATCCTCGTCCTGTTGCTGGTCGCATCCCTGCTCATCATCAATCAGTTGATCGAGCAGAAGTTTGCGTTTCTCAGCTTCTATTATCTGCCGATCATCCTGGCGGGCTTCTATGGCGGCCCCCGCTTTGCGGTGGTTGCCGGCCTGTTCATCGCCTCGCTCGTCTTCTTCTTTCAGGCGACGCAGGGGGTCGGCATGGAGCCGGGCCTGACGCAGGACGCGATGTTGCTCCTCGTCCCGTGGGGCGGCTTCCTGATTCTCACCGGCTATGTGGTGGGCGGGCTCGCCGAGCAGCGTGCCTCGCGGCTGGCGGATCTCAAGAACGCCTACCTCGCGACGCTGGAGGTGCTGACATTCCACATCGAGTCGGCAGAGCGGCACCAGGAAGGTCACTCGACCCGCGTGGCAGAGCTCGCGGCCGCGATGGGCGTCGAGCTGAAGCTCACCGATGGCGACATCGAGAACCTCCGTATCGCGGCGTTGCTCCATGAGGTGGGCACGGCCGATCAGCGATTGCTGCGGCTCTTGTCGCGCTCCGTGACCGATGAGTCGCTCGCCGTGGCGCGCGCGCTGCGCGGCGCCGCCGAGATCATCGCGGAGTACTCACACTATTACGAGATCGTGGGCGACGATTGGGACATCGAGGCGCTGCCGATGGCGCCCGCCGTGAAGGTGCTTGCCGTCGCCGACGCCTTCGAAACGCTGCAAATGGCGACACCCGTGCGGCCGGCGTTTACGCGCTGGAGCGCGTTGGAAGAAGTGGAGAAGGGTGCAGGGAAGACATTTGCGCGTGAAGCAGTGCGGGCTCTACGGGTCGTGGCGGGCCGCCCGGAAATGGCGCCCGCCAAAGCATTGCGCGTCAGTTAACTCCCCGGCGGGAGGGCCGGAGGGGGGGGGCCGGAGCGCCCGCTCGCGACTCCGCCCGCGACACCGATTCCGAAGGCCACCGCAGTGCCGATCGTGACGATCGGGAGCATGGTGATCGGCAGCGCGACGACCGCGGCCGCCGCCCCGGCGATCAACGGCGCCGCCGGCTTCTGAATCGCATCGACGAAACGCAGCCGGCGACGCACGAACCCACGCGTCACTACGAAACCGCCGATCAAAGCGGCGGCACTCACCGCAAGCCAGAGCATGCTGTTCTCCTGTAGGTAACCGCGCTCTACGCAACTTGCGCAGGTGGCGTTTCAGGCGCAATTCTGGACCGCGATGGCCAAGGGCCCGGAATACAGCGATGCGACGGATGTCATTCGCCTGTTGCGCGTGGCGACGTGGTTTGGGCCGGCGTGCTTCGTGATGCTGTCGTCGCTGTGGTACTTCATGTTGGACAAGGGATGGATCTCGTCCGTCGTCTTCGTTTTGCTGCTCATCCTCAACGTCCCGATCACGCTTGCCGGCATCTTCGCGATTCACCGCAGCGTCGGCGGCGCCGCGGTGCTGATGATGAAGACGATCTACGCCGTCGGCGACATTCCGCCACCGCCCAGCTATCCGCGCCAGGACGTCCTGATCGTGCAGGGCAAGTATGCGGAGGCTGCGGACTGGTTCCGCGATCATCTGCGCATCGAGCCGCAGGATCATGAAGCGCGCTTGCGCCTCGCGCACCTTCTGGAAACGCAGCTCAAAGGATTCGACGAGGCGGAGCGGCTGTACCTCGAGATCCGCAATGCCAACCCTCCCGCCAACCCGCGGGAACAGATGAGTGCGACCAACGGGCTGATCGACTTGTATCGCAAGATGGGCCGGACCGCCCGATTGAGGGTGGAGTTGGCGCGCTTCGTCGAGCGCTACCGCGGCTCACCGCTGGCGGAAGGCGCGGCGCGAGAGCTCAAGGAATTAAGGGAGATGGACTCTACCAGCGGATCGCGGCACTCCCCCACGTAAAGCCGGAGCCGAACGCGGTCAGCACGAGCAGATCGCCCCGCTTGAGCCGCCCCTCGGCCAGCGCCTCATCGAGCGCAATCGGAATCGAGGCCGCGGTGGTGTTGCCGTACTTCTCGATGTTGCTGTAGACCTGATCGCCGCGCAGGCCGGTGGCCTTCTGGACCATCTCGATGATGCGCTGGTTGGCTTGATGGGGGACGAGCAGTTTGACGTCGGCGGGAGTGAGGTGGTTGGTCGTGAGCGCGATGGCGACCGATTCCGGCATCTTGAGCGATGCGAACTTGAAGACGTCGCGCCCCTCCATCACGGCGCGGTGCAGCCCCCGCTCCAGCATCTCCACGCTCACGTACGGATCGTGCGCCAGGCCCGGCCCGTCGACCCACAGTTTTTCGGCGTAGCGCCCGTCGGCAAAGATGTGCGTGGACAGGACGCCCCGGCCATTTTCATTCACGGGACCGAGTACCGCGGCCCCGGCGCCGTCGCCGAACAGCACCGCGGTGTCGCGCCCCCGCGTCGTCTTGTCGAGCCCGCGCGAGTGCACCTCGGCGCCGACCAGCAGAATGTTCCTGTACTGGCCGGTGCGGATCCACGCGTCGGCGATCGAGAGCCCATAGATGAAACCGCTGCACTGATTGCGGACGTCGACGGCGGGAATGTCGGTGAGGCCCAGTTCGCGCTGCAGAAAGACGCCGTTGCCCGGCTCGAAATGATCGGGGGTGCAGGTGCAGTAGATGATGCAATCGAGGTCCTTCGCCGTGAGGCCGGCCTTTTCCAGCGCTTTCTGTGACGCTTCACGCGCCAGCGTGACGCCGGTATCGCCCTTGTCCACCCAGTAGCGCGTCTTGATGCCGCTGCGCTGCACGATCCACTCGTCGGAGGTGTCCATGATCTTCGCGAGATCGTCGTTGGTGACGAGCCGCGCGGGGACGTGAAAACCCGTGGACAGGAATGCGGTGCGTGGCATCAGCGCTCTGAGTTGCGAGTGACTACGAAGGTACCCAAGATTAGCGCATGGATCTCAGCGTGACCAGACAACAGTTCGACGCGGTGCGGACTGCCAAGCACCTTCCCGACGTGCTCAAGCAGGTGCTCGACAAGGCGAGTCAGAACGCGAACGGTCACGTGCTGCACCTCACCTACGAGGAAGCGACTGCGCTGCACGAGCTGGCTGCCTGGAACGTCCACACCGACGCGGACGGCAACGTGACCCCGGAGTCGCAACTGTTCGACGACCTGGTCCGCACCATCCTCACACATCCCGAGTATTGAGATGAGACTGCGACTTCTCCTTGCACTCACGTTTCCCGTTTCCCTTTTCCCGTTTCCCGTATTCGCCCAAAAGCGCGCCATCACCTTCGACGATTACATCGCGCTCAAGGCCATCAGCGATCCGCAGCTCTCGCCGGACGGGAAGTGGGTCGCCTACACCGTTTCGACGCCCTCGCTCCAGGATAATCGCAACGTCGCGCGGGTCTGGGTCGTCGAGGTCGCGACGGGACGAACGCGGCAGGTGACGAATGGGCCTGGCTCGGACCGCCAGCCGCGCTGGTCGCCCGACGGCAAGACCATCGCGTTCATCTCGACGCGCGAGGGCGGGGCACAGGTCTGGCTGCTGCCGATCGCCGGCGGCGACGCGCACAAGGTGTCGAGCCTGGCCGACGGAGCGTCGGATCCGGTGTGGTTCCCCGACGGCTCAGGCCTGCTGGTCGTCAGCGACATCAAATGGCCCGCGAATCAGGAGATCGATCAACGCAACGGGGCGTATCCCACGGAGGCGCGGATCTGGACCGACCTGCTGTGGCGCCATTGGGACGATTTGCGCGCGGGCAAACGGCAGCATCTGTTTCGCGTCGATGTCGCAACCGGGAAGGCGACGGATCTCACGCCGGTGGATCACGACGTGCCGACGATCGCGACGAGCGGCGACGGCGACGTTGCCGTGTCGCCCGACAGCAAGGAGATCGCGGTCGCGACACACAGCGACACGGTCGTTGCCGACAACACCAACGTCGACCCCTGTCTCCTCCCCGTCGCCGGTGATGGGCCCCTGCTGTGCCTGACCTGGAACCGCGGCGCCGACAATACGCCACGCTACTCCCCGAACGACAAGTGGCTCGCCTATCTCTCAATGGAGCGAGCGGGGTTCGAGGCTGATCGCCAGCGGCTGATGCTGGTCGACCGCACTCGCGTGGGCACTCGGCCCACCGAAGCGACGGCTGGGTGGGACCAGTCGGTGGGATCATACACGTGGTGCCCAAACTCGAAGTGCATCTATGCGGTGGTCGAGGAGCGAGGACGAGACAACATCTATCGCATCGACATTCCGGGATTCAAACGGACTCGCCTCGTTTCGGGCGGCGTTAACACGGGTGTACAGGTAGGCCCCGACAGTAAGACCTTGGTCTATCTCCACCAGACGAACACCCAGCCCCCCGAGGTCTGGGTCTCGGGCAAAGCGTTGACCCATCACAACGACTCCGCTCTCGCGACGCTGGATCTGCCGCCGCTCGAGGAGTTCGGTTTCGTCGGCGCGCTCGGCGACTCGGTGTTCGGCTGGTCGCAGAAGCCGCCGGGCTTCGATCCCGCCAGGAAGTATCCGCTGATCTATCTCATTCACGGCGGCCCGCAGGGGGCGTGGACCGACAGCTGGGGTCCGCGCTGGAACAATCAGATGTTTGCAGGCCGCGGAGCGGGATTCGTCGTTGCCGAGGTGAACTTCCACGGCTCGACGGGCTACGGCCAGAAGTTCACCGACGCGATCTCGCAGCATTGGGGCGACTACCCGTTCGAAGACCTCATGAAAGGGCTGGACGTCGTCGCCCGCCTGCCGTACGTCGACTCGACGCGCATGGGCGCCGCCGGCGCCTCCTACGGCGGATACATGGTGTACTGGATCGCGGGCCACACCAACCGCTTCAAGGTGCTGGTGGATCACGACGGCGTGTTCAATACGGTCAGCATGGCCGGCAGCACCGAGGAGCTGTGGTTCACGGACTGGGAGTTCGCCGGCCCCGTGTATGCCCCCCCGAACCGCGCTCTTTACGAAAAGTGGTCTCCGTTGAATCATGTGAGCGACTGGAAGACGCCGATGCTGATCGTGCATTCGCAGCTGGACTACCGCGTGGATCTGTCCGAAGGCTATCAGGCATTCACGGCCGCGAAGCGCATGGGCGTCGATGCGAAGTTCCTCTACTTCCCGGACGAAGGGCACTGGGTGCTACGCCCGCGCAATCGCCGCATCTGGTGGAGCACGGTCCTCGACTGGCTGGAGGTACATCTGCATGAAAGCGCTCACCCGTAACACGCTGCTGGCGCTGCCGCTGGCACTGCTGCTCGTCGCGCTGCTGCCACGTCACGGCACGTTTGGCTGGGACTTTCTCGACGCGTTTACGCTCGCGTTTTCCTTCACGTACGTCGGCCACCTGGTGGAGACACTGCTGCTGAAGATTCCGGGCATCGAGACCGGCGCCGGCAAGTTTGTGCGTGTGCTCGGCTGGTTCGCGGGCGGGTTGTGGTGCTATGAGCTCGCGCGCTGGGTGTTGGTCCTCTCAGGGCGGAACACCAGTGAGCTGCCGCCGCTGCTGTGGGGCGGCGTCTTCTTCGTGGGACTGGAGTTCGTCGTACACGGACTGTTGCAGGCATCCGGCAAACCGAGCTTTTACAGCGGTCAGCTCCGGGAGTCCGAGACGACGGCCGTTCGTTAGGCGAAATCCCCTTCCCATCATGCGTTTCCCGATGAGATTCGCGCTCGCGGTGAGCGCCGTGCTCGTGGCTTGCGATCACGGCGCGCCGTTTCGTCCCGGCGAGTACGGGCCCAACGGGCCGCTGAATCCCGGCGACCCCACTCGGCTGACGTACAATCCCGGCCAGGACCTGATCCCGGCGTGGCTGCCGGACGGCAGCGGCATCGTGTACACCGGGGAGCGAGAGGACCGGGCCGACCGCGATCGCTGTCTCGCCTTCATGCCCGGAACGGGCGGCGTGATCTCGCGCTATGTGTGCCGCACGACCGCCGCCGACGACTCCGTCAACGTCTTCGAGGACGCAGCGCTCGCGCGTGACAGCATCGCGTACGTCCGGGTGAGCACGGAACGGTTTCTTCAGGGAATTGGCCCGGACGCGCAGGACCTCGTGGTCGCGACGGTCGTGGCTCCCAACTCGGCCCGCGTCGTGCAACGCCTTCCGTTCACAGCGCCGTGGGGCACGAGGTACGACGCCCTGTCACATATCGTCTGGCTCGGCCCCGGTCACGTCGCCCTAGTGGGAGAGCGCGTCACCTATCCGCGGCCGTGCAGCAGTTGTGTGGCCGACACGGTGCGGACCGGGATAGGCATCGTGATCGTGGACTTCACGGGTGCCACTGCCGCCCTCTCCCGTCTGGCCGATCGCGACAGCGCGTCATCGCTCGCCGCAGACGTCACCGGCGATACCCTCTATTTCACCCGTGACGGCGATTCGCGCGTCTACCGTCACACGTTCTCCAGCGGGATGACGGATACGCTGTACGACTTCGGATTCGGCATCGCGCGCGACGTGAGCGTTGCGAACGGCACATTCGCCGCGGTGGTCGGTGGGGCGGTCAGCTATGCCGTCGATTCAATCCTCGGCGGCTCCCAGCCGGACCACGGCGGTCCGCTGTTTCTGTTCAGTCCCGGCAATCTGCCGACGCAGGTCGGCGATCCCGCGTTGCGGTTCCGGCGGCCCGCCGTCTCGCCCGACGGAACGCATCTCGTCGTCTCGGCATGGAATACGGCAGCCACCGCCGATCTCTGGCTCTTTCAACTGCCGTGACATCCCGACTCACGCTGCTCAGTCTCGCGCTCCTCATTCCGGCCGGCGCGGCCGCCGCACAGACGAACGGCTCCATCACAGGCCACATCCGCCAACGCGTCGGCAATCAGCCGATCAACGGCGCCGAGGTGGGAATCGACGGCCGCTGGGTCGCCCACACCGACAGCGGCGGCTTCTACCGCATGCGTGAGGTGCGCAGCGGCTGGCACCTGGTCGTCGTGCGCGCGATCGGTTTCGAGACGATGCGGCGCGACAGCGTGCTGGTGCGCGCCGGCCAGGTCACGATCGTGAACTTCACGGTCGACGTGTTTACGATCGAGCGGCCCATCGTCGTCGAGGCGTACGCCGATTCGATTCTCGACCCGACCGTCGTGGCGTCGGTACAGCGCATCGGCGGCGAGGAGCTGCGGCGCTTTCCCGTGACGACGCTCGAAGAAGCGGTCTCACTCTCGGCCGGCGCCGTCGGCGAGAGCTACCGCGGCGGGCGCCTCGGCCAGCAGGCGTTCGTCCTCGACGGCCTGGGCGTGAAGAATCAGCTCGACGCCTCCACCGGCCCGCTCGGCGTGCGCATCCCACCCGATCTCCTGACGGAGGCGTCGCTTTCGACGAACGGCTTCTCGGCGCGCTACGGCCAGGCCATTTCGGGCCTCGTCAACGTCGTGACCAAGGACGGCGGCGACCGCTGGAGCGGCCGCGCCGCGTACGAGAGCGACCGGCTGCTGTGGGGCAGCGCGGATCTCGGCCAGGATCGCGCCGTCGTTTCGGTGGACGGACCGCTGGGACGCGGCGCCGGGCTCGTCGCAGTGCTCGACGCCGAGGGACGGCTGGACGCGGATCCGGTGAATGCCCCTGCGCCGCTCGAAGCCCGCGATCCACGGAACGACAACCCGGCGCTGCTGCCGCACAACAGCGGTGAGCGCTACGACGCGGCGGCCAAGCTCCGCATACCGCTGGGCGGCGCGCGGACACTGCGCCTCTTCGCCCTGCGGTCGGTCGATCAACGGCTGCTGTTCGATCCCGCCTACAAATACGACAACGCGGACGCGCCGGCCCGTCGCGTCAGCGGCGACCTGTTGAGCGCGCACCTCCAGCACGCCACCAACAACTTCACCGCAGACTTGCGCGCCGGCTATTTCGCACGCGCCTTCACGCGTGGCACGCTGACACAGCAGCCCGCCTACCGGTTCGGGGCGTTTACCGGCAACACGTTCCATTTCATTGGTGAGGATCTGGCGCAGCGCCAGGACACGGTGCGCGCGCGCGCGCCCGTGGCCGGGTTCACCGAGCCGGATTGGAGCGACCGCACGCCGTGGGGCGTGCCGGCGTTCTTCCGGAGCAACGGCTCGGGGGGCGAGATCGCCTGGAACCGCTTCCGCGAGCTGCGGGGCCAGGCCGACTTCAGCGTGGGCGGTCCGCGGGCCGACTTCTATTTCGGTGCCGAGCTCGCCCGCCAGCGCGTGCGCACCTTTCAACGTGCGCTCGGCTACCTGCCGGTAGGCGACAGCGTCCCCCCCGCGACGGCGTCGACGTTCACCCCCACATCCGCCGCGGCGTACGCCGAAGGCCAGCTGCGCGGGCCGGACTTCGTCCTCACATTCGGCTTGCGCTACGATCAGTTCGATCCGGGCAGCGGCATTCCGTCCGCGACGTTCGGTGCCCGGCGCACCGTCAGTCCCCGGCTGGGGTTTTCCACGGTGCTGAAGGGCGCGACCTTCGTCGCCAGCTATGGCAAGTTCTCGCAGGCGCCCGACTTCCAGTATCTCGTGGACGCGGCGTTCGACGACACGCTGCGCACCGGCCGCTTCCGGCGTGGTAACCCCAATCTCGGCTTCGAGGGGGCGACACAGTACGAGTTCTCGCTGCGCACCCGCCCGAGCGAGACGACGTCGCTGCGCGTCAACGTCTTCAACAAGCTGTTGAACGGCCTCGTCGCGTCAGTCCCGCTCGGCCTCGATCCCGATTCGACGATCTTCGGCAATCTGGACTTCGGCAACGTCAAGGGCGCCGAGGTGATCGCGGACCGCCCGCTGCGTGACGGCTGGGGCGTGCGCGTCGCGTACACGCTGCAGCGCGCGCAGGCCACGGCGACGAACGCCTTTCAGCTGGTCCGCCGGATTCGCGTCGACCCATCGGGTGACACGATCAATCCAGCCCGGGTGGAATTCCCACTCGATTACGACCGCCGCCACAGTCTCACGGTCATCGGTCAGGCCCTCGTGTCCGACAGCGCCGGTCCCTTCGCCGGGCTCGAGGTGGCGACGATCGTGCGTGTCAGCTCGGGACTGCCGTTCACCATGACCAATCTGACCGGCGATACCCTGCTCGGTCTGCCGAACAGCCACCGGCTCCCGGGGTTGCTCACGGTCGACCTGTTGTTGCGGCGGCCGCTGCGGGTGGGAGGGTTGCAGGGAAGCATCTACATGGACGTTCGCAACCTGCTGAACCGGCGTAACATCGAGGCGGTGCGGCATGAGACGGGAGAGCCCCACATGACGCCGCAGGAGATCGCGGCACTCGCCGACAGCGCCTATCGTGCGCACCCCGAGCCGATCCCGTACGAGTCGCCGCGCTATCGCGCCTTTGCGGATGTCGACGGCAATGGACTCATCGAAGGCCAGGCAGAGCTCATGCCCCTGTTCCTGGCGGCGGCGCGAGACTTCACGCAGCCGCTGTTCTCATTCGGGCCGCCCCGCACTCTGCGCCTCGGCCTGGAGCTCGCTTTCTGATCCTTCCTTAGTGGACAGCTTTCAGAGCTAAGTACGCGGTAACGCACTTTCGCTGTAGCCGCACCCCACCGAGAGCCACCACCTGGGTCGTCCCGACCCCACCTGAGGGACGAAATGACCCTGCGGCCCGGCGCCCGCGCCGGGACTCCTGCTCCCAAGTCCTGATGTAGCCAACGGCTAGGTCGAAGGCCGGAAGGTGGAACGCTTCCTGCTCTGACGAGTGGCCCGGAGCTGAGAGTCTCGCCACCACCATGAATTCGGAGGATCGCATGTCCGTCCACCGCACGCTCACCCCGCTCGTCCTGTTCGCCTTCGCGGCTGCAGCGGCGTTGAGCTGCAAGGATCCCTCGGCGACGGCCGCGCCCACGTTGCTGGCGGCTCGCTCCAATTTCAAAACGTCCACCGACCCCACTCCGGGCGGCCTGGTCTACTGTAAACAGACCTACGACTCGGTATCCCAGGTGATCGGACCCAAGGGGGGATCCATAGTGGTCGGGAACCACCAGCTGTGGGTCGATTCGCTGGTGCTTAGCGACACCGTGACGATCACCGCTGTGGCGCCGGCGGACACCGTGCGATGGGTTCGCTTCCAGCCCGAGGGCCTTCAGTTCCCGCCCAGCGTCGTGGACCTCTCGTACGGCATGACCGCGGGCGCGGTCCTCTATTCGAACTTCAAGGACTGCGGCGTGCTGGGTCAGGATCTCCGGATTGCCCAGGTAAACGAGCAACTGGGGATCCTGGACTATCTCACGTCGTATAGCCAAAGCAAAAGGAACTGGTGGAGTCAGGGGCAACAGTGGGTTGCCGCGTTGCTGCCGCATTTCTCAGGCTACGCAGTGGCCTGGTAGAACTCACGTGCGCCCGGAGACTCGAATGTCCGTTCGTCGTTCCCTGATCCCGCTCGCGCTGTTCGCAGCGCTGAGTTGCCAGGACTCCGCGCCGACCGCTCTCGACCGGCAGGTCCCCGCGCCGCTGGCGAGCAGCGCTTCCTGGTCGTCTGGTCTGCTCCAGTGCAAGCCGCTGAACTACGACTCCGTCACCGCCGTGATCGGACCGGGGGGCGGGGACATACGCGTGAGCAGACACGTGCTGTCGATTCCGGGCGGCACGTTCACTCAGTGGGTGTCGATCACCGTCGTCGCCCCGTCGGACACGCTGAACCGGATCCAGTTCCAGCCGGAGGGGCTCGTCTTCAGGAAGCCCGTGCAGCTCACGATGAGTTACGCGAACTGCAACATGGACCCATCGGCGCAGCCGACGCGGATCGCGTACATGGACGCCTCGGGGGCGATCGTCGAGTACGTGCCGTCGGTGGACGATGTCATCGGGAAGAAGGTCGTCGGGCTGTTGAGTCACTTCTCCGAGTACGCACTTGCCTGGTAAACGTCCCACCACGACTACGGAGCGTACGATGTCGGTCAAGAACGCCCAGCTCACACTGGCCGTGTTATTCGCAGGCGCGGTCTCGGTGCTGGGCTGCGGAGAGCCGTCCGCTCCGCTGCCCTCGGTCCAGTCATCCCTGGTGAGCACCCTGGGCCAGACCGCAACGAAGCGGGCCTCCAACACCGCGGGAAACATGGGCCTGCCGAAGTGCCACCCACTGCCTAGTGCGACTGCCTCCGCGACGATCGGACGGTCCGGCGGCACCCTCTCCGTGGGGCCGCACACGCTGGACATTCCCGCGGGCGCCCTGCGCGACCGGGTGACGATCGTCGCCACCGCGCCGTCCGACACGGTGGCCCGGGTCCAGTTCCAGCCCGAGGGTCTCGTCTTCCGGAAGCCCGTGCAGCTCACGATGAGTTACGCGAACTGCGATGTGAGCGCCTCGGTGCAGGCCCGGATCGCGTACACGGACGACGCGCTGGTCATCCTCGAATACGTGCCCTCGGTGGACAAGGGCTGGACGGTCACCGGCGAGCTGAATCATTTTTCCGGCTACGCGGTGGCCTGGTAAGGAGACGACATGTTGACGCCCAGACTCTCGTTTCCCGTTGCAGTCCTGCTGGCCATCGTGGGATGCCGAGAGGCCACGGCGCCACTCGGCGAGCGGATCGCGGCAGATCGCCAGCTCAAGCTGGCTATGCCCGCGGGGTTGAACATTCTCCAGCAGTCGCCGACCGCGCCCCGGCTGAAGGCCTACCGGGTTTCGTTTTGGGCCAAGCGAGGGTCGCAGCGGACGGTCGGTGTGAGCTATCGCCCCGCTCCGGGTCAATCGCAGGGCGATCCGTTCCTGCGCTTCAAGATTCCCATGAACGGGCTCGTGGCCGGCGCCGATGGCATACCGCTCGACCGGGGCGACTCGGTCCTCATCACCCTGACGATCGACTCGGTCAGCTTCCTCGTGGACTTTCAGCCGTCCGGGGTGCTGTTCTCCAAATCGTCACCGGCGCAGTTGGCCATCTGGTATCAGGATGCGAATCCGGATCTGAACGGCGATGGCGTGGTGGATGCCACCGATGAGGCGCTGAAGCAGCAGCTCGCCATTTGGACCGAGAGCACCAAGTCCGCTTGGAAGCAGTTGTCGTCGAGGAACGACACGACGCAGCAATACGTCGCGGCGGAACTGTACCACTTCTCCAGTTACGCGCTTTCCTGGTAAGCGGAGGACAGACACGATGCGCGCGTTGTCGGTTGTACGCGGTTCCCTGATCGCGGTCGCGCTCTTCGCCGCGGCATGCTCCGACGGTGTCGCGCCGCCGCCCGGTCCGCTGTTCAGCGCCGGGAACAGCGGTGTGGCCGGGAGCGGCGGCTTGCTCGTGTGCAAGCCGCTGGCCTACGACTCGGTCACGAAGAGGATCGGATGGAAAGGTGGCTCAATCCGCGTGAGCAAGCATGTGCTTGTCATTCCGGACGGAGCGCTCAGCCAGCCGGTGACAATCACTCTGGTTGCTCCGTCGGACACCGTGAACCGGATTCAGTTCCAGCCGGAGGGCCTCGTCTTCCAGCTGCGCGCGTCGCTCACCATGAGTTACGCGAACTGCAACATCGGTCTGACCAAGCAGGGTAGGCGAATCGCTTATACGAACGACTCGCTGGCGATCCTCGAGTACGTGCCGTCCAAGGACGACCCCTCTCAGAGGAAGGTCGCGGGGCAGCTGAAGCACTTCTCTAGTTACGCGCTTTCCTGGTAAGCGGAGGACACAACGATGCTCGCGTCGTCATTGGTAGTCGAGAAGGCCCGGCAGCTTGCCGCGGCCGGACACCACGCCGAGGTGGTCGAGTACCTCGGCGCGCGAGAGGGAAGTGAGCTCGAAGATTCGCCGAGCCTCGCGTTGTTGTACGGCAGCGCGCAGGCCCAGCTTGGACACCCCGATACCGGACTGCGGTGGCTGGATGTGGCGCTGGAGCAGGCGCGCAAGGGAGGGGATCGTGGCGTCGAGGGACGCGCCCTCAATGCGCGGGGGTGCGCCGCCATGTTGAGCGGGCGGATGGACGAAGCCGCGGACTACTGCACGCGGGCCCTGATGATAGCCAGCCTGGACGGCGACCTGGCCACGACCGGCCGCTGCTCCAACAACTTGGGCGTCATCAGCAACCTGCGGGGGCGGTACGCGGAAGCGCTGGGGTCCTGGCAGATCGCCGTGGCCGCCTTCGAGCGGACGGGTCTGCGGCAGGGCGTCGCCGAGTGCTCTCACAACTTGGGGATCGCGTATCGGGAGCAGGGGGCGCTGGACCGCGCGCTCGCCGAGGCGGACCGGGCCGTCGCGGAAGCCGCGGCGGCGGGGGATCGCACGCTGCAGGCGATGGCGCTGCGCGGGCGGGTGGAGATTCGGGTGCTCCGCGGCGAACTGGAGCTGGCGCGGCGGGAACTCGACGAGGTTCGGGAAATCCGCACCCGTCTGCCCAATCCCGTCGGCGCGGCGGAGGATCTGCGGGTCGCGGCGTCGCTGCTGGCGGTCGAAGGTCAGTTGGCGGCCGCCGAGCAGGCGCTCCGTGACGTGATCACGCGGGCTGAGGCGCACGGGCGGCCCCAGCTCCTGGCCGAGGCGACGCGGGATCTCGCCGCCGTCTTGCGCCGGGCCGGCCGGACCGCCGAAGCCCAGACGGCCGCCCGGACGGCGAAAGCCATGTTCACCCGCCTGGGAGCCGAAGGCGAAATCCGCAACATGGCCCGGCAGAACTGGGACGAGGATTTCGCGGCCGAGCTGCGCGGGTCGCTGGCACCGCTGCATGCGGCGCAGGAGCTCGCCGATGCGGGGCACTATGTAACGCTGCTCACGTATCTGGGCGAGCGCTCGCAGGACGAGCTCGAGCAGTCTCCCATGCTGGCCCTGCTTTGCGGCATCGCGCACGGCCGGCTGGGGCGACTGGACGTTGCCCAACGGTGGGCCATGCTTGCGCGGTCGCGGGCGGAGGTCGTAGGCGATCGCCGGCTGGAAGTGCGGGCGCTCAACGTTTGCGGCGCCATCGCGCTGGAGCGCGGCGGCATTGACGAGGCCACCCAGTTCTTCACCGAGGCGCAGGAAGAGGCGATGCAGGACAACGATATGGCCACTGTCGGCCGGTGCGCCAATAACCTCGGCATCATTGCGAACATGCAAGGGGACTTCGGGCGCGCGGTCGGAGCCTATACGCGCGCGATTGCCGCCTATCAGAAGGCCGGCCTTGGGCGTGGCATCGCCGAGTCGCACCACAATCTCGGGATCACGTACCGCCAGCAGGGAGAGCTGGGGCAGGCCCAGCAGGCCGCCGACGCCGCCGTGCGGGAGGCCGAGCGCCTGGGCGATCGGTGGATCAAGGGGCTGGCCATGGCCGGGCGGGCTGAGATCCAGATCCTCCGTGGCGAGCCGCGACTCGCCGTCCGGGAAGCCGAGTGCGCCCTGGCGGTGCACCGCGAGCTCAAGAACGTTGTCCGCGATGCCGAGCGCGAGTTGCCGCTGTACGACGCGATCGTGCAACGGGATCTTGCGCACGAGCGCGCCCGCGCCGGCGACTTCGCGGCTGCGAAACAGGCGGCGGAGAGAGCCCGCGCGACATTCGAGCGGCTGGAGGCGAAGGCAGAGATCGCGCTGCTGGACGCGTTGCCGGGGGAGCCGGCTTTCCGGGAGACGGGTCGCGCGTGAAACCCATGCGTGTTGGGGTCGTGGCCGTCGCCCTCTGCGCCATCGCGTTCGGCTGCGACCCATCGCCGGTCGGCGTCGACCTGCCGACGCCCGGCGTCCAGGCGTCTCTTCTCGAGCCGCCCCACAAGCTCGGCTTTATGCCCTGCGCCGCCCTGACCTCCGTCTCGGTGACGCAGGTGATCGGGCGGAAGGGCGGCAGCCTCAAGGTCGGGCCGCACACGTTCGAGGTTCCGCCGGGCGCCCTCGCCCACGCGGTGTCGATCACGGCCGAGATCGACGGGGATGACGCGTACAACCAGGTCCGTTTCTACCCGCACGGTCTCAAATTCCGGGCGCCCGCGTATCTCACGATGAGCTACGCGAACTGCGACGTCGGCGACGGCTCGCGGCTCGCGTACCTGCAGATCGTGTACAAGCACGGCCACCAGATTGTGGAGTACGAGCCCTCCGTCCGCGATCTCGCCCGGCAGACGGTCACGGGGGAGATCAGTCACTTCTCCGGCTACGCGGTCGCTTGGTGAGGGTGCCATGACTGTCGCGCTGATGATCGCTCCCAGGCAACCAGACCCGCGCGCGCCGATGCGCTCCGCGGCGGAGCTGTTGCAGGAAGCCCGGGCCCAGGAGGGGGCGGCCCGCATCCCCGACGCGATCGCCTGTTACGAGCGTGCCATCGCGGCCGCCGACCGTGCGGGCGAGCCGGGTGTGCTGGCTGAGGCGCTGCGGCGTCTTGCGGTGCTGCGCTACCAGCGCAGCGAACCGGTCGTGGCCCGGGCGTTGTGCCGGCGCAGCCACTCCGTGGCCACCGAGGCCCGGAACGACGTGCTCGCGGCCGAAGCCCTGAACACGCTGGGGGTGCTGGACCTGAAGGTGTGCTCGCTGCCCGACGCCCGCCAGAACTTCCTGCGCGCCCTGGAGCTGGGCGGGCAGAGCCGCCAGCTACGCGCGCGCGTCGAGCAAAACCTCGGCATCCTCGCGAACATCCAGGGCGACTTCGATGAAGCGCTGGTGCGTTACCGGCGGTCCCTCGAGGCCTACCACGCGTCGAACGACGAGCAGGGCTGCGCCATCGCCTACAACAACCTCGGCATGGCGAGCGCGGATCACAGGCGCTTCGACGAAGCGGAGGGCTACTTCCGCCAGAGCTACGAACTTGCCGAGCGGTTGGGTGACGCCCGACTCCAGGGACTCTGCCTCGTGAACCACGCGGAGGTGCACGTCGCGCGGGGGCGCTACGAGGATGCGCGCAGCAACGCCGAGGCCGCGCTGGCGCTGTTCGACCGGTTCGACGTGCGGCACGATAAAACCGAGGCGTATCGACTGCTCGGCGTCGTGTACCGCGAAACGGGACGCTCCGTCCTGGCCGAGTCGCGGCTGCAGTCGGCGATCGAGTTGGCGAGGAACGCGGGCTCCCTACTGGGCGAGGCCGAGGCGACGCGCGAACTGGCCCTGCTCTATCAGATGACGGGCCGGAACCAGGAGGCGCTGACCCTCCTCCACGTCGCTCACCGCCTCTTTGGGCGGCTCGACGCGCGCGCGGACCTCGTTTACGTCGATGGCAAGAGGGCCGAGCTCGAGGCCACCTACCTCGCAGTGGTGCGCGAGTGGGCACAGTCGATCGAGTCCAGCGATACCTATACGTTCGGCCACTGCGAGCGCGTGGCGCGCTACAGCGTCGCGGTCGCGCAGGCGCTGGGCATGGACGAGCACGCCCAGACGACGATCCGGCTGGGCGCCTATCTCCACGATGTGGGCAAGGTCAAGGTCCCGCACGAGATCCTGAACAAACCCGGACCGCTGACGCGGGACGAGTTCGAGGTCGTGCGGATGCACCCGATCTGGGGCATCGAGCTGCTCGCGGCCGTCGAGTTCCCCTGGGACCTGAAGGCGATCATCCGCTGGCACCACGAGAAGCACGACGGGACGGGCTATCCCGACCGCCTGCGGGGCGACGAAATCCCGCTCTCCGCCCAGGTCGTCGGCATCGTGGATGTGTACGACGCGCTGACTTCGACGCGTTCCTACCGCCCGGCGTTGTCCCACGCCCGCGCGCTCGCGGAGATGAAACGCTGCCGGGGGTGGTGGTCGGCGGCGGTCTACGAGGCCTTCCTCGAGTCGCTGGCCCAGCCCCTGGCATCGGAAGGCAGGGCCCCGGTCAAGGAGGCGCTTCTGGAGCGGCGCTCTGCGAGCACGTCACGACCGTCCAGATCGCCGCAGGCGCAAGGATCCCGCCGAAGCAGGCGTCGCGCGGGCGGCAGCACGAGTACCCCACATGGTTCCTAGATCGGTAAGTTATGGTCCGTTTCGGGGACTTACGGTGGTCTGTCGCCACACCGCCCAGAGTACCAATGTAGCGAACTGCCGATAGATCAATGAGATACCTTCCAAGGGGCTAAAAGAAACCACATGTCGGAGAAGGTTCGGCTCGCTTTCGGATCTTGACAGGTGACATTGTGGTCCTAGGTTGGTGACGTGGTATAGGACCCTTTAGCCAGGTGGAGCGGTATGTCTTGCCCCGATGTGAGCCCGGCTGAGGAACGCCGGAGCGGCCTGGAGCGCCGGCGCCCATCGGCGCCGGCGCTCCCACGGTTAACGATCATCGCGATTTCCGTCGCGTTCGGCGAATTCTGGAACGATCTCGCCGCCGATCTGGACGTCGCCATCGATTTGTTTGCGCGCGATGTCGAGGCGATCCCATTCGGGCCGGACACGGCCGCGGTCATTGTAGCGGCGGGTGGTGCCGAGGACGACGCGATCCGCTGGCTGGCGAGCCATAGCGTGCCTCGCCACATCGCGTTGTTCGTGGTCGGTACCGACCCCGCGCGCCGCACGGGGATGCAGATGATCGCGCAGGGCGCCGGCGACTATTTCGCCCTCCCGGAGGATCTCGAAATCCTCCGCAATGCCGTCGCGGGCGCGCGCAGAACACATCACATCCGCGTGGCGAGCTCGGCCAATGCCCCCAACCCGTTTGCCGCCATTGTGGGCGACAGCGCGGCGCTGAAGAAGGAGCTGGCGCGCGCCTTCCGCCTCATGCCACACCGGCACGCGCGAGCACTCATCGTCGGGGAGACCGGAACAGGAAAGGAAGTGCTCGCGCGCGCGATCCATGCCGGCGGGCCACGCGGAGATGCGCCCTTCGTCGCGGTGAACTGCTCGGCCTTCCCGGAGCATCTCATCGAATCGGAGCTGTTCGGCCACGAGCGCGGTTCGTTTACGGGCGCGCACGCGTCCAAGCCCGGGCTCTTCGAGGTCGCCGACACCGGTACGCTGTTCCTGGATGAGATCGCGGACCTGCCGCTCAACATGCAGGCGAAGCTCCTTCGCGTGCTGGAGGACAAGGAAATTCGGCGCGTGGGCGGAACGAAACCCCGGTCCGTGGACGTGCGCATCCTGGCGGCCACGAACGAACACCTGGCAGACCTGGTGGCCGGCGGCGGCTTCCGCGAAGACCTCTACTTCCGCCTCAGCGCCGTCGTCCTGAGGCTGCCGCCGCTGCGTGAGCGCGGCGACGATGTCTTCCTCGTAGCGGAGGCCCTGCTTGCGCAGCTGGCCCAGGAGCACGGCGTGCCGCAGCCGGCGCTCGCTCCGGGTGTGAGCGAGCAGCTGCGCGCGCATCCGTGGCCCGGCAACATCCGCGAGCTGAAGAACGCCCTCGAACGGGCGCTGTTGCTGTCGCCCGGCGGCGACCTGTGCGCTGAAGAGCTCCTGCGCCCGAACGACGCGCCCACGCGCGCCGAGGGCCCCCTCCCGTTCCCCGCGCCCCTGCAGGAAATCACGGCGGCGGCCGCCCATGCGACGGTGAAGCTGTGCGGTGGCAACCGTAGGGAATCAGCGCGGCGCCTGGGGATCTCGCCCCGGCGGCTGCGCCGCCTGCTGAGCGGCGCCGCGGACATCGAAGAGGATCTCTTCGAGATCACGAAGTGATAATGGGCGCCACTGTACAGATCGCGAAGCTGGAAGCATCATTGGCCGTCAATGGACCAGCACCGGAGAGAGCCCCAGTGTAGAGCCGGCGCCCAGCGCCGGTTGATTGCCGCGAGCCTCCTCCTCGGGGCGCTCGCCGGCTGTGAGTCGCGCGGCGGGTGCCGCGGCGACTACTGCGGCGCGCTCGTCATCGCGGCGCCGGGCGAGCCCGATATTCTGCTTCCCCCGATCACGCAGCTGGCCATCGGACGCGACGTGACGGACCAGCTCTTCCTCAAGCTGGCCGATGTCGGGATGTCGGCGAATACCGTCGGGGACGACGACTTCGTGCCGCAACTCGCGGCCCGCTGGGACTGGACCGACAGCGTCACGTTGACCTTCCACCTCGATCCGCGGGCCCACTGGCAGGACGGTGTACGCGTGAGCGCGGCCGATGTGGCGTTCACGTTCGATGTTTACACGGACTCGGTCATCGCAGCGCCGTCGCGCGCCGCCTTGCGGGACATCGCCTCCGTGACCGCGCGCGACACGCTCACCGCCGTGTTCCGTTTTCGCCGTCGCTACGCCGAAATGTTTTTCGATGCCGTGTACCACATGCGCGTGCTTCCCGCCCACGTCCTCCGCGGACTCCCGCGCGGAGCCTGGCGGAACGCGCCGTTCGGACGCGAGCCGATCGGCGACGGGCCGTACCGGTTCGTGCGCTGGAAGGCGGGGGAGAGTCTCGAGCTCGCCGCCGATTCCACGTTCTTCCTCGGGCGCCCGCACTTGCGGCGCCTGATCTGGCGGGTCACGCCCAACCTCGAGGTGGCGCTGACGCAGCTCATCGCCGGTCAGGCGGATGCGATCGAAGTCCTGGGACCGCCCGACAACGTGAAGCGGGTTCATGACGCATCGGCCCTGGCAACATATCCGTACCACGGTGCGGTCTACGGTTTTCTCGCGTTCAACGTGCGCGCCAATGGCGACACGGGCGCACCACATCCCCTGTTCGGCAATCGCGACATGCGCCGGGCGGTCGTGATGGCGCTCGATCGCCAGCGCATGGTGCAGAGCGTGTGGGGGGATCTCGCCGCAGTGCCGCCGGGCCCGATGCCTCGCCTGTGGTCCATCTGGGACCGATCGTTGGCGGGCGACGTGGCATACGACTCCGCGCAAGCCGCGCGGCTTCTGGCGCAGCACCGGCGGGCCTTCCGTATTCTCGTGCCCATCACGAGCGGGCTGCGCCGGCAATACGCGCGGTTGATCCAGGAGCAGCTCCGCACGGTTGGATTGGACGTCCGCATCGACGAGGTCGATCTCAGCCTCATGCTGGAGCGTACCAAGACCGGGCATTTCGACGCCGTCCTCGGGGCATGGGGCACCGGGCCGTCGCCGATCGACGCGACACTCGAGAACTGGACGCGGCGCGGCTTCGGCGGAGGAAATCCGGGCCGCTACGACAACCCTGAGGTCGATCGCTTGCTCGAGCAGGCGGCCGGGGAGCCCAATCGGGCGGAGGCGACGCGCTTGTTGCGCAGCGCCATCGAGCTCTGGAACGCGGACGCGCCGGCCGCCGTGTTGTACGCCCCGGACAACGTGGCCGCCGTCCATCGCCGTGTCCGCGACGTGACGATTCGGCCGGACTCCTGGCTGGCCTTGGTACGGAGTTGGCGCATCCCGTCGTCGCAGCTGACTGACTGGGATCGGATGGGGACCGAGCAGGGGCTTGAGCGGAACCGAGTCCCGTGATAGCTACCCCGCCTGTTCCGGTTGGGTTTGGAGCTCGCTTTCTGATCCTTCCTTGAGGTAGCCCGCGGCCACGCCGCCGACCACCATCACCAATCCGACCCAGCCGACCAGCGTCAGTCCCTGCCGGAGCAACAGGAATGCGAGGAGTGCGCCCACGACCGGCTCGATCGTGGCAGCGACCGCGGTCGGCGTCGCCTCGATGCGACGCACACCCCCGAAGAACAGGAAATTCGCGAGCACGACGCCGCCGGCGGCGAGCGCGAAGACATACAACCAGGCCGCGCTCGTCGGAGGTGGAGCGGGTGCGTGTCCGGCGAGCGGCAGCACGATGGCGAGAATCACCACGCCGCCGAGTGCTTCCCAGAACAGCATGCGATAGGAGCCGTAGCGCGGGACGGTCCAGCGGGCGAGCACCGTGGTGGTGGCGTAGCTCACCGCCGCGAGCAGCCCGCCGAAGATGCCGACAACGAGGCTCGGCAGCGCGATCGCGCTTTGCGTCGTCGCTCCCCCCCCGCTCTTGCCGGTGACGGTCATGGCGGCGCCGATCATCACGACCACGGCGAGGGCGAAGCGCAGCGGTGTCAGCCGCTCGCCGAGCAGCGGTCTGGCAACGAGCGCGACCATGACGGGCGCGGTGTAGAGCAGCGCGGCGGCGCCGGCAACTCCCGCGCCGGCGATCCCGAATTGATAGGCGACCTCGAACAGCGCGACCATCGCTCCGCCGAGCCCAGCCATGAGCCACAGCCCTTTGCGATCGACCTTGAAGACCTCGCGGTGAAACAGCAGGGCCCAGAGTGCCAGGCCGGCGGTGCCGAGCATCAGCCGCCAGAAGCCGATGCCGGTGATGGCGGCGCCTTCGGCGTAGAGTTTGGTGGAGAGTGGGCCGGTCGTGCCCCAGACGGATCCCGCGCCCAGGGCGCAGAGGTAGCCGATGACTCGGCTCGATCGTTGGTCCTTGGTCACGACGCCATATTGCCCGCGGTCAGTTCGCCGCGCAACACCGTGACGGCTTCGCCTGACAACTCCACACGATCCCCGAGCACGCGCATCAATACCTCGCCGCCACGGGGGGATGCCTGATACCCGACCAGGTCATCCGTCCCGATTATCGGAGCCCAATAGGGGGCCAGAGCGCAATGTGCCGAGCCCGTGACTGGATCCTCCGGTACGCCGGACTGGGGAGCGAAGAAGCGTGACACAAAATCGTAATCGCCGGCTTCGTTCGCGCGGCTCGTCACGATTATCCCGCGCGCGTCGATCTGAGCGAGGGCGCCGAGATCCGGCTCGAGCGTACGTACTGTGGACTCGCTCTCGAGTTCGACGAGATAATCAAACCGACTGCGACCGATGAACTTCGGTTTTGCTCCGAGCGCGGCGACCAGTCCAGGCGGCTCCGGCGCAGGGGACACGGGCGTCGCAGGAAAGTCGAGGTTGATCCACGACTTGTTGCGACCAGCCGTTAGCAGTCCGCTTCTGGTGTGAAAGCGGGCCTGCTCGCTGGGTTTGAGGTGGCCGTCCTCCCAGAGCACATGCGCACTGGCGAGCGTCGCGTGGCCGCAGAGATCGACCTCGACCGCCGGCGTGAACCAGCGCAGATCGAACCCGTCTTTCTGACGGACGAGGAACGCGGTCTCGGCGAGATTCATCTCGCGCGCGACGTTGAGCATCCAGGGAGCCTCCGCGGCCCGGGGAAGAATGCAGACCGCCGCGGGATTGCCGGCAAAGGGGCGATTGGTAAAGGCGTCTACCTGAGTAATGCGGAGCGGCATGCCTCCAATCTACTTGCGCGATAATGCATGCGGATGGCGGCGACCACACATCCTACGAAGGCTCCCGCGAGGCCGCTCACGATCTGCGGTCTTCCGGTGACCGTCATCCACCCAACGACGCCTCCGATCGTAGTTCCGGCCGATAGCCGGACGAACATCTCCCCGAACGCGACTCGTCGCAGGAGCAGCCACGCGAGAATCGGTGCGGTGATCGCCCCGATCGGTCCTCCGAAGATCGGACCGATGAGCAATCCCAGATCGAAGGACCCGGGATCATGCTCGAGCCACAGGCTGATGATGAGCGCGGCCGCTCCCGCCAACGCCCCGCAGACCGCACCGGCCCCCATGAGCCCCACGGTAACGGCGGCGATGCGCCGCAGCCGGCGATCAGTACTCATGGTGCAGCTCCCGAGCGGCGAGCGGACACGCCGCGAGAAATTGATCCGTTTGCCTGTGGACGAGCCGTCGTGCCCGCGCGCGGCTCCAATTCCAGGTGCGCCAGTCGGCGTCGGCTGAGGCGCGCTCACCGTCCACCCAGCGATTCAGCAATCGCATCACGACGATGCAGCGGTCATCAGCGTCGAGCCGTGGTAACGCGTCCAGCAGCACCGGCACCGCGTCCCCGCCGAGCGACGCTGCGTAACGCGCGTCAAACGGGCGCTCCGCCGTGGGGCGGTGGAGATTCGTTTTCACGATGTACGCATCGGGATTGAGCATGTGTAACCCGGCGAGCACGGCGAACGCTTGCATCAACGCGCCGAACGCGAAGCGCTGCCGCTGGCCGCGCAGGACCGTCCAGGCGAACCACGCGAAGACACCGATCAACAGGATCATGAATGCGGTTGCGTACAGCCGGTCGTCCGTCAATCCGTACGCGGCGACATAGAGCTGCATGCGTTTCAGCGCCGACGCCATGACGACGGCCAGCAGCGCGAGCAGCAATCCGGAGAGCTGGCGGAAGACGCGCACTTGCGCCGGCGTACCGCTCGAGACGAGGTAATCACCACCCAGGACGATGGGGAGCACGAGGCCGCTTGCCACGACCAGCTGGAAGAAGCCCTCACGCGCGTAGCTCGCGAACGTGAGGCCGCCCGTTTCCACGACGAGACTCGCGCCGCCGAAGAAGTAGCGTAGCTGCACCACGACGAACATCAGAAACAGAAAATCCAGCAATCCGAGCGCGGTCGCGAGCGGCACCACCGATGGAAGCGGCTTCGGCGCCGGTGCAAAGGCTTTGAGCGGCTGGCGCAGGAAGCTCCACCACAAGAATCCGGCGGTGAGCGCCCCCCAGAAGCAAATGAAGAACGCATGGACGATCACCGTGTCCATGTCGAACGCAAGCAGACCAGTCAGCACGTTATTGAAGATCGGATCGGCGGATGCGAACAACGCCGCAAAGATGATGAGCAGCGGTGCGGCGATGACCACGCCGAGCACGACACCGCGCACGTGACGGAGCCGGCCTTCTTGCGGAAGCTCACGCCACTCGATGTCCTTGAACAGCAGGAGGATGCTGCCGAACACGCTGGAGAACGCGGCGGTTGCGACGCCGCGCGCGTAATCGAGCGCGTACCAACGCGATACTGTTTCGCCCTGGAGGCTCGCTGCGCCGAGTGCGAGCGTCAGGATCAGGGCAAGGGTGTCGAGGGCGGCCAGGGTTTCCGCGTCGCGCCGCAGGAAGGCCGCGCCGAGCAGCAGCGCGGTGATGGCGAGCCAGGGAGCGTCCGGTCCCGTCTTGCCGCCGTGACGCCGGACGAGCCACGCACCGACGCCTACGAGTACGACAATGCCGATGCTGACGTTCAATCCCCAGGGCATCGCGCGGAGCAGCGCGTCGCCCGTGATACCCCCGACGATACCGAATCCGGCGATCTCGAGAGCGAGTCTCGTACGCGGTGTGAGCGCGTTCAAACGGCCTCCTGCGTTGGCAGCCCGCCGAACCGGCGGTCGCGGGAATGGAATTCGTGGATCGCGGCGGCGAGATGCGCCGCTCCGAAGTCCGGCCACATCCGCTCGGTGAACCACAGCTCGGCGTAGGCGCACTCCCAGAGCAGGAAATCGGACAGCCGCTGCTCGCCGCCGGTGCGAATCAGCAGGTCGACGTCGGGCAGCAGCTGTCCCGCGCGGATCGCGGCTCGCCCCGAGTAATCGACGGCGACGCGCAGCTCGAGTCGTGTGCCCTGCGCAGTCGCCTGCTCGGCGGCGCCGATCGCGGCGACGAGCGACGCCGGCAGGCGATCCCGTCGGCCGATCACGATCAGCTTCACGCCCTGCGCGATGAGCTCGGCCGTCTCGCTGCGCAGGTAGCGGGCGAACAGGCGCATGAGCGTCGACACCTCGGCCGCGGGCCGGCTCCAGTTGTCGGACGAAAAGGCGTACACGCTGAGCGCGGTGATGCCGCAGCCGGGCGCGATTTCGACGACGCGCCGCACGGCAGCGGCGCCGGCGCGGTGGCCGGCGGCGCGCGGCAGGCCGCGCCGAGTCGCCCAGCGCCCGTTGCCGTCCATGACGATGGCCACGTGGAAAGAAGTACTTTGCTTCATAAAGTCACCGGCCAAAAAAAAGAGGACACCGTCAGCGTGCGCGCGTCGCGCGAATCAACGCTTCCATGTGATCGAGATAGCGCTCGAGCGCCCGCCTGCCGAGGGCGGTGAGTCGGTACTCCGTCTTGGGGACGCGGCCCGCGAACGACTTCTCGCACGTGATGTACTCGGCGTCTTCGAGCTTCCGCGCATGGACGCTGAGGTTGCCGTCGGTCGTTTTGAGCAACGCCTTCAGCTCGTTGAACGTGACGCTATCACGCACCGCGAGCGCGCTGACGATCGCGAGCCGCACGCGCTCGTGAATCAGCCGGTCCAGGTCCGCCGGGGCGGTCTGGACTTTCGTCTTTGCGGGTCGTTCCGCGTCTGCGCGGGGAATCCGCGCCGTACTCGTCTTAGCCACCGTACCTCCGTGCAATGATCAGCCCAAACACGATGTGCAATGCGCCGAAACCGGCGGCGAGCAGCCACGCGTGCAAGGCCGGCGGCGTAAACAGTGCTACCGCGCCCAGCAGCATGAAGCAGAGTCCCATCACCGGCACCACACGCAATGAGAACGCGCCACCGGTCACCACGCCCGTGCCGTAGCACAACAGCCACAGCGCGGGAAGCAGTGCGAGCTGCTGCGCGTGCCAGAGCACGTAGGTCAGCAGCGCCCCCACGATGAACGGCGGCAGCACGCTGAGCCCGAAACGTCGCGCCGGGCCGTGGATGATCGTGTCGCCCGCGCGCAAGGCCTTGTACAGCAGTGCCGCCGTTCCGATGCCCGCCCCGAGCAAGGCTTCGAACATCCAGATCCACAGCCACCGGCTCTGCGCGGCGCCGTAGACCGGCGCGACCGGCAGCGATCCGGCGTAGGCCGTCGCGGCGAGGGCGGTCAGGCCGAGCACGACCATGCCCCAGCCGGGGACGGCCGTGAACGAACCCGCCCGCTCCATCGTGGAGCGGATGAACTTCAGATTATCGAGCGCGCGATCGTGGAGCGGTTGCGGTGAGGTCACGGCCTAACGCTACAACATATGCTCCAATGTTGTCAAGTACTTTACGGCGCAAAGACAGTGCTATCGGCTATGGGCTATCGGCTATCCGGCGGCGTGAAATGAGGTTACCTGTCCTTGAGCCTTCGCACGAGTTTCAGAGCTGACCAAACTTCATCGACTGCGGCAACCTTTACATCCACCAATCCACCTGCTAGCGCAATCGCTCTGACGACATCTTCAGTGAGATCGGTCGCCACACCAGACGTCTTCTTGGGCCAGGAGATCCAAAGAGTTCCCGCCGGCTCAAGAGCGCGTTTCAATCGAGCGAAACGCTTCTTCAGCACTTCGCGATCGACCGCAAAGAAATGGATGAAAGGAAGGACTCCCCGAACGTCGTGAGTGACAGTTACGCGAGCGGGAAGTTTGCCCAGTGTCGCCGCAAACCCGTGTGGCGAATCGATGATGGCGATCCGCATCCCGGGCTTGATGCCCAGTTTGTCTACGAGAGATCGATCGGAATAACCAGCCATCACTTGCCCGCTACGAGGTGTCTAAGACGTTTCCTTCCGAGGAACGCTACGGCTTGACGGCCCAGCTCCGACGCAGCGCGGTTTCAGTACCGTCCAATATTGCGGAAGGCAGAGGGCGCCAGGGGGTCGGGGGCTTTCTCTACCACTCATCCGTGGCGTATGGCTCGCTCATGGAAGTGGAGACCCAACTACTCATTGCTACAAGATTGCAATACATGACCAACGAAACGGCCCGTGCAATTCTGAATCGGGCTGCGGAAGTGCGCCGGTTGTTGGCGGCCATGATTCGCGCGCTCAAACGACGCACCCCCCCGATAGCTGATAGCTGATAGCCGATAGCGCTCTCTATTGCACGCAATTCCCGCGCGGGTCCGGTTTCGGCTTATCAACAACCACACGATGGTCGAGATTCGCGACCGCGGTCGCCACGTCGTGCACGAACTGCGACACGTGCGCCAGCTTGTCGTAGTCGATGTACTGCGGCTCGTCCGTCACCTGATGATAGTCGCGGTGATTGCCCGTGGTGAAGAACGCGATCGGAATGCCGTAGCGCGCATACATGTAATGATCGCTGCGGCAGTAGTACTGCTCGGGATGCCCGGTCGCGTCGAACTGATAATCGAACCTGAACGGCTGCGTGCGCGCCTTGTTGACGCTTTCGACCATGTCGCCGAGCTCGGTCGACAACCGGCGCGTGCCGATGAGCTGGAGATACCCGGGCCCGCCGCCGTTCTCGTCGTCGCCGCGGCCGCGGCCGACCATGTCCATGTTGAGCTGCGCCACGATCGAGTCGCGTGCGACCGTGGGGTGATCGGTGAAGTACTGTGACCCGTACAGGCCAAGCTCCTCACCGGTGTGCCAGACGAAGATCAGCGACCGCTTCGGCTTGGCGCGCGCGCCGGCGAACGCTTCGGCGATCTCCAGCACCGCCGTCGTCCCCGAGCCGTCGTCGTCGGCCCCGTTGAAGATCGAGTCGCGACGGGCGCCCTCCGGCTGCACCCGGTGCAGGCTGTCCACGTTCACGTGGATCTGCCGCACCTGGTCCGGCGTCACGCGGTGATCGGGGGGCGGGGCCGCGAGCTCGAGCCGCCGCACCGCATCGTTGAACGCCCGGATGGAATCGTGATCCACCGGCGTCTGATCGAACCCGATGTGGTCGTTGTGCGCGCCGATCGCGACGTACTCCCCGCGTAGCTGCGGATCGCTGCCCCGCAGAATCGCGACGACGTTGCGCGCCGGCGCGGGCGTCTCGGCGAACGTCACCGTACCGTGCACCGTCTTGCCGGCCGCGCCGGGCCGCAGGCTGTCGAGCGGCGCGCCCCCCCCGCCCCCCCCGCCCCCCCACAGCAACGTGCGGGCGGCGGCGGCGTTCACGTAGACGTACACCGGCACGCTCGTCGTATCGGCCGCCACAGCATCCCGCTTCATCGACGTCTGCGGATTGCGGAAGAACGCGATGACCTGAGGCGGAAAGGTTTCGAGCGCCGCCACGGCGATACCCGCGGCGCCGCGGTAGCGCGACAGAATCGCCCCGCGATTCACCTGCTGCGCCTGCGGCACGTTCGGACCGCTATGCGCCGCCAACACGACGAATTTTCCGGCTGCCTGATCAGGGCTGATCATCGTGCTGTCGGTCCAGACGCCACCATAGATCACCTGAGCGCCGTCGAAGGCGCGTGTCGCCCGGCCCGGATCGCGCGGCACGAAATCCACCCACGGCGTGAGCGGCGTGCCGTCGACCGACAGCGTCGCGTTCGCGTCCAGGCCCCGCTTCACCAGCGGCACGTTCTGGAAGTAGCCGCCGGAGTCTCCCGCCGGCACCAATCCCATGCGCCGCACCTCGGAGGCGATGTACGCGGTGGCCTTCAGATTGTATTCACTGCCCGCCATCCGGCCCATCATCGAGTCGTCGGCGTACAGATAGACGCGGGTCATGAGATCCGACGGGGTGATCGCCGTTTGCGTGCGCGACGGCGCGTGCTTCAGGGGCAGCGCGGTCTGCGCGCCCGCCGGTGCCGCCACGGCGACGAATGCCCCAAGGATTAACATGCGACCTGCTGCCAGCATGGACGGTCTCCAATAAGAGGAAAGAACAGAGGAGGAGTTACCCGCGAGTAAGACGTACAAGCTCGCACGTTGGTTGCGCGCCATCATGTCGGAGTCTCGTCAGGAACGGGCTCTTTGCGGGGACGTCGCCAGATCGAGCGGGCCAGGATTCCGAGTCCCGCCGCTTGTCCCTCCCGGCGTGGGAACGCCCGATACAGCAGAATGACGAGCACCCACGTCAGCCAGCTCGCCCGCTCGCTCCAGGTCAATGACCGCAGCATGAACCACGGCTGCGTCACCGGCGCCGTCCACGGCAGCCAGTCCCCTTGCAGCAGCGCGAGTGGCCGGGCAAAGACGCGATTCGTATGAAAGCCCTGCGCGCCCGGCCGGGAGACGTTCCAGACGCACGTCACCTTGCCCCAGCCGTGATTGTCGCTCGCACCGACGACCAGGAGATTGTGGCTGCCGGCGAGCGTGAGCACCGCGCGGCGTCGCTCGGTCGGGAAGGCCAGCGCCTGCGGCGCGCAGTTGACGATCTCGAAGCCGTCCACACCGGCCACCACGAACGCGCCGAGATCGTCCCAATGATTGCGCCAATACTCGGGAAGCGAGGCGATGCTGAGGCCGCCCTGGCGCTCGATCGCGGCGAAGATCCGTACCATCCGCTCCGTGCTGCCGCCGAAGCTGTCGCGGGGCAGCGGCCCGACCGGCCCGATCGCGACGACATGCTGCCGGTACACGCTCCACTCGACGCCGGGCAGCAGGCTGATCGACGTCCCGGGAGGGGGAAGCGAGCCGTCGTACACCACGTTGTGGTCGGTCACGTACGTCGCTTCGAAGCCCTGGCGCGCATGCCAGGCGGCGAGCTTCGCCAGGCTCCACCCCGGGCGGCCGTCGTGGGACGCGCTGGTATGCGCGTGGTAATCGATCACCGTGCCGGCGTCCCCCCCGTCGGCGGTGGTGAGTCGCGGCACGGGGCGGGGCAACAGCACCGCCGCGATGGCGAGGACGATCAGCACGCCCGGGCCGATCAGCGCGCGCACGGTGCGGCGTCGCCACGTGAGCGGCGTCTCCCAGCGACGCAGCGCGCCCCATGCGGCGAGGAGCAGGATCCAGACCGTGAGCGCCCATGCGGCGCGCGCCGTGCTGAAGAACGTGAGTGCGTCGAGTGTGTTGGACAGCGGCGCGAACATCGCATAGAGGATCGGGCGATCGAGGTCCGCATCGCCCGGCACGGAACCGGTGACCGCGTCGACGAGCGGAGACAGCGGATGAATCGCGGTGGCGAGGAGCAGGACCACCAGCGCGATCGCAACCGGGTGGCGGCGCAGCAGGTTCACTCGCAGATTCCCCGCATGTCGGGTCGGATGGAAACTAGTAGTCGGCGGCCCCGGGCGCGATGAGCGGGCTCGCGGAGCTGCCGACGCTCGTGCTCGGCCCGCTGCGCGGGCGCAGCGACAGCGAGTGGGAGCACGGGGAGGGGCCGTCCCGGAAATGGACGCCCGCCCAGATCGTCGAGCATCTCGCGCTGGGGCTCTCGCTCAGCGCAGAGACATTCAAGGCGCGGCGCAATCACGCGCCGATGACGCGGCGGCCCCGGACCCCCGCGGAGCAGATCGCGAGGCTGTTCATTTTCGGGTTGCGCTGGTTTCCACCGGGCCGCAAGGCGCCGGAACGCACCATGCCCCCGGCACAGATCGACCGGGCGAGTGCCGAGGCGCATTTCCTGGCCGCGCTCGAGGCGTGGGACCAGGTCGACCGCGCGCTGTTGCCGGAACGCCGCGCCGATTTGTTCGTCAAACACCCGCGGATGGGCGATCTGACGATCGAGGAATGGATGAGATTCCACGTGATTCACGCCCGCCACCACGCCCGGCAGATCCGCCAACGCGTGGGCCAATGAGCCGCAAGCGGGAGAAGAAGAAAGTCGTAGTGCGGGTGCCGAATCCTGATGCGCCGGTGAAAGGGCGGCTCAAGACGCCCTCCCACAAAGTGCACCGTTCCAAAAAGGCCTATCGCCGGCGCGAAAAGCATCCACGGCCCGCAGATCAAGAGTAAGGAATGACCTTCATGATCTTCACACTTCTCATTTGACAACTAGCCCACAGCGCCGTAGATGAACCGACATATGTAACCAGCCGTGAACCCGCAGGGTCTCCCAACGAGGGGGGGTCACATGGTCAAGCGGTTCCTGACGGCCGTTGCACCGTTGGCGATGCTGATCTGCACGGCCATGGCACCAAGCGGCACTGGGACGGCGGCACCCACATACGCAGCCGCTTACGCCACGTACGCCAGCGCGATTCCCGCCTTCGCCCGCAAGTACGGCCTGCGCTGCTCCGCCTGCCACACCGCGTGGCCCGAGCTGAACGCCTTCGGCCAACGCTTCAAAGACAACGGGTACCAGCTGGGCAACGATCGCGACTCGCCGATTTGGCAGAACAACGCGTACTGGCCGATCGCGATGCGCACGACGCCGCAGATCCATGTCGAGAACACCACGCATCAGCCGACCGACGCGGGCGAGAAGACGCTAACCCAGGGCGGGTTCGATCTCTCCGGCGTCGACTTCCTGATGCTCGGGACGCTGTACAAAGACATCACCTTCGGTCTCGTCCCGACCCTGGACGCGGACGGCACCACCGGCCTCGAGGCGGCGTTCGTGCGCTTCGATAATCTGGGCCACTCGCCCTGGGCCAACGTGAAGGTTGGGAAGTTCGAGCTCGACAACCTGCTGTCCGAAAAACGGTTCACGTGGCTGTCGAACAACGGCAGCTTCCTGTACGCCTACCATTTCCAACCCGCCGGCAGTGTCGACAACTACGCGTTCGGGCTGGGTGACAACCAGATCGGCGCGGAGCTGTCAGGCCACTCGGTCAACAGCTACACCCGCTATAGCGTGTCCCTGTTGACGACCGATGACGGTGAGGCCGGGTTGCCGGGCGGCAAAAGTATGGATGCGATGGCTACGCTGAGTCACGCATTCGCCATGGGCGGCGGGTTGGGACCGCAGCGCATCGGCGTATTCGGCTATCTGGGACATCGTCCGACCGCATTCGACCTCGACAGTGTCGGTGGCGAGCCGATCCCCGGTACCGGCAGAGCAAATAAACCGTTCGTCCGGATCGGAGCCACGGCGCAGCTGTGGCTCGGCAATCTCGAGCTCATCCCGCTGGTGTCTCACGCCTCCGACGATGCCGTTCTGGGTGGCAACACGCAGAAACCCGCATGGAACACGGCGCTGCTCGAGGCGCATTACGTCGCGACGCCGCGGCTACTGGTGCAGGGACGTTACGAGATCCTGCGCATGTCCAAGCAAGCCGATCCCGCGACGCCCAAGACATTGGGCAACGCCGACGCGATCATGGTCGGGGCCCGCGCCTATCCGTTCATGTTCAGTCGCGACGGCATGGCGCTGCACGCCGAATTCGCAATGACGAGAACGACCGGAATGGCCCCATTTAGCGGGGACGGTTCCGGCCTTGACCCCCTGGACCCCGCGACGAAGGTGTGGAGCCGCAGCCTGCTGCTCGCCTTCGACTTCGCCTTCTGAGAGGAGCCCACAAATGAAACCGCAAACGCGATGGATGTCGCTCGTGTCGGCGTGTGGCGCTGTGCTCCTGCTCGCCGGCGTGACGCCGGCACCGGCGGCGGCGCAGGAAGCGCACGTTGGCGCACTGACCGGGCACGCCGCGGCCGGAAAGGCGCCGTACACCCGGTATTGCGCGGGCTGCCACGGGGATGACGGAGACGCCCAGGGCGAGAATGCCCAGTGGATCGATCCCAAGCCGCGGGATTTCACGCTCGCGACGTTCAAATGCCGCTCGACGCCGTCCGGCTCGCTGCCGACGGACCAGGATCTGTACAACTCGGTGGAGCGGGGATTCGTGACCACGAACATGCCGCCGTGGGTCGCGCTCACGCCGCAGAACCGCATCAACCTGGTCGCCTACATCAAGACCTTCTCGCCGCGCTGGCGCACGGCGAAGCCGGGGACGCCGATCACGATTCCCGCAGAGCCTACTGCGACGATTCAGAGCATTCTGCACGGGCGGCAGCTGTATCAGCGCCTGGAATGCTGGAAATGCCACGGGCCGGCGGGGCACGGCGACGGCCCCTCGGCGCATGAGTTGACCGACAGCAAGGATGATCCCATCCGTCCCTACAACTTCCAAACGGGCTCCCGCTTCATGTGCGGGACGACCAACCAGGATCTGTATCGCATTTTCATGACGGGGCTCGACGGCTCTCCGATGCCATCGTTCGCGGATCAACTCTCGCCGGCGGAGGCGTGGGATCTCGTGCATTTCCTGCGCACGTTGCAGCCGCTCAAGACGCGGGAGTCGGCGATCTGGCATGAGTGGGCGGCGACCCACGGAGCCGAGCTCAAGCCGATTGGTCCAGAAGGAGGAGGGCAATGATTGTGCGCTTCACCGCCTTAATCGCGGTAGTGGCAACGGCCACTATTGCCGCGCCGCGACACCAACCTGCCGCGGGGATGATCAGCGGCAAGGTGACGTATACCGGCACGCTGCCGAAAGTCCGGACGATTGATATGTCGAAGGAGCCGAATTGCGTGACGCAGCATCCGACGCCGGTGACGACGCAGGATGCGGTGACGGGCCCGGGCAACAGCGTGCGTTACGTGGTGGTATACATCTCGGCAGGAGACCAGGGCGCTCCGGCGGCGACCGACACGGTGCACTACGACCAGAAAGGCTGTCTGTACATTCCGCACGTCGCGGCGATGCAGGTGCACCAGCCACTCGAGATTTTCAATGACGATCCCCATTCACACAACATTCATCCATTGGCGCGTGTGAATGCCGAATGGAACAAGTCGCAGCCCAAGGGAGCGCCACCGATCCGTACGTCGTGGGACCAGCCCGAATTCATCCCGGTGAAGTGCAACGTGCACCCGTGGATGCACGGCTACTTCGTCGTGCTGGCGACGCCGCACTCCGCCGTCACCGATTCGACCGGCGAATTCAGCTTGACGGGCCTGCCGCCCGGCAAGTACACCGTGACGGCATGGCACGAGCGCTTCGGAACTCAGAGCCAGGAGGTGACGATCGGCGGGAGCGAGACGAAGACCGCCAATTTCGTGTTGACCGCCCGGCCCTACTGAGCGATGGGGAAGCTGTTTGCCGTTGTGGTGACGGTGATTGCGCTGGTGTCAGCCGCAATCTTCGCCCTCCACACCTGGTGGCTGCCGCCGGACATCTCGACGCACGGCAGCCGCATCGACCGTCAACTGAACGAGACGATGATTGTGGTCGGCATCCTCTTCGTCGCCGCACAGCTCGCGCTCGCGTTCTTCGTGTGGCGCTTCGGGGTGGGCAGCGCGGCGACCGCCCGCCCGGTCAAGACATTCCCCGGCGGCCCCACGCCGATGGTGGTGCTGGCGACGGTGCTCGTGGGCATCGAAATCCTGGTGCTCACCTTTGTCGGCTCCAAAGTCTGGGCGGGCGTCTATCAGACCCCTCCGGCCCCCGGCGCCCTGCAGATCGAGGTTCAGGCCGAGCAGTTCGCGTTCTATTTCCGCTACGCGGGAAGCGACGGCAAGTTCGGCGGCATGCACCCCGACCTGATGAGCGACGCCAACGAGAACTTCTTCGGGCTCGACCCCGCCAACGACACGACCGCGCGGGACGACATCGTCGTGGCAAGCCTGGTGATTCCCGTCGATCAGCCGATCCTGCTCCAGCTGCACGCGAAGGACGTCAACCATGCCTTCTACGTCCCCGAGCTGCGCATCCAGCAGGACTTCGTCCCCGGCATGGTTATCCCGCTGCACTTCACGGCGACCACACCGGGCAAGTATGAGCTCGTCTGCACGCAACTGTGCGGCCTGGGCCATTACAACATGCGCGCGTTCGTCGAAGTGAAGACCCGGGCGGACTTCGACCAATGGCTCAAGGAGAAGGCGGCGGCCCAATGACGCACGGCGTCGCCACAAGTCACGCGCCCCCCCGGCCCCAGAGCTTCCTGCGACGCAACGTGTTCAGCGTCGACCACAAGGTGATCGGCCGGCAGTATCTCGATCTGGCGCTCGTCGCGGTGGTGACGGGGATGGTGCTCTCCTGGGTCATGCGGTTCCATCTCGGGTGGCCCGAGACGCCCGTGCCGGGGCTGGGGAAGCTCGCTCCCACGGGAGCGGCTGGGGGCGTGATTACTCCCGAATACTACCTCGCGCTGATGACGATGCACGGCACGATCATGGTGTTCTTCGTGCTGACCACGGCGCCGTTCGCGGGCTTCGGCAATTTCTTTCTGCCGATCCAGGTCGGCGCGGAAGACATGGCGTTCCCGCGGATCAACATGACGTCGTTCTGGGTTACGCTGCTGGCGTTGCTCGTGCTGCTCTCGGCGTTCTTCGTCGGCGACGGGCCGCCCCTGTCCGGATGGACCGCGTATGCGCCGCTGAGCGCCGTCGGCAAGGACGCGGGGCCGGGGCAGGGGGTGGGGCAGACGCTGTGGGCCGTGTCCATCGCGATGTTCTGCGTCGCGCAGTTGCTCGGGTCCCTCAATTTCATCGCGACCACGCTCGACCTGCGGACCAAAGGTATGTCGCTCGCGCGTCTTCCCTTCGCCACGTGGGCGTGGTTCATCACCTCCGTCATCGGGCTCGTCGCGTTCGCGGTCCTGATGCCGGCGTGCATCCTGCTGATCCTCGACCGGGTCGCGGGCACGAGCTTCTTCATTCCCGCCGGCCTCGTGATCAGCGATCGCCTGCAGCCGCATGCGGGCGGGTCCCCGCTGCTGTGGCAGCATCTGTTCTGGTTCTTCGGGCACCCGGAGGTGTACATCGCGATTCTGCCGGGATTCGGGATCGTCTCGCAAATCCTGCCGGTATTCGCGCGCAAGCCGTTGCTGGGTCCGCGCGTGTTCATCACCTGCCTGATCGCGATCGCGTTCCTGAGCTACACGGTGTGGGGCCATCACATGTTCCTGAGCGGCATGAACCCGCTCTCGGCGACGCTATTTTCGGTGCCGACGCTGGTGATCACCATTCCCGCCGCGATCGTCACGCTCTTGTGGATCGGCACGATCTACGGCGCGCGCCTGCGGTTCACCGCGGCGTCGCTCTTCGCGCTGGGCTTCGTCTCCGTGTTCGTGAGCGGCGGCCTCAGCGGCTTCTTCCTCGCGCAGCCCTCGACCGACATCTACCTGCACGGCACCTACTTCGTCGTGGCGCATTTCCATTTCGTGATGGGCGTGGCCGCGATGTTCGGCATCTTCGCGGGCACCTACTTCTGGTTCCCGAAGATGTTCGGCCGCATGATGAACGAGACGCTCGGCAAATGGCACTTCTGGCTGACGTTCATCGGCGTGTATTGCGTGTTCATGCCGATGCACTACCTCGGACTTGCCGGCAACGTCCGCCGCTATTCGGCGTTCACCGACGACTACCTCCAGCCGCTCATCCCGTTGCATCGGTTCATCACGATCGCGGCGCTCTTCACCGGCGCGGCCCAGCTGATCTTCCTGTTCAATCTGATCCGCAGCCGTTTCCGGGGACCAAAGGCGCCGGACAATCCCTGGGAAGCCACGACGCTCGAGTGGTCCACCTCATCGCCGCCGCCCCACGATAATTTTGGCGGCCGCCCGCCGGTGGTCAGCCATGGCCCGAACGAGTACGGCGGCACCGGGGGGGGTCCACGGGACTACGTGATGCAGGCGGACCCGCAATGAGCACCGCGGTTCTTCCCCCCTCGACGCGCGTGCCCGCCGCGCCCGTGGTGGCGTCCGGTGGCGGGCCACGCCCATCGGTTGCGCAGACGGGGGTGTGGATCGGCATCGCGACGATTTCGATGTCGTTCGCCGCGCTCACGAGCGCGCTGGTGGTGCGGCAGAGCAGCGCGCCCGACTGGCAGCACATCACCCTGCCGCCGCTCCTCTATCTGAATACGCTGCTACTCGTGGCGAGCAGCGGCACGCTCGAGTGGTCGCGCCGCCGCCAAGCGCCTGCCGGCCTGCTCGCGACCCTGGCGCTCGGGTTGCTGTTCGTCGCCGGCCAGATCCTGGCGTGGCGCAGGCTCGGGGCACAGGGCGTGTTTCTGGCGACGGGGCCGAGCAGCGCGTTCTTTTACCTGTTTACCGCCTTGCACGCGTTGCACGTGCTCGGCGGCCTCGGTGGCCTGGTGTACGTGCAGCGCCGCGCCGCGGCGCTCAACGCGGCCGCGCTGTACTGGCATTTCATGGCCGTGCTGTGGCTCTATCTCCTTGTGCTGCTCACGTGGCTGAACCGATAGCGTTGCGCGAGCCTTCGCCCTACGGCGTCCCGTCGCGCAAGCTCGGGATCTGGCTGTTCATCGTGGCCGACGCGGCGACATTCGCGGCCATGTTGTTTACCTACGGATACGTGCGGGTCGCCAACCCGGATTGGACGCGCCCGTTCACGGTCTGGCCAACCATCGTCAACGGCATCGTGATGACGGTCGTGCTGCTGACCAGCAGCCTGACCATCATCGCCGCCCTCCTGGCCGCCCAAGCGGGGCGGAAAGCGGTCGCGCTGCGCTGGCTCGGGGCGACGATGTTGCTCGGCGCGCTGTTTGCGGCCCTGCATCTGCGCGAGTGGGTCGCGATGATCGGGGCAGGTTGGCGGCTCTTCCATAACCCGCTGGGGGGAGCACCGCTCGTCGGTGCCACGTTCTTCAGCATCACCGGCCTGCATCTGCTCCACGTGATTATCGGCGTCGTCGTGATCGGCGTGATTGCGCTCGGCTACAAGCGCGGACGATTCGATCCCGGACACGTGGAGACGACGGGGCTGTACTGGCATTTTGTCGACCTGGTTTGGATGTTCGTCTTCCCGCTGGTCTACCTGCTGAACATGCGCTGAGGGGGGGGCGGGGGGGGGCGCAGGATGAAACGATACGTCGTCGTCTGGATGGGGCTGCTCGCCATCGTGGCCCTGGAAGTGATGCTGGCGCTGGCGCACCTGCGCACCGGTTTGTTGTTGGCGGGCCTGCTCTTGCTCGCGATCATCGAAGCCGGGCTCGGGCTGATGTACTTCATGCACCTCAGGTACGAGCGCCGCAGCTTCACCTGGAGTCTGATCCTTGCCGTCGTGATTACGGTCGTGCTGATGGATCACTTCTGGCTCGACGCGTTCCGTCTCCTGCATCAACGGCTCTCCGCGCCGTGAGCTCCGGCTACATGCAGGCGACGATGACCGCGATGATCATCCTCATGGTGCCGGCGTTCCTCATCTGCGTCGGGGTCGCCGTTCTCGCCTATCGCAAGCGAAAACCTCCTTCCTCTCCTAGAACCTGAAGCCGGCCGCCAGATTCACTTGCGGAACCGGACAGCAACGCAGTAAGCTCCACGCCCGATGCGTTTGCTCGTGGGAATCGTTGCCGTGCTTGCCCTTGCGACCGGGTCCGCCGCCAATCGCGTGGCCGGCAGGGTCGTGATTCTCGAAAAGAACAACAAGCCCTCGCCGGACCTGAGCGACGCGGTGCTCTATCTCGAATCGCCCGCGGCGGTGGCGACGGCGGCAACCCCGGCCACCGTGGAAATCGCCATCACCGACAAGACGTACGCGCCGCACGTAGTGGTCGTCCCCGTCGGCTCGACGGTGCGCTTTCCCAATCACGATCCGTTCAACCACAACGTCTTCTCGGTCAGCGAGCCCAACAGCTTCGACCTGGGACTGTACGGCCGCGGGGAGGCGAAGAGCTATGCGTTCGAGCATCCCGGCCTCGTGCGCGTCTACTGCAACGTGCATCCGCGCATGGTGGCGTACGTTTGGGTGATGGCGAACCGCTATTACGCCCAGCCCGCGAGCGACGGCAGCTTCACGATCGATAACGTGCCCGCCGGGCGATATCGGCTGCACGTGTGGCACGAGCGCATCCCCAGCGAGGTCGTGAGGGACGTGTCCGCCGGCGTCGCGGAGGCCGACCTCCAGATCGCCCTGAACGCGCGCGGCTACAATGACCGCGAAGATCTTTCTCGCGTCGGCGCTGCTCGTCGTGGCGGTGCTGGGCATTACGTTCGGCGTCACGTCGGTGAAAGCGAATCACACCGCCGATGCGGCGATTCACCGCGCGCTGCTCTCGACGCGCCGCGCCGTGGACGATTATCTCGCCGCGCGCACCCGCACCCTGGGACGCGCCAGCACGGTGGCGACCGACGTTCCCCAATACCGGCAGCGGCTGCTCAACCAGCGGGCGCGCGCCGAGGCGCTGGATCAGGCGGATGACGTTCGCGGCCTGATCGATGCCGCCTGGGTGCTCGTCACGAATGGCGACGGCATCCTGATCGCGCGCACCGATTATCGGGAGCAATACGATCGCGATCTGTCGATCGCGCCCCTCGTCGCGAACGCGCTGAGCGGCGATCAGACGAGCGGGGCGTGGCTCGACGACGTCCAGGGCACGATGTTCATGGCGATCGGCACGCCGCTACGCGATCGTCCCACCGCCGCCCCGCTGGGCGCGCTCGTCGCCACCTACCAGGTCGACGACTCGCTCGCCGGCGCCATCAAGCAATCCACCAACTCGGACGTCGTCTTCTTCGCGCTCGATACGCTGAACAAGCCCGTCGTCGTCGGCAGCACCGTACCGGCGCAGGATATCGCTCCCGCGTTGCAGAGCACCGTCAACGCCGAGGCGCTGGCGGCGGACAGCGGTGGGGAAGGGATGGCGCTCGCCGCCGAGCTCGGGAAGCAGCATTTGATCGGGCTGGCGGGGGCGATTCGCTCGCCCAGCGGCGACGTGCGCGGCGGCTTTGTGGCGCTGCGCTCGCGCGAGTCGGAGCTGGCGGCGTTCAACGCGCTGCAGCGCACGATGCTATGGGCGGTGGCGCTGGGCGTGGTGCTCGCGCTGGTGTTCGCGTTCGTGCAGGCCCGCCAGATTGCCGGGCCGGTGCGGCGGCTCGCGATCGCCACGCGCCAGCTCCAGGAAGGGGACTACAGCGTCGACATACCGGTCAAATCGCGCGATGAGATCGGCATTCTCGCGAACGCATTCAGGGGCCTTGCTGCGGATCTCAAGGCCAAGGCCGCGCTCGTCGACTACATGATGGCGGCGTCGGGCAGTGCGGCGACCCAGCCGATCGCCGCGACGCCGACGGCGGTGCGGGCTGCCGGCGGTGAGCCGCTGCGTCCCGGCGCCACGTTCGCCGGCCGCTACGAGGTCAAGGAGATCCTGGGCGCCGGCGGAATGGGCGTCGTCTACCGGGCGTTCGACCGCGAGCTCCAGGAGCCGGTCGCGATCAAGACACTCAAGCCGGAGGCGATGGCAGGCGGGACGGTGGCGCTCGATCGCTTCAAGCAGGAAATCCGTCTGGCACGCAAGATCGCGCACCGCAACGTCGTCCGCACCTACGACCTCGGCGAGCAAAACGGGATGTACTACCTCACGATGGAGTACGTCGAGGGCACGTCGCTCAAGCAGCTCATCGTGTCGCGCGGCAAGCTGCCGGTGCCGGTCGCGCTGACGGTCGGCAAGCAGTTGTGTCGAGCCCTCGAGGTCGCCCACGCCGAGGGCGTGATACACCGCGACATTAAGCCGCAGAACATCGTGGTGGAGCCGAGCGGCTTTCTCAAGGTGATGGATTTCGGCATCGCGCGGCTCGCCAATCCCCCGCAGGGCAAGGGGCTCACGGAGGCCGGGGTGTCGATCGGCACGCCCGACTACATGTCGCCCGAGCAGCTCTCGGGCGCCGAGCTCGACCCGCGCAGCGATCTGTATGCCGCGGGCGTCGTGCTGTTCGAATGCCTGACCGGCAAGGTGCCGTTCGAGGCGGAGACGACGTGGGCGCTGGTCGCCAAGCATCTGGAGGAGCAGCCGCCCGATCCGCGAGCGACCAATCCCGAGGTACCGGGGCCGCTGGCGCTGGTGATTCTGAAGGCCATGGCGAAGCAGCCGGTGGATCGTTTTGCTACGGCGGCGGAGATGCACGATGCATTGGCGCGTATCGGGTGATACATACCCCCGCTCCGTCCCCACACCCGATATCATGCAGGCCCGGTGCGATCGCCCCCGGTAAGTGAATACCGTGTTCCCACTGACGACCGTCGACCTTCAGCGGACCACACATACCACCATTGTCGTCATCGACCACGAGATAGGTCTTACCATCAGGTGAAGGAAAGGACTTGCCTCGCAGGTCCCGGTCTGAGCAGCTCGCTGCGATGGTCGCGACGAGGCAGCACACGATCAGCTGGGGGCGAGCGAGCGGACGCGTGCTTGGCGTTGGCGTGTATCGGTTGAGACTACGTGACGAGCTGCCGCCGTCGGAGCCAGAGCGCGGCCGTGGCAAACAGCACCGACGGCAGCCACACCCATAGGAGCTCGCTCGTTAGAACGCGCAGGCCTCGCTCGGTGAAGAATGCGCGCACGTTGATCGGCGAGACTTGGATCGGCGTGAGCGGGAAGAAGTACCGCGCGTTGTCGAACGGAGCGAAGAATGCCACTCCGAGTCCGCCGTTCGTCAGCGCATCGAGTACGCCGTGCGAGGCGGTGGCGAGGAAGAGATACAGCCAGAGCTGGCTGCGCGAGACGGACCCCGCTCCCGACGGGAATGCGACGGCGACGACCCCGGCGCCGAGGAGCGCCGCGAAGACGAGCGAATGCGTGAGCCCGCGGTGGCCCAACATGTCGCCGTAGGCGACACCGAAGCGAAAGCCGATGGAGTCGAGGTCCGGCAGCGTAGCGACCGCGGCGCCCGCGACCCAGAAGGGCGCAGGCACGCCGGGCCGCCAGAACGCCGTGCCGATCGCGAGGCCGGCGACCGCATGTGAGAGCGCTGAGGCCATCCGGTGTGACTACCGCCGCGCGGGCGCCGGCGCCGCGACCGCCGCCGCTCCGAGGGCGGCGCATCCCGACCGGGCCCTGCGAAGCGCGGCGGCGTCCAGGTCGACGGCGTACTGGCGCGTACCCGATTGGAGCACGACCGGCTCGTCACTTGCCGACGGGACACGCAGACGTACGTCGATCGGCTCGAGGGCGGTCGTGTCGCGCAACCGGAGATCCATCCACTCGGCGCCCCGTGGGTCGAACGGGGAATCGAGCTCGTGTTGAATGGGCATTCGTGCGACGGCGGTCAACCAGCGTTGGAATCCGTCGCCTGCGACGCAGCGCTCGATCTCGGTGCGCCCGCGCGTTGCGACGACGATCTGGAACGGGTCGGCGGGCGACCAGCGGTACGCGTACAGCTTGTGATCCAGGGCCGTGAGGACAACTTCGCTGACGTCGGCCGGGCCGATCGCGTACAGCTCGGTGCCGGGCTCCGGCGCGCGACCTTCCTGCTCCGACCGGCATCCCGCGGCGACGATGGCGAGGAAGAGAAGATGTCGGACGCTCGTCACGGCACGCCTAGCGAACCTCGACGGACGTCCCGATCGCTGCCCACCCGTACAGCTTGCGCGCGTCCTCTTCTTGCAGCCGGACGCACCCGTGTGAGCCAACGGTGTCGGTGATCGCGCGTCCGGCGCGCAGCAGAAACCACGGCGCCGGCCCGTGATACTGGTGCAACGCGACGCCCGTCGTCGTGAAGAACAGGGCGTAGTTCATCGGGACCTTGTACGTCTTGCTCGTGTACGGGTGGTGCTTGCGGATGATCTTGAACCGTCCCTTCGGGGTCACGTGGGACGCGTCTCCGCTGACGCACTCGCACGTGTGAAAGACGGCCTTGTCCTCGTATGCCGTGACGGTCTGCGTGGCGAGGTTGACGTCTATTCTCTTCGCGGGCATGAGGCATCTCTCGTCGTGCTCCGGTCCGCCCAAGTATACCTTGCTGGGCCACGCCCGCCAGCTTCAAGCGTTCGTTAGGCGTCACGGGCGTCGAACCGGCTTGCCAAGAGCCCTGAGAGATTCTCGAGCTCCATCCAAGGCGCTGCGTCAAAGCGCACGCGTCTGTTTTCAGGTAACGTAGAGGGCAGCACCGGCAAAGAAGTGTTTGCACTCCAGCTCTACTCCGCGGAGTGTCTTTGGGATCGTCTCCTGAACCAGAGCGGTGGGGGACTCGGTAGCCTGTTCGGCGGCGTCCCATCATGTCGATGCTCTCGAGCGCCACCTCGACCGCACGGATCAATCACCACCGAAAGGGAAGACAAGGAGAAGCCGATGAACGCCCTCTTATGGATCATCCAGGTCGCGCTCGCCCTGCTGTATCTCTCGGGTGGGGCATACAAAACGTTCAAGTTCGACGTGCTCGCGAATCACATGCGCGCGCTGCCGCGCGGCGGATGGCGCGCCCTCGGCGTGATCGAGATGTTGGGGGCGGTCCTGCTGGTCGTCCCAGCCGTGACCCCACTCGCCGCCGCCGCGCTCGCGCTGGAAACCCTGGCCCTCGCCGGCCTGTATGCGCGCTATTCGCTGAAACTGGCCGCCACCAACCCGCTCGTCTGGAGCGTCGTGATGGGGCTGCTGGTGGCCTTCGTGGCCTACGGGCGGTACGCCCTCAGGCCGCTGGCCTGACACCCAGCCTCTAGGAGAAGGAGATGACCAGTCGCGCGGCGTACGCGCCGGCAAAGCAAGCGTGCCGCCGCGCGATCGACATCCACGAAGGAGAAGAAGTTGACTCGTTGCCTTGACTCCTCTTGGCGGCGGCGATAGATGACATCTCAGGTCAAGCGGAGGCGCGTTTGTCATGCAGGTCCGTGTGGAAAAGAGCGGCCCCGTCACGACTGTTGTCTTGAACCGGCCTGAGGTCCGCAATGCCGTGGATCGTGCGACGGCGGCGGCGCTCGCCGACGCGTTCCGGTCGTTAGAGCGGGACGAGACCGCGCTGGTCGGCGTTCTGTTCGGAGACCATGGCCATTTCTGCGCGGGTGCGGACCTCAAGCCAATTGCGGAGGGGCGACCGAACCGCGCCGAGCCCGACGGCGATGCCCCCTTGGGACTTAGTCGGATGCTCCTCACAAAACCAGTCATCGCCGCGATCGCCGGTCACGCCGTTGCCGGAGGACTCGAGCTCGCGCTGTGGTGTGATCTCCGGATTGTCGAGGAAGACGCTGTCCTCGGGATCTTCAATCGTCGTTGGGGAGTACCCTTGCTCGACGGTGGCACCGTGCGCTTGCCGCGGCTCATTGGGCTCGGTCGCGCGCTTGACCTTATCCTCACGGGACGGCCCGTCGGCGCGGCCGAAGCATTGCAGATCGGCCTCGCAAATCAAGTGGTGCCGCACGGTGCCGCCCGGGAGACGGCAGAGCGGCTGGCTCGAGACCTGGCGAAGTTCCCCCAGGCGGCGCTGCGCGCCGACCGCCTATCAGCGTGGGAACAATTCGGCCTGCCACTTGGCGAAGCGCTTAGCAACGAATATCGCAGAGGCATCGGAGCGGCCGCCGAGGCGATCAAGGGCGCTGGTCGGTTCACACGCGGCGCCGGTCGACACGGGTCGTTCGATGATACGTCTGAGAAGTAAGCAGCCGCTAGCCTGGAACCCAGAATCTGCAACAAACGCTAGACCCTTGTAGGTCGTCAGGTATCGCCATGGCGCCTGGAAGAAGCCCCCCGGAGATCGAACGACGATGGGCTCGTCCTGCCGATTCAAGAGGCGCAGAAAGTCCACTGTCTCAACTCTGACAACGACGCAGGAAGCCTTGATCGCCTGAGCTATTGCGGTGCCGTGTGCAGCGGCCTCGGCCATTGCTGGAACTCCTGTAGGTCGCCTACGCCTGAGCTAAGCTGCAAGGAAGTCGAAGCCGCCAGCGTCGCGTCCGCTGCAGCGACTAGTTACCCGCCCACCCATTTTGTGTCCAGCTCTAGTTTCACAACAGACTCTCTGATCCAGGCGTTCAGTAACTCGCCTTGACTGCCTGCATTCATCGCCTCACGTAGATGGGCCATTCGGTCTGCGGCTTGAAGGCTCCAATCCACCTTCTCAAGCGACGAAGAGAAGTCACGATATTCTCGCTCCGCTCTCTCGATATACGGCAAGGCCTGATTGATCTGGTTGTTAAGTATTAGTGCGCAACCGATTTCTGCTGGAATGTGCGGACTCAGATGTTCGCCGCGCCCCTTGAGAGCAGCAATGTAACCCTCCAGGGTCGACGTCTGTTGAAAAATGGGCCAGGTGAATGACCGAAATGTCGATACCACCTCATGGATCGAGGCCTCGGCAAATTCGGGTTTCGATGATTTCCACCAACCGTCACTCGATTTCCCACGTGGAAGCCTGCCTCCAAAAATTGAACCTATAAATTTGCGGGGAGGCGCTAGAAGAAAAACGGAATAATTCACAGCAAAATCACCGCCACCCCATGAACTCTTCTGTAAATCAAGAAACTGGGCGATGTTACCACAAAGTCGAAAATAATGCTTCTTGGCGTACTCCTGGAATCCGTATTCCGCCAGCGCGGGCCGCAGAATGTTGCGAGCTGCTATCGCGAGAAAATCTGACTTAGACTTCATGGCCGGCTAACGGAGCGCGCTTAAGCTGCGGCGCGCTGAAGAAGGATTCATTCCTTAATCTACGCGCGCCGTCAGCTTCAAGCGCGTGATAGGCCCTTTCGTACGACCTAGGTAGACTCGTGGTCTCTAGGAAAGAGTCGCCTCCACCACGAGGCGGGATGCCTCGTCAAAACGTGATGTTCCACCTTTTCGAGAATGGTGTGCGGTGTCCTGATTCCCAAACCAAGTTCTTGAGCGAACCAAGTGATTAGTTCCTCATAAGCCTTCACGATCAGACGCGGATCCGTGAAAAACGTCTCCGGCGCAAAGAGCTGATCCCATGACTCATCCCAAGGCTGACGGGAGTAAGGCCTTCGGTCTTCGGGCCGCGTTCTAAGTCTCGCGTCGGCTCCCATCTCGTTGTAGGTCTGAAAGCACAGCCCGATATAGCTATTGTACAAAGACAGCAACTGGGCCGAGAAGATCGGCGCTGCCAAGTGCATCTTCCTGTCAAGTAAGCGCTTGCTATCGACCAATTGGCGCGGAGTCAGTTCCTTCCAACTACCAACGTAGCTGAAGTAGCAGAGTAGGTCGTTGAGCATGGGCGCGACGTCGTCATAGACAGCGAGTCGTTTCTCGACGATCTTGCGATTCGCCCACTGCAGCTGTTCAAAGCGCGTGGCAAAGCGCTGGAACCACAAGCCCAGCACGAGAACTAAAAGTGGGGTCGCCGCAGACAACACCAGCTTCGCGATCTCGAGGCTGCTCCACTGAGACGTCATGAGACCTACCTAATAGAGTTCTCGCGTCGAGCGTACCGACATCACACCCCCGCAAACCACGGATAGCCCTGGTCTTCCCAGTACCCACCCGGCCGGTCCGCCGTGAACGTCATCGAGACCAGGTACTTCGTCATCTTGTAGCCGAGTTTGGTCGGTGCGTAAAGCCGCAACGGCGCGCCGTGCGCGGCTGGCAGCGGATTGTCGTTCATGCCGTACGCGAGGATCGTCTGCGGATGCATCGCGCTGGCGAGATCCCAGCCGTTGAAGTAGCCGGAGTCGAACGAATCGAACCGCACGTAGCGCGCCCCCGGCAGCAGCTCGCAGCGCTCCGCGATCGCGGCGACCGCCACACCGTGCCACGTCGCGATCGCGCTCCACCCCTCGACGCAATGATGCTTGACGGTGTAGGTCGTGCGCGGCAGCGCGCGCAAATCGTCGAGCGACAGCTGCTGCGGCCGGCGAACCAATCCGTCGACGTGCAGTCGCCACGCCGCGGGATCCTGCAACATCGGCGTCATGCGCGAAATGAAATAGCTCGGCAGGCGCGCGGTCCGTTCGGAAACGTCGTACTGCCGCGCCAATCGACCGGGCGAAAACAGGACCTTCTCTCCCACCCAATCGTTCAGCCGGCTGACGTCCAGCAAGAGCGGGCGACACGCGGCAACGAGAGAAGCACCGCCCGCGCCCGCCGCGAGTCGCAAGAACGCACGCCGGTCAGTCATGGCTGGGGAACCGGCCGCGATACCATCCCGAGATCATCGCGCGCAGCGACGCGGGGTCCACGACAAAGACGAGGATGACGTGGACGACGAGAAAGCCGGTGAAGATCCACACCGCCCAGAAATGCCAATAGCGGGCCGCCTGAAAGCCGCCGAACAGCGCCGTGAGCCAGGACAACTGCGTCGGCTTGTAAACCGCGAATCCGGTCAGGACCGACAGCATGCCGAGCAGCACGATGCACGTGTAGGCGAGCTTCTGGAGCGGGTTGTGCTTTCCCTGGGGCGGGTGGTCCTTCCGTAGCCGCAGGTAGTACTTCTGCATCTCGATCGCGCCGCGGATGTCGCGCGGGCGGAACAGCAGCGACCGCCATTCGCCGCTGTAGGCGAGATACGAGACGTACAACACGCCCCCGGCGATGAGCGGCCACATCAGCGCGAAGTGCCAGTTCAACGCTCCCGCGAGCCAGCCGCCGAGCCGGCTCCAGGCCGGGAATTGGCGGTCCTGGAACGCATTGTAGTAATAGGGTCCACCGCGCTCCCCGAAGCGCGCGTACGCGCCGTAGATCTGCAGCCCACTCATGATCATGCCCAGCAGTGAAACAAACGTCGTCCAGTGCGTGAGGCGCACGATCCAGTGATGGCGTTTGACGGCCGGCGCCTGGGGAACGGGGGGAGCAACGGTCATGGGCTAAGTATATTGTCCGCCATGCGCGCAGCAACGTTCCTCGCGATCGCATTATTGGCGTCCTGCCGGCCACAGAACGCCGCCGTCGCCACTCGCACCGACGACTCCCGCAACATCGCAGACCTGACGCCGCGCGACTGGGCGGACAGCGCGCTGCTCGCGCCTCGCCTCGTGACGCAGCAGACGGTCGTCGTGTTTTGGCTGGCGGCGGCGGATACGCTGTCGGCCGATGATCAGGCCGAAGCGCTCGACGAGCTCAACTTTACGACCGAAGCGATCGTCGGCACGTTGGGAAAAAACAACATCACGCTGATACCGACGAATTCGGACACGATCTACGTCGCCCTGCCGAACCACCAGCGGCGCATGATTTTGCTGAGCGGCGTGGACTATCCGTTCGGCTATGTGCTCGTCGAGCCCGGCACCGCGGAGCGGATCCTCGCGGGCGTCTACTCCGACGAGGAGCTGCTCGATGAAGTGGAGGCCTACTTCGATTTGCCGTCATCTGCCGACAGCGGCCCAGCCCATCCGCGCATCGCGACCTGATGCTGCTGCTCGTGCTCGCCGCGGTGACGGCGGTCCAGGAGATCACATGGCAGCCGGAGCTGCCGCGTCAGGGCTCGCTTATCGTCGTGTCGGCACCGGACGCCGTGACCGGCGAGGTCGCGGGGGAGCCACTGCATTTCCGGGATGGGAAGGCATTCGCCGCCGTGCCGCTGACCACTTCCGACAGCGTCAAGGTGGTGACACTTTCTATTCGCTGGAACGGCGCCGTCATCGGCCACAAGGCATCCGTGCCGGTTGTGGCGCGCAAAGCACCGGCGAATGAGGAGGTGCGCGCCGCGGAGCGATTCACCCCGCCTCCCGACAGCGCGCTGCGGGCGCGCATCGACCGGGAACGGGTGTTGGCGCGTGACGCGGCGCGACGCGCGCACGAGCTGCCGAGGCTGTGGAAAGCCCCGTTCATGCGTCCGCGCACGTCGCGCGTCACCAGCGTGTTCGGCTCGGGGCGCAAGGTGAATGGCGTGTGGCGCAGCCGGCATTACGGGCTCGACCTCGCCGGCCCGAAGGGCGCGCCGGTGCGCGCGTCAAATCGCGGCGTCGTGGCGTTGGTCGGCGATTTCTTCTACGGCGGCACCTCCGTCTTCCTGCACCACGGCGACGGCTTGATGACCGTCTACCATCATTTGAGTCGCGCGCTGGTCGCCGCCGGTGATACCGTCGAGCGCGGCCAGCTCATCGGCCGCGTCGGCGCCACGGGACGCGTGACGGGACCGCACCTGCACTGGGGCGCGCAGTACGGCGCCGTCGCCTTCGATCCCGCTGATCTCTTGAAGCTCCGTTGAGTAAAGCCCTGCTGTTGAAGGGCGGGCGCGTCGTGACCATGGACGCATCGCGGCGCATCCTCGACGCCGATGTGCTCGTGGAGAACGGGCGAATAAAAAGCGTTGGAAAGTTGGAACGTGGGAAAGTTGGAACGAATAAGGCTACGATTCTGGATTGCAGCGGGCTCATCATCCTCCCCGGTCTCATCCAGGCCCACATCCACCTCTGTCAGACTCTGTTCCGCGGACTGGCCGACGATCTCTCGCTGGAAGCGTGGCTCGCCAAACGGATCTGGCCGCTCGAAGCGGCGCACAGCGAGGCGTCCGTCCATGCCTCCGCGATGCTCGGTGCCGCCGAGCTGCTGCTCGGCGGGACGACGGCGATCCTGGACATGGAGACGGTGCGTCACACGGGTGCCGCGTTCGAGGCGCTCGAGGCCATCGGCATCCGCGCGACCGCGGGGAAGTGCCTGATGGACGCGCCTGCCAACCCACCGGTATTGCGCGAGCCGACGGACAAGGCGCTTACAGAGAGTGCGGATCTCTGCGCGCGCTGGCACGGCGCCGCGGGCGGCAGGCTGCGCTACTGCTTTGCCCCGCGGTATGCGCCGAGCTGCACCGGTCCATTATTGCGCGCCGTGAGCGATCTGGCCGAAAAAGCGGGCGCGGTCATCCATACGCACGCGGCGGAAACCCCGCTCGAGCTGGACACCGTGAAACGGGAAACGGGACACGATGAAATCACGTATCTCGATTCCGTCGGCATTTCCGGACCGCGGGCCGCGCTGGCTCACTGCGTGTGGGTGGACCACGACGCGATCGCGCGGCTGGCGCGCCAGGCGACCAACGTCGTCCACTGTCCCAGCTCGAACCTGAAGCTGGGCAGCGGCATCGCGCCGATCCCCGAGATGCTGGCCGCCGGCTGCCGCGTCGCCATCGGCGCCGATGGGGCGCCGTGCAACAACCGGCTCGACGCGTTCGCGGAGATGCGGCTCGCGGCGCTGATTCAGAAGCCGCGGCTCGGACCCGAGGTGATGCCGGCTCCCACCTTGCTGGAGCTTGCGACACTCGGCGGCGCGCGGGCGCTGGGGCTCGAGTCGGAGATCGGGTCCATCGCAGTGGGGAAATGCGCCGATGTGGTCGTGCTCGACCTCGCCGCCCCGCATGCCCAGCCGGAGGACGCGGACCTCATTTCCCGGATTGTCTACAGCGCGCAACCCGCCGACGTCCGGCATGTGATCGTGGACGGGCGCATTGTCGTGCGCGACGGTTTGTTGAAGACTGCGGATGTCGACGAGGTTCGCCGCACCGCGAACGCTCAGACCAAGCGGCTCATTTCGAACCGCCGGCCTCCCTCCCCCCCCCGTTGACGCGGAAGCGCCGGATCGTCTGCGCCAGCATCGCGGCGGCGTCGGACAGATGCTGCGATGTGCTGGTCAGCTCGCCGAGTGACGCGATCTGCTGTGCCGTCGCCGCAGACGTCTGGCGCGCACCCGTCGCGGCGCCATCGGCGATCACGGCAACCTCCTCCATCCGGCGCAACACTTCGCGCATCCGCTTCGTCTGATTCTCGGTCTCGGCGGCGAACGTCGTGGCGAACTGGACCGTCGAGTTCAGGTCGGCGAAGATCGCGTCGAGTGCGCCGTGCACGGTCGTCGCGACGCTGCCCACGCCTTTCGCCGCCTCCCGGCCCTGCTGCATGGCGTCCACCACCCGGCGGATCTGATCCTGCGTGGCGCGAACCTTCGTCCGCACCTCTTCGGCGGAGCGTGAGCTTTGCTCCGCGAGCTTTCTGACTTCGCCGGCGACGACCCGGAACCCGAGCCCGTGCTGCCCCGCGCGCGCCGCCTCGATCGCGGCGTTCAGCGCCAGCAGATCGGTCTGGCTCGCGATGCGCGTGATGCCGTCCACCAGCTTCCCGATCTCACGCGACTCCTTGTCGAGCACCGCCGCGACCTCGGACGCGTGGTCCATGTGGACCATCAAGTTCATGAGCAGCGTGCTGGCCTTCGCGACCTCCTCGCCGCGACGATGCGCCTGGAGGGCGATCTCCGTGATCTGGCGCTCGGCCTCCTGGGCGCGAGCGTGCAGCGTGGTCGCGAGACCGGAGGCCGCTTCCGAATCCTGGCGCCCGTAGCCGATGAGCTGGCGCTGGCGTTCCGTACCCTGCGATAGCTGATCCGTCGTCGTGGAGATCGATTGGGACGCGGCCTGCAGCTCGCGGGCGGCCCCGGCCAGCTCGCCCGCCATCGTGGCGAGCGCCTGACCCTGCCGGCCGATCTCGCGAATGATCTCCGCGATCGCCGCCGTCGTGCGATTCACGCTCACGCCCAGGTAGCCCAGCTCGTCGGTCGCGACGTCGGTCGCGCTGCTGTCCATCTGCCGGGTGAGGTCGCCGCGCTCGATCTCGCCGAGCACGCCGCGCGCGCTGCGCAGGCGATCGACGATTTGGACCAGCATCGGCACGAGCGCCACGCAGGCGAAGACGAGGACGAGGCCTTCCTGGATGTAGAGCGCCCACGGCCACCCGTGACCGGCGACCTGGGCGAGTGCGGTGACCAGCGTGAACGCGACGAGGTTGATGATCAGCGCGCCCCACGCCTCGCGGCGCTCAAGATACAAGGCCGCCTGCAGCGGGGCGATGAGATAGGCGCCATAGAGCACGTGGCCGTTCGGTCCCATCGCGTAGAGCACGGCCGAGATCAGCAGGCAGCCGACGACCAGATTCAGTTGCGCGTACCACGGCTGGAACGCGCCGCGCCGCACCAGCCGGCGCACGCCGGCATTCGCCGCCGCGAAGCTCGCGGCGAAGGCAAGTATGAACCACGACGACACCGGGGTGATACCGGCAAGCTTGATCGCCGCCAGCAGTACGATGCCGAACCCCACGAACCCCCAGCGCGCACGGGTGTTCGCGAGCACGTACTGGCGCTGCTTCGCGACGCGCTCCTCGAGGAGCTGATGGTCGAGAGTGATCACATCCGAAAGAGATAACTGGCTTTGAGGAAGAAGCCATCCGCGGTGCGCGACATACGCCGGAAGCTGAGCGGATCCTGCTCGGTGAGCGAGCTGCCGTAGCCCAGAAACAGCACGGTACCGGGCGTCGGCTTGTAGGAGAACAGAAAGTCGTTCCGGAATTCGGGCTCAGGCGGCTGGCTGCCGCTGACGATGAGCGAGTCGCCCGTCCGCGGGTCGCGCAACGCGTCCCGTCGCTGCGCGGTGTATTGGCCGACATAGCGAAAGAAGATGTCGCGCTTCAGCTGGTACTCGATCTTGAGGCGCGGGATGTCGGCGGTCGAGAACCAGCTGCCGTCGCGGGCGCGCATGATGCGTTGATGCGGCCATTGCGCCGCGAAGCGAAGCGACGACGTCGGTTTCCATTCGAGCGCGGTGTAGACATTGAGCGCACGGCCTTCGGACGCTTCGGCAAAGATCGGGCCCGAGACATAGCCGATGCTGACGTCGGCCTTCACCGCACGATTGGGTGTGCTGATGGCGCCGAGCCCGCCCCACATGTTGTAGAGACCAGGCGGAACAACGAACGGCACGGCTGTGCCGCCAGAGTCTACCTGATAGCCGCTGTAATCGGCGCTGTCGAATCGCTGGTGGAGATTTTGCCACAGCGCCGTCACGAACCAGCCGCCGCGCAGGGTGAATTGGAACTGCTGCTGAATCGAGCCTTCCAGCGTGCGGCGAAACTTGAAGAAGTCGTCATAGCGCCACGTGGGCTGAATCAGGAGAAACATCGTGGCGTTCTCCAGCGCCGCGCCCGGCTTCCCATACCGCGTAAACCGATTGAACAGCCGCCCGTGGACGACGTTGACGCGATTCACGAAGCCGCTCGACGCCTTGAAATCGGGGCTGATGCCGACCAGCTCCGCGTGGTTGCCGTACGAATATCCGGTCAGATCGTAGAGGGTGACGTCCCACAGCTGCCCGGCCGCGTCCTTGGACCAGGATCCCGCGAACTGCGCCGACGAAAACCAGATCTTCTTCCAGATGACGCGCGCGTCCGCCGCGAGCACGCGGTTCCAATCGCTGCCGGCAACCCGGTCGGTGTAGGCGAGCCCAACGGTCGACGAGGCGCCCAGGTCACGACGCAGGCGGAGCAGGTTGAATACCGGATGCGGAGCGCCTGCCGTCTCGTTGTCATCGACCGCACCGATATACGCGATCCCGGTGCCACCCACTTTGCCCGTGAGCTTGGCGCCCCCCACTGGGGCGTGGATCTGGCGCGTGTAGATCAACGCATTCGGCGTATCGAATTGCTCGAGGCCTTCCAGGAAAAACGGGCGCTTCTCGGGGAAGAACAGAGCGAAGCGCTCATTGACGGTCACCTGGCCGACATCGGCTTCCACCTGGGAAAAATCGGGGTTGACCGTGCCGGTCATGCTGAGGTTTTGCGTGATGCCCCAGCGCAGATTCACGCCCAGCTGCGGATCGACCCGGCCGTAGCGATACGCCGGCGCCCCCCCCGCCGGTGCGCCGTCCACGTGAGACGTGAACTCGGGGTTCACGTCCATGACTAAGCCACGGCGCATCCCGCCGAGATTCTTGAGCGTCCCCGACTGAATGAGAAAACTCGCGCTGGCGCGCACGACGGGGGTCCACGTGTCTTCGTAGCCGGTATGCTGCGTGACGCGGACGACTTGCATGCCCCAGTCCTGCGTTGCACCGCTCTGGTAACGCAGACTCTTGAAAGGGATCCGCACTTCCACTTCAAAACCCCACGGCGTCACCCGGCCGTGAGACTCGTAGACGTAGTCAGGATTCAAGTCGACAACCCCGTCGAAGCGGCCGCCGGCATTGGCACCGCCGGCGGCGCCCGCGATCCCCTCGCTGCGCACGCCGTCCTGCTGCACGCCCAGCGGATTGACCTCGAAGAGCGAGGCGCGCCGCCGGTCGTTGAACGTGTCGAGCAGGATCTGGATGTTGTCGTCGGCGCCGATGTTGTCGCGGTCGGCGAGCGTGGCTCGCACGACGCTGCCGTGTGCCTCGTACGCGCGAATGCCGAAGTAGATCGCGTCGGGTGCGTAGAAGACGAGGACCTGGGTCGAATCCTCCGCCGGCCGGCTGTCGACAGGGCGGTACTGGCTGAATCCGGTGAGCAGCGCCGCCCGGCGCCAAACGTCCTCGTCGAGCACCCCGTCGATGCGCACCGCCGCCGTCTCGATGCGGGGGGCGCGCACGTCGAGCTGCCGCAACCCTCCATTGTAAATCGGCTGTGGATCGCCGGCGGACTGTACGAGAAGGAGAAGGACGGCGAGCATGGCGTGAATCTAAAGCCGGGATGCGGGATACGAGAAGCGGGATGCGTCAACGGTTGTCATCCCGCATCCCGCATCCCGCATCCCGCTTCTCGCATCCCGCGAACCGACAATGTCGGCTCGAGAACTACTCGTATCGCAAGGCTACGATCGGATCCAGTGAAGCAGCCCGCCGCGCCGGCCAGATGCCGAAGAACAGGCCCACGATCGCGCTGAAGACGAAGGCGATGAGGATGGCAAAGAGATTGAGGGACGTGTTCCAGTGCATCAGTGTCGAGAGGCCCACGGCGCCCAGCGAGCCGAACAGGATACCGAGCAGACCGCCCACCAGGCACAAGACGAGCGCTTCGACGAGGAACTGGAACAGGATGTTGAACCGCGTCGCGCCGAGCGCTTTGCGCACGCCGATCTCGCGCGTCCGTTCCGTGACCGACACGAGCATGATGTTCATGATGCCGATGCCGCCCACGAGCAGGCTCACCGCCGCGATGCCGGCCAGCAGATAGGTGAACGTCTTCGTCGTGTCCTGGAACGTCGCCAGAATGTCCGACTGGTTGCGGATCTGAAAATCGTTGTCGCCGCCCGGGCGGATCTTGTGCTCGCGCCGCAGCACGCGCTCGATCTCGATCATGGTGAGCGTCATCTGCGGCACGCTGGCGGCGTCGACGGTGATGGACCGCAGGCGGTCGGTACCCATGATGCGGTAGCGCGCGGTCTGCAGCGGGATCAGGATTTGCTCGTCCGGATTCCCGAAACCCATGGCGGAGCCCTTGGACGACAGCACCCCGATGATCTCGAACGGAATGCCGCGGATCTGGATTTCCTGGCCGATCATCGCGGCGCCGTTGGCGTTGAACATGTCGGGAATCGACGATCCGAGCACGGCGTAGCGGCGGCGCCCTTCGTCTTCGCCGGCCGTGAACATCCGGCCGGCGGTGAGGGTGTAGTTCTTCACCGCGGCGTAATTCGGCGTCGTGCCGACGATGTTGACGTTGGCGTTCTGGCCGCCGCGTTTGACCTGGAAGTTGCGGGTCAGCTCCGGGACGACGGCTTTGACGTAGCGGGCGTCGCTGGCGAGGGCGGCCGCGTCGTCCACCGTGAGGCTGACGCGCTGGCCGAAGTCGATCGCGATGCCGCCGCGGAACGCCTGGCCCGGATAGAGCGACAGCAGTGTGGGCCCGAGCGCCGCGATCCGGGCCTGCACGGCCTTCTGTGCGCCGCTGCCCAGCGCCACCATCGTGATCACCGCGCCGACGCCGATGATGATGCCCAGCATCGTGAGGAACGACCGCAGCTTGTTGGCGCGGATCGCTTGCAGCGCAACCTGGAAGATTTCACCGAGCAGCATGCTACGGCCTCGCCGGCGCCGCCTGGGGGCGCTGTTGCGTGGTCGTCGGCTGTTGCTGCAGGCCGGGCAACCCCCCGCCGGTGACGTTCCGCATGCGCTGCTGCATGTCGCGCTGGGCATTCAGCAGCGACGCGCTCGGCAGCACCAGCACCGTGTCCTGCTCCGTCAAGCCGCTCACGACCTCGATGTAATCGAGATCGGTGAGTCCCGTGCGGATCTGCACCGGGGCGGGTTTCCCCTGCTTCATGACGAACACGATGTAGCTGGACGGCTCCGCGTTGGTGCGGCGGAATCCGCCGGCGCCGCCTGCGCCACCGAAGCCGCCCCCGCCCCCGCCCCCGCCCCCGCCCATGGCTGTGAAGAGCGCGCGGACGGCGGCTCGCTCCTCATCACTGGGCGTTTCCCCACGCTGGCGCTTCTGCATCGCGCTTTGCGCGAGTCGCACCTGGGCGGCGGGAGTGCCGGGCGGCACCGGGACGGTGCGACCATCGGGCAACGTAATGGTCAGCGGAGCACTGCCGCCCTCCCCGCCCGCCCCGCCCGCCCCGCCCGCCCCGCCGCCCAGCGACGCGCTGTCACGGGTCGCGGTTTGCTGGCGCGCGGCCGCGAGCTGCTGCTGGACGTCGTTCGGGTCGAGTCCGAGCACCTGGGCCGCCGACGCGACGTCGCGCTGGGTCCGCAGCGCCGCGTTCGGAATCGCGACCACGTCGTCGCGACGCCCGAC